>ERZ773216.15-NODE-15-length-185696-cov-9.259549_pt1 | contig 185696 bp, 170 predicted proteins | sample MGYA00511259_ERZ773216 | MGnify/ENA primary metagenome ERZ773216 (study PRJEB29015, sample SAMEA2737764) | human gut metagenome | biome: human gut; feature: human-associated habitat; material: faeces | place: China | collected 2012 ... | reverse complement strand
TGTAACGTAGATTTAAGTGTCCCTAACTGAGTATCTAAGCTATTGGAAGACTTTACGATGTTGTCTATCAAGCCTCCTACACCATTCAGTTTATCCTTATATAATGTAATTGTTGCCATACTATACCCTTACTTTATTTGTATTAAGCGGTCATATGTTTTTTATGATACGCCATATCAACACTTGCTGTCCTCATTGTTGTGTCTGCTTCATCTATCAATGTTACATACCTTGTAATACTAGTCTTAACAGTAGCCAGCTCTCCATTTAATTTTGTTATTTCACCGTTTAATGCAGTTTTTCTTCCTGAAAGATTCTTCTTTGCCTTCTCAATACCTGAAAATGCCTCTGATATATGTTTCTTTGATTTTGCAACTTTGCTTGAGAATACCATCTCTAAATCCTTTTGATTTCCATTACTGGATTTACCTATATTTTTAAACTGCGTTGCCGCTGCAGATAAATGCTTTGCCGCTTTTTGAATATGGCTCTCAATTTCATTGTCTTTTCCATTCGTTTTTGTTAAATCCGTATACGTTTGAGACACTTTCTTTAATTCTGATTTTTTAGAATTAATACTGTTTATCAATTGTTGTCTTTTAGTCTCTGCTCCCGCCTTTTCTCTTGAATATTTGGCTTTATTTGCATAAGCCATTTCGTATTTCTTTTTAGCTGCAAAATATTCTTCTTCATGTTTTTTCTGTTCAGGCGTCATATTCTTCACTCTCTTTCTATACTATGTCTATTTTTATTAATGAACTATTATATATTTTCTTATTTCTTTTCCTTCCACGCTAATTAAAGACTAATTCTTATATTTAATACCATATTGCACTAAATAATCTATTTGTCAGATTGATAAAAATATTTTCTGTAAATCCCGGCATATAAACGTTTTTATATGTCTGATTCTTAACTCTAGAATATCTTTATCTTCTGATTTTTCTATATTTCAAACTATATTTAATCATATTTCAGCCTCTTCTTTTGTTCCCAATATGTAACATTCCATTTTTTCTTTTTCAACTTTTTTCAGTAAATAATTTAACAGTTTGTCAAAATTTTCCACTGTATCAATGTATTTATCTTTACTAATACTTGATATGATTTGTATTGTAACAATCTTCCCTTCACTTTTTTCAAAAATAACTTTGTCAATGTCTTGAACATAATATTTTCTTCTTAATCCATACCACTTTTTTATAACAATCTTATTGCCATAAACATATAATTTTGGTGCAAATGCTATATATTGAAACAGTGCTATTCCACCAAAGAAAATCATGAAAAAAATTGATACTATTATTGAGACATTAACCGGCTTTTTTTCAATGCAGTACAAACTAATTGGTCCCCAAAGTACTCCAATAAAGAGAATTGAAAAAAGTATAACAAGACGCATATAATAACGAGTATAAACTTTGATATCATATTTATTTCTTCTCATAATTTTAAACCCCTCTATTGGCTGCACTTTTATCGTCAATTCCCGTAATCAAAATCTCTATCTTATTAAACCTTTCATCATTGAGATTTTTTGCCAGCGACTCACTATCTAGATTAAATCCCACTAGCCGTTCCTTTTTATATCTCAAATCTAAAGACACCTTTTTATTTTTTGTCTCTTCTATGACTCTAATCATATCCTCGTAATCATTACGGTCATACATTTTTAAGTCAGACAAAACAAATGTAGCAGATAAAAATTTCATTTCACCATCAATTTCACCGTAAGCTTCAATAGTGATTCCACCTGCTTCTATATCCTCTTTGTTTTTTATATAACAAAACGGCAACTCTTCTTTCTTATATTCAGCCTTTCCCCCAAAAATCATATTTATTTTCTCCTGTTATTAATTATTTTTATGTTTTATTGCCAATATCATGAACATTGAAAAAACGTAAACTTTGAATAGTCAATTTTTACGTCTATATTGTCTCTACGAAATTATATCTATTTTTGTTTCATCAATATGGTCTAATAGATAATTTTTCATTTTATCATAATTTTCCATTACCGGATCTAAAGATAACACCTTCTTTTTACCTTTATATATGTGAATTCGAGTAGCATCCACAGGCTTTCCGCTTAAAGTGGCAAATACAACTCTGGTGATATCATCAAAGTTAACTTTTACACATCTGCCATACCATTTTCTTATAATAATATAATTATCTATCACTGATATCCTATATACGAATATTGCAAGTATGCCCAACAAAATAGGTATTATAAAAAAAAGCACATACACTATATACCCACTTGTTTCTTCATCTTTCATTACTAAATGCCCACAGAAAGGAATCATTCCCAAGCACAAAACAAAAAAAGCTAATTTTGCTATTCCTCTTGGCTGATAACACTCCAATATTTTCATTATTTCTTTTTCCTCCAATCTAATTAAATGCTAATTCTTTTATTTCATCCCATCCTACACCTAACATACCATTAGTTGGATTAACAAAGAAATTTTCTGTCATTTCTGCCATAAATCCGTTTCTATATGTCTTATATGTTATGTTCTTAAAACTAGAATTTCCATGTATCAATCTCTTTATAGATCTACTATAGTCAGCTCTATAACTATGACTCCCTGCAAATCTTTCCGTAATCTTAAATCCAGTGTTCTTTAACCCCTTGTTAAATTTTGTAGTGAATCCGTCAAATCCTTTCGCCAAAGCTAATGATACTGCAGTTCCTACTGCAACGTCACTTCCCCACTCACCTAAAGATAACCTTTCTTTACTAAGTATCATTGGAATCCCCTCACTCAAAGATGTAGAAACAAACACATCTGCAGTTGCAGCCAATGCAAAATTCCCAAACACTTTACTGGCAAATACCGAAACCACCGTAACACCACCTGTTGGTAACATTATAATTCCTCCAATTGCTCCCCCTACTGCTGATGCCATATATTCCTGTATGCTACTAAATTTGAATTTTCCAGTAACAAATCCACTGGCTATATCAGTTATTAACTGGCTTGCCAGTCCTGCTGCAACTCCAACCAACGCAGCAATAGCCACTGCACCAAGTCCAAATGTAGCAATCGCCAGTGCTACTACGGCAACTACTGCTAATACGGCCAAGCCAACTACAAGTATCTCTTTAATGTTATCCACAAGCCAGCTTCCAGCACTTTTTAATCCATCACACACTTTTTCCAATCCATTTTTTTCACATTCCGGCTTCAAATATGAATATTTTGTATAAAACTCTTCCTTAGTCTTCTCGATTTGTTCTTTTACAGAATTATCCTTCTTTACTGTAACAGAAATAAACTCACCAATTTTTTTGTTGAGTTTCTTTAAATCCTTTACCTTGTCTTTTTCAGTTTTTGTTGAGGAACTAATATTATCGACCGTGTCTTGTAGATTGCAAGAATTAGAACTTACCCCCTGTAAGATTGATTTCAAAGAATTTAATTGAGTATTTAGACCATCACTCGAATTAACTGCATCATTTATGTAAGTATTTATACCATTTAATCTATCCTTATAAAGCACTATAGTTGACATTTTATCCCCCTTAATTCATATATTTGTTCACATTATACATTTATTTACTATTTTAGTCAATAATTCCTGAGTTTAAAAATCACATAATTTGTTCCGTGATGTCACTTAAATGTTATATCTGCAATTATTTTTTCACTGAAAAAAGTCGAATAAAACATTTTTACAAATATACTTGTAAGTGCTTTAGATTCGACTCTTATTTTATATAATCTTTATTTTATTTATCTTCTATTTTCCACCCCATCTATTGTCCTCAAAAACAATTCCGTCAATGTTTTCTTCATCTTAGGATTTAACTCCTTCAGTCTTTCATCCACTGAATTTTCATTATTTTCTTTTATCCCCAATATTGTGTTTGCATCTGTATCCAGTGCATCCATCAACCTGTATAAAAGATCTATGCTCATTTTATTGTTTCCCTCTTCCAGCTGATACACATGTGATTGGCTTATCTTTGCTCTATATGCCAATTCAAACACTGATACGTTCTTTTTTATTCTTAATGATTTAATTGTATTTCCAACTTCTAAACCTTTGTATTCCATTTATTCCTCCTGATTTTTCTCCTTATGCAATGCATTGCATCACGTCCGATACTTGTGCAGTAATATAACACGCCAATAATTATTTACTGCGGCGTTTCTTTTCTCCGGTCGTCGCTGGTATATGTGCTGTAGCTTGCTATCGTATTTGTATACGAATCACGGCATAGTCAACAACTTCAAACTTATATTTATAATAAGTAGAAACTAATCTTATGCATTGCTTAAAGGAGATTTTTCCGGCTCATTTGAACCTCCTCTAATATACTGTCTTTCAATATAATTTTAGAGTTAGTGGCACTATACCTTTTACTCTTCATCAATAACCATACAACTTCTGCCCAAGACCAAGTAATCAATTGTTGTGTCCAATGCTTCTGCCAAATAAACAAATGTATCAATTCTTGCTCCATTAATTCCACACTCAATCATCTTTAGCCCCTGACATGAAATTCCAATCTTTTCTGATAATTTATCCTGTGTTAATCCCTTTGCCTTTCTTAATTCTTTGATTCTTTTTCCACTTTTCTTAATATCGTAATAAAACATCTTTTTCCTTTCTGGAAAAACCAGAAAGTTTTGTTGTCTGCACCTGACAATTTAATTACAAAATATAGTTTTCATATGCGAAAATAAAAGAGACGCAAAAGGAAAACCAGTAAAGTAACTCTACTTCTAACTGATTTTTCCCCTGCGTCTCTGGTGCTCCTACAGTTTCCTTTTTTTGTCTTGTAAACTGCATGCCCTTATCAGGTGGGCATATTCAATTTTTTATAATAAATTGTTTTCAGTCATCCATAATATCCACATTCATAATCATATGGTGAATGGTATGTTTTTTTCTTATGTAATTTGCTTAATTCATTTTTCGCAGCACTGTTCTTTGTTGCTGCTTCTCCGATAGTCTTATATAGTCTTGACTCTCTTAATTTAATTGAGCCTTTTCTATCCGTAAAGCAGACCTGATAGAAACCATTGGCTATATTAACTATTATCACTTCGTTTATGTGTATCCCATTTTCTATGATATACACGTGCTCTCCAATGCCATACTTGTAAATCAATTTTTACACCTCACACAAATAGTTTTCCGTTAATCATTCTCTCTGCTACATATTTCTCATCTATCTTTTTAAGTGTTAAAACTCTTTTGCATCTATTGCATTTGATAGACAAGTTTAAAATTCCTGCATAATAATCAAACATTTTTCTCTTACAGTCTTTGCAACAGAATGATACCTTCATAGAATTGCTCATTCCTTTGTTCACTTCCTTTAATCAGTATTTTTGTTTTTACAATAAATACCTGCTTGATAAGGGAAATAAATCCTGCAGATAATACGCTAGTATTCCGTAGCATCAAATCCAATGCCCTAGCTAAGCTGATCTCACACCCCTTTTTAGAATGTATCTAAACTATAGCGAAAAACGCAACCCATTTCTATAGCGTATACGCCATATATCGAAAATTTGTTCGTTTAATTATTTTTTACCATTTGTATTTACTGAAGCGTAGTATCTCGTATTTCTTTTAAAGAATTCCTGCTCCTTTTCAAACTTAATCTGTTCTGCTGTTTTTGCTGTGTACAGTTCATCAACTGTAACCTCTAGGCATTTTGCTATTGCAAACAATGTTACTGCCGAAGGATCCGACTTACCGGTTTCTATTCTGCTGATTGTGCTGGTTTCAACTCCTATTGCATTGGCTAACTGCGTTTGACTTATGTCTTTCTTATTACGAAGCTCCGCTATGTTATTTGTGTAATGTTTGTCCTTCATCTTAAGCATGATTATCACTCCCGTTATGTATAATTTTTATATTTATCAAAAATATGATGATAGGGTACACGGTCCACTGTTCAAATTATACCTGAACGATTGTCCAATAAACGGGACTTATAAAAATAAAAGACACCTACGTCTAAACGTAAGTGCCTTTCAACCGAAATCGATTCGGTTATCTCTGTAGTAGTATATTACCATATTACTTTAATTATTACAATATTTTATTCTATTTTTGTTAATTTTCTTTATCAAAAGAATGATGTTTTATTGTTTTTTTAGGTAGATTTTTTAATATTTCTAAATCTTCTAAACTTTTTATTCCCATTTGTCCTCTGATATTATCAAAGGCATTTGGTTGTACTAAATCTTTTAGTTTTTCTAATTTAACCTGAATTTCTTCCATCATATTTTTATATTCTTTATCTGGCAAATAGTATTTAAAATACACTAACAAATCAATAATTCTTTTTTCTGACTCTCTTGAATATGATTTCCTTAACTGCTTTATATATTTTTCCTTTATTCTTCCTTTATTTGGATTATTTTTCACTTCATTTTGTATTAAGCAATTCTATTTCATAAATACCTAGAGGCTGCCCTTTAGAACAGCCTCTTTGATTATTTCATATTTCCTAAATCTGATATATCCACTATATATGCTTTTTTATCAAATGTAATTAACATCTTGTTTTCTTTTTCCATCAAATAAAAATTCATGTTCTCCCAACTTTTGACCGGAATATTTATTTTTAGCCATTCCTTTTTTTCAAGATTTATCAAATACATTATTCCATTTGAGCCGGTATTAAACATTGCATATTTTTCTGATGCACCAATAGGTTCAATTGTTTTTTCATTAGTTTTAATCTTAAATTTAGTTCCTTCAATTATATTTTCAATTGTCATTACTTTTTTGTCAAAAGAATAAGTATGGTTGAAGTTTATATCTGTTTGTGTGCTGAAAAATTCCTTCTCAACTTTTCCGTTTTTCAGATTTATTAAATACTTACTATAATATTCTGTTTTTTCTTTTGTAAACGGTTTACCCAAAGTTAATATATGGTAATCATCCACAAAACTTATTTCATCAACTGTTGCATATCCGTTTATAAGATTTTTGTTGAATTTCTTTTCAGTTTTGCTGTCCAAATCAAATATTGCCCAATATCCTTTTGATCTGAAATTACAAAGAAGTGTTTTTCCATTTGGAGACATAACAAAATTACAAATCATTTTATCATTTGATATTTTCACAATCTCATTTGTATCCAAATCAATTTCTGCAATTGTTTCATTTTTGACTGTTCCATTTTTTACCTTATATAGTGCTGCATAAATTGTCCTTCCATCAACAACAGGAAAAACCTCGCTTATTGCACCTTTATAATTAAATCCACAAATTTCTTTGTCCTTTATAATGTAGTCAAAAGAAAAATCCTCATCATTGTATTTTCCCTGAAATCTGTTAGCCTGTTCACTAAGCAGCCTGTTATTTTTTACAGAGTATACATTTTTAACATTTTCAGAATCATCTTTGCTGTATTCCAATATGAAGGTTTCATTCCTTCCCACAACTTCCATGTTATCGCTTAATTTAATTTCTCCTTCCGGTGTTTTGCATTCTTTTGTTTTTTCACTGTTTTTTGTAGTCTCCAGTTTGACTTCCTGCACCTTTTTAATTCCAAATACTCCCTGTAAAAATTCTCTAAAGGAATCAGATGTGCTTGCTCCAACAGTTATTCCTGTTGCGCAAACCACAACCATTACCAAACTTACTGCTGCCCATTTCATTTTTCTTATTTTTATAAACTTACCATTGTTCTCTTCACTTGACATATTGATTTCCTGATTAAGTAATTCTTTTTTCCAACTTTCCGGAGTTTTAATTGTATCCAATTTTTTTAAATTCATATTTGCCTCCAATCTCCAATTTTTTTGGTTATAATCTTTTAAACCTGCTTTTCTAAAATTTTTGCAAGTTTTTCCCTACCTCGTTGTAATCTTGATTTCACGGTATTAACACTTAATTGAAGAATATCTGAAATTTCTTTTGTACTATATTCCTGATAATAATAAAGAACTAAAACTTCACGATATTTTAAAGATATTTTTCTCAACGCCTTTACCAGAATTTCTGTATCATTATCTAATTGTAGTCCATTAGTTAAATTATTCTGCATTCCTTCCAGCCTGTCCTTTTCTAAACCAACGGATACATTTCTGTTCCAAAAGGACTTATGATAATCATTACACTCATTTCTAGCCACCTTAAGCAACCACGCTTTTAAATGTTCACTGTCATTAAAATTTTTTGAACTCTTATAAAGCTTGATAAATGTATTTTGAAAACAATCTTTAGCTGCTTCTTCATTTTGTGTCCATACCACACACATTCTTGTTATGTGATCAGAATATTTTTCTATAACTTCTTCATAGCTCATGCCGGCATATTCTTTATACATGTAATTCCTCCCTTCTGATTTATTTGAAAGTTTTCTCTTTCTATATAGAACACGATTGTTTTCAAACGTTGGGTGCAAAATTTCAAATTTTTGTTTTTGTTTTTAATTTAACACACTAAATTTCAAATATTTTTTCATAATGTAAAAATAAGGAAGCCACTATGCTTCCTTATCATCACCCAATGTTTGCTGATTATAAAACTTTATTATGATAGTAGATAATTCAACAAACTATGTATTTCTAATATTTCACAATGTATCTTTTTTTCAGCCACATTGTATAATCTTTATATTTCACTGTCAAGATTTATTTTTCTCAATCGTAACTATAGTTATTTTCTGATTATGTGACTTTGTAAAATATTCATTTTAAGCTTTTTGTGATTTACTGTTTTATATTTTTATCTAAACGGCAACTTTTCATCTCCAAAGTCTCTTATAGGTTTAAATCCTCCAATCTCTTTTTTCTGCTCCTTTACCTCATTGCTCTTTTTTATAATTTCTCCATAAAGCTGCTCCCTGAACTCCTTTGTTACCGGATAGCATACTTCTGAATACTCTGTCTTTCCATCTTTACCTTCGGTGGTTTTTGTCGGCATCGCAACAAAGCTTCCTTTTTCACTTTCAATTACTCTAACACCATCTATCACAAAGCACTTGTCTATGTAAATTTTTCCGATGCTTTCTATCTTTTCATTAAAATTGCATGGGTAAATTGCCACTGAAACACTAACCTTATCTTTTCCAGATGTTATATTAAGTTCCTTCGCATTGCTTTCATATGCCTTTATGATGTTATCGTACAATTCCTTTCTAAACTCTGCTGTTGTTGGATAAAAGTAATTTTTGTAAACTGGATTTCCCTGTTCATCCTTTTTACTTGTTTTATATCCTGGCATTGCCACAAATGTTTCTCCATTTTTTGTTTCCCTGATTGTAATGTCTGTTAACTTAAAGCTTTCTTCAAATACCACTGAAACAAAAGCCTTTGTACTCCAATTTTCTTTTTCTAACTTGTTTACTTTTATACTATAATTCATAGCTAGTCTCCTTTCCTTAATTCCTTTTTCTTATTTTTATAAATATAATTTTTTAACCATGTATGGTTATGATATATTAAAGCCATCTAATTTAAGAGTTAGTGTTGCTATACCTTAGGGTTCTTATTTTCCTGGTCTGCATATCATCACCAACCCTCCATTATGATAATTACCCAAGCATACTCCGTGTGCCTCATCCACAGCTTCAACCATTTTTCCATTGCCTACATAAATACCAACATGACTTATGTTTTTGTATCTTCCATTGGTTGTGTAGCTATAAAATATCAAGTCTCCGGGCTGTAAATTTTCTTCCTTTACGCTTTTACCCTTCAATCCCTGCGCTTCTGCAGCTGCAGTTGTTGAGCCACCAAATGCTATGTCTACACCTGCTGATTTCCATGCGTAGTATGCCAGCGAACTACAATCAAATGCCTTTCCACTATTCCTTAAATTCTGACTGTACGGATATCCCACTTTAGACAATACAAATGATGCCACGGTCTTTTGTGTTGGATTTGTTATTTTGTCAGTTATGCTTGTTATTTCCTGTGGGGTAAGACTTCCCTGCAAGCCGCTTAGCTGACTTCCACCTGTCTGACCACCTGACGGATTACTTGTGATGCAGGCACTCATTAGCTGATTAAGTGTTGCCTGCCTTTCCTCATCAAACTGATACTGCTCTGACATTTCCGTGTAGCTTTTTAATGTAATTCTCACTTCAAGGTACTTTTTCTTCTTTTTGCCCTTTTTTTCAGTAACATTTTCTGTTGTGTACCTACACATGTCATCAAACACTGCCTTTAAATTCTGCTTGTTTGTTTCATTCATTTTTGTTGCCGTGTTTTCGTAACCATATTTCACCATGTACACGCACATGACGTCATAGTAGTTTGAAGGCTCACTGTTCATTCCTTCATAATCCACATATACTTTTCTGCCCTCATCCGCATCCTTGTGTTCATCCACCAATGTCTGTATTTCCTGATTAAATTCAGATACATACTGGGTTGTAACCGTCTGTATTGTGTCTCCACTTTCAAGTGGTGGAAGAAATATTGCAAATGGTGAATTATATAGCACCGCTATGATTGCAAACACAATTCCTGTTGCAACCATTACCACTATTAGTATTGGAACAACCAACGGTGCAAGTAGGGATGCCACCTGCTTAATCATGTATGCCATCTTGTTTTTTATCAGGCTTCCTGCAAGTTTGAATATGCTGTCGTTTTGTTCATCACCAGGCTTTAGCTTGTCCATGAAATATTTCATCATCCTGCTTTTTTGCTCTGCCCTGTAAAATGTGTTTTCAATCTTCATTCCCACTGCTTCACCTGCAGCCATTCCAATCAATGTGCCTTCAGGACCTGCCGCTGAACCGGCAACTGTAGTGCCTGTTTTTACTGCAAGTTTTGTACCTTCCTTGGTAACTTCCTTTGTTGTATCCTTGGCTACCTTTTTGGATGTTTTCTTTGCCACATTTTTTGACGCATTCTTGGCTGACTTTTTGGCAAGTTCTTTTCCCTTGGCTGATGCTTTCTTTCTGATTCTCTTGCCTGCCACTTCCTTCTGTAGCTTTGTCGTGCTTACCTTTTTCCTTATTCGATTGCCTTCATTTGCAACGCTCTTTAGAGGGCTTATTGCTATTCCCGTAACTTCAAAAGCCTCCTCTATGTTTTCACCGCCTTCAATATTATTCAATATTTTTGATTCAGCCACTTTTCTCATTGTTCTTGTATTATTCTTCATCCTTGTGGACATTGATTTATTATCTATTTTTGCATCTCGCTTCTTATGAATCTTGCCATCTTGCTTCTTGTGTATTTTTGTTTCAACTTCTTTTTCTTTATCTATTTTCATGTTGTCCTCCTTTGTTTTGCGTAAAAAAATACGCCAAGGTTAGCTTTTATACTAACTTGGCGTTTTTAGTCATATTAAATTTTTAAACTTAATTTAATGGCAATACGGCATCTAAATATGCTGTAATGAAATTTGCCTTTTCATCATTTAAATCAGCCACTCGTTCAGCATATTTTTCATTTTGAAAAATAAGTATATTAAATAGCCTTTCATACTGTGAAACAACAAAATCAGCTTCATTGATATCAAATGTTAATTTGGGTGCATTTGCAATATTATGCCCAACTACTTTATTTCGATAATCGGATATACTTGATACTATCTTTCTGCATTCATTCCACTCTAGTGTCTTTGTTATTTCTCCCAATGACCTATAGTACTCTTGCTTCTTTTCATCTTTAATATACTTGAAAATATTATTTTTGAACTTATTGATTGTTATACAATCTTTATCATTGTCATCAGTAAATGCCTTAATCTGAAGTGCTAATTCCCAAGCCACTGTTATATATATTCGTCTTAGGACAATCCTAATTTCCTCCCTTGATGTAGCATTACTCTTGCGATAAACTTCGCTTCGTTCATGCATCATTCTCAAAAATAATAAATTATACTTTGCCTCAATTAATCTATCCTCCAGATTTTCTCTCTCATTTATATATTCATCATAATATTCCTGTTTTATATAATCTTTAAAATTCATAATTATGTCCTCAATAAATTTCACTTTTCAATATAACTAAAAAGTGCCTTGTATTCTCTAAAATAGGCACCCTGTTTCATTTTATCTTTATCTGCATAATCCTGATATTTTGAAAATATATCTATTGCCTTTTCTAAGGAAATCCATCTTGGTTCTAGCCCTACTTCGTATTCCCTTTGGGCTAAAATTCTTTCAGTTTTTCCAATATAATTGCATATGTAGTAATGGCTTACCCACAGCCAATCATCATAATGTTCTTTTATTGTTAGGTATTGTTCACCCACTTCAACTACACATCCTGTTTCTTCTGCAAGTTCTCTTATGCAGCATTGGCTCAAACTCTCATTACTTTCTAATCCACCACCGGGAATAAACCATTGATTAGTATTAACCTCATATGTTAGCAATATTTTACCATTTCTAACAACAATTCCACGACAAGCTTCACGTATTTTTGCATATTGTTCTATGTAATTTTCTCCATATATTTGAATTATTTCCATACACCCTCCTAATTCTCAACAAGTTCTTTCTATTTTCTCTCATCCGTAACTATATGTTCAATTCCGGAATGTTCCTTGCTAAGATACTCCTTCAAAAATGTTGGGAATGCCTTATATTTGTCCAAATCTTTTATTGGTATCCAATGCATCTCTTCCCTCACTCCCTGAGTATAACTGTCACTGTTAAGCTGTTTTGTGCCTCGAGATTTCATTAAATAATACATTGATATTTCATGGCAATCCATTCCCTTTAAACTTCCCTGATTTTCATTAAAGAAGTTTTCGTGAATAACTGCCAGACGGTCAATTTCATATGATACTCCGGTTTCTTCAAGCACTTCTCTTTTTACTGCCTGCTCAGAACTTTCTCCCATATGTACTCCACCACCAATTGAATAATAATAGTCATCTATTTCATTTCCCGCAAACAAAACACAACTCTCTTCAATTATTATTGCTGCTGCACGATATCTAAACCATTTATTATCTTTTGTAAAACCACAATTATATTCCATAACTACTCCTGTAAATTTTGCTTTATTTTAATTTTCCTTCAATTCTACCACCCCCACCTCCCCTTATTCAATTACTGCTTTTCTTTCTCCAGCCTTTCCATCTTCTCATACATATTAGTATTATAAAGCCTGTAAAGTTCACTGTCCTTTGTTATAACGTTGTCAAACGGCACCATTCTGCTTCCGCATTTTATCAGCCCGCATCCTGACGGCGAGTCTATCACGTAGTTAAGCTGCTCCTCTGATATTTCCAATGCCTCCACTATCTTTTCTATGTCCTTGCTTGACTGATTTAAAAGAAGTATGAATGCTGAGTTTGAAAGCATTGTTGTGCTTGTCTCACTCATTAAAAGGTCCACGATGTTCTGTGTGATTCCTGTGCAAAGTCCTCCCTGCTTTCTTACCTTCTTCCACATCTGACGGAGATATTCCGCACTGAATGGTGAGTTTAAAAGCACATGCACTTCATCTATGTAGAACCATGTTGCCTTCCCGTGTTCTCCGTTTTGTATGATTTTCTGCTGTATTGTCTCCATCATCACAAGCATTGCAAGTGGGGCAAGGGATTCTCCAAGGTCTCTTATTCCGTAAACAATGAATCTGTTATTTACGTTTATGTTTGTCTGATGGTTAAAGATGTTAAGTGCACCTGTCACAAATATTTCAAGTCCAAGTGCAACGTCCCTTGCCTCCTTGTCCTCCTGCTCCAGCAGTCTGTTGTAAAGGTCCTCCATTGTTGGAACATATTTTTCCCTGCTTCTTGCTATGTCCATGTACAAATCCTTCACGCATCTTGAAATGATTGACCTTTGCTGTGGTGTTATCTCCTTCATTATCTGCTCGCATATGCTTAGCATGAACTGACACTTGTCCCTTACCCAGCCCCTGCTGTCCATGACATCAAGATTCCATACATCCATGTCCATTGGGTTAATGTAGTTTCTTGTGTTTGTTGAGATGTTTATGTATGTGCCATTGTATTTTTCCGTCACGTCCTCGTATTCGTTCATTGGATCCACTGCGATTACATTGTCCTCTGTCGACAGCAGAACAGAACCCATTTCCATCTTTGCCTGAAACGACTTTCCTGCACCGGACACGCCAAATATGAATCCGTTGCCGTTTAACAGCTTCTTTCTGTTTCCAACAATTATGTTTCTTGATATCTGATTTACTCCGTAATAAATTCCGTCCCTGTCGCAAAGTTCCTGCACATTAAAGGGCATTAAAACCGCAAGACTCTGTGTAAGCATTGTTCTCATTGTCTCAATCTGTCTCACTCCTATTGGCAGTGTTGTGTTAACCGCTTCCCTCTGCTTGTACATGCATGTGTCAACTGCACAGCCTGCTCCCTTTGCAATCGAGTCTATTGTCTTGCATATGCTGTTAAGTTCCTTCCTGCTTTCTGCCATCACAATCATTGTCACTGAAACATAAAACAGGCTTTCGTCATTTTCCCTGACATTGTTCATTATCTCCTCAATGTCCCTTTTCTTCTGTCTTGTTGAATATGAAATGTCTGATGAAAAGTCATTGTTTCGGTTTCTGGTTCTCTGCTGTTTTATGATGTCTGATTCAATTCCTAAATACTTTTTCTGTAGCATCTTCATTGTAAGGTCCTTTGGGACGGGCACCACGTCAACGCTTGTAATGGAATGCACCGGAAGGAATGTAAGCTCCGTGAAAAACCTGTCTGAAAGGTATGTTGGATATTTCTTAATGAATAGTACTCTTCCAACCTTTCCCTCATCCTCAAAGCAATTAGGGTAATATTTAATGCTGCTGTTGCATATTTCATTTCTAAAGTCTGTTCCTGTAATTTTTCCCTTCCTTATGTCAAAGTTAAACTCATCCTCCCTGCCAAGTCTGTAATAGTCGTGAAGAATTCTTAACCTTTCATTTCCACTAAGGGGTGTAAGTCTTGAGCCAAGCTCCGCAAAACTCTTAAACATTGTACTTTCTATTGTTGCAAACTGAGCCTTCGCCTCCTCAAAGTTCTTTCTCTTTACTGTCACCGTGATGTATCTTTCCTGTTCAATGCCCTGTCTTCCCTCAAGGATTTTCTCCTCAATGATTCTGTTGTAGCTTTCTCTCATCTCATCGAATCCATCATTTCTTAATCCAAGCATTACCTCATTTCTTAATGCCTCCATGTCCCTGTTCTTGTTGTTTACCGTTATCTTGAAGGTGCAGTCAAATGAGTTAAGACATTTGCAGTATTTCTGAAAGAAGCTTTCCTGCTCATTTTCAGTTCTTGTTGCATAATTCACGTCACTGAATCTGTATGTCTTTGAGTATCTGCCCTCTGCCACCTCAAATATTCCGCCTTCTGATATTTTCAATATTTCCACTGTCTCCTGAACTGACTTTGGTGTCCTGTAAAGGGGTTCCGAAGCCTTCTTTATTTCAGAAAATCTGTCACTTAATATGTTCATCTTAAATCCTCCGTATGTATCTGTTTGTTACTCTTCTTGTGTTTCCTTTTCTTCTTTTCCTTTTTTCTGTTTTCCTTAATCAATCTTTGCTGAATTCTCTCCTCTTCCGTCTGCATCATTTCAATGGTCTTCTCACTTTCCTCTGAAATATATGTGAGGGGTCTGTTTTTGAATGCAAACCACATTTTTCTCATTAACATCTGGGTAAAGCTCATTCCCTGATATGAATAAAATCCGTTTAAGGCAAGTGGTGCCACCACGGGAATTGCAATGTATGCACTTCCCGTAAGTCCCACGTGTCTGTATGTCAGAAGAACAATTGCCCCGCCACATGCTATTGATGCAATGGAAAATATCAGCTGTCTTGCGGTAAGTCCCATCACCACTGACTCCTGATATTTTTCTATGTCCTTGTTAATTGATATGTTCATCTGTTCCTCCTGTTTCTATAATCCAAGTGCCTTACTTGTAAGATTCTGTGCTCCCTTCACTGCTCCAACGGTCATTGCCACGCTGAACGTAAGCTCGCACATGTACATCAGAGCCTTTGTCCAGTCTGCATAATTGCTTGCAAATGTTGGTAGCCCTGCATTTAGAAATGCATTGCAGACTATTATTGCAAGTGCCATTGTTACTGCCTCCAGCACTATTGAAAGAAAGTACCTTGCATAGCTTACTGCGGAGTGGCTTACCATTCGGTTTCCGCTCACTGTTGAAAAGGCAAGTGCACCGAAGGGTACAATCACAAGTATCTTTAGAAATCTAAAGTACACTGTGTATATGAGCATAAATCCGCAAAAGATTATTACCAGTGCAATGATTACTGCAAGTATCATCATGAGAAGGCTTTCTCCAAATCCAAGATTTTTTATGATTTCCTTCTGTTCATCTGGGATTTTTAGTTTTGTTGTTTTTCCCTGGGTCATAAGCTCCACAAGATTTCCCGCTGACGTGAAGAATGCCTTCATTATTGTCACGTTGTTTGCCACAAGCCATTCTGCTATTCCGATTCTCATTAACATTCGAAGAATTGTCTCGAACCTGACTTCTTCCTTGATGTCAATGCTTTCCGAGCAGAAGCCTATGACAAAGAACAGGACAACCAGGGATGAGCCAACCGCCACAAATATTGGTTCAAGGTTTGCAATCACTCCCCAGGGTCCTCCGTCCTTGAAACTTACCGGGGACTGCCCCAGCAATTCAAAGACCAGTGACACCTTGTCATTCCAGAAGTCAATAACTGTCTGCAAGAGGTCAAGAATGACACCTCCTAAGCTAAATATGTCCATGCTACACCTCCTTAGAATCCAAGTATTCCAAGTACTGATGAAATTCCTGCCATCATTACTCCTGCCACTATTCCCTTAAGTGCTGAGTTCATTGTTGATGAGTCGGCTGCCTGATATGCCTGGGCAAACTCCATTACATTCTTTGCAAGAATGATTACTCCGATTGCACCGATTATTGCAAGCACCAGTGTCTTTAGATTATCAAGTGGTTTTGTTACCGAGCTTGCATCACTTGCTGCAAGCACGCTGTTTACCTGTATTGCTGTCATGTATGTTGCCCCTAAAAGGCTTGATGTTATTTCCCTTATGTTTTTCTTTAATCTCTTCATGTCTGATTTTCTCCTTATCTTTCTTGATATTTTTTTAATTTATCCTTCATTTCTTCAACGGATGTTTCAGGCTTTAGGTATTCAATCAGATATTCAGGTCTTACATTCATTTCAAGTGCCTTGCCTGCTTCCTTAAGCTGCTCCTCTGAAAAATCCATTGTGCACAGTCTTGTTGTAATTTCTTCACGTAGGTCACTGTCATTTTCCCTGACCTCCATCTGAAATTCATTTTCCTGTAATGCTGCAATTTCCTGTGGTGACAGGTCTATGATGTTGACCCTTTCTCCCGACTTTTCAATTTCATTTATCTCTCTTTCACTGTAAAGTTTTAATCCGTCCCTGATTTTATTGCCCTTTCGCACATTGTGAGTATAAGGCTTCGCCCCACCGTCCTCTGTCTGCTTAAAGTTTTTATGATCAAAGGGCCAGTATTTTTCATCAAATATCGGATTAAATCCCTTTATGAAAATGAGACAGTTCTTGTTATCCATGTTTCTTACCTCATCAGGATTCATTAAAGACCTTCCAAGAACATCATAGTTTCTTGATGCACTTCCGTGCACTCCTCTGGTTTCACCTGTTGACCTTTTGTCTATGGTTCCCTTGCCAAGCAACTCTGAAATGTACTCATGGGTTGATTTCTCATTGCCTCCAAGATAAACAAGAGTGTCACAGTTTCCCGTGATGGTCTCCCAGGTATCCTTGAACAGTGCCTTTATCTGGGCAAGGTTCTGAATGATTATCACTGCACTTATTCTTCTGCTTCGCATTGTTGAAAGAAGTGAGCAGAAGTCATCAGGAAGTGCAACATTTGAAAATTCATCCATCATCAGTGTTACCTGAATTGGAAGTTTCCCTCCAAACTTAAAGTCTGCCTGATAATAAAGTTCCTGAAACAGCTGTGTGTAAAGCATTCCAACAATGAAGTTGTAGGATTTGTCTGAATCAGGAATCACGCAAAACAGAGCTGTTCTCTTTTTTCTGTTTCTTTTTGTTCCAATTCCAAGTTCCTCTATGTGAAGGTCATCCTTTGACAGTATTCTTAAGATTTGTGGATTTTCCAGCAATGCAAGTCTTGAGTTTGCAGAAATGATGATTGACCTTACCGTGTCTCCTGCACCTCTTACAACCTTCATGTACTGTCTGTATGCCGGATGATGTTCACCCAATGGGCTTGTTTGGGCAAGCTGCTTCATTCTGATTGTCAGCCTTGAATCCTTCTTGTCATCAACCTCTGCCTCCGACAGCAGCTTTAATACTGTCTGAAAGTTCTTTCTGTTGGATGGCATTTCAAGCCATACATAATAAAACAACGCCTGCAGAAGCATCCCCTCCGCATGTTCCCAGAACGGGTCAGTTGGGGCTGATTCCTTTGGCGTTGTATTGCTGATTAGATTTGTGACAAGCTTTATCACATCATTTTCAGTTCGTATGTAATTAAATGGGTTGTAACAATCAGATTTTGCCATGTCTATGAGATTAAGCACCTTTACGTTGTAACCGTTTTTCTTAAGCATTCCTCCGGTTGCCCTTAAGAGCTCTCCCTTTGGATCGGTTGCGATGAAGGATCCCTTTGGCAGCATCTGCATTATGTTTGGTTTTACAATGTAAAATGTTTTTCCTGCACCGGAGCCTCCAATTACAAGCATGTTGTTGTTTAATCCTGTAACTGTTGTGTCTGTGCTCATTCTCACGTGCCTGCTAAGTATTCTGTTCTTTTCATCAGTCTTGTCCCTGATTGATTTGTTTACCTGCTTTATGTTAGCAAAGCTTGCAGTACCGTACTCCCTGCCATGCATGAGATTTCTCCTGCCTGTAATGTAAATGAGTACTGCCATTGCATAAATGAGTGTTCCAACTGCCATTGCCTTAAAGGTATTTACAGTAAAATAATTATTAAATGGATGTGCAAGTGCTTCATTTAATCTGTCAAGCAGTGTCATTACATCCATTCCCTTTTTCCACACACCGCTTATGATGTATGAAATGTACAGTACAAAAAGTTCTCCTATTATCAGAAAAGGAATTAACGTTTTGTTATCTCTTTTTTGCATCAGATTTCATTGCCCTTTCCTGATTTTTCTTCATTGTCTGCTTTCTGTTTGCTGTCTGCTTTTTCTGTTTTTCCTTTTCCCTGTCTCTTTGTCTGTTTGCTCTCTTTCTTATCTCCTCTTCAACCTTGTCATAATGGTTGTTTCTTAATTCCTCGCCACACATTTTGCCTGCCGGCTTTTTATTCCTATCAAGAAGCTCATATTCCTGATCCTTGTTTAAAAAGGTAAGAAATGTTTTTCCATTGTTTATTGTAATGATGTCTTCCTTCTTTATGGCAAGATACCTGACATTTTCTCCAAATGTGCTGGGAACCCTTGTTAGGAAGTAATCCTTATTTTCTCCTGCTACGAGCTTTGTTGAAATGGTAATGTCTGTCTTTTCAAGATCATTAATGTTTTCATTGTACTTAATGTTTCTTGCAGCATTGTCCATTTCCTTTTTTCTCTCTGCAGTAACTGATAATGGTGTTTGTGGCAACAGATTTTTCTTCTTTAGGTAATCCATTGTTTCCTTAACATTTCCCTCTCCGTTTTTTACATACTCTGCAATGTCTTCAAGTCTGCCATTACCAAGTTTTTCGATTAATGCATTTATTCTTGGAGTTGCCTCTACGGGAAATATGTATTCTGTCATTCCGTCACCCTTGTTTATGTCAGGCATCTTGGAATATAAAATGCCATATTTCTTTGCCATTTTCTCAAACTCCCTTACATCATTTTCCTTTATCTGCAATACCTGAAGATTTCCGCTGTTCTTAAGCATTTTCCTAAGGCTTGTCTTTCCCTGCGTCTTTTCGTGATTTAATAATCCCACTATGAATATGGTAAGATTTTTTGCCTCTCTTATGGATGAGCCCGTCACATCAATACCAAGTTTTATGCCGTCATATCCAAATCTTAGCATTTGTATTGCTTCCATTATTTCATCTGCCATTAACATTTCGCCTCCTTCTCGCTCATCTTATTAACATTTATGGCAATATCTATTATCACTGCCATCCTGCCTGCATCCTTCTTGCTGTTTATTATTGAGTTAAGCTGCCTGTCTGAAAGTCCACTCTTGATTGCCCTGTTAATCTGCTTTAGCTGTGCAACCGTAAGTTCCCCTGCTGACAGTTTCTTTACAAGACTGTCGTTATATTTCTTTGATAGAAATATTTTTTTCAGCAAACCAAACTTTTCCTTTGGTTTCTCTATTTTTTCTATTCTTATTCTTTCAGATTTTTTTCTTTTATCCTTTGCATTTTTATATGCACACTCAAAATCCTGATTCATTTTTGCCTCCTTTCCTACTTTGCGACATTGTGTCGCAAAGTTATTTTTCTTGTTCTTTTCACTTTGCGACATCATGTCGTGAAGTTGTCTTTTCCTATTCTTTTCACTTTGCGACATCATGTCGTGAAGTTATCTTTTCCTGTTCTTCCCGCTTTGCGACATCGTGTCGTAAAGTTTCTTTTTTTACCCTATATTTAATGTCCTTCAAAATTGTATAAGACGTCCTCATATCATTTTTCAATGACTTAACTGTTTTATTACACTCATCAATTAATGCTTGATAGTATGCCTCCAATTTTTCAGCTTCCTTATATGTAATGTCATTGTGTTTTAATACTTTCTTTGCTTCTTCTACAAGATTGTTTTGCCTCTCAAAGGTCTTGTCGCCTAACTTATAAAAAACTGCTGCCTGTTTTTCCTTTTTAATTATTTTTACTGCTTCAAAGATTTCCTTATGTTTTTGATTTTCCTCAACCAAAATCTTTTTTGCCTTGTTTGTTGTCTGAATCCTTGCCTTTATCAGATTATATGATTCTTCTAAATCTTCCATTGTCTTTATGTCATAACGTGAAAGAAATAAATATTGTTTCTGCAAAATGTTCAACTTTTTAATGTCATCCTTATATTTATAGTTATTGGAATATGAATGTTTCCTAATTTTCTTTAACTTATAAAGCATGGCAAAATACTGTTTCTGCAAGCCTGTAAGTTGCTTCTTTTTTATATGTCCTCTGTAACTTTTTATCCTTAATGGTTTTGGCACGGTTACAAGTTTATATTTTGCCATACTTTTTTCAGATATTCTTTTTCTAATCTTTTCTTCAGAATAATCTTCTCCTAAGGTTTTAATTCTCCTGAACCTTTCCATTCCCTTTGGTTTTACCGAAATGTACTTGCCATGCTTTATCTCATAATCTTTTTCTTCCAGCATCTGCACAAACATATTAAAGTCTGTTGCTGCGATTATGCACTCATCAACATCTCTTTTTATCTGTTCATTCCATACAAAAGGTCCGTTTTTATATTCATCCCACTGTTTTTCATTGTCATTTTTCTGGTTTCTTTCCAAAGTGTGAAGTCCGTGTTTCTCACATATTTCATCTACCAAAGGTTGAATCTGTCTTTCCCAGTCTCCCTTTTCATATCTGTATTTGTAGCCATCCGTGAACCTCACGCTGTTCCAGATGATGTGACCGTGAATGTGATTGGTGTCATTATGAACGGAATATACCGCCTCATAATTATCTGCCAAATACCTATTAACAAACTCCTTTATAATCTCAAATGCTGTATCCGGATTTGTTTCACCTTCCTCAAATGAAATAATCAAATGATATGCTTGCCTCTTGTCAGTTTTCCCATATATTTCCTTTGTATTTCTCATACACTCATATGCGTTTTCTACCATGCAGTTAACAGCGCCCACATATAATCCATTTATTGTTTTTTCACTTTTTGTAATGTAATTTAATCCGGTTTTTAAGTGATATGTTTCAGAATTCATATGTGGATTAATATGAAGAATTTTGCTTATGGCCATTTTCCTTTAAAAGAGCTTCCACTTTCTCATTCAAAATTCTCATATATTCCATTAGTCTTGCCTTATCAATTTCTGAATACAGTCCACTATTATTATTCTTTACTACCTGATTAATGTTGTGACCTATGTAGTTGATTTCATTGGCAAGTTTATAAATTGCTTTTATGAATTCCGGATCCATATTTTTATCCAGCTTTGTTGCATATCTCACATAGGAAGAAAAGTTCATGTTCTTTTTTCCTGCTTCCCTCATAATTTTTTTGCATTCATTTTCCGTAAGACGTACCCTCTTTGTTACGTCCTTGTTTTTCTTTTTCAATGTGATCACCTTCTTTTTTCTCTATATTTCCGGACGATGCGTTGTGGATTTGTATATTGCAAGATACGCATTTGTGGCTACAAATGCATTCTTGTTAGGGAGTGCCCTAATACCCCTTATCTTGCCAGCTTATTATTTTTCTCTTCCACCCGATTCAGGTTTGGTTCTTTAAAGTTTAAGTATTCAAGATTTGCCTGATACTTAACACTTTTGTTAAATTTAATGGTATCCTTTACTTTCATGCTAAAATATTCTTCTCTTTTAGGTCCAACAATAATGTGGTCTAAAAGTGGAATACCTATCATGTCGCAGGCACCTATAATCCTGGCAGTTGTTACTATGTCATCTTTGGAAGGTGACAGAATTCCCGATGGATGATTATGCAAAACCATTATATTTGATGCATTTGATAGTATTGCTGATTTCAATATGTCTCTTGGAACAGCCAACGACTGATTGACTGTCCCAATACTTACCACATTAAAATTAATGGGTTGGAGTTTTGAATTAAAATTAACAACACAAAGCATTTCTCTATCCATGTTCCTTATAAAATCTCCCACAACTTTGGAAGCTTTTTCTGGCGTGTCAAGCTGCTCCTCTGTAATAAGCGGTACATCCTTTACAAGCCTTATGGATACCTGATTAAACTGTTTTCTTTCCATCTCTTACCACCTCTATGCTAATAAAGATTTCATCATCTTCTTTTAAGTCTTCTACTATGTCTTTGATTATTCCAATCATGTCTTCAATTTCCTTTACTTCAATTCTCTTACTCATTTTTCTACCTAGCCTTTCCTTCTTCAATCTGATGTGTCTTATCTTGAATATCATCAGAAATTTTTCTGTCAAACTTATCTGTTGCAAGTCTTAATGTTCGTGCTTCCTTATCATAATGGTAAACCTGATTTGATAATCTTTCTTCAATACTTACCTGCTCCATATTGACTTCGTAAACCATATCTGCAAGTTCATCTGCATCTCCAAACTTGTCACTAATAGCTATTACCTCATGTACTGATGAAGGTAAAATGTAGAGATCTGAATCAATTTGCTGAGACAAGTCGTGAAGATTATCTTCATAAAGCATTGCTGCCGCACCAAATAATCTTGCCTTGTTTGTAATAACATACATTGATTTTTCATCAGGTGTCTCATTCATCATATTTTTAAACTCTTCATCCTCCGGCATGTATTCGCCATCTTCTCCAAAAATGATTTCACCAATAACCTCAGCCATATTTCTAACCTCTGATGGAAAAATTCTGTTTGTATTTTCTTTTGCAAGTTCATATAATTCTTCTTCACTTTTTCCAATTTTCTCAGCAAATTCATTAGTCACTATATTTGTGTATAAACCATTACTGTCCACTCCTACATTCCAACGATATATAATTGCCAAATCTTCAAATTTCCTATGTGGAACATTTTCAAGAAGTTCTTTGTTCTGCTCTGCGTTTACTAATGTAAAAATAATATTTTTATCTACATTGCTAAAATCTAATCCATTGTTTAATGGTGACTTTTCAAAACCTTCAATAGCCTCCTTAAAAGTTTCGCTTAATGCTTCCATAACACCTTCAAAGTCACCTGTTTTTTCATAATTCTCATAAATGCTCTGTAATGATATTGACGGTGATGCGAAATCATTTCCCGGAAGATTTAGCAATGTCATCTGATCTACCTGCATGTTAACCTTTGTTACTTCTCTAATAAATACTTCTGCGTCCTTGTATTCCTCTCCAAGATAATTTTTAAATTCATTCTGAACTTTCTGTTTGAATTCTTCGTAATTCATCATTTTGTCTTCCTCCTGCTAATATGAATTTTGCAAAAAGAAAAACGCCAATGGATGAACTTAACTCACTAAGTTTATTCTTGGCGTTTCTTAATTTGCTTATTAAATTGTTATGTATCAGTCCTAGGTTTCTGATAGATATATAATATCATGGAGATGGGGAATTACCTAAAAGTAGGAGTGTTAAATTTTGTGGGAAATTACAGTTAGGATGATAAAATATACTGTAATACCTACATATCGTAATATTACTTTTTCAATAAACTCAACTCTATTTTTTAAATTACGGAATTTTTTCTTATATCTTATACTTTCGTATATTTCTAACATTTTTATTATTTATATAAAAAAGGAAATATCCTAGCAATCATAACGTGTGGATATTTCCTTATGTATTACTTGTCCTCTTTTTCTCCTTTTCGTTCAAATGTCTCATGCGAAATCATTTTATTTGCACTCTCATTACAGTTTGTAATCAAAGAATCTCCTCTTTCACTTTTCACATTTTGACCACTTTGTGCCTTAAGAATTTCAGCCCAATTAATTTCATCTGACATACATTTCACCTCCTATTCACTAAAAATTTATATTCACATATACTATTATTGCAATAATTGATGCAAATATTGCCGTATATGCTTTTTTCAAATATTGTGCTTTTTTTTCATTTTCTTCTCTATGATCAATAATAATATCTTTATAGGTTTTTACTAATTCAATGCACCCTTCTATCGTTGGCTTGCCCATTTTACGTTCATTTACAGCAGCCACATTAAAATTTTTATAATTTCTTACATTAATTGTTTTAAGTGCATAAAAAAGAGCAATAATAAATCCACCATATGCAACAATTGCCATTACAATTTGAATTAATTCCCAAAATGAACATTGCTTTTGTTGCATTAACACAAAGATATCTTTAATCTGAATATTTTTGAATACAAACACACTCAATGCCGTCAAAATTGTTATAATTATTCCTGCTCTACTTTCAAAACTTTGTCTCTTACTTCTTTCTATCTGATACTCGCCTTTTACAATTTCCAAATACTCTTTGATACATGTATCTTCTATTCTTACAGTTGCCAAAACTTTTTCCCTTTCTGTATTGGCTATATTTTTTTCGTTCACTTCATTTGCCATTTCATCATCCTCCTGTAAAATACGTTTTATATTATCATATAAGTCTATTTTTTTATTGTACCCATCGAGTAATTTATTGGTTGTTTTTATGAATACGAATGCCCCTATAAACAAATATATCGTTCCAATAATCACCGCTAGATATATCTCACTTTTGCTTAAATAATAACTTGTCAACACACCAACAAGAGTACTTAAAAAAATCAATGCAATTGGTAAATTTAATGATAATGTTACTTCCTTTTTTCGTTCCAAAGTCACTATTTTCTTTTGAATTTCTTTCAGCTCATTGTTACCTTGCAAAGATTTCTGTACGCTTTCTTTAAATAGGACTTCGTTATCCATTTCTTGATATTTTATTCCTTTATACTCTATATCTTTTGTCATCATATACCTCACAGTTCCTATCGACTATTATGCACTTTTCAACTTCATTTAACCATTAATTTATATTTATTTTACACTACCATTCCACACTCTACAATTATATAGATATTTCTTTAATTATTTTCAAGACTCCTATTAATCTAAATGTTACTTTTCCTAAACAATATTTCATAATCAAAATATTTTTCCTGAAACTTGACCTGTTCTTCTATCTGTTCTTTAGAATATAGTTCATCTTCTGGTGCCACAACCCATTTATCTTCAACATCATTTAACCTATGAATTATCGCAATTACCTTCCCTGTAAATTCTTCAACCGGTTTATTTACACCCAATATATAAGCATCTTGTTCTTCTCCATCAGGTGCCATTATTCCTTCGATATATCCATAATTTATCGGATAATAAATATCTTTATACTTTGGGTGATATGTCCCCATTGGTCTATCAACCGTAACTTTTACAATCTTTCCTAACATATTATTTCTCCAAATAGTATTCGATATTGCAAATACTATGCAATTCTGCTTATTTTTAGATTCACGGCTTTTTTCTTTTATAATATTATCATATACATTTAGCTATTGAAAGAAAAAGCCGGTTTTGAATTCACAAAACCGACTTGCATATAATTCCTATTTTAAACAATTTATCGAAATCTCATTTAACTCACTTATTAATTTGTCATCTTGCAATTTCTTTACAACAGGCATAAATATTGCTATTGTTTCTTTTGCTCTTTTCTGCCTCTCACATTCTTCCATATACTCTATAGTTCTCATGTTATGAAGTCGTTCTGCAATCTTTAAAACAGCACATTGTTCATCTTCAAGACCTACTTTTTCAATATCATAGTCCTTTAATCTTATTAAAATCTGCACCACGCTATCAGGCAAATTTTCCTTTAACTCATCAATTGCTATATTAGTTTTTCTAAAAACATCGCAAAACATTCCTGCATAAATAACACTTTCTTCCGCTTCCATTTGCACAAGCAACAAAGATACATTTAATAAATGCGTTACATAGTCATCTCCCGAATATCTTTTTCTGTCTCCATATATACTCTGACAGAAATTATAAATATTATTTAGTTTTTGATTATCATATCCATGTTCTATCATTTTTTCGTGCAGCACTTGAAATAGTTCTTCTTTTGATAAATGTTCATCCATTATTTTATAAAAGTTACAATTGCTCATATCTCCACCTCCAAAATGTATTATTTCTAATTTCATTGCATACAAGAGTGAAGGTGAAAAACCATAATAACTTTTGAAAGCTTTAATAAATCCACTGTGCGATTCCCAGCCATATTCAATTGCCACATCGAGAATTTTGTTTCCATTTAATATTTCTCTGGTTGCATATATCATTTTTCTTTCCCTGACATATTCCATAATTGAAACATTCATTTCTTGTTTAAATAGTCTTGAAAAATAAAACTTCGTATATCCTGCATTACTAGCGATTTCATCAATGGTTATTTTATCCTTTATGTTGTTCTCAATATAGTTAAGACTTTCTGCTATTATCTTTTTTTTATCCATATACCTTTGCCTCTTGTAATTAAATGATATATTAAAAATATCATCTTGAATGGATATTTGCTTTTCCAATATTGCTCTAAATTTTCACACTCACAATATCAGTATACATATTATTTTTAATATTCTATCTCTTCTTTAATTTTATACATATAATCCTTTATTTTTGTATTTAACTCTACCCAATTTTTTTCAAAATTGCTTAAAATTTTATACGCTTTATCTCTTAAATTTTCCTTTAATTCTATTTCGTGCCTATTTGCATTATACTTATCCATCGCACAAATAAATTTCTTGGCATCCTCTAAAAGCATTTCATATTGCTCTACAATGCTTTGGGGAATGAATATCATACCCACATTAATTTCAATTTCTAATTCTTCTATTTTACTAGAAAGATCATACAAATTTGGAATTCCCTCATTGTTATTGATTTCATATGTACTTATTCCAATAGGGAGCATCCTTTTCATTATCTTATTAAGCTCTCCACACCTAAGGTTAATTTTCCCAAATATTTCAAATTCTAAATCTACCCTTTTAGATGAAATATAGAATTTTTCCTGTAGATACACTTCATGTTTTTTTAGTTCCTTTTTCATATTTCGAGTCGCTTTTCCTGTAGAAAAAAAGCAGGAAAAGAACACACCAACTAAGGTTAGCACAGCCTACAATAAATTATCGCTACTTAATAAATGTTCCATAATTTTTATCCTCCTTCGTATATAAATATTCACAATATTAATATGCTATTTTTTTTGTCTAAAATCTCCATTTTCAGTTAATTTTTTTATTTTCTCTATTTTCAACAACTTTCATTGTTTATTCACAGTCATTTTTTGTCACTATTGTACACCCCCAATGACTACAATTCTCCAATCATCCCCTTTCCCGTTATCGCAAGTAGACAACATCAATATCTGCTCACCATACTTAAGCTTATCCCCCTGTCTCCACAAACTATGCTTCTCCACCTTGTCAACGAACTCGTCATACTCTTTCTCATCCCTTGCCATTACAAATTTCCAGTATTCAAACTCATGTATGTTAACACTCATCACTGCAAACACTTCATACTCTCTCTTTTTATCAGTTGCAAAATATATCTTCCTGTGCTTATTAAAAAACTCCTTATCCTTATACTGTTCTAATGCTCCAAACATTTTTCCACCATTTATGTTATGACCGTAAATAATCAGATTGTCCGATTTGTTCACATCACAGTATGCACTTAAATAAGGTGTTCCATAAAAACTGTAATTTCTGTTAAAATCATGGTTTAAATAAAAATCCGGATTATCCTTTGTCTGCATCACAGGATAACTTATGGTTGTTCCCGGTATTTCCACATAACCTATGCATTCCTTGTTTTTCTTTACAAGACCATTTACATCAGACTTCTTTTCTGTCACACTTTCCTGTATGTTCTTAAATTCATTCTCATACTTTCTCTCTGCTCTTTTTTCCTTTAAAAAAAGGACAGCTGCAATCACAGCCATCCCCAATAAAAGAAGTATCAGAGATATTTTAATTATTTTCTTCATCGTCCTTCTCCTTTTTGAAATTGTATTTTGATTTATCCTTTGCTCTCACGCATGCAAAACATCCAATTACCATTAATAATGAGATAAGTGAAATCATCATTCCTGCAGTCTTTCCCTTTATTCCTGTCTGTGGTGTGTCAGGTACTTCCGGTATTCTTTCATCAACCACTGTAAGCTTCTGAAGCTTTCCTGTGTCCCTTATCCTGATTTTCTTATCCTTTGCAACCTTGTAATGCTTTGGTGCGCTTACTTCCTTAAAGGTATATGTTTCTCCTGCCTTTAGAATTCCTTCAATGAGTTCAGAATTCTTGCCGGTTGTAAATTCATAAACCTTTCTGCCCTTGCTGTCATACACCTTGTACTTTGCACCGCTAAGCTGCTTCTTTGTGTCTGATGCAGTCTTGTTAAACTGAACCTTTATTGTGTCATCAGTCATGTTTACCTTCTGAACCTTGCCGTCATCTGCAACGGTAAACTCAACACTTTCTGCTGTTGCATAACCGTCTCTTGGCTGTTTTTCAGTTAAAATGTATGTCTTTCCAACGGCATATTTACCTTCAATCACGTGGCTTTCTTCCGTTGAAACCCATTCGTCCATTACAACTCCTGTGTCCTTATCAGTTACCTGCATGCGACATCCTGAAAGTTCCCTTCCGTTTGTAATGTCCTTCTTTGAAAATTCAACCTTTGTTGTGTCATCATACATTGCCACCTGATTATCAATATTTTCCTTGAAGCTGTCTCCACTCTTAACATAAACCTTTGTCCTACAATTATTGCTACCACTTTCAACAAGCTTGAATGTAATGGCATCTGCAGTTACAAATCCATCTGCAGGTCTTGTTTCAGCCAATGTGTATTCCTTATCCTTAAGAAGTCCATTGATTTTTAATGCATAATCGTTGTCTTTTTCGACATGAACGTTGGAATATCCCATTTCCTTAAGATTTTCATTTAACTTAACTGATGAAATGTCACCTGAAACCCAGCTTATGATTTCATTGCCCTTGTCATCATTTATCCTTAAATGACAGTCCTTGATTTCCACTGATGATGCAATCATTCTCTTGCTGATTACTGTTTCAGTCTGGTCTTCCTTAACCATTACCCTTGCTGAAACTGTTGTTGTTTCCTGATTCTTGTATTCAAGGTGAACTTCGTGCATTTCCCTGTCAATGTAATAGCTGCCACTTACACTCTCCTCTAGGAAATAGTAATTACCTGAATTTAATGCCTCATTAATGAGTTTTCCCTGCTCATTAACCTTGCCATAACCTTCATCCATTACCGGCACATTAAATGGTATCTTTGCCACACCATTTTCATCTGTTGTGACTGTAGTGATTTTTTCGCCTGCATTTACAATCACGTTTCCCTTTCGGTCATAAATGTTGTCTCTTGAATAAAATCCAAACACTGCATCAGCAACAGGTTCTCCTGTTCTTGAATCCTGCTTTTCAAGGGTGATGTCAGTCTTTACAAGTTCATTGTAAACATCAAGTTTTCCTTCCTTGGAATTTTCAGAAACATCAAGAACATATTCATCATCCTTGTTATTCCACTTAAAGCTTAAGTCCCATGATGCCTGTTTCGGAAGAACGTAACCATACTTTGTCTTTACTTCCTTTAATGTGTATTCACCAAGCGGTACGTTTAATGTCATTGTGCCATCATCATTTACTGTGTAGTTACAAATACCGTTACAGTCATTTGTAAACTCAGCCTTTTCACCTGTTGTAATTGTTGCCACAACTGAATCCTTATTAAACAGCACAGTTCCCTGATTGTCCTGTGACATGATGTCTTTTTTTGCAGTAAGCTCAAATACAACACCGTTAAGCTTTACATCCTCATAATCAAAAGGACGAATCTTAACCTCTGTTGTTTTATCATCGTTGCTTTCATCATTTCTGCCACATAACTCCGGTCCCATCTTGTCTAATGTAAACTTTCCATATGTCACGTCATTGTAATACTCGAACTCTGCATAAAGGTATTCATTTCCAAGCTCATCCTTCATTGTCTTGTATGAATTGCTGTTTATTACAACTGTTACAGGACTCTTGTTTACCTTGTATCCTTCCGGTCCCTCGATTTCGTATACCTTGTATGTTCCTGCCTTAAGTTTCTCATAAGTAATGATTTCTCCTGTTTCATCTGTTACAAATCTGTCAACGACCACCATTTTGTTTCCATTGCTGTACTTCTGTGTCACAAGTGTCTCATTGCCATCTTCCTCCACCTTGTAAATCTGATATGTTGTGCCTTTCTTTAATACTGTCTGATGTGTTTTTGAATCCTTCTTCACGATTTTTAAGTATGCCGTAAATTCAGAATTGTTTAATAAGTACTGATAAGTCTTACCGTTTTCAGTTACATTCACATAAAAGTCAGGACATTTTTCAGTATTGTCTGCTCCAATGGTCTGATGTACAACATATGTACCATATGGTAACTGCTTTGACTTGGCATAACCGTTTAAGTCTGTTGTTAAGATGTCTCTTTCAGTTGCCTTTGCCCTGTCATAAGAGCCTGCACTTGCAAGATAAATCTGAAACTGTGCACTTTTTTCAAATGGTACAATGCCTGCAGTTCCGTTACCCATGCCCTTGATGATTGCCACATCACCCTTGATTGGCTTTTCTGAAACCTGCTTTTCAACTGAATTGTATTCTGCAGTGAACTTGGCACCGTCAGCTACAATGTCATACACCTTGTCATTCTTAAGATATCCCCTTGGTGGTGTGATTTCCTTTAGATAATAAGTCTTTCCACATCTTATGTAGTCTGTTTCAAACTGGTAATTCTTGTCTGTTGTATATGACTTAATTAACTTTGTGCAGGCTGCATCTGAATATACACCATACACTGCACCTTCAAGTGTTGCATCACCCTGAGCAGTCTTGCCTGTTTCTTCATCAATCTTTACGGCTGTTAATTTTACCTTCTTGTACTTGTCCTTAAGAACAGGCTTGTATGCAAGCTTATAGTTGCTATAAGTTCCTTCTGCTGTTTCAGGCCACTTGCCATCACTGTTTCTTGTCCAGGAATCAGCCTTCTTAAGTGTAACAGTTACCTTGCCATCAGACTGACTTGTCATCTTGTTTGAACCTGAATCAACTACAAAGGAATTTAAGATGTTGTCATTACCTGATGAAATTTCCTCAATTATGTAATTGTTTGAAATGTCATCCATCTGGTCCTCAATATCTTTCTTAATTAACTTTTCGGCTCCTGATTTAGATAAGTCTGATGCATAATCATATCCTTGATCATCCATCTCATCTTTTATTTTCTTTTTATTATCCGATGTCATTTCATCTAATAACTTCTTTTCAACATAAGCATAAGATTTCGCATAAATTTTGTAAGTAAATCTAAAAGTAATCTTTCCATTTTCATCTGTTTTTACTTCCTGACTAAACTTGGAAGCACCATCTTCAACATCGCCTGTCACTGTGTCTCCTTCACCGTTATAGTTATAAGAATACAGTTCTTTTACATTCTTGGCCGTAAATTTAAAAGTTACTCCCGAAAGCCCCTTGCCATCTTCATCATTCTTCTGTAATGTAATTCTTTGTCTATAGTAATCACTATCAGATGTAGTTTTAAATGGAATGTCTTTCTTGTCAGATACAATTTCCAATAATTCCTGAACTTCATCTTCATCTGTCTTATTACTATATTTCCATTTGATAATGTTGCATGTTACTGTCGCTGAAATGTCAAAAATATCTGAATAAATATTGTCATTTGCATAATATCCTGTATTATTTTTAACCTGCTTTATGACATTCTTTAAATCTGATTCGTCTGATTTTCCTTCTTCAACGCTCCATATGAGACACTGTGCATAAACCCATGCTTTATTGCTTGATTTCTTTTTTGAGTGATACCAGTACCCAATCTTTGCTTTTAAAGCATCAGACTTATTTTTGCTATCACTTGAAATAGTAGCGTTAGATGCAACATAAATGTAACCGGTATGACATGCTTTACCAAGGTCTAAGCAGAAAACGTCATTATCTCCTACTTTTGTTTTTACCCACGTTCCACCTTCACTTTTATTTCCAATGTTTACAGTTCCAAGTTTTCCTAAGCTTTCAATACTTGCTGTTCTTTTTTCTCCATCACTTGCAGCATTTACATATGTGATTGGTATTGCAGTCATTAACGTAATCATTGCTAATGCTCCTGCAATAATTCTTTTTACTCTCTTTATCATTTTCCTAACCTCCAAAAAAATAACGCCAAGAATGAAATCTACATTTTGCCTTGTAGATTTTTCTTGGCGTTTGTTTATTTTTATTAAATTGTCTTTCCTAGGTCTGACACGTTTAGTTTAACATAAAGGTTGATTAACTCCTAAAACCATAAGTGTTAAAGTAACATATTTTTTACACTGTGACTGCGAAAATAATGTTTGAACATAAAAACACTTCCTGACATAATGTCGGGAAGTGTTTAATATAATCTTTGCTAATCAATTAAATAAATATCAATATATTCATTATTTTTTATATACATTGTAATTTATACAAACATTAACTATCAAACAAGTTAAATTCACGCTGTAAAAAAGATTCTAAAAATAATGCTTGTCTCTCATCTTTTTTTCTTTCAAGAAAAGGAGCATGATTAACAATAATTACTTTCCTACTCCATTTTAATTTATTATCTTTCAAAAATTTTCTTGCTATTCTGTTATCTCTTTTTTTCAAATAATCAAAAGCTATATCTGGACTTGGATAATTTGTCTTTCCTCCAACAAGTCCATATTCTTTTTCGTCATACTCAAAAAATTTAATATAAGAAAAAAAATGATATTTTTCATTACCTTGTTCATCTGTATATTCTTTCTTAATTTCAGAAAAACGAGTTCTTTTATCAGGAATATTAACACATCTAAATGAAGAAATTTTTTTATCCTCTTTTAACTCTTCTAATTTCTTTTGTATAAATTCTTTAGTATAGAATTCAAATTCTAAAGTCATGCTATTATATGTAATGTCAAACTTTTTACTTTTTTCTGAGAATACCAATCTATATATACCTCCTAATATTTAAATTTACCTCTATTTATTTTGTCTTCATCTCTTGCACCAGCTGGTCCAAATCCTCAACTTCCCCAAACAATGATACCCAGTTTAGCATCTTTCCATCATAATAACAGGCTATTGCTCCACTTTTATAATTGTCCCCAAGAAGATTTAAGTAATGACCTTTGCTTCCTTTCCAGCCTTCACATGCATCTTTTGCGGTTCTATATCCATCTGCAATATTTTCTCCATTTATGAATAGATATGTTTCTACACCTAGATTATTATATTCTGTAGAATTATCAACTCGAAGTTCTGTTTTCAATATTCCGTATTTGTCTTTAAAATAATTATTTGTTGTAGACATAAACCCATCATGGCTGAAATTCTTCGCTATTGCTTTTGCTCTTATCATTGCCACCTGATAGATTTCTTCTGACCATTTGAGTTCAGGAATACCTCTTGTCTTTCGATACTGATTCTGAATTACAAATGCCTGCTCTGCAGCATATCTTTCGTAGAATTTTGCATCATGCTGTGCATTCTTTTTTATCTTTATCAGTAATTTGGGACTCTTTATTGTCTTTGCCTTTGACCAGACTCCATAAACTTTCTTACCATTAACCTTTTTATATGCTCTAATCTTAAACTTAACCTTTGTTTTCTCTGCTAAATGAGTAAATGTGTACTTATTCTTTTTAGTGTCTTTTTTCTTATTCCACTTTTTAGTTGCAACACCGTATGTATATATCTCATAGCCACTTGCCCCTTTTACCTTTTCCCAAGTTACTTTAATTCCGTATTTATACTTTATGTTTTTAAAGCGCATATTCTTTGCACTTACCAGGCCTTTATAATATCTATAGTCGGTTTTCGACTTGACTGATTTAACTTTTCCAACACTGACTTCTTTGGCGTTTATTGTTGTTGGAATCGAAAAAACTAATGCTACAAACAGTAACATTATAATGGCTTTCTTAAAATGCTTAATCATAGGGCATTCCTCCTTGATGTCTTTAGTTGTATTCTGCTACTCTTATTAAACATAATGTTATTTTGAACATTGTAAAGGTTAACATTAATATTAGTTTTGCCACTAACAACATAATCGCAACTAATATTTTCACTACTATCATTAACAATTTTACCATAAAACCAAATACATTTTTAATCATTTCCATAATTTTGTTTCTCCTTTACGAATACATATCATGATTTACTCTTGACGCATAATAACCTTGAATTGTTGATGGTGCATTGAATAATGATGCCAGCAAATATTTTTTATAATTTTTAACATTCGTTGTATTCTTGCTTAGACATTCTAAAACATACTCAATGTGAGTAAACGTTAACTTTAATAACTTCGATTTTACAACCTCCTTTGGGAACTTATTGCTGGCAACAACAATGTAATCATTGTTGCTTACTGCAGTTTCTGCTATAAGTTCTACTATTCCGTCAATTTGCTCTTTGTGGTAAGGATGTCTTTCTATTAGACAATCATACTCAATTTGTTTTTTGACAAAATCCATATATAGCTCATACACTGATTTTTCTTTTCCAATCCCATCATTAATTCTCTCAATAAACTTTGAGTATTGTTCCTCATCCGCATAGTCATTCCAATCTGAATTTTTTTCGTCTGTGATATGATTAGATAAGATTTTATTATTACTTAATTTAGTATTATTAATATTAGTATTACTAGGGTTCAATTCCTGAACCTCTTGAAGTTCAACTTTTGAACTCCCAGAAGTATAATTATTGAACTCCTTGAAGTTCAATTTCTGAACTTCTTTAATTTCATTTTTTGAACTTCTTGAAGTATAATTTTTGAACTTCTGTGTATTTATTGGTGTTTCAGGCATATTTTCGCCTGTTTCTTCCAAAGCTTTTTCCTGTTCCAAATTATTTTTTTCCACAAGAAAACTCTTAACATACAATATATTCGGAAGTCCTAATCCTCTTTTTTTCTTTTCCACCAAGCCAAAATTAACCAGCTCCTGCAAATATTTTACTGCCGTTGCCCTTGCCATGCTCATGTCACTCATTATGTCCTTTATCTGATAAATGATGTAAACTCTGTTTTGTTCATCCAACCACCCATTCTTCATAGATAGGTTCATTCTATCAAGTAAAAGTCCGTATAGCATCTTAGCGTCCACAGATAATTCCGTGAACGCACCATCATGCACTAATAACTTTGGCACCTTTATGAAATTGTATTGGTCGGCCTGTTTGCCGTAGTAATATTCAAATGCCATATTAATCCTTTCCTTTCTTCCATTCCTTTAGTAACGAATAAATTACTTTTTCCATTTCTTTTTTTGTATAAGTAGAGTCGAAAAATTCCGATAGTTTATTTTCCTTAAGTGTTAGGGTACATATCTTTTTCTTCGTATTTTCTTTTTCCTCAAACAGCAATTGCTCAGCCTCTTCAACTGACAGGTTGTCCTGATTTTCCTTAACCATCTTAATTTTATCTTTGCTTACTTTTTTACCCTTACTGATATTTTTATAAACTAATTGCTGGTATTCTTCTTTCAAAAAAGAAATTTCTACACCAAACATAAATGTAATTTTTTTGTCATCCACCATTTTGCTTAATTCCGGTATTAATTCCGTAAGCCTTATGTATCTTTGTACCTGCCTATCCGAAATTCCTGCCATTTGTCCTATTTGTTTTGCAGATGTAACTTTGGAATCTGCGCATTTTCCCTGATGTGTTAAAGCATCCATTTTCATTTTATAAGCTCTTGCTTTTTCACTTGGTAACGTATCTTCTCTTTGAAAGTTTGCGTCAACCATAAGTGGTATTGCCTCTTCATGACTTATGTCTTTTATAATTGCCGGAATCTTTGCTATTCCTACTATTTCACTTGCCCGTCTTCTTCTGTGACCTGAAATAATTTCATATTCTCCATCCTCCAACGGTCTAACCAATATTGGAGATAGAATTCCATTTTTTTCTATTGATTTAGCCAGTTCAAGCATTTTTTCATTATCCACCACACTAAATGGATGATCCTTAAACTGATGCAACTTGTTTATGTCTATTTCACTTATCATTTCATTGTTTATGCCAAGTAATTCGTTGTAACTTGTTAACTTAATCTTCTCTCTTGTTGCCATGCTCTAAAACCTCCCTTGTAACTTTCATGTAACTTTGTGCTACTTTTCCTTTTGGGTCATGTCTAAATATGCTTGTACCTTTAATTGATGTTTCTGCAGCTCTTACTGACATTGGAACTTTGCTATCAAATATTGGAATGTCCAAAGCATAGGTTTCATATATGGCAGATGAAATGTCCTTTGCGTAATTTGTTCTGTAATCCACCATTGTAAGTAAAATCCCCTCAATCTCTAACTTGGGATTAATCTGCCTTTTTACTCTTGCTATTGTTTTCATCAATTGTTGTAACCCTTTTACCGGCAAATATGAAACCTGCACCGGTATCAACACTGTGTCTGCACATGCAAGTGCGTTTATTGTAATAATGCCAAGACTGGGCATACAATCAATTAAAATATAATCATAATCATTTTTCACATTTTCAATTAATTCTCTCATTATAAGTTCTCTGCTCATTACATTAATCAATGACACTTCTATACCTGACAATTCAATGTTAGCTGGGAGTATGTCTATTCCCTCATCATGTTCGATTATTCCTTTGCTTTCAGGTATTTTTTCTTCATTTACTATGTCCATCAACACATTTGCAAGCGTATAGTTTAATTTGTCAGGTTCATTTATCCCTGCACATATTGTTAAGCTTCCCTGCGGATCTGCATCTATTAAAAGAACTTTTTTATCTTCTCTTGCCAATCCAACTCCCAAATTAAATGTTGTGGTTGTTTTTCCTACTCCACCTTTTTGATTGGCTATCGCAATTATTTTACACATCTTTCTTTTCTCCTTCATTTCTAAAACTTTTTAATTTTCTATTTCCCATACTACTGTTTTTATATTTCTTTTTTTCAGCCATTTTTCTTTCAAAGCTCTCCAAACTTTGCTGTTCTTTTAAATTTTGATTTTCTTCAATTTTTAAAAGTATTAATGTTATAACTTTCAGCAACTCTATTAAATCATCATTGTCTGGTGTAACTTCTGTTAATCTTTTTAACTCTTCATATACAAATGTGAGTTGCACTTTCAGGGCTCCAAATACTCTTATGGAACCCTTTACAACAACTCTTCTGTCTGTTGTCTTCTTTATTAAATATTCCTGCTTTGTAAGACCTGATATGTCAACCAATCTGTTCAAAAGTTCCGCCTCTTCATCTGAAACCCTAAACGCAACCACCCTATTGCGCCATCTTCCTTTTCTGTCTAATTTTTTATCTGACATCATCCAATTCTCCCTTAATCTGATTTAATTTTTTTACCATATCTACCTGCTTTGACGGGAACAAATGTGCATAATGATATGTAATTCTTTCACTTTCGTGCCCCATTCTTTCGGCAATTTCCAATGCTGAAAATCCCGTATTTATTAATAGTGAAACATGACTGTGTCTTAAGTCATGTATTCTTATTCTTTTTACTCCCGACAATTCGCACCCTCTGTCCATTTCGTGTTGAAAATATCTCTTTGATAATGGAAATAACCTATCGTCTCCATCTATTTCATACATGCTTTCAATCATTTCTTCTATTTCTTCACTAAGAAAATCCGGCATATATATTGTTCTTACACTTTTAGAAGTTTTTGGTGTTAATATCATTTTCTCGCCCTTTACTACCTGATAGTTTTTTGTAATTGACAATGTCTTCTTTTCAAAATTGAAATCCTTTGGTGTTAATGCCAATAATTCACCTATTCTAAGACCACACCAGTAAAGAATTTCAAATCCATAAAATGATAACGGTTTATCCATTACACAATTTATAAACTTCTTATATTCATCCTGCGTCCAAAACATCATGTTTCCACCTTTCTTACTTCCCATACCCCCGGCAACCTTTGCAGGATTATTTTTTAAATCATAAAATTTTACTGCATGATTGAATATGGCACTTAACTGTGCATGTAATGTTGCAAGATATGCTTGAGAATATGACTTACCATCTTCGTCTGTATACTCAATCATTTTTTTCTGCCAATGTCTTACATCCTTCGGAGTTATTTCTGTCATTTTTCTTTCTCCAAAATAAGGTAGAATTTTAGTTGTTATGATTATGTTTTTATTCTCCCATGTTGTTTGTTTAATTCTGTGTCTTAAATCAGCCTCGTATATTTCATAAAATTTTGAAAATGGCATATCCAGGCTGAAGTTTCTCTTAAGCTTTTCTGCCGCTTCCCATTCACTTGCTTCTCTTTTGGTTTTAAAACCACGCTTTGTTGTCTGCTTCTTTTTTCCATAATAATCTGTGTATCTAATTTTTACATACCAGCTGTTTCTTGTTGCATCTTTGTAAACTGACATATTTCCACCTCCTATTCCTCGTTGTATATAAGTTTTTTGAAAAAGTATTTTGTATTTACCTTTCCGCGAACTACGATATATCCTTTTTCTTTTAGTTCAGCATTGAGCATTCGTATAATTTCATACGCCTTTCCTTCTGAAATGTTTAATATCTCTATTACATCCTGAACTTCCATAAACATCTTATCTGTCATGTTGGTAATCTCCTTTCTCTCTTTTGCTTAGTTTGTTTTTGTTTGACCGTAGTTCTACTTTAACCCTTTTACTTTTCCAATAGGAGTTAGTTGCACTATACCTTTTATACGCTCCATATAATTTGACCTAATTATGCAACAAAAAAAGAGCTATTCTAACTTATTAGTCAAAATAACTCTTCTTATTCCAAATTTTGTTCTCAAAATGTTCTCATAGGCACTTTTTATTCCACGGAATCCCTTTATTTATGGGATGTTCGAACATTTGTTCACTTATTCAAACTCTATAGTTCCAGGTGGCTTACTTGTCAAATCGTACATTACTCTATTGACCCCGCGCACCTCGTTTATGATTCTGCTCATTACCTTTGTCAATACTTCGTAAGGTATTTCTGCAGCTTCTGCTGTCATGAAATCTACAGTATTTACTGCACGAAGTGCAATGGCGTAATCGTATGTTCTTTCGTCGCCCATTACACCTACGCTACGCATATTTGTAAGTGCTGCAAAATACTGTCCTATTGTTTTATCCAATCCGGCATTTGCAATTTCTTCACGATAAATTGCATCTGCATCCTGTACCATTTTAACTTTTTCGGCTGTTACTTCACCGATGATACGGATTCCAAGTCCCGGACCTGGGAAAGGCTGACGGTATACTAAATATTCAGGTATACCCATTTCTAAGCCGGCTTTTCTTACTTCGTCCTTAAATAAATCACGAAGTGGTTCGATTATTTCCTTAAAATCTACACAGTCAGGTAATCCACCTACGTTGTGATGTGACTTAATTACTGCTGATTCGCCACCTAAACCACTTTCAACAACGTCAGGATAAATTGTTCCCTGTACAAGGAAGTCAACTGCTCCGATTTTCTTTGCTTCTTCTTCAAAAACTCTAATAAATTCTTCACCAATTATTTTACGCTTCTGTTCAGGTTCTTTTACTCCTGCTAACTTGCTGTAGTAACGTTCCTGTGCGTTTACACGGATAAAGTTTAAGTCATATGGACCGTCAGGACCGAATACTGCTTCTACTTCGTCACCTTCATTTTTACGAAGTAAGCCATGGTCTACGAATACACATGTAAGCTGTTTTCCAATGGCTTTTGAAAGCATTACTGCTGCAACTGATGAATCTACACCACCTGACAATGCACATAAAACCTTACCATCGCCAACTTTTTCACGGATAGCCTTAATTGATTCTTCTACAAATGAATCCATTCTCCAGTCTCCTGAACACTGGCAAATTCCACGAACGAAGTTGTATAACATCTTTGTTCCTTCCTGTGTGTGAAGTACTTCCGGATGGAACTGTATTGCATAAAGTTTCTTTTCTTCATTTTCTGCTGATGCACAAGGGCAATCCTTTGTGTGTGATGAGATTTCAAATCCCGGTGCCACCTGTGATATATAATCAAAATGACTCATCCAGCAAACTGTTTTTGGTGAAACATCTGCAAAAATCTTTGACTGAGTCTTGTCTATTAATACTTCTGTCTTACCATATTCACGTACATCTGCACGTTCTACTTTTCCGCCTAACACATGCATCATAAGCTGTGCTCCGTAGCAAAGTCCTAACACTGGAACGCCTAATTCAAATAATTCTTTTGAATATGTTGGAGAATCGGCTTCATAACAACTATTTGGTCCACCTGTTAAGATGATACCCTTTGGGTTCATTGCTTTGATTTTTTCAATGTCTGTTTTGTAAGAATATATTTCACAATATACATTACATTCACGAACACGTCTTGCAACCAACTGGTTATACTGACCACCAAAGTCAAGAACGATTACTAATTCTTTCTTCAATGTATTTCCTCCTAAAATGGTGCCTGCACCATACTACTGTAAAAGGTAATTGCTATATAAAATCTAATTACCTGCTAATTTTTAATTCTACCCTATTTTTCTATTTAAAACAAGTACACTGTACTAACTTTTATAATTCCCATAACTTATAACCTGACTGCTCTCTATATACAAAATATTTTTAAACTTATACATCTTTCAGACTCATAATATACTTTCACACGTTCCTAAATTGTAATATCATTTCAAGTACTTATAACGAAGTAAGAGCACCTGCCCTACTTCCTCGTATGACAGATGCTCCCTATTTCAATACCCTAACTTTACAATTTTGTTAACAACCGCAGGTACTTTTTATTAAATGAATCTTCTCGGGAATTTCTTCTGTACACTATTCGTTTCGATCGCATTCCGAATATCTGTATACCTAGTCTATTCCTTACTATTTGTCCTGCTTCGACTTCACTATCTACCTTAACCATAAGATGTTATTCTTCATTGAATTTTCGTTTTGAATAATTCCTATCCTATCCAATTCTTTGTAACACCTCATCCAATAATCACTACTTAAACAATCTTCCGTTGATTGCCATGTTAGCAGATATCACTGGGTAAAACTCCTTTCACCACTAAACTTAGATACTGTTGTTATTAGGTTGACATCTAATAACAAATGGGTCGTTAACTTCTTTGTAGAAGTCTTTTTAGGTATTTAATACGTTTTTGTTTGTATGTTCAATATAGCACAATTTTCCCTTATTTTAAAGGGGGTTCAAGCACTTTTTTCATCTTTATAAACATTGCATAAATGCCCTTTTATTTAAACATTTTTATGAATCGTTTTTTTATAAAAAATGACTATTGTCTCTCTAACATCTGCTTAACATACTTGCCGGTATAACTTGTTGGATGTTCTGCAACCTGCTCAGGTGTTCCTGCTACTACAACTGTTCCGCCACGGTCACCACCGTCAGGTCCCATATCAATTATATAATCTGCCACTTTTATTACGTCCAGATTATGCTCAATAACCACTACTGTATTACCTTCATCTGTTAATCTGTGAAGAATCTCTACTAATTTATGCACATCAGCAAAATGAAGACCTGTTGTTGGTTCATCCAATACATATATTGTTTTTCCTGTGCTTCTCTTACTTAATTCTGTTGCAAGCTTAATTCTCTGTGCTTCACCACCCGACAATGTTGTTGACGGCTGTCCTAATTTTAAATAGCCAAGACCTACATCATACAATGTCTGTACCTTGTTAAGAATTCTAGGCACATTCTTAAAGAAATCCAATGCTTCTTCCACTGTCATTTCAAGAACATCATAAATAGTCTTACCTTTGTAGCGTACTTCCAGTGTTTCCCTATTGTAACGCTTTCCGCCACAAACCTCACATGGAACATATACATCAGGAAGAAAATGCATTTCAACTTTTAAAATTCCGTCACCTGAACACGCTTCACAACGACCGCCTTTTACATTAAAACTAAATCTGCCTTTTTTATATCCTCTTTCCTTTGCATCAGTTGTTGCAGCAAAAAGATCTCTTATCATATCAAACATTCCGGTATATGTTGCCGGGTTTGAACGTGGAGTTCTGCCTATTGGTGACTGATCAATATTTATTACCTTATCAAGCTGCTCCATTCCCTCTATCTTCTTGCATTTTCCGGGAATGGTTCTTGCCCTGTTCAGTCTTTTTGCAAGACTCTTATAAAGTATCTCATTAACCAGTGAGCTTTTTCCCGAGCCTGAAACTCCTGTTACACAGGTAAGCACTCCTATAGGAATTTTCACATCAATGTTCTTAAGGTTATTTTCCTTTGCACCTACAACCTTTAAAAATCCCTTTGGTTTTCTACGTGTTGTTGGAACAGGTATTTTAATTTCTCCGCTTAAATATTTTCCTGTAATTGAATTAGGATTTTTCATTATATCCTCTGCAGTTCCTGTAGCAATAACCTGTCCACCGTGTTCTCCTGCTCCCGGACCTATGTCAACCACATAATCTGCTGCACGCATTGTATCCTCATCATGTTCAACTACAATCAAAGTATTTCCCAAATCTCTTAAATGCTTCAACGTTGCAAGAAGCTTATCATTATCATTCTGATGCAATCCAATACTTGGCTCATCCATTATATAAGCAACACCAACCAAGCCTGAACCTATCTGAGTTGCCAAACGTATACGCTGAGCCTCTCCACCTGACAAAGTTCCTGTTGCTCTTGAAAGACTAAGATAATCAAGTCCAACGTCAACTAAGAATTGAAGACGTCCTTTAATTTCTTTCAAAATCTCTTTTCCTATCTTTAGCTGAGTTTCAGTCAATTGCAATTCATCCAAATACTGGCGCAAATCTCTTACAGACATTTCTGTCATTTCATAAATATTCTTATCTCCAATAGTTACAGCCAACGATTCCTTTTTAAGTCTCTGTCCGTGGCATGTTGCACATGGCGTAAATCTCATAAATGTTTCATATTCTGCCTTTGTTGACTCTGCGCTTGTTTCACGATATCGTCTTTCTACATTTTTAATTAATCCTTCAAAAGCAATATCATAAACTCCAATACCTCTTTGCCCCTTGTATCTTACGGCTACTTTTTCACCATTTGTTCCATAAATCAAAATATCATGTATCTCTTTTGGATAATCCTCAAAAGGCGTATCAAGAGAAAAATTGTATTTTAAAGCCAATGCCTGAAGTATCGCATTACTAAAACTCTTTCCGTCATTTGCACTCTGCCACCCCAATACTACAATTGCTCCCTGATTAATGCTTAAACTCTTATCAGGAATTATAAGGTCTTCGTCAAATTCCATCTTGTATCCCAAACCATAACAGTCAGGACAAGCCCCAAAAGGATTATTAAAAGAAAAACTTCTAGGCTGTACTTCGTCAATACTTATTCCACAGTCAGGGCAGGCAAAATTCCGACTAAAAGTCATCTCTTCCCCACCAATAACATCTACTATCATTAGTCCGTTGCCAAGCTTTAAAGCATTTTCAACAGAATCAGTAAGACGCTTTTCAATTCCTTCACGAATGCTAAGTCGGTCTATAATAATTTCGATACTGTGCTTTATGTTTTTTTCTAACTTAATCTCTTCAGTTAGTTCATACATATTACCATCAACTCTTACTCGCAAATAGCCGCTTTTCTTAGCACTTTCAAATACTTTTTCGTGACGTCCTTTCTTTCCTCTTACAACAGGTGCCAATATCTGAAACTTAGTACGTTCTTCCAGCATAAGAATACGATCTACCATTTCATCAACTGTCTGTTTCTTTATTTCACGTCCGCATTTTGGACAATGTGGAATACCTGCTCTTGCATAAAGCAATCTCATATAATCGTATATTTCTGTTACTGTTCCAACTGTTGAACGTGGATTCTTGTTTGTTGATTTCTGATCAATTGAAATAGCCGGTGGCAATCCTTCAATACTTTCAACCTGTGGTTTTTCCATCTGCCCTAAGAACTGTCTTGCATAAGAAGATAACGATTCCATATATCTTCTCTGTCCTTCTGCATAAATAGTGTCAAAAGCAAGGGATGACTTACCTGAACCGCTTAAACCTGTTACTACCGTAAATTCATCTCTTGGTATATCAATATCAATATTTTTCAAATTGTGCTCATTTGCACCTTTTATATGAATATATTTTTTATTGTCTTTCATTTTATTTTCCTATCTTTTTCTATCTTTGTTATTTGGTTATTTTATATCTTTTCCAAATAAATTCCGTTATAGATTTTTAGTTATCTTCCTGCAACTTTCTTAATTCCGCCAACTTATCTCGCATTTCAATAGCCGTTTCAAAATCAAGTTCTGCTGCAGCTCTTTCCATTTTCTTCTTAACCTTTTCGATAAGCTTTTTAAGTTCCTTATAATCCATTGATTCAGGATCTTTCTCAACGTCGCTAATCTTTCTGTCCACTTCTTTGGAGATACTAATAAGGTCTCGAACAGCCTTCTTAATAGTTGTTGGAGTAATGCCGTGTTCACTATTGTATTTCTGCTGAATCTCTCTACGTCTGTTAGTTTCCGTTAAAGCTTTATCCATTGAATCAGTAATATTGTCAGCATACATTATTACGTGGCCTTCTGCATTTCTTGCAGCTCGTCCAATAGTCTGAATAAGTGATGTTTCTGAACGTAAAAACCCTTCCTTGTCAGCATCCAATATTGCAACTAAAGCAATTTCCGGTATGTCCAAACCTTCTCTTAAAAGGTTAATACCAACCAAAACATCAAAAACATCCAATCGCATATCTCTGATAATCTGAGTTCTCTCTAACGTATCTATATCTGAATGAAGGTATTTAACCCTAATTCCCACATCGCGCATATAATCTGTCAAATCCTCAGCCATACGCTTCGTCAAAGTTGTTACCAAAACTTTATTCTTCTTGGCAACTTCCTTATTAATCTCCGTTATAAGGTCATCAATCTGTCCTTCAACCGGTCTTACTTCAACTTCCGGATCAAGCAATCCTGTAGGTCTTATAATCTGCTCTGCACGGCCTAATTCATGTTCCTTTTCATAAACATTAGGTGTAGCTGACACAAACATCATCTGGTCAATCATGCTTTCAAATTCTTCAAAATTAAGCGGTCTGTTATCCTTCGCCGAAGGCAGTCTGAACCCATAATCAACTAAAGTAGACTTTCTTGACTGGTCACCGGCATACATTCCTCTAATCTGTGGAATCGTAATATGAGACTCATCTACTATTATTAAGAAATCATCTCCGAAATATTCCATTAATGTATGAGGTGTGGCTCCCGGCTCCAAACCTGCCATATGTCTTGAATAGTTCTCTATTCCTGAACAAAAACCTGTTTCTCTTAGCATTTCCATATCAAAATTAGTTCGCTCGGCAATACGCTGTGCCTCTATTAATTTGTCTTCTGATTTAAAATATGCTACCTGTTCCTCTAACTCTTTCTCTATATCCTTAATGGCACGCTCCATCTTTTCAGGTGGCACAACATAATGAGAATTAGGGAATATTGCTACGTGTTCAAGCACGTTCTTAATCTGACCCGTTAAAGCATCAATCTCTGAAATTCTCTCGATTTCATCATCAAAAAATTCAACTCTAATTGCACTATCCGTATACGAAGCAGGAAATATTTCCAGATTCTCTCCACGAACCCTGAAAGTTCCACGTTTAAAGTCCATATCATTTCTGTCATACTGTATTTCAATAAGCTTATGAATAATCTCATCTCTATCTCTAATGGTATTCGGTCTTAAAGACACAACCATGTTCTTGTAATCTATTGGGTCTCCCAAACCATATATACATGAAACTGAAGAAATAATAATTACATCTTTACGCTCCATTAAAGCCATTGTTGCCGAATGACGTAACTTATCTATTTCATCATTAATTGATGAATCCTTCTCAATATATGTGTCTGTGCTTGGAACATAAGCCTCCGGCTGATAATAATCGTAGTAGGAAACAAAATATTCCACAGCATTATTAGGAAAAAACTCCTTAAACTCACCGTAAAGCTGAGCTGCCAAAGTCTTATTATGGGCAATAATAAGTGTAGGTTTATTTAATTGTTCAATAACATTCGCCATTGTAAAAGTCTTACCTGAACCTGTTACACCAAGCAAAGTCTGGAATTGTTTTCCTTTCTTAAAGCCTTCAACTAACTCTTCAATAGCCTGTGGCTGGTCCCCGGTAGGCTTATACTCTGAAACTAATTCAAAATGATCCATATGATTTCTCCCAATTAGCTCTAATCAATATTTGAGTATTTTCAAACCCAAATCATTTATCAACTACTTTTCTTAGTATTGTTACTTGTCAAGTATATCATTCAAAAGAACAAAAGTACAGAGCAAAATCGAATGTTTGTTCTGTACTTTTGTTATTCTTTTATTATTCCTCTATTAACTTTTCATATTCGTCCGTAGGTATTGGCTTTGAGAAATAATATCCCTGAATCACTTCTGCTCCAATTGATTTTAAGAAGTTAACCTGTTTTTCTGACTCAACACCTTCTACTACTACCGAAATATTTAATTTCTTGGACAATTCTACAATAGACTCAACAATTATGTTGTTTCTTTCATTTTCATTATCTAAATTTCGCATAAACGCCATATCCAATTTAAGTACGTCTATAGGCGCATCCTTTAACATATTAAGTGATGAATATCCGCTTCCGAAATCATCCATCAAAATCTTAAAGCCTGCTTCCTGCAATTCACTTATTATTGAATATATTACCTGCTTTTCCTCAGTATATACTGTTTCCGTAATTTCAAGTTGCAAATCCTTTGGTTCCAAATTATATTTTTCAACCAGTTCCAAAAGATTTGATACCAGATTAGTTCTATAGAAATTTACTCTTGAAACATTAACAGAAATAGGAAGTACACTTCCGTTTTTGTCCCTTTTTTAATACATCTGTCTCTATAATTGCATGTTATATTATAGCATTTTAACGTCACGATAACAATGTGAAACCCAGCCTATTAATATGATTTTTAGACAAATAAATAACCAAAACTTTCGTAAAAGCTTTGTCTATTTTGACACTTTACAAATTTAATTTTTTCATAAGCATTTGTCAAAATAAAAAGGAACATTTTTCATTTACCCTTTTACTTATTTTATACAGTTATTCAAAGCATAGAAAAAGACCATACATATATCTTCGTTTGCAAGATATATGTATGGTCTTTCTGTTCATTATTTCATTAATTCCATAATTGTTTCTTTTGCCTTTTCGAGCTGTGTATCGCTTGTTGCATTTTCTTCCAATTCTGCTTCCACATCAGGAGTTATTCCCTTTCCGTGAATGTTTTTGCCACTTGGAGTATAATAATCCTGAACTGTAAGTTTTACCGCTGAGCCGTCGCTTAATGGAAGAATTGTCTGTACAATTCCTTTACCAAATGACTGTGTGCCTACGATTTTTCCTGCATTAAAGTCCTGAATTGCACCTGCAAAAATTTCTGATGCACTGGCGCTGTCCTTATTCTGCAAAACAACCATTGGCATTTCAAGACACTTGCTGTCTGAAGTCTGCTTTTCCTCATTTCCATATTTATCCTTAGTTGAAACCAAATTCCCTTCAGGAAGTATTTCATCAAGCATCTTGCAGACTGTCTCATATAATCCACCCGGATTGCTTCTAACATCAAAGATAACAGCCTTCATTCCCTGCTTCTTCAAGTCATCCAATGCTTTCGTAAACTGGTCATAAGTAACTTCTTCAAACTGACTTATCTGTATATAACCAATCTTTTTCTTCTTATCAAGCATCTTATATTCAACAGTAGGCTCATTAACCTGATCTCTTGTTATTGTAAAGTCAATGTATTTCTTTTCGGACTCTCTGTAAACAGTTATGTCAACTGTTGTTCCTTTTTCGCCCTTCATTTCAGTAACAACATTGTTAATGTCAACACCAGTTACTTCTTTGCCCTTTACTTTATAAATAATATCTCCGTTCTTTACTCCTGCCTTTGCAGCCGGTGCATCGGCAAAAGCCTTAACTACCGTAATTATTCCTGTTTCAGCATTCTGAGATACCAAAGCACCTATTCCGCTGTAAGTTCCTGACGTCTGTTCCATCATTTTCTGGTATTCTTCTGCCGTGTAATAAACAGAATACGGATCATTTAAGCCTTCCAACAATCCTTTGTAAATTCCATCTTCCAAGTCAGATTCATTAACCTTATTTAAGAACTTAGCATCTATAAGTTTATTTATATAATCAAGCTTTTGTGATGTTTTTTCACTGATTGTTTTTCCGGATGTGTTCTGGTTTGCAAAATACAAACCTGTTCCAACACCACCTACCACAACTGCCATGGCAAGCATTCCAAAAAAGAATCCAAGTAAAAAACGGTTCTTATTCTTTTTCATCATGACTCCTTAATTCAAGTTTATTTTAAATAATCCCAAGGATTAACATATGCCCCGTTCTTACGTACTGCAAAATGTAAATGGTTACCCTGTGATGCTCCTGTATTTCCTACAAGTCCAATGCTCTGTCCTGCGCTTACCTTTGTTCCTGCCGAAACTAAAAGTGCAGACATATGCATATATACACTATATACACCATTGCCGTGATTAATACCAATCCAGTTGCCTGCTGTTGTACTATAATTAGCCCACTCTACTGTACCTGAACCTGCTGCAACAATAGTAGTTCCTGCTGATGCCGGAATATCAATACCCTTATGAAATTCAGAACCTCTATATCCATATCCTGAAGATATAGTTGTATGTCCCGGAAGTGGCCATGTAAATCCACCGCCTGAAACTGTTCCACTACTTCCTGAGTTTCCACTGTTTGAAGTATCTGTTGTATTGCTTCCTGTATTTGATGATGTATTGCTTGTACTACTATTTGAACTAGCTGCCTGCTGTTTCTTTGCTGCCGCCTCACGTCTTGCTTTTTCCGCTGCGGCCTTACTTGCCTGCTCAGCAGCTGCCTGGTTTTTGCTCTGTTCTTCAACAGATGCAACTCTCTTTTCCTGTGCACTGATTTCTGCCTCCAATTCATCAGAAGTAGCCTCATTATGTGCTATCAAATCTTCATAATTTTTAAGTTCCTGCTGCTTTGATTCAGAAAGATTAGTAAGCTTAGTCTGGTCACTCTTCTGCTGTGCCTGTATTGTCTGAAGATTCTTTTTCTCAGTTACAAGAGTACTCTTTGCAGAAGCTATTTTCTCTTTAGTCTTCTTCATCTTATTAAGCATATCTCTGTCATACTGTGATAACTCTGTTATGTACTCTGCCTTATTTAAGAAATCAGTTATGCTCTTTGAATTAAAAATCAAATCTATCATCTGAGTATCACCATTCTCATACATATATTTGATTCTAAGCTTCATATCTTCATACTGCTCATTTATGCTAACCTGAGCATTGTTCAATTCCTTCTGAGTCTTAGATATCTTGTCTTCTGTTTTTGATAATTTCTGATTAGTCTTGTACATCTCTGTAGCCAAATTAGTTAACTTCTTATCAACTGACTGAATATACTCCTGTGCATCAGACTTAGATTTCTGTAGTTTATTATTTTCATCCTGAGCCTGTTGCTTCTGATTCTGCAAATCTGAAAGTTTATTCTTCTCATCGTTAACTGTTCCAAACGCATTAATTGGAATAGCAGTAACTGCCAATGCTGCCACGAGAACAAAACTTAATACTTTAGATTTTCTCATTACTTTCTCCTTATCTCTTTCCCTGTTAACTCAATTAACTTTATACCTTTAAGTGCTTTCTCATTGACACAATTGATCCTATTAAACCAATACCTGCTCCAATTCCAAGTCCTAATGGAACAAGCACCAAAAAAATCTGATGAACTGACGCAAAAGGAATACTGTTGCCAAGTACACCAAATTTAGTCATAATAAGATCAATTAATCTGTCATAAACAAGTCTTATTATAACAAGCGGAATTATTGAACCTAATAAACCGATTGTTACACCTTCTATAATAAATGGTGCTCTTACAAAACTATTAGTTGCTCCAATAAGCTTCATAATTTTAATTTCGTGTCTTCTTACTGAAATACCAATCATAACCGTGTTGCTTATAAGGAAAATACCAACACCAAGCAAAATAATAATCAATGCAATAGACGCATATCCTAACATTTTGCCAAAGTTTGTAAGAAACTCTCTTGTTGGGTTTGAATACTTAACCTGTCTTACACCTTGAACCTTTTCCATTGCTGATGCAAATGCCTTCTGATCATTAATACTCTTTAAATACACTGTGTAGGATGCTGAATTAGCCAATGGGTTTTCCTTTGAAAATCCCTCTGCCAAATCAGGATTATCTTTAAAATAATTCTTTTTGAAACCTTCCCAAGCTTCCTCTGCTGATGTATATTCGTAGCTCTTTACACGGGAATCTGACTTAATTGTTTTTCCAATATCATCTATTCCCTGCTGGCTTAACCCTTCGTTAAAGAATATTGTTACCCCAACCTGTTGCTCAACTTTCTTTTCCATAAAGTTAACATTAATAATAATTGTAAAAATTACACCTATTAAAAATATACACGCAGCAATAGTTCCTATTGATGCAAGGGAAAACAGTTTGTTTCTCTTTATGTTTACAAAACCCTGTTTTAAACAGTAGTTTGCTGTTCTAGTATTCATCTGTCTGTTCCTCCCCTTTGCTATCCTCTACTTTTACACCTTTCTTCATAGTTATGACACGCTTGTTCATAGCCTTAACTATTTCCATATTATGTGTAACAACAATAACTGTTGTTCCCTGCTCATTAATTTTTTCAAGCAGTTTCATAATCTCCCATGAATTTTCAGGGTCAAGGTTTCCTGTAGGTTCATCAGCCAAAATATACTGTGGTTTATTAACAAGTGCTCTTGCAAGGGCAACTCTCTGCTGCTCACCACCTGACAATTCTGACGGATTGGAACGATATTTTTCTGAAAGTCCCACCAAAGATAATACTCTTGCCACATTCTTTTTAATCTCTCTTGGTGACGCACCTATTACTCTCTGTGCAAAAGCAATATTTGAGTAAACATCTCTATCCTGTAACAATCTGAAATCCTGAAAAACAACTCCAACCTTTCTTCTATACTTAGCTGTTCCTCTTGATTTAAGCTTTGATAAATTAACATCATCTACCACTATTGTTCCCTCTGTGGGATTTAACTCTTTAAGAAGCAGTTTGATAAATGTTGACTTTCCTGAACCACTGGCTCCAACAACAAATACAAACTCTCCTTCCTCTATTTCAAGATTTAAATTGCTTAACGCCGGTGCACCGTTGCCATAAGACTTACTTACACCTTCTATTTTAATCATTATATGCCTCCTAATATTCTGCTCTAAATAGAAATATATAACACAAATGTGTTTTTTTTGTGGGTGGACAAAGCACGTAACAATCCTTGTAATAAAATTTTAATATATTTCCGAATTGAATTTGCTCCACTAGCACAATATGAAGGTCCACAGGGACCTTCATATTGCTACATTTTAACTATTTATTTTCTAAAAATCTGTGTTATCCATGTATTTCATGTACTTAACAACCATAAGGGCAATCTTAAATGTAATTGCATCCTCAAATACTCTTAAATCTAGTCCTGTACTCTTCTGCAACTTGTCCAGTCTGTATACTAAAGTATTTCTGTGAATATATAGCTGTCTTGATGTTTCAGATACATTCAAGCTGTTTTCAAAGAACTTATTAATTGTTGTCAATGTTTCTTCGTCAAATTCATCCGGTGACTTTCCTTCAAAAATCTCGCTAATGAACATCTTGCAAAGTGGAATTGGTAACTGATAAATTAATCTTCCGATTCCAAGATTATTGTAAGCAATTACGTTCTTAGTGCTAAAGAAAATCTTTCCTACATCAAGGGCCATTCTTGCTTCCTTGTATGAACGTGATACTTCCTTAATCTCCTTAACAATAGTTCCGTATGCTACAGTAGCCTTAACCATTGCCTCTGTGTTAAGCATGTCCACAATTGTCCTTGCTATCTTTTCAATATCTTCATATCCCTGTTTTTCGTCTAACTCCTTAACAAGAATAATGCTCTTTTCATCTACTGCTGTAATAAAGTCTTTCTTATTACCTGAGAACAATGTTCTAACTGTTTCTAAAGCAACACTGTCCTTTTCGTTCTTTGTTTCAATAATACAGACACATCTTCTTGCATCCACATCAATGTACAACTTCTTTGATCTATTATAAATATCAACAAGGAGTAGATTGTCTAATAATAAGTTTTTGATAAAATTGTCTTTATCAAATCTTTCTTTATATGCAACAAGCAGATTCTGAATCTGGAAGGCAGCCATCTTTCCTACCATAAACACGTCATCGCTTGTTCCCTGAGCTATCAGAATCAGTTCTAACTGGCTTTCATCATAAACCTTAAAGAACTGGTATTCCTGTACTGACTGGCTGTCTGCCGGAGAAGTAACAAAGCTAATTATAGCATGTTCAAACTCATCTCCTAACTGGGAAGTACTGGCAATAATCTTTCCGTCTGTATCTGCCACATGTAAATCTACCCTTGAAATACTTTTTATTCCTTCTATTGTGTTCTGTAAAATCTGATTTGATATCATAGGCCACTCCTTGTTCTAAAAAATTCGTACATTCTGTCAAACTATATTTTAAACCAGTTTATGACAAAAAACAAGAGAAAAGAGCTAATCAATAGTACTTTTATCTTGTAATTTTTGTCAAAATAACCAACTATTTTACAGCATCAAAAAAATCCTTTATAATATCGTATGATTTTTTTACCCCCACTCTTGACAAAGAGCCTAATAAAAACTCCAAAGAAATTTCTTATTAAGTAAAAAAGACTGCCCAAATCGGGCAGTCTTTTGATAAATATATATATTAGTTTGTGATAACTTTTTCTGTATCCTTATCAAAGATGTGAAGTTTTGTAAGATCCATTGCCATAACAACTTCATCACCAGGTCTAGCTGTTGTACGAGCATTAACTCTTGCTGTACAATCGAATCCTTCAAGGTCAAAGTATAAGTATACTTCAGCACCAAGTAATTCGTAAATTCTGATTGTTGTCTTAAATGCACTATCAGGTGACATTTCAATGAAGCTTTCTTCATCATGAATATCTTCCGGTCTGATACCCATAACAACTGTCTTACCAACATAACCACCGTCAATAAGCCTTCTAGCCTGTTCAGCCGGTACTGTAATGTATGTTCTAGCCTGTCCAATGTGGAGCTTAATGTCAGCTCCTTCCTGTTCAACTTCTGCATCGATGAAGTTCATCTGTGGTGAACCCATGAATCCTGCTACGAATAAGTTAACCGGCTTATCATATAAGTTCTTAGGTGAATCTACCTGCTGTACAACACCATCCTTCATAACTACGATTCTTGTACCAAGTGTCATAGCTTCTGTCTGGTCATGTGTTACGTAGATGATTGTTGCGCCTAATCTCTTATGAATCTTAGCGATTTCCACACGCATCTGTACTCTTAATTTAGCATCCAAGTTTGAAAGAGGTTCATCCATAAGGAATACCTTAGGGTTACGAACGATAGCACGTCCCATAGCAACTCTCTGTCTCTGACCACCTGATAAAGCCTTAGGCTTACGATCAAGTAACTGTTCAAGGTCAAGAATCTTAGCTGCATCCTTAACTAATCTTTCCTGTTCAGCCTTAGGTACTTTTCTTAACTTAAGACCAAATGCCATATTATCATATACTGTCATATGTGGATATAAAGCGTAGTTCTGGAATACCATTGCGATATCTCTATCCTTTGGTTCAACATCGTTTACTAACTTATCTCCGATGTATAATTCTCCTGATGAAATTTCTTCAAGACCTGCGATCATTCTAAGTGTTGTTGACTTACCACAACCAGATGGTCCTACGAAGATGATAAATTCTTTATCCTTGATTTCAAGGTTAAAATCTTTTACTGCACAGAATCCGTTTGGATATACCTTGCAGATATTTCTTAATGATAAACTTGCCATTTTAAAAATTCCTCCTAGTATTGAAATAGTTTCTCTATCTCGCGTCTGATTGTATTCTAAATCACTGACACTAAAAATGCTATATTGTAAATAAACAAAATAACAAAAAAATCTTTGTTAATATTGCATACAGCCCCTATTATTTATTTAAAAATATGTTACTTTCGCCAATGATTATACGGTGTTCTTTGAGCAATCTGCCGATAGCTCTTTTAAATTCACTTTTGCTCATCTGAAAATCTTCTCTAATTACCTCAGGTTTAGCCTTATCTGTATATCCTAACTGACCACCGTTATTCTCAATGTATTTATATATTTTTTCGGCATCTTCGTCCATTTGTAAATATGCTTTCTTTCTAAGCGAAAGGTCTAATTTGCCATCAGGTCTTACACTTTTTACTCTTGCCTGAATCTGCTGACCGATTTCTAATCTTGTTGTAAGCTCTTTCTTCTGTACAAGTCCGTGATACTTATTATCTACAGCAACAAAAACACCGTACTCAGGATTGTAGTTATAAACTGTTCCTGTTACAACATCATCAGGTTCATATGTTGAGGTACATTTTAAGAACTTATACGCCTTCATTGTTGCACATAATCTGTTACTTTTGTCCAAATATACTCCTACTAATACCTTGTCCCCTGACTTAATTGAAACTGTCTGCTCCTTGTATGGCAAAAATAAATCTTTTTCTAAGCCCCAGTCAAAAAATGCACCATTCTTTGAAACTTCCTTAACTGTTAAAACTGCTGTTTCGTCTAATTCAACTAAAGGCTTGTTTACTGTTGCTATAAGTCTGTCCTGTGAATCTCTGTAAATAAATACCTTTACTTCATCACCAACATTTGCTCCTTCAGGAACCTGCTTCTTTGGAAGAAGCACCTGTTCTTCCTCTGTGCCAAGATATGCACCAAAATCTACCATTCTTACTATTTCTAATTTTTGTGTTCTTCCTAATTCCATTTTTTGTCTCTCCGTTCTATTTTTTATAGTTTACCTGATATTAGCACTTTTATAAAAAAGAGGTCAGACTTTAACGCCATAACCTCTTTTATCATTACATAAGCATTATTCTTGTAAGTGTCTCTCCACTTTGATTTTCGAAGCTAATACCTATTCCATTTTCTTCGCTATAAAGATATGGTGTAATAATTTCACCTTCCATAGCTTCTTTATTATACACAATATCTACCTCATGGCAAGGAAAATTTGTTGGTAAAAATTCTTCAGCCGCCCTTAAATAATTAGCATTGTTCATATGACCATTGCTGTCTATGTAAGTTTTTAAAACCTTAAACGACTCTAATTTGGTTCTTTCACTACTAAACCTAATCTTTCTTGACGCCTTTATATTATCAAATATCGGTTCCGGTTTATAAACACTTGAATCCTCTTCAGTAATTCTTAAAGGTTTTCGTGTCTGAATATCAATAAGAACCCAGAGACTGTCTGCCTGAACAAGATAATCTCCATTTTCATCTTTTATGAAATACTGTCTTGAAGCAAACATGCTGCTAAACTTTGAAGGAGATGTGCCTATTGTTATTTTCTGTCCAAACATAATAGGTCTGTTAACTATAACTTTGTATGCAACAAGTACCCACGCCCTGGCCTCTCTTTTCATATAACTTACGCCATGACCAATATCTTCTGAATGAAAGGTGGAGCAATCCTGCAAAAGATTTAATATCTCATGCATTGGAACTTTTCCATTTCTGTCTGTTCTGCTGTAACTTACTGTTGTCTCATATGAAAACATTTATTGCCCCTCTTTCTTCTATTATTTACTTAGATGTTGTTGTTTCCGGTACAGTTGTTGTCTCAGGTACCTTAGTTGTTGTCTCAGGTGCCTTAGTTGTTGTTTCCGGTACCTTAGTTGTAGGCTGTGTTGTAACAGGCTTTGTTGTAGGCTGCTGTGCAACAGCTTCTACTACAACTTTAAGTGTTGCTGTTCTTGCAGTGTATGCCTGATTTGAGTACTGTGCCTTATATGTTAATGTATATGTTCCAGGTTTCTTTGTATCAACCTTTCCTGTAACTGTAACGCTGTTCTTAATATTTAAAGCATTACCCTTGTAATCCTTAACTGAAGCTACATAATTCAAAGGATTAAATGTGCTGTTCTGTTTAACCTTTACAGTTGTATTCTTCATTGTAAGACTTACCTTGTGGTCTTTTACAACGTATTTAATAGTCCTCTTTGCTGTCTTCTTATTTGTGCCCGTAACTTTATATGTAATGTAATATTTGCCCTTGTTTGCAAACTTAACCACACCATTCTTAATCTTAACTTTCTTCTTATTACACTTAACAGTAACTTTTATTTTCGAAGTAATATTCTTGCCTGCTGCTGTCTTTGCAGTAACATTAGACAAAACATTGACTGAACTGTTTAAAGCTACATCAGGATTCTTTACTGCACCTGAAATAATAGGTTTCTTTGTATCTACTACCTTAAATTTTAAAATCTTAGTCTTTGAATTTCCTAAGCTGTCTTTTACTTTAAACTTAATCTTATACTTTCCTAATTTAGATGTTTTAATCTTACCAACTGTAGTAATCTTTACATTTTTTTTGGTAAGAACGTTGCCTGCTCTGTCTTTTACTGTAATTAAGTCAGACAATTTAACTTTTGTTCCATACTCAATAGTCTTTACTTTTGCAGTAATTACAGGCTTATTGCTCTTGTATGGATTCTTAGGATCAGGATCAGTTGGGTCCCAATCTGTAAACTTACCGTTTGTAATAGGTGTAAATGAAGGTCTCTTAATAGGATCATCCTTCTTTGTTCCTCTAAAAATTATAACCTTTGTTCCTAATGCACAATGATCATAAATCCACTTAGAATCTTTACATAAAAGTCTTACACAACCGTGTGATGCCTTCTGTCCCATTACATTGTATGCCCTAACTGACATTGTTGATTTATCACCATTCTTGTAATACCAAACTGAATGGAATAAGATGCCGGTTGTAATTCTTGTACAATACTGTGCATAACAATTTCCTATCATCTCATGCCATCTGTATTTAACAGGTGTATAAAATGTTCCCGTAGGTGTTTCATTACTTGGTGAACAAATCATAGCCTTTATTGCTTTTCCATTTTTGTAAACTGTTGTACAGTTTGTTCCTAAGTTAACTTTAATAACATAACCTTTGCTTTCTTTAGCTTCTGTCTTAACTGTTGCTGTGCCTGAAATACCAAACGCCATAACAACAATCATTAATACTGCTACTAATTTTGATGTGATTTTCTTCATATCATTACTCCTTTGCTTATTTTGAAGCCCTTTACGGCTTATTCCCTTTAACAGAATTCGCCCTTATTATACTATTTTATTTGGCAATATACAATCACAAACACCTATTTAGTTGTTTTTCATAAGTGGTTCATATATAATGTACTTAAACGTTTTTATTTCACAAAAATATCGTATTTACTTAAAATTTATATTTTATAATCTAAGAAAATGCACATAATATTATGGAGGCTTTTATGCTCAAAAACAAATTTAAACTTTTTATTTTTATGCTGGCAATTGGTTTCGTTCTCATAACATTGGACGTTAATGTTACAACTCCATTTAAATATCCGCATAAATATAACAATTCAGGTTCGGTAATCGGAGAATTTCAGTATTATAACATTGCATCTAACTATAATGCCTGGTGCGATTACAAAGTTATTAACACAAGTTCAGAAAAAGCTGATGAAAATTCACATTATAATACAACAAATGATAATAGCTCAACCAATTCATCAACAAACACCGGTCAGAGCACGGCAAAAGTTATTGACCACGTTTATTTTGGAAATATTTCAGTAGATATTTTCAGTGATGCTTTAGGTTTTCTTCTTATATTTATTGCATGCTTAAACTTAGCTAAAGTTAATAACCGTTTCAAATACGGTTCAGTTACGACATTGTTCGCCTTAATTTTGCACATTGTTATTTTGGCACTTCCATTCTTCCTTAACGGAATAGTTCTATGCAATACAGCTCTCGTTTTGGGACTGGCTTATCTTGGAAGCAATATTATAACTACTTTTATGTTCAGTAGCGGACTTCTTAAGATGTGCACGGACATTTGCTGTAGAGATGAAAGAAAATGGTGCAAAATGACTTGGTACGTTACTTTTGTTCTACAGATTTTAGTCACATTTGTTTTCTGGATAGGTTCAGATTTCAATATGCTCCTGGCTGTGGGCAGATTCTTTGAAGGCGTACTTGTATTTATGGTAATTGTTTTTTGGATTATCCTGAAACGTACATATTATTATTTAGAAAGGACATGGCTTAATTATGAAAAACAAAATTAATTTAGGAACAAAGTTTATTGCATTTCTTGCTCTTTTTATGTTTAGCATTTTGGCAATTAATGTTTCTGCCAAAGCAGGGCAAATGAAAATGCATGCCATTTATGTTGACAGGGGTGATGCCATTGTTATCGAAAGTAACGGACATTTTATGCTTGTGGATTCAGGTATTTCACAAACATCTGAAAAGGTACTTGCATATCTTAAATCTTTAAACATTCCGAATAAAAAAATTGACTACGTTATATCAACCCACCCTGACGGGGACCATGTTGGCGGTTTTCCTGCTGTTTTCAAGGAATATGAAATAGGTCAGGTAATTTACTCACCATGTACAAAACCAAGCAAAGACTACCTTAGTTTTATAAAAACCGTTAAGGAGAAAGATTGTCCTTTCAGGATTCCGGTGGAAGGTGAAAAATTCAAATTGGGCGATGCAACTGTGGAAGTGGTTTATGACGGTTCACAAGGTTCAACCTATAACGAAGCCAGCATTGTTATGCGTGTCACATGCGATAACAAGTCTATTCTCTTAACCGGCGACCTTCCATCTACCATGGAAAATGAACTTCTTAAACAAGGTTATAATTTTAAGGCTGATGTTCTTAAAATAGGTCATCACGGTGCTGCCGCTTCTTCATGTGCCAACTTTCTTGACGCAGTTGCTCCACAATACGCAGTTGTTTCCTGCGGAACTCCTGATATATGTGAATTTCCTAAGGAATCAGTACTTCAAAGACTTGCAAGACGTTTTATCAAATTATATAGAACTGCAGATGCTAATGTAGTTATCAATTTTAACAACGGTGTAATTTCTACTTCCAATAAAGAAAACAATCCTTTTGTTTCAATAAAAAAAGGTACGATTACATTGAGTAATAACGTTTTCTACGCAACAGGTAAACAAATCAAACCTACTGTCAATTTGTACGTTGACGGTCAGTTAGTTCCTGCATATCATTACAAGATTACTTATTCATCTAACATTAACACAGGTGTTGCCAAGGTTAAACTTACTGCAACAGAAGTTAAATACGTTAGCGTATGTTCAACTACATTTTTGATTTTGCCTAAGAAAGAAACACTGAAAGGTTCCGTTTCTTCTTATAACAGTGCACATTTAAGTTGGAACAAGCAAGGTTCCGCAACAGGTTACACAATAATGTATTCCACTGACAAAACATTTAACACGGCATTTAAATATAAATACATTACAAAACCTGAAACTACAAATACTACTTTCAAAAATCTTAAATATAACACAAAGTACTATTTTAAAATCAGGGCATATAAAACAAATGTTGGCTACGGAAAATGGAGTAAAACAGTTAAAATAAAAACAAAAAAGAACCCTGCTCCTGCAACTGTAAAAATCAAGTCAGCAAAGAAATATTCAAAAACTTCTATTTATATAAAATGGAAAGCTCAGACTGCCCGCGGAAAAAGTGGCTACTATGTCCAGTACTCCACTAACAAACGATTTAAGAAAAATACGAAAACACTAAAGATAAAAACAACTTTGAAAAACTCAGCTACAATTACAAAGTTGAAGAAAAAGAAAACATACTACATACGTGTTCGAGGATATAATAAGCATGGAAAAGGTAATTGGAGCAAGACAATGAAGGTGAAGCTGAAGTAAGAGATAAAAAAATACGTGTCATAGAGCGTTTTAGCTATATGGCACGTATTTTAATTTCTAATCAGAATTGCAAAATTAATTCTGATATTCTCCTGAAATAATAGTTTCCCACCATTCTTTATTGTCAAGATACCATTTGATAGTCTTCTTAATACCGTCAACAAACTTAGTTTCCGGCAACCAGCCAAGTTCGTTGTGAATCTTAGTAGGATCGATTGCGTAACGCATATCGTGTCCCTTTCTGTCAGCGACGTATGTAATAAGGCTTTCAGGCTTGCCTAATTCCTTACAAATAATCTTAACGATATCAATATTTGTCATTTCATTGTGTCCGCCAACATTGTAAACTTCGCCAACTCTTCCCTTGTGAATAATCAAGTCAATTGCGCGACAATGATCTTCAACATATAACCAGTCACGAATGTTTTCGCCCTTGCCATATACAGGAAGTGGCTTGTCATTTAATGCATTGGCAATCATAAGGGGAATCAACTTCTCTGGAAAGTGATATGGTCCATAGTTATTAGAACATCTACTGATTGTAACAGGAAGTCCGTAAGTTCTGTGATATGCAAGAACCAAAAGGTCAGCCCCTGCCTTTGATGAACTGTAAGGACTGCTTGTGTGAATTGGTGTTTCCTCTGTAAAGAACAAGTCAGGTCTGTCAAGAGGAAGGTCGCCGTAAACTTCGTCAGTAGATACCTGATGATAACGCTTAATACCATACTTTCTGCAGGCATCCATAAGAACTGCAGTACCAAGAATATTAGTGTTAAGGAACACTTCCGGGTTCTCTATTGAACGGTCTACATGACTTTCTGCTGCAAAGTTAACAACCATGTCAGGATGTTCTTCCTCGAAAAGTCCGTAAATTGCATCTCTGTCGCAAATGTCGATTTTGCAAAAACGGAAATTAGGGTTATCCATAACTGGTTCAAGAGTGGATAAGTTACCTGCGTAAGTGAGCTTGTCCACACAAATAATTCTATAATCAGGATATGTATTCAACATATGAAATACAAAGTTACTTCCAATAAATCCGGCTCCACCTGTTACGATAATGTTCATAATTATTTGCTCCTAAACTAATTTTTTCTGATTCATTGCAAAAACATCAATCCCATATTCTTTTAAATGCTTCTTCAATCAACCTTGTTTTTCTTTGTACTCCTCAAACGCTTTTTCTAATTTTCGATAATCACAATGATACTTTAAAACTTTATTTTTTGTGATCTGTTTATCATATATCTTTGTAGCCTTTTTCTCTATTTCTTCTACTTTTTCTGTCAAAAAATTATATTCCTTAATCATCAAAAATGCCCTCTGCATCTCACTTCTCGGCATATCACTACTTACGTTAATTTCTACTTTCTTATATACACTTTCATCCACAGGAAACATCTTACGTAAATCTAAAACAGCTAAAATTCTTTGTCTGTAATCACTTTGCTTATTTTTATCTATTTTACTCAAAATATTCTGATTTTTAATTTCTACAATGACATCATCAGGTTTCACTTGATCTTTTGTAATGTCAATTACCTCATAAATCCTATACCAACTTGCAGTAACATCTGCCCACTCCTTATGTTTATCCTTCCCTGAAGTTAACGGAATCACAAATTCTTTCCCCTCATTATTCAACAATATTCCTAAATGTGGTTTTAATTTGTAATTGGGTTCATTCTTATCAAAGAAAATTTCAGGCTCTATCCCATGTAAATATTCTAAATAATTAATGTCTATATATACAAATTGTACTTTCTCAAACTTCATGCGTATCTGCCCATCTTTCTTATTTTCATTGGAATACATAAAACTATTAATGGTTAAAAAAAAGGAAGCTTATGCTTCCCTTTATCGTTCCACACTTCAACGCCTTTGGCAGTGGCACGCCAACCTATATCGTTCTGCACTTCAACGTCTTTGGTAGCAGCACACCAACCTATATCGTCCCACACTTCAACGCCTTCGGTAGTGGTACACCAAAATCCAATCATCATCACCCTTAATACAACTATCGTACTAAAAATAACAATCTCTTGTATAATTATAATATGACAGATTTTTAAGAAAATCAATATTTTTCTAAATAATTATCATATCATTTATTAATAACCACTTTTTTTAATTTTATGTACACCCTATAATTTCAATCAATCTTAAATACTATCTATGCACTACACTCTACCATTTTACTATTAGCCCGTCATTATGTCAATGTGATTTTGTCATTATTTTTGTTATTCATTATTTATTTTACTTATCCCTCCCATCCCGTTCGACTTCTTTTCCTAAATTATACCACTCACTCTTGTCGAACACAAGTTCTTTTTTAGTCAAAAAAAGAGAAACCTTTCTCCTCTAAGGTTTCTCCAAAAATACAAAATAACCGGTTTAATTGTGGTGCTTGCCACCAGTCATAGACCTCTCACCCACTCGGCTTCATTCCCCTTTGTGCCTAACCCTATATATCACATAGTACACCGCGCCGCCAACGGTTCCGCCCAGCGTGTTGTACACCAAGTCCGATATTTGGAACGTGCCAAGATGGAACAACAACTGAGAAAACTCGATTCCAAAAGAAAAAATTCCAACTACAACGGTGGACTTCCATAGAACTTTTCCAAGCCTTACATCGCTTCCAAGAATCTCATCCTTAAACGCCCAAAGCAAAAGCACTGCAAAAGGTATAAAAAGCATACAATTCTCAATAGGCTCCGTAGACAAAGTACCATCCGAATTATGAAGTCCCCATCCCCCCATAATATAATCTAATGGATTAAACCAAATATCTCTATTCAGAATAGTTCTAAAAAGAATCATTGTAGAATAAAACACTAAAAGGAAAGCCCTTCTAAATGTAGAGCTTTCCTTAAAATTCTTAAACCATGTTCCAAAAACATTTTTAATCAGGCTACTCTTCTTCCAGCCGTGTTCCTTTGCATAAAGAAAAACAAACATGGAAACAAAAGCCATTAGCACTGCCGCACCAAAAGGTTGATAAAGTGCTGTAAGCACTTCTTTTATGATTTTAGTAATTATTTCATTTGCCTTATCCATAGTAAACCTTTCGTATAACTAATATCATATTACAATCTATTCTCATATATTTCCATACTCATTTTAATGCTACCCTAATTTATAGCTGTTCTTTGATAGCAAAACATCTCTTAATTCCATTGCTAAACTTATTTTAACTACCCCACTCTCTGTGAATCTTTGTTGCGTCAATGCCATAACACACCCTCTCTCTTTCCGTCTTCCATATATACAACAAGATTTCAGTGTATTTGTACATTAATATAATTAAACATCATATAATACTATGTCTCATATACATTGCCCCATCAATTCTTCATCTTTACTGTCTCACTAGTATTTATAAGATACCTTGATTTTTATGATTTAATTGGGCAAACCTTTAAGCAGATACCACACCCAACACATTTTTCACAATTAATTAAAGGATATTCAAACCCTTCTTCATCAATCACTATATCAATTGCTTTTTGTGGGCACACCGCATAACAAGCCATACATCCACAACATTCTTCCTTCTTATTATATAATATTGTTTTTTTTTTCATATTTGTTTTTTGCTACCTTTCTATTTTCTTGAAATTTTATTTATCCTATACTTTATTTTTGCAAAAAGTGAATTTAATCCATATTTTTTAACGATAAGAAAAATCCCACCTCTCCTATAATCGTTCCAAAATTTTTCTCTCTCCTTTGGTTTTTCAGTTGGTCTTTCTAGATTATATTGCCAGCACTGCTTGATATCACTTTTTTTGTAAAATAAACGTTGCTTTATATGATTAAATAATTCAACTCCATATTCTGTATGAATCAAAAACAATGAAGTTCCCTCTGGTTCAAAAAATTCTGGAATTGTCTCCTCAATATGCCAAAAGTCACCTATTGTCAAATCAGTTTTTCTTACAATAGTTGCATATTTGCATTTATAACAATATGGGCGCAATGCACATCCGCTATAAAAAACATTCACATAGTCTTTTATCATAATCTCTTTTCCTTCTATTTCAACTAATGCACTCGGATTTTTCCACCCATTTCTTTTATCTTTAAATGTAAGATATTTAATCTTCCCCTTATATTTATTTTCAATATATTCTGCATACTCTTTCCAAAGTTTTGCACTAGGCATTCCATGACAAACAATATCTACGATATATACTCTGTCACGAATTTTTTTCATTTCACAAAACTTTCTAAATCCATCTGCTTGACATCCCATTCCAACAAATAAAATCTTTTTGTCTACATTTTGTTTCAACCAATAGTAAGCCTCATTATATATATTTCCCACTCGACTCTGCATATATTTCGATCCTATAGCTTTGTCTCTATCACTTTTGCTTTGAATTATTTTATAATTTAAATTGTAATTATCATACTCATATACCGCAGCTATAACTGCATCTCCCCTTTCTATAAAGTAATCCGATATTGCTGTGAAAGCTCCTCCTGATGAGCTTTTCATTACTATCTTCTTTTCTTTGATTCTTCCCGCATATACTTTTGTGTTAACCGTATTTGGCATATTGTATTTATCTCCTGCACCTATTAAACTACAAATATTTTTTAATTCTATTTTTAATGTTATTTTTTATCTCAATAAAAACAAAAAAGAACACATCCTACAATTTATATGAACTTTTATTCTCACTTTTTTTCCTTAGGTACGAATTTGTTAACCACTTTAAAAGATTTGGATTTGCTATCATATTTATTGTCCCCCCCGCTATACCAATCACAACTGTAATAATTACTCCCCAAAAAATCAAATCATAAAATGTATTTATTCTTAATTTTATGAATCTAGAAGCAAATACAATTGAGAAAAAAAACAGATAATTTAATCCATAAATAACTATCGTTTTTTTACAAGATCTATTCATAACTTTTTTATCAGATATGTAAGCACAATATATAACTTTAACAGGTAATGCTATTGTTGAGCCAATTAAGACTCCCATAATTCCCATTTTTTGTACAAGTACAATCGATATAAAAATATTCATAAACGCTTCTAACATAGAAATATAACTTGTTTGTTTCGCATACCCCGCCAAACCAGTTAGATTTCCTGTTACATATCTGCTCCATGACAAAATTCTAATCAAGCAAAAAAATACCGGCAATGACGCATATATATAATTAATATCTGACACCCCTTTTGTATATATGCTTATAAATGGCAAAATTAATATATATGCTATAGACATTAAAATTGTCATTCCTCCCAAAAATATTGAAGTAAAATTGTCATGGAGTATTTCATATTTCTTTATATTCTCATGAAATGCCTGTCCCAGCAAATAATTTATACTTGTATATACTGCATTTAGTAATGTGTTCAAAGCACTAAATATCATATTATATATAACATACACACTTGCCATTTTAGTACTTACAAATGTAGAAAGTATTATGTTATCAGTTGAAGAAAATATTGTCCATGCTAATTCATTAATAACATATGCATTACGATCTCTTAATTTTTCCTTTCCACTTCCCGCTTTAAAATTTATCCATTTATATTTTCGTCTAAAATATGTAACATAAAATATTACTTTTGCAATAGTTATAATGCAATAAGAAAATTGTAATAGAAACAAACTCGCTCCTACTGTTGCAAGGCCTATTCTAACCAAATAACTTATACCTTTATTAAATACTTCAACCGTTGTATTTACATAATCCTCTCCAAATGCAGATAAAATCGATGATGGAGTTTGAACAAAGTAGAATGACAATACACCTGCCATTCCCTCAAAGAACGCTGCAAAAAAAATCACCTCTTTATCTAAATTACTAACTACAAAAACAGGTGCCATTACAGAAAGAATTATTACCCCTATTCCATATAACACTGTCACTCTCTGAAAATATCGCTTTGCAGTTGTCGCAACCACAGATATTTGTTCTTCATCTTTTTTTGCAATGCATTTGAATAATTCATTTTTTGCTGCTTGTCTTATTCCCGCTTCAAGAAGTGCCATATATGAAAAAATTTGTGTTATCGTACTTATAAGACCATTTGCATCTGAGCCATAATTTTTTAAGATAACTCTTGGAAAAACCATACCCAAAAGCAATATAATTAATTGTCCCGTAAAGCCGACTACAACATTTTTTTTTGCTTTAGATTTTTTCATGTATAACCTCCATCTATCAACTAACTATTATTAATTTTCATTCTTATTTATATCTCTTATTATATATCCAACATTCGTCTTGACCAGTTTATTTCGAATACTACTTATAAGGATCAATCCAAATATTTCTATAAAAAATTGTCCTGCTAAGTAAAGAGGATTCCCTGTAAAGCCGTATATAATAAACCATAATTGACAATATAACGAAACTAAAACCACTCTACTGTATTGTGTATTGTTAAAAGACTTAATTTTTTTATAAATATAAATTGTATAAACTATTCCCAAAACAAATACACTACAAAAGACGACAGTTCCAACTATACCTATCTCTGCCAACATTTGGTAATATATGTTATGTGCTGCCCATGCATTTATATAATGATATTTTGCTAAATCTACACCTGCTGTTGCTATATGTCTTGGAAAACACGCAAATCCTATTCCAAATATTTTATTTCTTGACCATAACATCATTGCATATTCCCAAAAATACACACGAGAATTTAAACTTGTATCTCCACTTGAGTCCAGCAAACGGTCAATTGCATTTAAAGCAGACGGCATTATCAAACTTATTGTTCCAATTCCTATAATTGCTATAACCAATAATATAAAAAATTTTTTATATTTTTGGTTATCCTTTGACATGATTGCAATAATAATCACTAAAATAAGAGGTATTACAAATAGCATTCTTTTCCCTGTAATTAATATTGTCAAAATTAAAATCATTAAATTAACCAATTCTCTAAAAACATTACAATCTTTACTAAATAATTTCGTGACTGTAAAAGCTGTAGAAAATGATACAACCTGAGCTGTATACTGGTAATCCATATATATTCCCGCATCACGTCCCATAACTGGCCATGTCACAATATATATCACTGCAATAAATACTCCAATTTTCTGTAAATATTCACACAATTTCAAAACATAGTCAACATCAAAACATATACAAGAAAAAAGTACAACAAATATAAATCTCAACCAATATGGAAACGTTACTTCTGGACAATAACTATGAAAATAGCTATAGGTAATTACTACAGCCATCAGACACGTCATAACTATTAATGCTTTAAATCTTCTATTTATTTCGACTCTTTTTTTATTTAAAAATACACCTATAAGTGAAAATACAATAGCAAGGATTAATTTTTCTCCTGCATATCCCATAATGCCTTTTTCTCCTGCATATAAAGTCATACAAATAAAAAAAGTTTGTAATCCTGCTATTAAATTATTTAAAGTTAATCGTGATTTCACTTAATTTTCTCCCCTTTTATTATTGTATTAACAAACTCTTTAGAAAAATTTATTTCTTTCTTTAGTTTATCTAGTGCTTCTTCATATTTCGGCATAGCATCTATATCCCATTTTCCCAAATTTTTACCTATAACTCTTTCTTCTAAATGTAATAAATGAAGCAAATTGCCTACTCTGCTATCACTTATTTCTGAGCACTCGGCTATCTTTACCCAAAACTTTTTTTTAAATATAATTGAAAAGGCTGTACAATGGAAAGAATCTGTAATAACATAATCAGCTCCACTTATCCAGCTTAAAAAATCTATAGGAGTGTCACAGTATCTTGGTATAAAATTTTTTGGTTTTGGTCTTAACCAAGCTTGCATTTCCACTATTTTTAATCCTGTCCTATCAGCAAGATACTGAGCAACCTCCTTCATCTTTGTTTTTTCTCCTTGTAATGTATATAGAAAAATATATCTCTTTACTTTTTTTTCATTAACTAAGCTTTTCCATTTATTCTCGTTTATTAAAAAAACAGGATCCATAACTAATTTTGTATCTGTTCTATTTGTAATCTCATTAAAAAACTTTCGGCCACTTTCTTCCCTCACCGAAACTTTATTAAAACGTTTTAACATTTCCAAATATTCTTTTTCTCTTGTTCTATATGTTCCAAAACTTGCTGCATATGAATTTAATTTTTTCTTATCTAAAACAAACGCCCCTAGATAATTGCTATCTTTTCCTGACAAATTATAATTCCAAATTTGATCGCTTCCAAACACAAAATAATCATACATATTATTTGATTCAATAACATTATTTTCTAAGTAAGTTTTGCTCAAATTCAAATATTGCTTTCTGTATTTTTCAAATGCTTTATTTTTTAGATATCTTATTGGCCAATCAGATAGGTCACGTAGTAACTTTTTAATATCCTTATTTGCCAAAGAATGTCCTCTATAAGCCTTTTCTAAATATGCACTCCTATAGTCCACTATTTCTGCATTCACTCCTATAGTTTCTAAATATGTTTGCAATGCATAAGCTTGCAAAACTGCTCCGTAATTATTAGCTCTATGGAATGTTAAAATTCCAACTTTATTTGCCTTTTTTTCCATTTTTACATTTCCTTTTTATCCTTCTAATAATTCTATTTTTATATTTTATTATTTTATCCTTTACTCTCCTGTCTAATGGTAACCATGACGCCCCAAAATGATGAATACATCGTGTATTAGATGTTACTCCTTTATGAGCCGTAAAGTATTCCGATGGATATATAATCATATCTCCTTTTTTTTGTATTTTTTCTAGAGCTTTTATTCCATATTTCTCTTCTAACAAATGTGCTAAAATTTGTGTATTAGACATTGTTGCACTCTGCTTATAATAACTATTTGTCTTATAATACTCTAACATACTTTTACAAATTTCATGGTGAGGAACAAAAGCCATAAATCCAGTCCCTATAGTTTTATTTTCACTTTCTGTTCCTAGCACAACACCATAATCTTTTAACAATTCTGAAAAATCTCTTATAACTTCAACATCAGTGTCAAAATATATTCCACCATATTCATACAATGCATACATTCTTGCAACATCACTCACAAAAGCCATTTTCCCCGATTTTAGAGCCTCCATCGCATATTTGTATTTTTCCATTGGAAAATTTTTCTCGTCCCATTTGCAAATACGATACTCTGGAAATGTTTTTTCCCATGTTTTTATATATTTTTGATATTGATTTGGAATTTTCCCCTCACCAAACCAACAATAATGAATTATTTTTGGTATTCCCTCCATCTTCTTCCACTTCTCCTAAATATAATTTTTCCTTTTTTACTTTATCTTCTTATTTTTTTAACCCACTTGTCCGCATGAGAAATTCTTAACATATGAGCAAAAACATATTTTGTTTTGCTTTTAAGCGTATTGTTTCCTATGTATCGTTGCACCTCTTTGTATCCTTTTTTCAAATATATCTGCCAAAATATTTTTCTATTTGATGGCACATTACACGGTGACTTCATATGTGGTTGATAAACTTCTGACTTATTTATAACCATTAGTTCACCACAATCATTGCCATTTAACAAAGTTTTTCCTTTTTTTGTATTACATATAACAAGAGACCAATCTCCTATTTCGTTTTCTTTCCACAAATCTGCAACACTAATATCTGAAACCCTGTGCTCTTGTGCATATTTACATTCATAACATGAAGGTCGTAAAATCAAATTTTTTAAATATACTGAAAAAAACCAATCTAAATTCGTTGAGGCTGCGTGATACTCTTTATCATTTTCAAATATTATCGCCATATCTTGTTTTTGCCCAACTCTATATTTTGCTCTAAATTTCACGTTAACTGCTTTTGAATGATACTTTTTTTCTTTGTCCTTTATATAATCATGGAAAAATTTTTCACTTCCAACCCCATGACATATAACTTCCACCGAAAAAAAATTGTCCATACAAATTTTTTTAATTTTTAAATAGTTAATAATAGCATTTACTTGACATGGTGTTCCAGAAAATAAGACTTTTCTTTTATTTGCCAAATCCACAGCAATTTGCTGGAATGCCTCACTAATATTGCTTTGAATATATTTAGAGCCTCGCATTTTATCTCTTTGCTCTTTTCTTTCTGCTCTAATGTGTATTGCATTAAACTTTTCATTTAAAACACAGCCATATACAACTCCTCCTGATTCTAATATTCTATCTGAAATCATCGTAAAAGCTCCTCCTGATGAACTATTTTTCCCCACATTTATATCATAGTGTTTAAATTTGTAAAAAGTTTGCATTTTTTCCACCTTTTAATTTTATATATTTCCCTTTAAAAATTCATACGCCTTTTTTCTCTGCATATTTAACCATTTTTTTGCATTCGCTTTCTTTGGTACATAATTCTCTTCTGAAATAATGCACTCCTTTAATCCTGCCGAATCCAACAATTCTTCAATTCGGTTATTATGTTTTCCATTTTTTAATATTATATCAGCGCCAAGTAGCTTTTCAAATATAATAGAAAAAGCTGTTCCATGAAATGAATTTGTAAAAACAGCTTCTGCGTTTTCAATCCACCACAAAAAATGATCTGGCGCATTATTTAAAATAAATTCTACACTTTTTTTATTTATTATAATGTCACATTCGTTTTCTTTTGCATACTTTTTTGCAGACGTAAGCACATTTACATCCTCTTGAATTAAATAAACAAAGACATATCTTTTTTTTAATTTTCTTTTAGTAGCAACCCTTCTCCACTGTTCCAATGTCAATAAAAAAACCGGATCTGGCAGTATCGAAGTATCTTTAGGCAAATCTAATTTTTTTATAGATGATGCTTCTCTTACAGAAATTGCATCAAAACTATTTAAATAATTCTTTAATTCATCTACTTTTTCTTTTTCAATTTCTGTAGTCCCCATACTAGCCGCATATGATATTTTTCTTTTTTCTTGTTCAACAAAATCCAAAAAATAAGTGGTATCATTGCCAGAACATCCAATATTCCAAATCTGATCACTTCCCGCTACGAATGTTGAATACATTGTATTACACTTTTTTATATTTTCTTTTTTATATTTATTACTAGATAACATTAATTTTTTTTTCCTAAAACGGTCAAAACTATGACGTTTTATCCTATAATATAATGCTAGTGGGATTTTTTTCACAAAATTTCCACCTTGTACATATCTAGTTTTCTCTACTTCTTCACATTCATAATCAATTATTTCCGTTCTAAAATTAATTTCTTTATTTATAAACTCACATAGTGCATATGCTTGCAAAACTGCACCTAAATTATCTGCACCATGAAAAGTTAATATTCCAATTTTCTTCATCAAAATTTCTCCATATTATTTTTTTGCATATTTATTTATCAAAATTAAGTTTGTGTAACACCACTAATTTCAAATGTTTTTTTCCATTTTACATATATAATCTTTGCTGGTAAGAAAGAAACAATAAATAAAACCTTATTCTTTGTATTTTTAAACAAATAATGTATTTTTTTCTTTGCAAATCTTCCATAAATTTGATATTGTAATGCAGATTTAACCTTTGCTTTAATATTAGAGTCTGATTCCAAAAACACTTTTGCTCTTGCTACACATCCATTCGGAGAGTTTATGTTGTGTCTTCTTCGATTATTAGTTAATCCTTCTTCAAGATAATCCGAAATATAAATAACTTTATTAAAGAATCTCATCTTATACGTCTTAGACATCTGTATCCAAACAATATCTTCTCCTAAAAATTTCTCATCTTTAAATTCCGGAAATGGATATTCTTTCAAGCAATGAGTATACCAAACTTCAGCCATATCTCCACCGATTTTCCTATTAATTCTACACTCAACATATGACTCCTTCATTCCGTCTTCTGGTACTCCCGATGTGCTTAAATACCCCCCTCTTGACTTTCCCCTCAGGAAACTAAACCCACAAATGTCATCTTCATTTTTATATTTTTCATATATTCGCTGAATTGTTAAAATTGCATCATCTGTTAGTGTATCATCACTATCAACAATAAACACCAATTTAGTTTTAACATATTGGCATCCATAATTAAGAGCCGTGTGCTTACCCCCATTATTTTTTTTATAATACCTAATGGGAAAATCTGCTTTCTTCTGTATTGTCTCAATATACTCGTCTGTATTGTCATTGCTTCCATCGTCAACAACAATCCACTCAAAATCTTTATCTTTCTGATTACATAAAGACTTGTACAGTTTGTGCAGAAGCTTCTCTCTATTATAAGTAGGTGTTAGAATTGTAATATCACTCATTTGCGTCCTCGCTTTTTTAGTTAAATCTACTATTTGAACTTACTTATTACTCTTTTAATTATCTTATAGGCATATGCTTTAGGTCTATTAAATTTAAAATCAATAAACCATGATAATTCAGTATCTTTCCAATAATCCTTCTCTTTCACAAACATATGTTGTGTCGTTTCCCAATAACTTAATTTTATCGGTGTTGTTTCTAAGAATGTTCTTATTTCTTTCATTTTTTTAGTATCATATCTAAACCCAAATTTATTAGGATCTCCATGTGCCGACAAAATATTCATCATTGTTCTATAGCATTTTTCACATTTGCAGCAATTCATTCCCTCCTGTTTATTCCAGCAAACCTGTAATTCGAAATACTTGTTTGTTTTAGAAGAATAATCTACTATCTTTTTAACCTTCTCATTTCTATCCAAGTCCACATCAGCTGATATAAATTTACAACCACAATAATTAATTGCATTAATTATTTCTTCATTATTGGCATCAAATGCGCTATCTAGTGATGAATGCGAAGATCCTATATAATGGCAATTGATATTTTTCGAATAAATCACTGGGGCTATAACAGCAGTCATCACAACTATATGTGCAACGCTTGCCCAATATCCCCACCACAGTTCCCTTTCAATAAACTTTTTGAATTTCTCGTCAAAGGAATACTCTTTAAACAATTCTCTACAATTAGATTCAACAAAACAATAGTCTACTCCTGGAATATTATTTTTAACTTTGTTAAAATACTCCTCTAATCTGCTGTGTGCTTTTTGATTTGAAAGTGCTATGTCTCCACCAACTATATTTATCAATAACGGTTTTAGATTAATTGTTTCAACCAATGCACTTGTAGCATCAACTCCACCTGTAAAGAACACCGATGTTTTGTTTGTTCCAACACTGTTCTTTTTATTTTCAATAACTCTATCTGAAATCACTTTCAATTTCAGATTTCCTTGTGGATACATCTTGTTAAAAACCAATCCTAGTTCTTGTGTTGATTTCAAATAGTCAGCATCCACTTCATCAACTTTAATAGGAATTTGATACAACATTGCAATTCCCATCATCGTCCCAATAAACGGAATCGACAATATAGATTTTGGAATTCCTTCCAATTTTGTTTCTTTTTGTGGTCTCACAAATAAAGTTCCTTGATTATGTTCATCAATATATTCCATATTAATATGTTTTCTTAATTCTTCTGGAATATCGAACTTATATGTGATAGTATTTTTTTCCAAAATTATATTTTTTAAAGCAATAACTTTCATATGTATTTATTTCTTCCTCCCTATGTTCGCTTAATAGCACCTATTCTCCCATCTGTTTTGCAATATCTGCATCAACTATTTCTTCACCGCTCTTATCTTTAAGCTGTTCTCTTGAAGCGTCGCTTAATCCGTCATTAATTGTTGCGCACATATCACAAGTACTGCATTTATCTAATTCTTCTTTAGTTACTTTGCCATCTCTGTAGTCACGTACAATTTTATTCTCATACATGCTATATGGATGTTTACTAAACAAAGCCTTAAACTTATGTTTAAGTACCCAGAACCCAGGTTTCCAAATATACTTATGCATTGCAGGAGAAACTGAACCTATCATCCAACAATCTCTGTCACAGCAGCGAACCTTTGCTCTAACCTGCTCTGCTTCAGGGCTATTCCATAATTCATCCCAGCTCTGGTTGTTTAAGTTACCCATTACTTCTTTATCTTTTGTTCCGTTACATGGCATTACATCTCCGTATGGATCAATAAAGAATGTATCAAAACTCATATCACAAGGGAGTAATCTCTTCTGTCCGTAAATATAATTAATAAGTCCGTGATTGAAATAAGCTCTCATCCATTTCTTAGGACTCTTTGATCTAAGTAATTCGTTAATTAAATCTTCGAAATTCTTTGCTACCATTGGACGGTCTTTGATTATATTCTTTGCCTCTACAAAATAGAAACTGTTATGTAATGAAGCAGTTGCAAATTCCATACCCATTTCATTAGAAATCTTATAAAGTGGTACTAAGTCAGGTGCATTCTTGTCCTGAACTGTCATTCCGAAACCAACATCTTTCATTCCCATTTCACGTAATTTCTTAAGTGTTGTATAGCCTTTGTTATATCCGTCATCTAATCCACGGATTTCATTGTTTGTCTGTTCAAGACCTTCAATTGAAATACGGATTCCAATATTAGGAAATTCCTTACACAAGTCAACGATTCTATCCGTGAAGAATCCATTAGTTGAAATAACGATTCTATCACTCTTCTTATATAATTCTCTAACAATGTCCTTTAAATCTGTACGTATAAAAGGTTCTCCACCTGTTATATTTGTAAAGTACATCTTAGGTAACTTCTTAATTGTTTCAATTGAAATTTCTTCTTCAGGTTTTGATGGTGCTTTATATCTGTTACACATTGAACAACGTGCGTTACATCTATATGTTACGATAACTGTACCATTTAATTTTTTCTCTGCCATTATGTTCTCTCCCTTTTCCCTTTTATTCGTATATCTTAATCAATTTATTACAATATTCTTCAATCGTATCAAAGTTAATATCTTTACAGTTTTCACTGTATTTATCTAACTTTTCTTTGTGATTCCACAATTCTTCGATTTTATTCTTTAAATCTTCGCCATTGCCACTTTCAAACAATTCTCCAGTCTTTCCAACTAATATCAGTTCAGGAATTCCTCCAATATTAGCACCTAACACTGGTGTTCCATACATCTGGCTTTCCATTACTGAAAACGGGCAATTCTCATACCATTCTGATGGATATATAGAAAATCTTGCTTCTCTTATAAGTTTTTCAAGAGCTTCTCCCTTTTGAAAACCTACATTTTTTATATTGCTAATTCCATTGATTTCTTCTTCTAAAGGACCTGTTCCCGCAAATATAAACTGAACATCTGGAAGTTTCTTACACACTTCTATAAGTGTTCCTATTCCTTTTTCTTCTGAAAATCTTCCGAAGTAAAGAACATAGTCTTTCTTCTCTACTTCTTTCCATTCAACTTTATCTATAAAATTGTGAAGTGCAATAGTCTTTCTTGCGAACAAATGATTTGAATCCATTTTTGTCTTCATAAATTCACTACAGCATATCATAGAATCAATATACTTGTATGTTCCCTTTATTTTCCAAAACATAGCTTCCATTGTTCCAACTGCTGATTTAGCTGTGCTTCCATGAATACATTTTCCTTTAAAGCAATTCATAAAATGTCCACCTAAACACTTTTCACAGTTTTCGTGTGTATTAGGATTGTTACACATATGATTTGGGCAAACCAGATTATAATCGTGTGCTGTAAATACAATCTTGCATTTATGTCCTGTTTGTTTTGACCATTTCTTTATTTCTAATATAACACTTGGAGTTATCTGATATGTAAAATTGTTTAAATGAACCACATCAGGCTGAAAGTCTTCAAGAACAAGTCTGATTTTCTTTCTTGCCTCACTTGAATATATTGTTTTAATTGGATAAGTCAGTTTAGAAAGTTTTGAACCTCCATGAAAGTCCATATCAGATGTATAGGCTTCTGCATGATTTCCAACACATCTTCCTTCATGTTCCATTCCGAAATACTGAACTTCGTGTCCATGACTTTCTAAGTATTCACCTAACTTAAATATGTATGTTTCACTTCCTCCATTTGGATATAGAAACTTATTAACCATTAAAATCTTCATATTCTAACCTCTATACAACTCCACTGTTTTCTCAACCACATCATCCCAATTGTATTTCTCACAAATGAAATCTGCAGCTTCTTCTTTATACTTCTTAACCATCTTAGGCTTATCACAAGCCTGCTGTAGTTTTTCTCTTAAGTCATCTACATCTGATTTTTTGAATACCAGTGCCTTGTCTTCTACAACTGACTCGCATTCATCTATATCTGACACAAGACAGCAGTTACCATAGCTCATTGCTTCAAGCAGGCTCAGTGGCATTCCCTCCAGGTCGCTTGGAAGTGTGTATACATACGCATTGCTATATAACTCATCCAATTCTTCTCCCTGAACAAATCCTGTAAAGATTATTCTGTCGTCATCTTTTGCCATCTGTCTTAGTTCGTTAGCGAACTCATCTGTATCTGAACTTCCACCGGCTATTACCAATTTCTTATCTGTTTTTACTTTTTTAAAAGCTTCTACCAGATACTTAAGCCCTTTTTCAGGAACTAGTCGTCCCAGGAATAGGATGTAATCATCTTTTTCCAATCCGAATTTTGCTTTGATAATCTGTGGCTCTCTTACTATAGGTCTGTTTACTCCGTTAGGAATAAACTTAGTCTCTCTTCCATATGTATCTCTGAAATAATCCTGTACACCTTTACTTAGTACTATTATCTCATCTGCGTGCTTTACTGCACACTTTTCACCCATCATTATATATGTACTTGCAAGCTTGCCCCACTTAGCTCTCTGATGGTCCAGGCCGTGAATTGTTGCTATGCATCTCTTGCCGAATAACTTAGGAAGCCATAACATTGCACAAGGTCCTTCTGCGTGAAAATGAACAATATCGTATCTTCCCATAGACGCTTTTATGCCTGCAAAAACTGAGGCTGACATTGCTGCCAACCCTTTGCAGTTTATTGTAGGCACTGTTTTCAGGTTTATTCCTTTGTAGTTTTTAATCTTCGCACTGTCAAATTCCTTACCGCTAACATGATGTCCGCCACGGTTGTAGCATGTTACTTTGTGACCTTTGTTAACCATTCTTGTACAAAGTTCTTCCACCACAATTTCCACGCCACCTTCTCTTGAAGGTATTCTCTTATGACCTAACATTGCGATTCTTAATTTATCTTTATTCTTCTTATGCACTTTTTATCCCCTTGCATATTTTGCCAAATATTACACCGATCCCTTCTGTCCCAGCACTACCAGCACTGTTTTCAGAATTATTTTTATATCAAGTCCTATATTCCAGTTCTTAATATAATCGCTGTCCATTTTTACTATTTCTTCGAAATCAGTAAAATCACTTCTGCCGCTTACCTGCCACATTCCTGTAAGTCCCGGTTTTGCTGCCAGACGACTCTTGTGATGCAATTCGTACTGATTGTATTCATCCATTGTTGGTGGTCTTGTTCCCACAAGACTCATATCGCCTTTTAAGATGCTCCAGAAGTTAGGGAATTCATCTATAGACAGATGTCTAAGATAATATCCAAGTCCCTTTCTTGTTCCGTCCGGACCGCTTCCTATAATTCTAGGATCAGCGTCCATCTTAAACATTAGACCGTCCATCTTGTTCTTCGCCATAAGTTCCTTCTTACGTTCTTCCGCATCTACATACATAGAACGGAACTTATATATTGTAAAAGTTCTTCCGTTACGACCAACTCTCTTCTGTCCGAAGAATACAGGTCCCTTAGGATCTGCTATCTTAATTGCAGGTGCCACAAATATAAAAAGTATACCTGTAACTATACATCCAACAATGCCTGCACAGATATCCATGGCTCTCTTTAATGCCATCTCTGTTATTGTTACAGTATTGGCACTTGTTCTTATAATCTTAGTATCGTTAATGTGTCCGAACTCCTGAGTTCCACCATTAAACTTAATATTTAATTTAATATCTACGGTAATTCCTATATTAACTAAAGTTTCCACTATCTGATCAAACTTATCTGATGGATAGTTTAAATTAAGTAAAACTTCATCTACAACATTTTTGCAAACATAGTCATACATATCTGTTACTTCTGAAACTACCGGTATTCCCTGGCACTCTTTAATTCCTTCCTCATTTGTGTTTAATGCTATTCCTACTATTTCAAAACTCTTGTCCGGTCCATCGTTTACTTCACTGATTACTTTCTCCATATTTTCCGGTGTAGTAATTATCAAAAGTTTGGTTTGCTTCTTCTCTCGGTAATCTCTTTTTCTTAAAAATGTTTTTAAGCAAATATGTACAAAATACATTGCAAAAATGTCCATTACCCAGAATGCAAAAATCATTAATCTTGAGTATATTGCTCCTGTATGAGTAAAGAACATAAATACCATTATACATAGCATTAATCCTGTATTATGAACAAGTACTCTTTTAAATTCCTGAAAGTATCCTCTTCTTAGGATGTCTGAATATGTATTCGAGAAAAAACTTATGCAGAAATGCAGTGCCATTATTGCAAAAAGAAGTGTTCTGTACTCCTTTAGCGCATATACATTACGTACTCCATTACGTAGAAAATATGCAATCAATAACGTTAAATTAATGCACAACAAATCAGCCAGTATAAAGTCTAAATGCTTAACCCAGCTGTTCTTCTTCACGTACATGCAGTGAATCTCCCCTCCTATTTTTTACATAGCGTCTTTTGTATACTATTGTCTTCCCTTTGTTGTCTATTTATAAGCTTTACATATTTATAAAGAATCTGATGTATATTCTTGTGTTTATTATCTTTATCATATGCTTTGTGCATATTTATACAACTTCTATAAAAATCACTTATACACTCATATAGCTTATAGCTAACGTTGCTTAGCTCTTTTTCTTTTCCATAATACTCTATTTTTCGTCCTTTTTCAATGCTCGATATTGTCATTTTAGTAATAATTCAGCGTTTTTAGTCATTTTGTTTTCTTTTTTATTAAAAACGTTTTTATGCTTATCATTTTTTACATATTTGTAAACTTTTATGACTTAAATGTAAATTCAAACCCTTTGCCATTGCTTTTATCGGGCATTGGACTTACACTCTTAATATCGACTACAATATTTCAGATGATTGGTCTTCAGTATTAAGATGACTGTTTTTTATATTGAATGATCAGTCTACAATATTCAAGATGATTGGTGAGGTGACATGTTTATGAATTGGAGAGATAGATTTTCAAAATTTATGTATGGAAGATATGGTGCAGATCAGTTTTCTAAGTTTTTGCTTGGACTTACAATTGCGTTGTGTATTATTTCGCTTTTCGTTCCAAGAAGACTTGGTTCCCTTTTTAGTACTTTGATTTTGCTTCTTATTTTTTATACTTATTTTAGAATGTTTTCACGTAACATTTATAAGCGTGCTGCTGAAAACGAGAAGTATATGCGTATTCTCGGTAGCTGGCGCAACAAGGTTGCCAATGAGAAGAACCTTGCCAGTCAGCGCAAGTATTATCATTTCTACAAGTGTCCGGAATGTGGCCAGAGGATTCGTATTCCTAAAGGACACGGTAAGATTCAGATTCGTTGCCCTAAGTGCAACGCCACTTTTATAAGAAGAAGTTAGTTTTTTATGTTTGGATATGTTGTTATTAATAAACCGGAATTAAAATTTAAGGAGTTTGATGTTTACAAGAGTTTTTATTGTGGTTTGTGTTATTCTTTAAGGTCCCGCTATGGTTTTGTCGGGCAGTTTACACTTTCTTATGATATGACTTTTCTTGTAATGCTTCTTACTTCTTTGTACGAACCGAATGTTGCTCATTCTGAGCACAAATGTATTCGTCATCCCCTTAAGGCACAGCCTATGTCTTCCAGTATTTACTCAGATTACGTGGCTGATATGAATATTTTATTATCTTATTATAAAGCTATGGACGACTGGAATGATGACCGCAGTGTTTTGAAACTTGCTTTTGCCAAGCTTTTAAAAACTAAGCATCCTGATGATGGCTTTGATTATAACAAGAAGGCAGAAGTTATTTCGTCTCTTCTCACCGAATTAGGTACCCGCGAAAAAGAGAATGAGACGAACATTGACGTTATGGCAGGGCTTTTCGGTCGCATTATGTCTGTCCTTTTTGTTCCAAAAGACGACCAGTGGGCTGCTTCTCTTAGCCGCATTGGTTTTTTCCTTGGCAAATTTATTTATATTCTTGATGCCTATGATGATTTGGAGGAGGATATTAAGAAGAATCATTACAATCCTTTCAAATCTATTTGCAATGAACAGGGGTTTGATGATAGAATAAAGGGCATGCTACAGATGATGATGGCTGAATGCTCTAAGGAGTTCGAGTATCTTCCTATTTTGGAGAATGCTGAGGTTCTTAGAAATATCCTTTACGCCGGGGTTTGGACGGTCTACTATAAGAATCTGAAGGAACGACGTGGAGAAGATGTAGCATCAGACAATATAATAAAAGAGAATGACTAAGGTTAATGCGTAAGCTATTAGGTTTACATAACTTTAGTTTTTTAGGAGTTTGATATGAGTGATCCATATAAAGTTCTTGGCATTTCACGAGATGCCACAGATGATGAAGTAAAACAGGCATATAGAAAATTAAGTCGCAAGTATCATCCCGATGCTAATATTAACAATCCTAATAAGGATAAGGCGGAGGAGATGTTTAAGTTAGTTGGTCAGGCTTACAATCAGATTATGGATGAGCGTAAGAATGGTTATTCAGGTGGCTACGGTTCCGGTGGCTATGGTAATGGTGGTTCTGCCTATGGTGGTTCAGGTAACGGCAACTACGGTGGTGGTTATTCCGGCAATCCTTTTGATGATTTGTTTGGTGGTTTTGGAGGCTTCGGCGGTTTTAACAGTGGGCAGGGACAGTCCAGTCAGTATTACGGTCAGGATGCTTCCTATTACACTGCTGCTTCTAACTACATCAACAATAGGCGTTTTCAGGAAGCTTTAAATGTCCTGAGCAATATTCAGGACCGTACCGCTCAGTGGTATTTCTTAAGTTCTTTGGCAAACAACGGTCTAGGTAACAATGTCATGGCTCTTGATTTTGCACGAACTGCTTTGCAGATGGAACCTGACAACCAGACATACCAAAGACTTGTTCAAACACTTGAAAGTGGTGGTCAATGGTACAACACCCGCCAGTATTCATATGGTGGCGATTCCGGTGCAATGTGTTGCGCTGATCCTTGCACAACACTATGTTTGCTTAATATGTGTTGTTGCTAGAAATTAAAATTGAATTATATATGATTTACCAAGGGAAAGTGATACATCACTTTCCCTTGGTTTTGTTTTTGGGGTTCTGTCGTGGGATATATTTCCTTTCGCATACATTTTTGTCGTTGAGGACGTTTTGAGAAGCTTCTTATGTGATATTTCCCCACACAATACTTATCTCCACCATATCCTCCCTCTCTCACAAATAGCCGCCCGGCGTCTCTGTCTTATTCTTGTGTATTACCTGTCTCGTATACTTTGGTGCAAAAACTATATGATATTCCTATTACAGACTATTCTATTATGTTGTATTTCTTCATTAGCTCATTCTGGTATTCCTTGTCTTCCGACATCTTCTCCAATTCATCATACTTCTTCTGTGAGAGCAAAACTTTAATTAACTTATTAATATCCTCTGTTGCCTGCTGCACTCCTTGTTTTTTTCCCTGTTCTATGCCTTGCTTCATGCCCTGTTCTATGCCTTCTGCTCTACCATTCTTATACTGTTGATTTAATTCCATCTGATATGACATATACTCACGCCTCCATTGGTCATTTCCTCTGGCCTCAAATACCTTCTTCTGTATGTCCCTTGCAAGCTTACTTTCTGGTTCCCTGCCATCGAAATAGTCTAATAACAACTGTAGTTCCCTGCCTATGCCATCTCTATCACCCTTGGTGTTCAAAAAAATCTTATGGGTTTCATCATTCAACCTTATGTTAGCATCATCAACACATATATTCTCGAACTCATACACACTTCTGTTCTTCTTAAAGAAATCAAAGGTACAAATAAAGATAACATAGCTTACTCCTAGTATATCATATGTATCCCCTTTTTCAATTATATTAAGGTCTATCACATCCTGATAATAGCGTGATCTCTTAGGTAGTTCCGCATAACTTGTGGTTTGCATTTCCAGGTTAAAAACAGTGTTCTTGTCATCTTCCACATAAATGTCCAGTCTTACTCCCTTTGCTCCCGATGCCACCTGAATGGTTTCCTCATAATCCAGATATTTGATATCCCGGATTTTAATGTTTAGTATCTGTTCCAACGTTGCCTTGCATATTTCCTTGTCAGACATTACCTTGGCAAACATGAATGAATCCGTAATTTCCAACTGATCGTATCTTTTCATTTACATCTTATCCTCCCTCGTATTTATTTATATAAATATGGTAATGGATAAGTGTGTGAAAGTCAACACTTTATTTGTGTTTCATACATACTGTTTATGTGATGTTCTGTGTTTTTTTGTGGTGCATTCACATTTACAAGCCCTTTGATGTAAGCTCCGCCTGCCTTATAGGTCTCTCTCCAAATACATTTATTTAATGTATTTCATATAGAATTCTTATTGATAAGTCTTATCATTTGCTATTCTATTAATTCATTGTTAAATCAAAAATCTTTAGAATATTAAATCTAAGTAAAAAAAGCTTAGCTTTGTAAAACGTACAAAACTAAGCCTATAATATTCTTTATGCTGACATCTTTATATAAGCACTTATTCTTGAAATAAACTCTGAATTAGTTGGTCTTTTGTTTTCCTTTCTGTCTTGAAACTCTCGCCTAAGCTCTACCCCATTATCAGTCCATGCTACTTCTATGGCATGCCTTATGGCTTTTTCCACTCTTTGAGGTGTTGAATTATACTTCTTCGCCACATCAGGATAAAGTATCTTGGTAACTCCCTCAAGTGAGGTTTCATCCTCCAGCACCTGTTCAATTGCAGAAAGCATATATTTATATCCTTTTAGTCTGGTTGGTATACCAAGGCCAATCAGCTTTTTTGATATGATGTTTTCCAGTTCCTTGCCACTTTTTCTTTTGCATTCACCATTGTACAAAGAATTCCCCATGTCTTCCCCGGTTAGGCTTTCGCCATTAATTACTATAATGTTATATTTGTCACTTTCTCCCAGGCTGGCTGACACCAGGCTTCCTTCCATCCTTAGCGTTGCAATAAGCTGTCGTAATAGTTTTTCGCTACTGTTTTTCTCCATTTTGTTCATTTTTCCCTCCATTTTTTCCATAGATATTTTAATTTTTTTCTATATGCTATATAATAAATGCATATTTTTGTAAAAAAAAGGCATAGAAAGGCACAAATTTTGGTATATTGTTGTTTTTTGTGTGCCAAAAAAGATTTTTAACAAAGTTATTATTACAAATGTATTTTTTGCAAAGCAGTTTTTTATAAATGTATTTTATTCAAAGCTGTTTTCCATAAATATATTTTTTGTAAAGCTATTTTGGTACCTTTTTAAAACTTATTTTTATTTACAGGGGGAATTTTATAATGAATCAGAAATCACAGGATTTAGATTTTTTAAAAAACACTATGGTTCAAAACATTAACCGTCTTCTTTATAAGAAGAATTGGTCCATCAGGCAACTTTCAGATCAGGCCGGTCTTCCATATGAATCTATTAAGAAATTAGTGGGAGGTAAAATCAAAAATCCCACAATCTATACTATATCTAAGGTTTGCGATGCTCTTGATTGCAGCATTGATTATCTTCTTGGACGTTCCGTAATCAATACTATTGACCAAAAATCTCTTCCGCCTAGAGTTTTTAATCTTTTGGCAGAAATTGCTTATTTTGAATCACGCATTGCCGACTACAATCAATCTCACAAAACCGATTGTGTTTCCGTTCTTACGCCAACGGGTATTGTTCAGGACGGAATGGTTTTCGACAGTATTTCCACTGATATTGTTGATATTTCACCATATCAAAAAGATTTTGGTGATATTGTTTTGTGTGGGATTAAGATTGTTGGGCGAAATCTTTCACCTACTTATTTTGACAATGACATTCTTCTGATTGGCAAGGACCGTTTTCCTGAATCCGGTGAGACAGGGATTTTTCTTATTGGAAATAAAGTGTATATTCGTAAATATATTCCAGGAATCAGGCTGGAGCTTGCTCCCATTAATGGCGACAAAAACTCGCTTTTCATCGATAATATCGATGATGTTCACTACTTTGGAAGGGTGCTTACAGTGGTTCGTGACGCTTGATGTTTCTTGTTATTGTTAAATTTTTAACTTTTTATTTATTGCAATATTGGGATAATTGTATTATTATAAACGTATAAAAAATCAAAGGAGGCTTACATAATGGCTTACAAAATTACTGACGGATGTATCGGTTGTGGTGCATGTGAAGGTACTTGCCCAGTAGGAGCTATTAGCAACGATGGTAGCGTTTGCGTAATCGATGCAGATACATGTATCGAATGTGGCGCTTGTGCAGGTGCATGCCCAACAGATTCAATCAAATTAGACTAATTAATTTATACGCTCTCTTTGGAGCGTATTATGTACCGTATAGGTATAAAAAATGCCATCTTTACTTTATGTAAAGGATGGCATTTTTTATGTAATATTATCTATGTAACTTTTCATAATATTTTTTATAATATTTCTTATCGTCTTTCTTTTAATATTTTTTAATATTTTTATTGTATCTTTAAATTATTTTTGCTATTTGTCCTTATTATCTGTCTCTTTATGTATTGCATTTTTTTAATATCTTTTGCATTTTATATGCGGTGCAACATTCTTCTATAATGTATTTTTGTTTATGTAGTCTGTGGTTTTTTCCCGAAATGAGCCATTCCTTTTTTCTTGTTTTTCAAAAGAAGTTTTTCTGCTTTTGCTTTTTTTCTTTTTTCTCGACGGCTTAGCTTCTGCTTGTTTCTCATAAGCTCATCAAGTTTTCGATAACGTTCTTCTTCCTTTTCATCCTGAACTCTCATCATATAATTCATTCCTTTTAGAACGTTTTCGCTTACGTTGTCACTTAGCTCTTTTCCAAGGTTCGTTGTGGATTCTTTTAATGCCTTAGAAACAACCTTATTCATAAGGTTCTGGAACTGTTCTAACTTCAAGCCTGTGCTTTCTGCATTCTGACCATTACTCTGTGTCATATTCTGTACCACACTCTGTACACTGCCAGACATTGCCTCCGGCACTTCCTGATAGCAATTCTCCACCCCGGCTTTTTTCTCCCTTACTTCCATCAGCGAAATCGGCTGTCTTACTGTCAGTCTTTCATTTGATTCTTTATTTTCCCTGGTTGCTTTTTTCGGGTTTACCATATTTTTTATTGCCTTTAGGCTGTAGCCCTGCTTCTTTAAGTCCCTGACTTTTCTAAGGCTTTCGATGTTACCTTCCGTGTAGTATCTGTGTCCCATTTCATTTCTTGGAATTTTAATTTCAAGTTCTTCTTCCCAATATCTTAAAACATGTGATTCAACATTGAGCATCTTTGATGCGTCCGAAATAATATATCTTTTTTCCCCCATATACTCCTCCTTAAAAATCGAATTGGAGCATCGAAAAGGAGATGCTCCCTTTTGTAACATCTCCATTATAAATTCATTATATGCCTTGTTCAATATTTTTAACACTGCGAAAAAAACAACTTTCTGTAGCTTTGTCGCCAGCTGTCTACTATAGTCACCTACACCTGTTCTGTTTCCGCATTTTCGAACTTAGTATACTGTGGTAACCATACTAATTCTACTTCACCTACAGGGCCGTTACGCTGTTTAGCTACGTTTACGATGATTCTGTTTCTGTCTTCTGTCTTTGTTTCCTTATCGTAAAATCTTGACATAAGCATTACAACGTCCGCATCCTGCTCAATAGAACCGGATTCACGAAGATCCGCCATAATAGGCTTCTTGTCTTCTCTTGTTTCAGCTGCACGGTTAAGCTGTGATAAGGCAATAACCGGAACGTTTAACTCTCTTGCAATTCCCTTTAAGGTTCTTGAAATTTCCGCAATTTCCTGTTCACGGCTTGACGCTCTGCCGTTGGTTGTCATCAACTGAAGGTAATCCACTATAACAAGCTGGATATCTTTCTCCAACTTAAACTTTCTACACTTAGAACGCATTTCGCCTATGCTTATACCCGGTGTATCATCTATGATAATGTTGGAATTACCGATAATATTGGCTGATTCAACTATGTTTGCCCACTCGCTGTCACTTAAGTCACCATTTCTCATTTTCTGTGAACTTACCATTGAGTTCTGTGAAATAATACGGTTAATAAGCTGTTCGCTTGACATTTCCAAACTAAATATGGCAACAGGTATGTTGTGTTTTACTGCAACTGTTTCCGTAATATTCAAAACAAAAGCTGTTTTACCTACAGATGGTCTGGCTGCAATAAGTATCATATCTGATGGCTGAAGTCCTGAAAGCTGGTGGTCAAGCTTAGTAAAGCCTGTTTCCAAACCTGTAATGGAACCTTTAGTCTGAGAAGCTTTCTCAATCTTTTCAAATACATTAAGAACTACCTGTCTTACCGGAGTGTAATCTCCACTGCTTCCTGACTGAATCAGGTCAAATATCTTCTTTTCCGTTTCCTCAAGAATTGCCTCTAGTGTTTCATTTCCTGCGTAGCATTTGCCGGCAATATCTTCATTGGCACGAATTAGATTTCTAAGAACTGATTTTTCGTAAACAATTTCTGCATACTGCTTAATGTTAGCTGATGTAGGAACCATTTCCAATATATTTCTGATAAAATCAAGACTTACAACCTCTGAAGGCACCCCTGTTTCCTCTAACTTAGACTTTACTGTAACAAGATCACAAGTTTTTCCTTCGTTGTAAAGTTCAATCATAGCCTTAAAAAGAGAGCCATATTGTTTGTTATAAAAATCATCCTCTGAAATTTTTTCCATAGCAGTTGTAATGGCATCTGCATCCATAAGCATTGAGCCGATTACTGCCTGTTCTGCCTCATTACTATGGGGCATTACTCTTTTTACTACTGCCTCTTCCATTTGGTTTTCTCCTTGCCGACTTTTATTTTGCTTCAACCTTTACGGCCAAAGTAGCCATAACATCCTTGTGTAACTTAATGTTAACATTGTAAGTTCCAAGTGATTTAATGGCATCAGGGATTATGATTTTCTTCTTATCAATATCCATGTTTAACTGTTTCTTTGCTTCTAAAGCGATTTCCTTGCTTGAAATAGAACCGAAAACTCTTCCCTCTACTCCTGCCTGAATCTTTACGGTAATTGATTTTTCTTTTATTTCTTCTGCTAAAGCCTTTGCTGCATCAAGTTTTTCCTGTGCAACCTTTTCGTCATTCTGCTTCTGAAGTTTTAAATCATTAAGGTTCTTTGATGTTGCCTCAAGACCTAACTTTTTAGGCAAAATAAAATTTCTTGCGTATCCGTCATTTACATTTACAATCTCCCCTTTTTTTCCAAGAGACTTAACATCTTCTAATAATATAACCTTCATTAAAATTCTCCTTCCTCTATCATCTTCTCAATAATCTTCTTTAACATAACGATAACCTCACCGGTTGTCTTGTTTCTAACCTGTGCTCCGGCAAGATTCATATGTCCGCCACCGCCGAACTGTTCCATAATAACCTGAACGTTGACCTTATCTATTGAGCGGGCACTTATATATACCTGATCATTGTATGGTGTACATACAAATGATGCTTTAACATTTTTTACATTTAATAATTCATTGGCAGCCTGAGCTCCAACAATTGTAGGCGAAGAAACGCCCTGAGGATTACATACAGACAATGCATATTCATCCATAAAGATTTCTGTATTCTGAATAGCCAATGCCTTAGCCTTGTAATCAGAAAGCTCATCTCTAAACATTCTTCTAACTCTTGCTATATCCGCACCATTCTTCTTAAGGTACGCTGCCGCCTCAAAGGTTCTGACACCTGTACGGTTAATAAAGTTGTTAGTATCAACCATAATGCCACCATATAAAGCCTCTGCGTCAAGCTTTGTAAGCTTAACTGTTTCATTAATATACTGAATAATTTCAACTACCATTTCACATGTTGATGATGATGATAATTCAACATATGAAAGCTGAGCATTGTCAATGCAATCTGTTGTCTGTCTATGGTGGTCAAATACAATTATACACTGGGCTCTTCTTACAAGCTCAGGATATTCTGTATATGAGGCTCTGTTACAGTCAACTATAATAAGGGCGTCATTCTTAGTCATTTCAGAAACTGCTTCCGGTCCTGTAATAAACATATCTTCATCATATAAGTCTGAGTTCTTAAATTCATCAACTAAAGGAACTACACTGCCACTTACATCTCCAAGTACAATGTGCGTCTTCTTTCCGATAGTCTTTCCAACTCTGTATAAGCCTATTGCGGCACCAAAGGAATCATTATCCCCTATATGATGTCCCATAATATAAAGATTATCTTTTGTTTCAATCAAATCTCTAAACGCTGTGGCTTTTACTCTTGATTTAACTTTTGTGTTCTTTTCTACTGATTTGGTCTTTCCACCGTAATAATAAACCTTACTACCGTCTTTTAACACTGCCTGGTCACCGCCACGTCCAAGCGCCATGTCAATGGCTGTTGTGGACAAATCATAGTTCTGTACCAGACTGTTTCCTCCCATACCAATACCGATACTGATTGTTACAGGAAGGCTGTTTCCTATATTAACTGTTTTTACTTCGTCAAGAATTGCAAACTTGTTAGTCTGCATCTTGCTTATATATTTTGTTTTGAAAACTACAAAATACTTGTCATTTTCAAGCTTTCTGACGATTCCGTCATATTGAGAAAAATAAACATTAATCTTTCTGTCTATTAAAGCTACCAAAAGGGTTCTTCGTGTGTTTTCAACACTTTGTACCACTTCGTCATAGTTATCAATATAAATATTTGCCGTTACAAGTCGTTCTTCCTTAGTCTCTTTTTCCAGCTTGCTGATTAATGTTTCATCTCTTAAATAAATGGAAATTAACTGACCGCTATTTTCTTCCAAAAGATTAAGGGCGCTGTCTTCAAAATCATTTTTCAGCTCAAACTTGGTTAATGTTACCGCAAATAATTTGTCTTTATAACTAAGCTTAACGTGATTAGGTTTCTCGTCATCAAAAACCAAATATTCCGGCTTAATGCCTTCAAAAATATTCATAATGTTCTTATTTAAAACACTCTTTTCAAATAAGGTATCAAACTGGTTGTTAGTCCATAGTATCTTTCCGTTTTCGTCAATAAGGCCATATGGCACATCCATTTCCTTAATCATCTGTCGTTGAACCAGACTGTAAGCACTTCCGAAGTCTATAAGTCTCTTAGTTACGTTGGAATTATACTTAATAGCTATGCTTAGCATTAAAATAATGTAAACAAATGTGGCAAGACTCATTACTGCGCCTGCTCTTACATCAATGGCATATGTAATCACATTAATCATTATCCAAAATCCAATAAAATACAACGGTCCCTTTAAATATTTTCCTACCTGAGTCTGTAATTTTTTCTTTCTTTTATTTCCCATATAATACTCCATTCCGCTTTTCTTAAAACGGTATAAACAGCTATGCCTATTTCATCTCTTCCCTCTTTTTTGTTTATGACTACCATACATTTCTCACTTATTTATAGTGCTCATTACCCTTAAGTATATCATTATTCTAACAATATTTAAAGTTAAACTTATGCTTATGTGTTAGTTTTGTCTAACTTCTTTTTTCTTTACTTTTACTCCGTTTTCCCTTACACTTACTTTGGATTTATATTATGTTATTTATACTATATTAATGGAACGGAGATTATTATGTTTAGAGTTTGGGGACGTACTTTTAAAAGTAATAAAATGTTACAAAGCACTACTATTGAATTGGATATTCCTGACGAGACAAGAACTCATAAGGTTTTTATGGCTCTTGAACAGATTTGTGAGGAATTTGATTTAAGCAATCCAATATGGCTTGATTCAAATATTAACGAGTTTAAACGTATTGCGCGAACAAGATTTTATGCAGACAGTTTTGTGGAATCAATAGATTTCGACTATCTTGACTTCTATGTTATTGAAGAGGATTAATCTTTTCACTAAGCTTATTAAGTATAGGTTTATATCCGCAGTTTGATTTTAAATTAATAGATTTTTCCCATTAATAAAAAAGACCTGTCGCACCAAGTTTAAAGTGCAACAGGTCTTTTGACTTTTTAAGTCTCTTTGAACGCGCTTTTTAGAAAATTATTTCTATACTATTTAAAATTTCTACACTGTAATCTTATCAATTAGCAACCCATTAAGTAGTCCATTATTTTCTTTGAATCTTCTAATTCATGAGCTACAATTTCCATTTCAGGAATCTTAGCTGCTGAAGAGAAAATTGTTGACAATGAAACTAACTGACATAACTTTGATTTTAAGTTTAATCTGTCTCCATCATCTGTTATTAATTCAACTCTTCCTGTACAACTGTCAATTACCTTTAAAAATTCTTCAGGGTTTTCAATATTTTTAATCTTCATAGTATCTCTCCTTGTCTTTTTGTTCCATTACTCTTCTGTTACATTACTATTACATTAATAATCTACCATTTATAAATAGCAAATTACTTCTGTTTCTGTTTTTCCTCGATGTCTTTAATCATATCGATTCTAACCTGATGACGGCCACCTTCATATTCTGCATTAAGCCATTCATCTACTATCATTTTTGCAAGTTCTATGCCAATAACTCTTGCGCCAAATGCAATAATGTTAGTGTTGTTATGCTGCTTAGATAATCTTGCGCTATATGGCTCGCTACATACGCAGGCTCTAATTCCGTTAACCTTGTTAGCTGAAAGTGAAATTCCTACACCTGTTCCACAAATTAAAACACCACAATCTACTTCACCGTTAACAATGGCATTGGCTACTGCCTCGCCATATACAGGGTAATTACATCTCTCAGAAGAATTTGTACCGAAATCTACAACTTCATGTCCTTTTTCTTCAAGATATGCCTTGATTTCATTCTTCATTTCAACTGCTACATGATCATTTCCAATTCCTATTTTCATTTATGTCACCTCATTCTTTTGTATTTTTTAATTAATTTAGGGAGAGGATTTTAAGCAATAATATAATCTCCTGCTTCCTTAACTACATCTGTTTCCTTATCGCAAATTAATGTTGCCTGATCAATGTCAAGCACCTTACATAAAGTATTTTTTCCTGATTTACTGCTATCTGCCAAAATATATGCCTTACCTGCGTTCTTGCAGACAATACGTTTCTTTTCAGCTTCTAACAAATCAGGTGTATTAAACCCTGCTTCTTTTGAAAAACCGGATATTCCTACAAAAGCTTTGTCAAAATAGTAACTCTTTAAAAAGTTGTTTGTTGTAATTCCTCTAATTGAAGCAGTAGTAATATTGATTTCACCACCTGCTATAATACACTTAATATTAGGAGATTGCAACTCTGAACATATTAATGCATTTGTTGTTACAACTGTTATGTTTTTGTCTTTTAAATATTTAACCATATCTAAGGCTGTACTTCCTGAATCGATATAAATCGAATCACCGTCATTTACAAGACTTGCTGCAACCTTAGCAATTCCGTCCTTCTCTTTGACATTCTTACTTTTCTTTGAAAGAACAGGAACTTCATAGCTGCCTCTTTTTAAACAAGCTCCGCCACCTCTTAGTAATGTTATCTCTCCCTCTTTCTCCATGGTCTTCAAATCTCTTCTGACCGTCGATTCAGAGACACCCCCTAAAGATTTACAAAACTCATCCAAAGATACAACCTCATTCTTCTCAAGCAATTCTGCTATTTGTAATCTTCTTTCATAAGGTATCATATCTTTTCCTCCTGCGTATTTGTAATCAATTCTCAAAGAGAATTGATTGCCTGTATATGTAACGATAAAAACGTTACAGTTATACCTATATAATATCCTTTAATGGTTAAAAATGTCAATAATAATCGAGGTTTATTCCACGTCCTCCAAAGTTGGCATTGAAGGCTGTGCTCCCATTCGGCAAACTGTAATTGCACTACACTTAGTTGCAAACTTACAAGCCTCAATCAGGCTCTTTCCTTCAATTATTGAATGACTTACTGCTCCGATATATGAATCTCCTGCTCCTGTTGTTTCAATTGCATCTACTTTCATTGCCGGAATAAATTCGATTGTTCCATTTTCGTAAGCCACTGCTCCATCTTTTCCAAGTGTGAAAATAACATTATTATTGTATTTTTCTGCCATTTTCTTAATTTCTGTTTTTGCCTTTTCAACTGAGTCGATTTTTTCGTGACAGTAAAATTCTGCCTCGACTTCATTTACTACAAGAATGTCTACCTTACTTAAACATTCTTCAGGTAATTCTATTGCAGGTGCTGCGTTTAATACAACTGTACATCCTGCTTCTTTTGCCTTATCAATTGCATAAGCAATAATTTCTACCGGAATCTCGTTCTGTAGAATACATACACCTGATTCTTTAAGAATAGGCATTGCATTGTCTACATCTTCCTTTGTAACCTCAAAGTTTGCACCTCTTACGATGCATGCATAAACGCTTCCGTCTTCAACTGCGTTTATAACTCCCATTCCACTACTTCCGGGTACTTTTCTAATATAATCAACATTTACACCATACTCTTTTGCTGTGTTAACCAAAAAGTCTGCTGATGCATCTGTTCCAACACATCCTACCATATAAGTTGGAGTTTTTAATTTTGCTGCCTGAACTGCCTGATTAGCACCTTTTCCGCCGGCACTAAATGTCGCTCCGTTGGCTGTTAATGTTTCACCTTTAAAAGGTAATCTTGGAATTTTTAAGATGACATCATAGTTTAAACTTCCGATAACTGTGATTTTCTTATTCATCCTTATTTTCCTCCTACTCAAAATTTATTTTGTTTCCTATTATTAAAAAGAATAAAGGCGCAAAGTTTATTTTTCCCTGCGCCTTTATTATAATTCAATTCATATTGAAAATATATTAGTGCCGCAATGTTTATTAATTTTTTGCGGTTTATTTTTTAGTTTTCAGCTTTCTTATGTCTTGAAATAAATCCTGCAACGTCCTGCTGAATGAATTCGAAGTATGAAGCTACGATGATAATAATACCAGTTACAACGAACTGCCAGAATGAGTCAACGTTGATAACTACCATACCTACTTTTAATACTGCTAACATTAATGCACCGATGAATGTTCCAAGTGCTGTACCTTTACCACCTGCCATTCTTGTTCCACCGATAGCTGCTGCTGCGATTGCGTTTGTTTCATATCCGCTACCTGCTGTTGCTTCTGCTGAACCTAAGCTTGCTAACATAATCATACCTGCAATTGCTGAGCAAACACCACAGAAGATGTATGCAATGTATTTTGTCTTAACTACGTTAACACCTGATAACTTAGCTGCTTCTTCGTTTCCACCTACTGCATATAAGTAATCACCACTTCTCATCTTTGATAAAAGAATGTGTGCTACTAAGAATACAACTACCATAACTATAATGTAGTATCTGATTCCTCCAACTAATTCTCCGTTGAAGATGTTTCTGTATGAGTCCGGAACGTTTGTTACAGGTACACCACCTGTTACTACATAAGCAAGACCTCTGTATAAACTCATTGTACCTAATGTTGCGATAAATGGCTGTAACTTCATCTTATTAATTAAGAATCCGTTAAATGCACCAAGAACTGCACCAACTACAAGTCCTACTAAAATTCCAAGGAATGGATTCATTCCATAGTTTACTGTACATGAAGCAACTATAATACCTGTAATTGCGTATGTACAACCTACTGAAAGGTCGATACCACCTGTGATGATTGTAAACATCATACCTACTGCAAGTACACCGTTTAATACCATCTGCTGTAAAATAGTTACAAAGTTGTTATAATTTAAAAAGTTACTGTTTAGTACTGTAAAGACAACTGCCATAGCCAAGGTTGCCAGCAATACTACAAACTCACGTTTATATTTATCCCATATATTTTTCATTTTGATTACCTCCAATTGCTAAATCAAGAATTGAATCTTCTACAAAGTCAACCTTATTTGTTAACTCAGCTGTTATTCTTCCTTCACTCATAATTATCATTCTGTCGCTTATACCCATGGCTTCAGGTAATTCTGATGAAACTACGATAATACTCTTTCCATCTTCTACTAACTGTTCCATAAGTCTGTAAATTTCTGCCTTAGCACCTACGTCAACACCTTTTGTAGGTTCATCGAAGATAATTATATCTACATCTGTAGACATCCATCTTGCCAAAATAACTTTCTGCTGGTTACCACCTGACATGTTGCTTGTCATATAATCAACACGTCTTGGATGTACGTCCATTTCTTCGAAGTAAACTTCTGCGTTTTTAATCTTCTTCTTTGTGTCTGTAAATGGACCTGTCATATATTTCTCTAAGCTTGATATTGCTATATTTTCATAGTTATTAGAAAGATTCATAAATCCCTGTGTTTTTCTGTCTTCAGGTAATAAACCGATGCCGGCTTTTAAGGCTTTTGTTGTATTCCAGCCATTCTTTACTTCTTTACCTTTAAGAATAATCTTTCCTGATGTTCTCTGATCTGCACCAATCAGTGTTCTCATGACTTCAGTTCTTCCTGCTCCAACTAATCCGAAGAATCCTAAGATTTCGCCTTTGTGAAGTTCAAAACTTACGTCATTATAATTTTCATTACATAAATGTTCTACTTTTAATACTACTTCATCTGTCATTGGACTAGGTTTAAGTCTTGATGCCACTGCTGCAACATTTCGACCAACCATTGCGTGAATCAGTTCATCTCTTGTAGTACTTGCAATATCCATTGTCTGGATATATTCTCCATCTCGAAGAATTGTTGCTCTGTCACAAATCTGGAAAATTTCTTCCAATCTATGACTTACATATAATATTGTTACGCCCTGTTTTTTAAGTTTTCTTACTACTTCAAACAAAGCTTCTGTTTCTTTTGTTGTAAGTGAAGCTGTTGGCTCGTCAAGAGATATAATCGTTGAATGATGATATAACGCTCTTGCAATTGCTAACATCTGCATTTCACCTGCTGTCAATGTTGCAACCAAATCTGATGATTTAAAGTTACAGTTTAAGTCTTCTAATATTACGTCTACATCTTTATTCATTTTTTTGAAATCAATAAAGATTCCTTTTTTAGGTTCATATCCCATTGTTACGTTCTGTCCAACGGTAAGATCTTTTACTACCAATGTTTCCTGATGAACCTTAGATATTTTGCCATTTACAATAGCATCATTTGTGTCTTTAAAGCTTACCTTTTTACCATGAAGTCTTACCTCTCCTTCATATTCAGGATAAACTCCATGCAAAATGTTCAATAGTGTTGATTTTCCTGCACCATTTTCACCAAGCAATGCATGAACTTCACCTTCTTCTACTGAAAAAGAGATATCTTTAAGGACGTGTACTCCCGGAAAGCGTTTGTTAATCTTAACAAATTCAACAGCCTTCGCCATAATCGTTCCTCCTTTATATATGTGGGAGAAAGTTTTACCTTTCTCCCACTTTACAAATCAAATCTTCTAAATTATTGTGTCTAAACTATTCTGATACATATTTTGGATCTGTCCAACCAATGATGTCTTTTGCGTCTTTATCTACGTTAGTCTTATCGATAAGAGCCTGTGGAGTATGTGTTACTCTAGGAATATCCTGTCCGGCTAATACTCTTAATGTTACTTCTGTAGCAACCTGTGACATATAGTAACCAAATGAATCAACTGTTGCATCTAACTTACCAGCTCTGATTGAGTCATAAGCTTCACCGATACCATCAACACCTACTACTAAGATATCTTTCTTAGCTTCTTCAACTGCTTCTACTACACCTAAAGCCATATCATCGTTGTTACAGAAGATAGCCTTTAAGTCTGGGTTCTGCTGAATCCATGTGCTTGCTAATTCTTTAGCTTTCTGTCTATCCCAGTCAGCATTCTGTTCTGCTACTACGTTAAGTCCTGAATTGTTGTCTTTGATCCATCCCTTGAATCCTGCTGTTCTTTCACGAGCTGCAAAAGCTTTTGCCATACCGATTACGATAGCTACATCACCTTTGTCACCAAGCTTCTTTGAAACCCATTCAGCTGCTAATTCACCATTCTGGTAAGCATCCGGTCCTACGAAGTAATCTGCTGCTGCGATTAATCCATCGTTTACGTTAATTGTAGGAATCTTTTTGCCTTTAGCGTTATCAACTGATGCTGTTAAGTTTGAATCTGAGATTGGGCTTAACATTAAAGCGTTGTAACCCTGGTTTACTAAGTTGTCTGTCATTGTCTGCTGTCCGATTTCATCACTTTCATCTGTTGTTCCGTCAATCTTAATTGATACGTCTACGCCTGCATCTTTAAGTACCTTTTCTGACTGTTCATAACCATTTTTAAAGTTACGCCAGAATTCGTTTGAGAATGACTTTGCGATGGCACCCATCTTTAAACCACTCTTAACTTTTACTTCGTCTCCGTTATCTTTACGGATATCTTCGATAGTCTTGCTGTCTTTAACTGTGTCAGGGTTGAATTCCTCTGTAGCCTGTGTGTCATTTGATGCTGCTGTTGTTGCGTTGCTTGAGTTAGATGATGAATTTCCACATCCAACTAAACCGATTACCATTGTTGCTGCAAGGGCAACTGCTAAAAATTTCTTTCTCATTTGTGTGTTCTCCTTTTTCTTTTTTATTTTCTCTTTATTTCAACATGTCCAGAACAAGGCGCTGTGCCTCAACTCCGTCACGTTTAGATACTACTTCAGCTATTCTGTCCATTCCAATTTCATCAATTATTTTTGAAATCTTTTCGAATGAATTGATGTTTGCCTGTGTTTCAAGCTTTGCGTTTTCTCTGATTGGGAATGTATCGAAGAATACAACTCCCTGATAATTGTACTTCTTTAAATAGTAGATAAACTCAGCTGCGTGAGCTATATTTACTGAACCAAATATCATTCCGCTGTCCATCTGTGAATATCCGTCGTTCATATGTAATCCATAAAGTTTTCCCATACTTGCTGCAAGTGCTAGTCCGTATGCCGGGGAATCTCTCTTCATTAACATATGACAGAAGTCTAATGTACATCCTACATTTGGTCTGTCTATCTCTTTAATAAGAAGTAATGTCATTCCTGTGCTGTCAACCATTGAGAAGTTTCTTGGTTCAAATGGTTTGTACTCGATGCTGTATTTCATGTCTGGTGCATAATCTGCTAATTCTCTGAAAGCATCTATCATTTGGTTCCATGCTTCTTCATAGTCAACTTGGAACGCATAATCAAAACCGTCATTTTCTAACCATAATGTTATGTATGTTCCACCAAGTTCTCTACAAATATCTGTAGCTTCCTTACAATATCTGATGGCTCTTTCTCTAAGTTCCGGATCAGGATTTGTTAAGTCTCCGTTTGTGAAATCATTTCTCCAACGAACTGCCAATCCGTTAACTTTTAAATCACCCATGGCCTTTTTGATTTCTTCTAAATCATATCCTGCAAAATGTTCCGGGTAGTTAAACTCTAAATGTGTAATGCCGTCCATCTCGTGATATGCCTTAATTGCATCAAATACGTTCTGGCCTTTTAATATAAAAGAATTAAATCTTCCTGCGTAATTCATATTTCCTTCCTTTCTTTGTTATTTCTTTTATCTTTTGTTTTTTCAAATTTTGTCATTTGTTTTCATCTGATAGCATAATTGTAGTACTCTTTCCATTTTCTGTCAACTATTTTCAACATTTTTCACGGTTTTCACAATTTAGACATATTTCTTTTGTGCATATTGTACAGTTTTTGTTGTTAAAAACGTTTCATTTGTTGTCACTTTTTGCTTTGTGTTATTTTTGCCTTTTCCGGTTTTTTTGATTTTTCTAACAATAATGTTATTTTTCGAGTATGTAAATTGTATTTTTTGTGTAATATGTATGCTGATTGTTGGGTATTTGAGATAAAATTATAAATAATTCTTTATTTTTCATTTTCTGTCATTTGTTTTCACTTGATATGAGAGATTTGGGGTGGATTACTTCAAAACTATTGGGGATTTGTACTATATATGAGGCAAACTCTAAGTCTGTAACTATTCAAGCCCCCAAAAAAATACCTCACGGTTTTCATTTTCTCAAACCGTGAGGTATTTTGGTATAATCTAAGGTTGTCCTATTTTTTCAAAAAATGTTCTCTATGGGGGTATTCTTCCCTATAGGCTTCCAGCGCTGCTGCCTGAAGGATTTTAAATTCTTTATCCATTCTGAACATATGAGGTGTTAGGAATGCAATGTTACTTATTTGTTCAGCTATCTTTTTTGCAATGCCCTCATCAGATAACTGTCCCAGTCCAAAAACTGCCGAAGTGAAGCCTCTTCCTCCTCGACTTACCTGAATAAATTTTTTAAATGTATTCTTTAGCTCATTTTTAAGAATGCCACGCTGCTCCTCTGACAGAATTTCATAGTTGTCAATGCACAAATTATTAATAATCTTGCACAACTGTTTTCTTTTCGCTCCGCCTACATCAGTGGAACCACTTTCTGATATGTATTTCATTTCCATAAGATAGCCTATGAATAAGTCTTTTTTAGGCTTTCTTTTTCCATATCTTGCTGTCCATAAGCATTCTCGTAGTTCTTTATTATTGTCTGACTCTATATTTTTTTGAAAAATTTCTAATCTTTTCTCAGGTTCCATTTCTTCATAAAACTCTTCTCCAAAAAGTTCTTTTTTTAACTCGTTTTTAGACTTTTCATTTGTCTCTTTCTTAGATTCTTCTTTAAATTCTTTGTTAAACCTTTCACTCCACATATATTGACCCGCCTTTATTTTATGAATTTGTCTATACTGCTTTTTTCAACTTTTTTGTATTGAGACACATAATATTTTCCCTGCTGTAAATTATGATTTTTCATACTATTGCCCTGATAAATGTCTACAACTAATCGTGAAATTTCTAATGCCTGATCTTCTTTGTCATTGTATACCGTTCCCTGCATTTCGCCATTCTTTATTGCTGCTAAAGCATCATCCAAACCGTCAATTCCAAAAATAATCGGCCACTGCTTCTTGTCATATTTTGATTTTTTATATGCCTCCAATGCTCCTAATGCCATTTCATCATTGTTGGAAATTATCATTTCTATCTTATCGCCATATTGTTCAATTAATTGGTTTGTTCTGTTTTCTGCCTGTCCTCTATTCCAATCTGCAAACTGATAACTTAATTTTTCCAGTTTTATACCTTTGCCTATTATGGTTTTTACGGAACAGTCCGTTCTACTTATGGCATCCTGATGCCCCGCTTCACCTTCCAATAATACATATTGAATTTTTCCATCATAATTTTTATCAACTTTTTTATTCTTTTTTATATATTTTGCTGCTATCTGTCCCTGCATTTTACCTGACTGTTCTGCATTACAGCCTACATAATAAAGTTTATCCCATTGCTTCAAATCCTCTTTAACCGGTTCCCTGTTAAAGAAAATAACGGGTATGTTATTCTGTCTTGCCATTTTTATAATCTTAGAAGGCTCTGTTCTATCTACTAAATTTATACACATTATATCGCATCCTGCATCAATCATCTCTTCAACAGCTTCATTTTGATCTCTTTGGTCATTGTCTCCATTTCTTTCGGAGATCATTATCTTCATATCCTTCGTTTCCATAGTTTTTAAGTTCCCTTTTAGCTGTTCTTTTAACGCATTTATAAAAGGATCATCCTGTGTATACGTCACTATGCCTACTCTAAGTATGCTGTTCTTCTCTTCTTTATTACTTTGACAACCGCAAATATTGCAGACTAGAATTATTCCTAAAATCAAACCTACAACAATTTTCTTTCTTTTATTCATATGAATACAAAAACCTTTCAATATCAGTAGTAAATAAATCTTTTTTATAAACTATTTTGTGTTCCACATTAGTACTTTTCATCACATAAAAAGTATGGTTTAGTCTTTCAGTTATCTCCTTAACACTTTTATATCCCATTTCATATCCGTCAGGAATTATCACACATTCCACTTTTCCATAATCCACAAGGACAAGGGACTCAACATTAGTTCCAACACCATATATTTTCGCACCATTATACGAATCCTCTCTGGCGTTTTCACCCAAATCATCTAGTGAATAGTTATCTAACGCTACTATTGCATCAACTTTACTCCTGCGATTTACAATTTTAACAATGTCTTTATTTTCTATGCCATTATATTTCCACGCAACTTTCATGCCACTATCTTTTATTGCATCTTCAAACCCTTTATATCTGTCAGCTGTTTCTTCTTTTTCTTCCTGTCCTAGTACAATGCCTATTTTCTTTATGGATTTTCCAACCATTTCTTTTCCAAGACTATAGCCGATTTTGTAATTATCAGGCTTTATTACAGGGTATTCAGATTTTTTATTTTCTCCCATATAAACATCTTCAGTTACTAATATAAATGGCTTGTCTCCACAAATAGTCTTCATTTCTGTTTTTGTTTTGCTTCCCGGAGCCGGACTTATTATAAAAGCATCAACTCCATTTTCTATTTGCTCATTAATTAATTCTTTTTGATCATCTATGTTGTTGATTTCATCAGCATTACATATAATCAAATGAATATTATTGACTTTGGCTGATTCTTTTAATCCCTTTATGAAAGAATTCCAATTTTTATCACCTGAATTTTGTACAATTACTGCAACTTTCTTTTCTGTCTCATTTTGATCAAACATTTTGAAAGTGAAAAAAAGTGCTAAAACACATAATATAATTTCTGTAGCAAGAAAGATTACTTTATTCTTTTTCATTTTTGCCCTTCCTTTCTACACTTTTCTCTTCCATTTTACTTTGATTTTCACTATTAAATGGTATTGCCGGTATATGTATTGTAACTTTTGTTCCCTCATCTGCTTCACTTTCGACTTTTAATCCATACTCTTCACCAAACATAAGCTGTATTCTATTATGAACATTTATTACGCCTACACCTGAACCATGTTTTGGAACTTTACTGTTATCTGTAAGAATATTTTCCACTACTTCTTCTCTCATACCCATTCCATTATCTTCTATAGATATGTATATATCCTCTTCAATCTTTCTTCCTGTAACAGTTATCATTCCGCCTTCATCAGCATCCATATCGCCTACACCATAATAAATTGCATTCTCTAATATGGGTTGTATTACCAGTTTTACAATACAGTAATCATTAATTTCTTCATCAATGTGGAATTTTATTCCAAATCGTTCTTTGTATCTTACCATTTGAATGCTCATATAACTTTTACTGTGTTGTATTTCATCTGCAATTCTTATTATTGTTTTTCCTTTTGATAAGCTTATTCTAAGTAACTTAGCAAGCTCCGAAATCATCAATACTGCATCTGCGTTTCTGTTTGCTTCCACCATCCAGGTAATTGATTCTAATGTATTATATAAGAAGTGTGGATTTATCTGACTTTGCAATGCTGCTAATTCACTTTTTCTTCTTTGAGTCTGTTGCTTAATAATCTCGTCCATCAATTCTTCAATCTGTTCATATGATTTCTGAACTGAATATCCCAGATGTCTTATCTCTGAAGAACCTCCAACATAAATGTCTTTTTTGCCACCTGCTTCATAAGCCTTAACGGATTCATCTAACTCTCTAATAGGCTTTGAAATTCTCTTTGAAATAAATCTATTTACAACAAGAAGCATCATCAGCAATATTATAATGGTTATTACAATATAATATCTAAACTGGTTCATGCTCATAATTTGCGTGCTTTCCGGCACAACACCCACAACTTTCCAACCTGTATATGCCATATTACTTATAACATAATTTGCTTTTCTTCCATTTAATTTAAGTTCATATATTCCGTCTTCATATGAAGCAAGTTCCCTGTTGCTTTCGGTTAACTTGTTTCTGTCAATTTCAACCTTTCTTGGATGATAAATTATATCTCCATCACCATCACACAAATAATAATATACACCGTTGGAATTACCATTAATTCTTTCAAACGTTTCTTCAATAATTGAATATTTCATATCTACTAATAATATTCCACTTATTGGTTCATCTCCATCATTTATGTCAACTGAACGGCTAAGAGAAATAACCCAATTATACTTGTATGTTCCATCCATAAATATATTTTGCAAATGAGGTTTTGAAAAATGAATGTTCTCTATTTCTTTCTTTGCATTATAAAACCAATCCTGTTTTTTAATTTCTACGTTCTTTTTCTCTGAAGAAATTGGTTCTGATGCCATAAGTTTTCCTTCATTGTTGTACAAAACCAGGCTTTGTATTTTGTCAGAATTTATTTCGTAAAGAAGGCTAAACTGGTTATTAAATTCCTGACTCGAAACGTCGTATTGTTGAATAATGTTATAGTTCGCTGCATTTGAAATCTGTCTTATATTGTACAAATCGGAATTCATTTTTTCTACTACGCTGTCTACTATACCCTCAGTGCTTGATATATTTGTTTCTTTAACTGACAGCTTAAATCTGTTATAAATTAACAAGCCCATAACTACAGTAACTGCAATTGTAAGCATAGTTAAAACAGTCATTATTACTGACTGTATATCAAGACCTATAAATTCCCCTTTGTGAAACCATTTTCTTCTTCCTCTATTAAGATTTTTCCCGCCTGTTTTACTTTTATTTTTCAATATTCCATCCCTGCATATATTTATGATTTTAATTTTGCATTTCGATATTTAGATGGTGAAATTCCAAATTTCTTTTTGAATACATAACTAAAATAGTTTGCGTCCATATATCCAACCATTTCACCAATCTTGTAGCTTTTCTCATTTGTATCTAAAATTAACTTTGCTGCTATATCCATTCTATAATCTGTTAAATAAGATACAAAAGAAATTCCTGTTTCCTTCTTAAATATAGAAGAAAAGTATGAATTAGACACTCCCATTATTGAGCAAACCTTATCCAAGGATAAATCTTCTTCCATATATCTGTTTGCAACGATATTTTTTGCGTCATTTATCAGTCTTCGTGATTTACTGTTTCGGACACTCTTTAATTGTTTTCCCATTTCTGTGGAAACTTGCACAATCCATTTTTTTAGTGTGCTTTCATCCATTTTTGGCACCTTTTCATAAGGGTTGCTCATTTCGCCCAGAAAATCGTTAAAGTCAATAAAATTATTTTCGCAAAATCTGTAGAATGCTCCTACCATTTCCATTGTATATAACTTATATTGGCTAATCGTATTGGAATTACTATGTATTCTGTCAACTTCCCTGTTTGTTGCAGCCTCTATTTCCTGTTCGTTTCCCAGATAAATGGCCTTAAACAATTCATGCATCTTTGTTTCTTCTGACTGTAATCCCATATTTTGTTTGTTTGATGTGATTTCATCAATATTTATGGCTCTCTTTGTTCCATATAATACTCTGTATGATACGGCTTCCCTTGCCCCATCATACGAATTATTAATATTTGATATGTTATCACATACCATACCTATTCCTGCAGTTACTACTGCTCCAATTACTCTGTTAACCCACTTACAGAATTTATCACAAACATCAGTAAGTTCTACTGTCTCTTCTTTTGATTTTAATTCTATAATAAGAACTGTATTTCCTAAATATATAAATTCCCTACACTTGAATTTTCCCACTATTCTTGCTTTTATCTCTCTCTCAACCGACATAGATAATAATAATGGCGACATTTCTTCCGGAACATTATTTTCTGAAGTGTGAAAAACTGCACAACAAAAATACGGTCCATTTAAATCTATCTTGTATGCCTGCAAAAATTTCTCATATTCACTTTCGTTAACTCTTCCCTCTATTAACGAAACAAAAAAGTTAGTCTGAATAATTGGCAAAACATCATCGAAATAATTTTCAAGCTTTTGAACATTTAATTTTTCTTCTCTTTCTTTATCCAATGAATTTTTAACACGCTTAAGGCACTCTGACAATTCCACAGCGTTAATTGGTTTAAGCATATATTCATCTATTTCAAGATGCACTGCTTCTTTTGCATAATCAAATTCATCAAATCCCGTAAAAATAATTATATGAACATTTCTGTATTCATCGTTTAATCTTCTCGACAGTTCCAGACCATCCATATAAGGCATTTTTATGTCAGTTATAACAATGTCAGGTTGTAACTTTTCTACTAATTCTAATGCTTTTACACCATTTGTTGCACTGCCTACAATCTGCAAACCTAATTGTTCCCATAATATTCGGCTTTTTATTGCATCAATTACTTCTTCTTCGTCATCCACCAAAATAACTTTGTAATTTTCCATATTAGTTTTCTCTATATCAGTATTATTTTTTATTTCCATATTTCTCCCACCTGTTTTTTTTATTATAACAAACTATGAATTGCTTTTAAACCAATTTAGACTAAAAGCCGTTCCATTAATCATATAGATAATTAGAACGACTTTTAGCTTTATCATTAAGAAATATTTTCTAATATTTATTTTTTCTGTACATATTTAAGGCAGTCAAGAGTTACTGCTGCAAGGATGATAATACCTTCAAAAATAAACTGGAGGTTTGTATCGATTCCAAGGATTGTAAGTGAATAAGTAAGGGAAGTGAAAATAAGAACACCTGTTACTACACCTGAAATCTTACCAATACCACCTGTAAATGATACACCACCAACTACGCAGGCTGCGATTGCATCCATATCCCATCCTTGTCCATATGCTGCACTACCTGAACCAATCATTCTGTTACATTCAAGCCATGAACCAAATCCATAAAGAATACCTGCAAGAATGAATGCTCCCATAGTTACTTTGAATACTGAGATTCCTGATACTGCTGCTGCTTCAGGATTTCCACCTACAGCAAACAGATTTTTTCCAAAAGTTGTTTTATTCCAGATAAACCATACAATTGCAATGGCAACTATTGCCCAAAGTATAATTGTTGGGAAACCACCTATTTGAGGAATGAAAATATTAGGTATTGCCTGGTCAATTGCACCGAATGAAACACCTTTTGTTGCATATGTAACTAAACCAAAGATAATAAGCATGTTAGCCATTGTTGAAATAAATGGATGCATCTTAAATCTTGCCATAAAAAATCCTGCTATCATAGCAAAGAATGTTGTAAGTACAATGCAGACAACTAATGCCAAAATTGCTCTGTTTACAGGACCCATACTTGAAAAGTCAAATATGTGGCCAAATACTCCACCTGTATTAATACCGTTATGCATTATTATGGTCGACGCTACCATACCCATACCAACCATACGTCCTACGGAAAGGTCCGTTCCTGTTAAAAGGATTAATCCTGCAACCCCAAGGGCGAGGAACATTCTAGGGGAAGCCTGTTGCAGAATGTTAAGTATGTTTGTGTATGTAAGCAACTGTGTATTTTTTACTATTGGAGTTACTGCACATAATCCAATAAATATTAGAACAATAACAATATACAAGCCATTCTTGTAAAGAAACTGTGCTAAATTAAATGAATACTTATAGTTTTCTATACTCTGTGCTCTCTTTTGTGCAAATGTATATTTTGACATTCGCAACAAGTCGATTAAATGATACTTATGTAAAAACGCATCATGTTTTCTGTCTTTGATTTCCTGACATTTTGATTCATGTGCCATCTTCGCATCATATAACTTATTCTTGTAAACATATTTTTCATCTTTAATCTCATCCGGATCGGATAATTTACTTAACTGTGCTGTATGTTCTTCTTTTAATACTGCACAAATTCTCTCATACTCTTTCTTTTCAGCCTCTTTTTCAGCTTCACAACATTTAACCACCTTATTGTAGTACTGGCTGTTATAATTTTTTGAAAGATAATCTTCAGCTTCTGCAATTAATTTGTTTACTTTGTCTTTATTACGACTTTCAACTGCGTTTGCCTCTTCTAATACTTTTTTATCGTTTTCGATAATTTTTGTCTTTTCTTCTTTTGATAGATTTTTGCTTTCTTTTACAACTGCAATATGGTTTTTTAAGCTTCTAACTTTGTCTGTACCATCTAATCTTAAAGCATCTATCTGTTCCTGTATTTTTCCTATATATTCATCTATGGGCTCTCGAAGTTTTAACTCCTCTTCAGCCGAAAGAATAAATCCTTTCTCTGCCATATCTTATGCTCCTCTCTTTTTTACAAATACTTAGCACTAAGTCTTAATAATTCTTCCTGATCTGTTTCTTTAGTGTTAACTATTCCTGCCAAATGTCCATTAGACATAACGCCTATTCTATTAGTTATACCTAAAATTTCCGGCATTTCAGATGAAACAACTATAATTGTTTTTCCCTGTTTTGCCATGTTTATAATCAATTCATATATTTCGTATTTGGCTCCAACATCAATACCTCTTGTTGGATCATCCATCATAAAGATATTAGGTGAACGTTCAAGCCATCTTCCAAATATTGCTTTCTGCTGATTACCACCTGAAAGGCTTGAAATCATATCGTCCGGTCCCATACATTTAGTACGCATAACTTTTATTTCATTTGCCGTTGCACGAACCATTTCATCTTTGGATAATGCTATACCTTTTTTGTAGTGATTCATATTTGCAATAGTAGTATTAAATGTAATGTCTCCCTTTAAGAATAAGCCATTGGCCTTTCTTTCTTCTGTTATAAGTGCAAAGCCATGATCCATTGCATCCTTTGTTGATGTAAAATTCATTATTTTTCCATCATAAATTACATTTCCTGCTGCTCTTGTACGCATTCCAAATATTGTTTCAAGTAATTCCGTTCTTCCTGCACCTACAAGTCCATATAATCCGAAGATTTCTCCTTTTCTTATGTCAAATGATATATTCTGAAGTTTAGGTGCGTATTTAGTAGACAAATTTTCCACTGAGAAAATAACTTCTCCCGGCTTATTATCTACAGGTGGAAATCTGTTATCAAGTGAACGTCCAACCATTGCTGAAATAAGTTCATTCATATCTGTGTCTTTGCTGTCTTTTGTCATAACAAGACTTCCATCTCGTAAAACTGAAACCTGATCACAAATTTCGAATATTTCATCCATTTTGTGTGATATATATATTAATGAGATTCCCTGTTCTTTCAACTGTCTCATCATCTTAAATAACTTTTCAACTTCCGGTGCTGTTAGTGATGATGTAGGTTCATCAAGTACAATTACTTTTGAATTGTATGATATAGCTTTTGCTATTTCACACATCTGTCTTTGTGATACAGACATTTTCTTCATTGGCTGAGTCATATTAACTGTAATTCCAAGTTTTCTGAATAAGTCTGAAGCTTCTTTTTTCATTCTTCCTTCATCAACTACGCCCATTGAGTTCTTAGGATATCTTCCTAAAAACAAATTATCTACAACACTTCTCTCAAGGCACTGGTTAAGTTCCTGATGTACCATTGCCACACCATTTTCCAGTGCTTCTTTAGGACCTGAAAAGTTTACTTCTTTTCCATCTAATATTATCGTTCCTTCGTCCTTTTGATAAGTTCCGAAGAGACATTTCATCATTGTCGATTTTCCGGCTCCGTTTTCACCCATAAGTCCCATGATAGACCCCGGTTTAACATTTAAACTAATATGTTTTAAAACCTTATTTCGGCCAAATGATTTGCTCATTCCATTAATCGACAAGATGTATTCATTCTTATCTCCTGCCATATTTATACTTCCTCTTCTTTTAATAAGGGGGCTTTAAAGCCCCCTTCTACAACCAGTTTAATCTTTAATTAGAATTCTATTTTGAAAGAATTGATGTATATGAAGCTGCATTATCTGTTTTAACCATGTTAATTGCAAATGCATCATATTCGCTAGGGTTACCTAAACGGTTTGTAATATTTGATTCTGTCTGACCATCACCACCGATGTAATCTACTTTAAGGTTAAGAAGATCATCATACTTTTGAAGTAATGGCTGATATGTTGAGCTAAGGAAGTTATCTGATGCATTGTAAATGTTAAGCCATACTTTCTTTTCAGGACTCTTACTTGCATCAAGCTGTTTTGAAACCTTGTCATAAATCTTTGTTGAATCTGTAAAGTCTTTATAATTGTCTTCTGTTACAGCTACGTTTAATGCGTAATATGATCTTTCTTCTTCGCTGTATCTGTAATCTTCATCCTTTGTAAGGCAGTTTCCTGCATCATCTGCTGTACCGATACCTGTATCTACATCTACACCATCAAGTGCATTACGAAGAACTCTAAGTGTAAGGTATGCCTGTACGTCTGCGTGCTGTGAAATTGTTCCGCCGTAGCCTTCTGCAATTGCTGCTACTGCATCGCTGTTAGCATCATATCCAAATGTTGGAACTTTGTTGTCCTTTGCCCATGCATTGAACATTGACATTCCCATACCATCGTTATTAGAAACAACTACATCAATCTGTTTACCAAATGAAGCTGTCCATGTTCCAATTGCGTTACCTGCTGTTGCTGCATCCCATGTTGCTCCGGCTGAGTTTTTCATTTCCTGAGAAGCAAGTTCTCTGATTGTATATGTTTTTCCGTTAACTTCTAATTTTGCATCTTTAACTACTTTTGATGTTCCATCAACGTTTGTTCCTGCAGGTGATGAATCAACGCTTCCGTCCTTTTCAACTGCTGTGCCAAGCTGTGAACGAACACCACATGTACGTGCTATTGAATCATTATGTCCGATATCACCAATTGCAAGTACATATCCGATTACTCCGTCTCCGTTTCTATCGATCTTGTCAATATTCTTTTTGATGTACTCAAGTACCATCTGTCCCTGAAGTTCTGCACCCTGGTTAGCATCAAATCCTACATAATATGTTTTGTCATTAAATGTAAGTGCTGTCTTATCAAGTTCACCTGTTGAACTGTTTGATGGCTGACGATTGTACCAACATAAAGGCTTATCCTTATTGGCTACGTCTCCGCCTGAACTGCTTCCGCCACTTCCACTACTTGAACTTCCTCCTGATGAACCACATCCTACCATTGAAACTCCAATTGCTGCCGCTACCAACACTGTTAATAATTTTGATTTTCTCATTTAACTGTTCCTCCTGTTTTTTAACTTTTTGTTTTCCTGTCTCATTGACTACGTTCATTATAGATTTTATCTTGTACAAAAAAAATAGAATATTTTTAGATTAAATAGCAATTTTTTCTATTTTTTACTTTTTTTATGGATATTTTTACTAATAACGTTTTTATTTTTTATGTAATTTTGTTGTTATTTGCTTGTTTTTTCTTGTATAATTTGTGTATTTTTGTATTTTTATGTTAAAAGTTGTCCTTATTCCCATCCAGCCATTCATCCACCCTAACCGAAAATAAGAGCCGCACTAAGCGACTCTTATTTTTTCATTAATAAATATCAATTATTATATATTCTCTATTTTTCTAACATTGTTTTTGCAAATATTATTGCGCCTTTTACTCCGTTGTCTACTTTATCTTCTGAGTACTGGATTTCAAGGCTTTCTGCCGGATACGGTTTTCTTGCATGCACATACAATCTTTCTTCCAAATAATCCTTAGGGAAGCCTTTCATATTAATTACTCCACCACCGAAAATAATGGAGTCAGGATTTAGTATATTGATTTCAGCGCATGCCACGCAGGCAATATTGTCCACAAAATTCTTTAGCACCGTATCATTGCTTTTCTTTACAAACAAATCATTCATGTCTACATCAGGATAGTATTCCTCTTTCAACTCAACCAACTTCCAACCTGACGCATAGCACTCTGAGCAGCCAAGGTTTCCACAGCCACATTGACTTGTTCCACCGATCATTGGAATGTGACCAAGTTCTCCTGCCACACCATCTTTGCCTGCCAGTGGTTTTCCATTGATAAATATTGCGTTACCTACTCCTGTGCCAATGTAAACACCAATGCCTACACCTTCATCACTAAGCTTTTTATCATACTTGTCCCAGTAATATAACATATTTACGTCTTTTTCCAATACAACAGGAATGCCAAGATTTTCTTCTAATTCTTTTCCAAGAAAAAGCCCATCCATTCCTTTTATGTTAGGAACCTGAAGAATCTGCTTTCTGTCTGAACTTAAAGTTGCAGGGATTCCAATTGCAATCTGCTTAACCTGCACATTCTTGCAATACTTATCAAGATAATTCTTTAAAACTTCAGTCAAACTTTCTGATATGTTTCCGTCCTTAAATGTTTCCTTGCTTGAAACCCTTTCAAAATCCACAAGCTGATCATTTTCATCAGTACGCCCGATTCTTATATTAGTTCCGCCGATATCAATACCAATTACACATTCATTATTCATAAGTCACCTCTGCCTTATTTTATGCACAACAATTCTGTTAAATTTCTACTTTGACACTTCTACAAGCTTCTTAACTCTTTAACAATCTCTTTATAAGATTTTTCCTTGCCAAATAATGCTGATGTTCCAAGGATAAATCCTTTAACACCAACCTTGCTTAAAGTTTCCACTCTTTCAGGTGAGCATGCACCATCAAGCATTACCTCGTAGCCATATTTTTCTTTTAATTCTACTAGCTGTGCAATCTTTTCATCTACTGAAGAGATGTACTTCTGTCCTGAGAATCCCGGATTAACACTCATTACCATTACATAATCCACAAATGGTAACAATGGCTTAATTGTTTCTACCGCTGTTCCCGGATTAATTGCAATGCCCGGCTTTACGCCCAAGTCTATAATTGACTGTAATGTTCTTGTTGGATGTACATCTGATTCGGGATGAATATAAATAATGTCAATTCCCAATTTTGCAAACTTCTCAACATAGTTGCCAGGATTTTCAATCATCAAATGTGCATCAACAGGTATTGTTGATGCTTTGCAAATATACTCCACATCCTGTAATCCCATTCCAAAGTTTGGAACAAACTGTCCGTCCATAATATCAATATGGAAGATATCTACCCCTGCTTCAATTAAATCATTAACTTCCTTCTCCAAGTTTCTGTAATTTGCACACATCATTGATGGACATAATAATTTTTCCATAATATTCTTCCTTTCTTCTTTCATAATTCGATGATATAAACGTTTACATCTTTTCTAAAAACTATGAGAAACACATATACGTTTCCCATTTAGTTGTCTCTTATGTTTCTTACTTGTTTTTAGTGTAAACGTTTACATTATTATTGTCAACATATTCTTCTATAATTTATCAAATAACTTATTTTCCTGTTTTTCTTTTCACTAATTTCACCGGAACCACAATATGGCTTTCTTCCGGCCTTTCTCCGTTCATTAGTTTTTCCAACATTTCAGCTGCTTTTTCAGACATTAACTCTATCGGCTGTTCCACCGTAGCTATAGGTGTTGTAGCAATCTCTGATAACAGGCTATTATCATAGCCGAATACTTTTACCTGAGAAGGCACCTTTATTTTTAATTCTTTTAATGCCTTTAATACACCTATGGCAATAAGGTCAGTTGTGGCAAAAACTCCATCAATCTCTTTGTCTTTCCCGAATAGTTCTATGGCTTTCTCGTAAGCATCCACCTCCGATACATTGTCAAGACTTACTAATCGTGGCTTACCGCCTGTTTCTTCCATTGCCTTACAATAGCCTTCCCATCTTTTTATATGTGTTGAGCCTTTATCCTTAGGGCAAAAACAAATTATATTTTTGCAACCTTTTTTAATCATTTCGTTTGTTGCCTGATATCCACCTGACACGTTGTCGCTTTCAATAAGAACCATATCCTTTTTGGTGTTTCCATACGCCGGTTCCCTGTCTATGTAAACCGTAGGTATTGAAGTCTTTTTCTCCTTCTCGGTTGTAACGGAGACTATATGAATAATCCCCCCTACGTGCTGAGCCTGAAGCATATTTATGCACTGGCGTTCCATTTTGTAATCCTCATTGGTGTTACATATTATGGTTGCATATCCTCTTTCAAAAAAAATAGTTTGAACTTTTTTTGCTATTTTGCTAAAAAATTCAATGGAAATATCAGGAACAATTATTCCGATTGTTGTGAATTTCTGAGTTCTAAAACCTTTTGCCAAAAGATTAGGTACATAGTGGTTTTCTTCCATAACCTGCAATATTTTCTTTTCAGTTTCAGGTGCAACCTTTCCATTCCGGTTAATTACCCTTGAAACAGTGGCAATTGACACCCCTGCTAATTTTGCAATATCTTTTATGGAAATACTTTTTTTACTCATAACTACTCCTTTTTTGGCAAACTCTTAATTCTAATTGTAAAGCACATTAGCTTATTTCGCAAGAAAGAAAAGGAGACAGGAAAAAATCCCATCTCCTAAAAATTCTTATATAACTCTAATACTAAATTCTTTATTAGAAACTGTTTAAATTACAATATCCATTAAGCTAAATAGCTTTCAAACTATAATTTATTGTTAAACTAAATATCCTTAAGATTATAATCTCTTTAATAATGCTTCTGTCATATCTTCGTATCCTGGCTTGCCAAGTAATGCGAACATATTCTTCTTGTAGCTTTCTACACCAGGCTGGTTAAATGGATTAACTCCAAGAATGTAACCACTTACGCCACATGCAAATTCATACATATAGAATAATTCACCAAGGTAAAATTCGTTCTGTTCAGGAACCCTTACCATAAGGTTAGGAACATTTCCATCTGTGTGAGCAAGAATTGTACCGTTCATGGCACTCTTGTTTACAAAATCCATATCCTTACCTGCTAAGTAGTTAAGTCCGTCTAAATCTTCAGGATCTTCGTCGATAACTACTGAAGCTCTTGACTTTTCAATGTTGATTACTGTTTCAAACATTGTTCTTGAACCGTCCTGAATGAACTGTCCCATTGAGTGAAGGTCTGTTGTAAGGTCAACTGCTGCCGGGAAAATACCCTTCTGGTCTTTTCCTTCGCTTTCGCCGTACAACTGCTTCCACCATTCACCAAAGTAATGAAGACTTGGTTCGTAGTTAGCTGTAACTTCGATAAGCTTACCTTTTCTTAATAATATATTTCTAATTGCTGCATATTTCATTGCATCATTTTCTTCGAATGCGTTGTTTAATGCTTTCTCTCTTCCGCTTGCTGCACCTTCCATTAACTTGTCAATGTCAGCACCACTTACTGCAATTGGTAATAAACCTACTGCTGTAAGAACTGAGAAACGTCCTCCAACATCATCAGGAACTACGAAGCTTTCGTATCCTTCTGCTGTTGCAAGTCCTTTTAATGCACCCTTCTTAGCATCAGTTGTTGCATAAATTCTCTTTGCAGCTTCTTCTTTTCCATATTTCTTTTCCAGTTTTTCTTTGAAAACTCTGAAAGCGATAGCTGGTTCTGTTGTTGTACCAGACTTAGAAATAATGTTAACTGAGAAATCTCTATCTCCAACTACATCAAGTAATCCCTGTAAGTATGAAGGGCTAATGCTATTACCTGCATAGTAAATTTCAGGTGTCTTTCTTACTTCCTTAGGCACATTGTTGTAAAAACCATGTCTTAAAAATTCAATTGCAGCTCTTGCTCCAAGATAAGAACCACCAATACCTATAACGATAAGTACTTCTGAATCGCTCTGAATCTTTGCTGCTGCTTTCTTGATTCTGTCAAATTCTTCTTTATCATAATCAACCGGCAAATCAATCCATCCAAGGAAATCATTACCTGCCCCTGTTCTTTCAACTAAAACTTTTTTTGCGTTTTCGGCAATTTCTTTCATGCTGTTAACTTCATCATTTGAGATAAATGATTCAGCTTTTGAATAATCAAATGTAACTTTAGCCATGTCTCAATTCCTCCGTTTATTACAAAACTAAATTACATTATAAAATGTTGAAACGATTTTTTCAAGACTTTTGCCTTACATTGTTGATTATTGTAGAAATTCGCCAATCACTTGGTTAAGGATTTGTTCATCTGATTCAAATTCCTTGTTATTAGTACTAGTTTCAGATTGCTTTTCTTGTACAATATTTTCATTTCCCGGTTTTTCCATATGGCCATTTTCTCTAACCACAACTGAATCTTCCAAATAATCAACCAAAATATAGGTAAGTTCTGTCTGTTTTTCGGATATTTTTGTGCTTCGGTTAATCATGTCAAGAACCATTCCAAAGAAATATCCAATCAAAACGTATACTATCGCCTCTATCTTACTTTTTCCCGTAAGATAAATTCCAAAACCTGTTCCAACTGCCAATGTAACACTTAAAATAATACACACGTTTATAATATTATTAAGCTTATTTAATGAAAATATACCTAATTTGCATTTATTCAGACTTCTTGCAGCAAAAATCATTGGATTCGCCACGTGCCCGTTTATTTCTTTTATGCTGTCATATTTCATTTTAATCTGTCTTAAAGTTGCATTCTTTGGATTTGACATATGCTCTGCTTTTCTAATCATTCTGCCATATCCAAATGCCGCCAACCATTTTGTAAAAATTCCCAACAAAAAAATACTTCCCATTACGTATAGAAAGTATTTCTCGTTAATTATCTTCGGTGCATTGTTATAAAACCATTCCTTCATTTCAATAAAAGTATAATCTGCCATACTAAAAAATCCCCCTCACTTAAATGTATAGTAATCCATCTGAAAACTTATTAGCATTTTAGCACATTTTCTTTTATTGCACACCAAAAACCGTTCGTCGTAATTCGCCATTTAATTTTTAGATTAAATTGTTTTCCTTACAAAAATAGTAAATTCCATCTTCCGCAACATGACCGCAAATCTGCTCTGATATGGCTTTTAAATCATCAGATGCATTTCCCATTGCTATAGGATGTCCAACTTGTTCAAACATTTCAATGTCATTATTGCCGTCACCGAAAGCCATTGCCTGAGACTTGTCTATGCCATAGTATTCAAGAACTTTATTTACGCCAATGCCTTTTCCACCGTTTTTTGGAATAATGTCTATAGCACGGTTCCACCAGGCAGCAATTTTAGCCTTTTCTGTATCTTTCACTATAATGTGGTACTCTTCTTTGTAGCCACCCATCATTATCTGATAAACATTATCTTCCTCAACCGTTCTGTCAAAGTCCTCTGACACGTCAACAGTCATCTTTGCTATTGCAAAATAGTCAACCAAGTCTTTTTCACTACCATTAGTTATAACTTTCTCATCAGTTGCCACAGCTATTGGACGATTAATTCCCGCTGCATTTCTTATAATTGTTTTAATATCATTTGTTTTTAAGGGATTACTATATATCTGCTTGTTTCCACAATGACAATATGAGCCGTTAAAATTAATAATGGCATCAAATTCCACGCCCCGGAATTTCGGTACATCCATTGGTGAACGTCCTGTTGCAATACAAATTATAATGCCTTTTTTCTGTAATCTTCTTAGTGTTTCAAGCATCTTTTCCGTAACACATTTCTTTTCCATATCGATTAGTGTTCCGTCTATGTCAAAAAATATGATTTTAGTGTTATCCATATCTGCTCCTAATAATTTTTAATCATACAATTTATAAGTTTAATTGAATTTTCTGCTGCTTTTGCTTCAAAAGTAGGATAATCCATCTGTGCTCCACCGTCTGCTTTATCAGAGATTGCTCTAATTACAACATAAGGTGTTTTATTTAAATATGCAGTGTGGGCGATTGAAGCTCCTTCCATTTCTGCACAGTCACCATTAAAGGTATCTCTTAAATAAACCTTTGCTTCATGTGTTCCAATAAACCGGTCCCCTGAAACTACCTTGCCTTCAAAAATTTTAACGTCAAGCCCTGCTTCCTCTGCGCTGTCCTTTGCAAGTTTAATAAGGTTCTCATCTGCCTTAAACTCTGACTGGTCCATATCCGGAATTACCCCTTTGGCATATCCTAAAGGTGTAACGTCCATGTCGTGTTCTAACGCACTTGTTGAAACTACAATGTCGCAAATGTTAATATCATTGTTAAGTGAGCCGGCAACACCTGTGTTAACTAAGGCACTTACGCCAAATACACTTACAAGTATCTGTGCACAAATGGCTGCGTTAACCTTGCCGACACCACATTTTACAACTACTACTTCCTTGCCGGCAAGGGTGCCTTTGTAAAAGTCCATTGCGGCAATGTTCTTGATTTCTACATTTTCTAATTCTGATTTAATGCTATTGACCTCTACGTCCATAGCACCTATTATTCCTAGCATAATTTCTCCTTTTCTATTTCAATTGCAAAAGCTATTGATTCTCTTGTCACAGGAAAAATTTTATATACGCAAACAATAGGCAGAAATTCGCAATTTTGCGAGCATAGCGTAAAGCGCAAAACCTACTGTCTGAGCCGTAGGCGAGTTTAGGTTTTCGCTTTGCAATAGGCGGCAGAGCAAAATAAGAATTTCAACGTGTTTGCATATAAAATTTTTCCTGTGACAAGAAGTTCTGTTAGCTTTTTCAATTATAGTCGAAACGGGTTTATTATGACTAGTCATAACGAACCCGCTTGTTTTTTGTTATTTTGTTTGATTTTATGTAAACCAATCGTTCCACATTATTTTCCAATTTTTACAACGATCTGTTTACTTTATTTCTTACTTGTTTTCTTCTAAGTATTGTTCAAGTGCTTTTGCCAACTGATCTGGGCATGATGTTCCTCTGCCTCCGCAGTCGATACCTTTTAATCTTTTGATTACTTCTTCTACTTCCATTCCTTCTACAAGTGATGCAACACCCTGTGTATTTCCCATGCATCCCATTGTGAATTTTGTATTTGTTACTTTGCCGTCTACTACGTCAAAGTCGATTGCTCTTGAGCATGTTCCTTTTGTTACGTAATGCATTTTTATTCCTCCAGTTTTCTTTCGTATATTTCTGAAACGTCGTCTATGTCTCCCTGGGCTATTAGCTGACCATGTTCAAGGAGAATGGCTTTGTTACAGAGTCTTTTTACCTGTGCAAGGCTGTGTGATACGAATAATACTGTTACGCCGTGGTCGAACATTTTCTGCATTTTTCGCTCACATTTCTTTCTGAACTTAGCATCACCTACTGATAATACTTCATCTAATATTAGGATTTCAGGTTCTACTACTGTAGCGATTGAGAATCCAAGTCTTGCTCTCATACCTGATGAATAGTTCTTTATTGGTACATCTATAAATTCTCCAAGTTCTGAGAACTCTAAGATTTCGTCATATTTTTCTTCAAGAAATTCTCTTGAAAATCCAAGTACTGAACCGTACAGGAATACGTTCTCTCTTCCTGTGTAGTTAGGATCAAAGCCTGCGCCCAATTCTATCATTGGAGCAATGTGGCCGTATCTTTTTACTGTACCTGTCGTTGGTTTGTACACACCTGCGATTACTTTAAGAAGTGTACTTTTTCCGGCACCGTTTAATCCAAGGATTCCTAAACGGTCACCTTTTTGCAGTTCAAAATTTATGTTTTTCAAAGCCCAAAATTCATTAAAGTGAATCTTCTGCCCTTTTAATTTCTTTATTATTAATTCTTTTAAGTTATCTACTTTTTCTTTACTTAAGTTAAAGCGGATACTTATATTTTCAACTTTAAGTGCAACTTTTTTATTGCCCATAATCAGCCTCCTTTAGATGTATAGGATAAATCTGTCCTGATTCTTTTTAAATACAATTACACTTATGATAAGTGCAACAACACTAAACACTGATGAATAAATCAACATATTGATTTCCATTGAACTTGTAAATATTGATTCTCCTAACAATACAATGTGTCTGAAGTTTTCAATAATACAATACAGCGGATTCATTCTGATTACTGTTCTAACCACTGAGCTTCCAATATTATCAACATAATAGAATATTGCTGAGCAATACATTAACAGCATAAGTAATACGTCCCAAAGGTATTCAATGTCTCTAAAGAATACGCAGACTGTTGAAAGGAACATTGCTGCTGCTATACACATAATTAATAATACAAAAACAGGAATTACTATTTCTATAATATGCCATGTAAGTGGAATTCCTCTTACAACACCTACTATCGCAAGTACTATAAGTGATAGTAAGAATATAACGTAGTTATAAATTACACTTGATAAAGGATATAGATATTTTGGTACGTATACTTTCTTTATCATTGCCTGGTTTGATCTTATTGATCTCATTCCTATCTTTGAGGCACTTGAGAAACAACTATATAAAAGTCGTCCACAAAGAATGTATACCGGATATAATTCCGGTCCGTAAACTCCACCTTTACTTCCAAGCATAGATCCGAATACAAATGTAAGAACTATCATTGTAAGCAATGGTTCCAACAGAGTCCATATTAATCCTAAATATGATCTTCTGTATTTTAATTTAATTCCTTTCTTAACTAATTCAACTAAAAGGAATCTATATCTCATAAAACTGTCGATATAATTCTTCATAAAAATCTCCAATCCAATATGTTTGCCCTATTAAGCTTAGGACCTTCTCTCTTTAATTTGTACTTATTCTAAGTTCAGTCCTGTATGTCCTTAATTTAGGCGATACATTGTTTAATTATATATATTTACAAAAATATGTCAAATACATTATGTTTTGTAACATTTTTATGTTTCTGCTTATTAATCAGGTTACTTTATCTATAAAAGATTAAAGGCACCGACTTTTTTTACAAATCATTTATTTTTTCTACTCTACACCGAATACTTTTTCGCATACACGCTTTGCCGCATTACCGTCGTCTATGCAACAGAATCTATTATAAAATTCCTGATATTTATCTTTGTATTCTTCATTAACCTTATTAATATTTTTAATTGCATCTATTACTTCATCGTTAGTCTGAAGTATTGGTCCCGGAAGTTCTTTTTCAATATCAAGATAAAAACCTCTAAGAACGTCTCTGTATTTTTCAAGGTCATACATATAGTACAAAATAGGGCGTTTAAGATTAGCATAGTCAAAAAATACTGATGAATAGTCTGTCATACAAATATCTGACACAATATATATGTCTGTTATGTCACTGTAATTACTTACATTAATAACAAAATCAGACATTCCTGTTAAATCAAGCTTGTCTACTATCCAATAATGCATTCTAAGAAGAATTACATATTCATCACCTATTTCTTCTTTTAAGCGTTTAAGGTCCAGTGCCAATTCAAACTTGTACTCACCGGCACCGTAAGAATTATCATCTCTCCATGTTGGTGCATAAAGAAGAACTTTTTTATTCTTTGGTATGCCAAGTTTTGTTTTTAATTCATCTGCTTTTTTATCTAAATCCTTATCATACAAAGGATCATTTGCCGGGTATCCCAATTCTAGAATTTTGTCTTTTTCATACATAAAACAGCTCTGAAACTTTTCTGTTGAAAACGGGTTATCTGATAATAGGTAGTCCCATTTTCTTGACTGCTTGTAAACAATCTGCTTATATTTAGGGTTAGCTGAGTGTACATCGTCCATATCAAAAACCAGTTTTTTAAGTGGCGTTCCATGCCATGTTTCAAGCATTATCTGACTGTCTCTCTTCGGATATGCGTGAGGTTGTCTCATATTGTTAACCCAATATTTACTTCTTGTCATGTAATAATAATATTTTAATCCAAAACGCTTAATCTTCTTACAATTTCCGTCAATTACAAGATTTTTGTCATTAACAACCCAAATATATTTAAATTTGGAACCGTAATTCTTCTGAAGGTACCGGTAAATATATTTTGGTTGTCCTGAATAGTTTCTTCCAACAAAACTTTCAAAAACAATCCAGTTGTCTTTCTGTTTCATCTTGCCAAAAACGTATAGATTAATGGTTCTATACATATGCTTTTTGCTTGTAAACATCATTACAAGTTTTCTCTTAATAAGTCTTATATTTGACCATTTTTTTACTTTTTCCATATTATAGTCTGTGGCATTTTTAAGAATTTTCTTTTCCACAAAACCATATTTTGAAATGGTCTTCTTTCCACATTCCTTAACCATAGAAGACATTAAGGCAAAATCAATTGATTCTTTATCTGCTGAATTATCATGAAACTTTCTGCTAAATACTTTTACGTAATAATCGCATGCCATTTTTTCAAAGTGATTTCTAATATCAGTTTTGCTCTCTGATAATTTCATACAATCAAGAAATGATTGAACAAAATGAGCATCCTTCCTATCATCTTCCATTTGAGAAATAGATGGCAGATTAATCTTGTCATTGTGATATCTCTTTACGTAAATACTATCCTTATTGCAGCCATAATTTTTCACATTCATAAGAACTTTAGTCCAAAATTCCGGATCAGAATAATATTTCTGTTCTTCACTAAACTTAATATTATTATCTGTTAAGAATTTCTTTTTAAACACTGTCCCTAGAACTGTTATTTCTGATAAATTGGCGAAATTTTTAAACTTATAATCATATATTTCTGAGAAATTAAAGTTATCATCATTATTAACCTTAGAATCTACTTCCTGTTCGCTTCCATCGTCGATAACATCTCCCTGATCCACATTAAAAGCGGCCTTCTTAAACCATGTATGAAAAATGCGACCATATGTAAGGTCTTTATTCTCATCCATTGTTTTCATTAATCCGGTTAATGTATCTTCCATAAGATAATCATCACTATCAAGGAAATACACATACTCTCCATTAGCCTTTAAAAGTCCCAAATTTCTGGCGGCACTTACTCCTGAATTATCACCGGTTTCATAAACTTTTAAATTAATTGACTGTGAAAACTCACTTATCAGTTCTTCAATATTTTCTTCCGGATTTATGTTAGCTTTGTCTAAAACAAGCACTGTTTCTATGTCTTTATAATCCTGCTCCTTAATGCTGTCAAAACAATCTTTTAAATATTCTTTTCCTTTTCCAAAAGCAATAATAATGCTTAACATACCTTCTCCTTATAAACAAATAAAAAAATCAACTTTTAATTTATTAATCTCTATACCTTAAAAACCCTAACTACAATACTGTGAAAACATGCTTTGATTTCAATATTATAGTTAGGGCTACCTGTTTTCAAACTTTAAAAACCGTTAGTTTTTAAATTTTTAAAATTAGTTAAATCTTTTATTTAAATACTTTTTCTACTACTCTCTGGGCTGCGTGTCCGTCATCAACACAGCAGAATCTGTTGTAGAATTCTTCATATCTGTCTTTGTATTGTTCTTTGATTTTGTCGATATTCTTAATTGCATCAACTACTTCATCGTTAGTTAAAAGCAATGGCCCCGGTAAGTCCTTTTCCATATCAAGATAAAATCCTCTAAGTACATCTCTATACTTGTCCAAATCGTATGTGTAATAAAGTACAGGACGTTTCAGGTTAGCATAATCAAAGAATACTGATGAGTAGTCTGTAATAAGCATATCTGAAATAAGATACAAATCAGTAATATCATCATAACTGCTGCCGTCAACTGTAAAATCACCATATTTACTTAAATCAAGCTGGTCTACTATGAAATAGTGAAGTCTTAATAACAATACATATTCATCCCCAAACTCTTCCTGAAGTCTGTTAACATCAAGATCAAGTTCAAAACCATACTGTCCTGCTTCGTAGAACTGGTCATCTCTCCATGTTGGAGCATAAAGAATAACTTTCTTATCCTTTGGAATTCCAAGTTTCTCTTTAATCTTTGCTGCCTGCTCTTCTCTGTCAGGTGCATACATTGGGTCATTAGCAGGATATCCGTATTCCAAAATCTTTTCTTTTTCAAATCTGAAACAGCTCTGGAATCTTTCTGTTGAGAAAGGATTGTCGGATAACAAATAATCCCATGCTCTTGTCTGTTTAAATACAATATCCTTGTATCTTGGGTTCGCTGAATGTACATCATCCATATCAAATACAAGTCTCTTAAGTGGTGTTCCATGCCATGTAGCTAACATAACTGTTTCTTCACGTCTCGGAATGCTAAGAGGCTGTCTCATATTGTTAACCCAATATTTGCTTCTATTCATATAGTAATAGTATTTCAAGCTGAAACGCTTACATGTTTTATGTTTTCCCGGTATTTCAACACCTTTTCTGTCAACAACCCATATGCATTTATACTTGTCGCCATAAGCTTCCTGCAAATATTTATATACATATTTAGGCTGTCCTGAACAGTTTCTTCCCATAAAGCTTTCAAAAACTACCCAGTTTTCTTTTAATTTCATCTTGTTAAATACATAAAGAGTAATAGTCTTATTTCTTACTCTAGGGTTCTTTATCATTTTTACGATTTTTCTGTTGAAAAGAACACGCATAGCTTTCTTTTTCATCTTAGCGAAATCGTTATGTTTCATTGATTTAACCATTGCCTTTTCAGCATGTGTAAAATCATCTTTTAATACTTTGTTATTAATATCTTTTGCAAGAGTTGCTAATTCCGTAAAGAATTCATTTCTCCATCTGTCATCTTCTGACCAACGCATTTTCATAATGTATTCTTTAACAACAAACTTTGCAAGAATATAATATAAATGGTTTATAATTCTCTCATTTGTTCCTGCTGCCTTAATTGCATTCTTGTATGCAACAAAATAATCCGGCATTGTTTCCTCTCTAGTAAACTGCGAAATTGCAGGATTCTTAGCCTTATCATTATGATGGCGCTTAACATATACTGATTCTTCGTTGCTTTTAATATTCTTAGCGTTATTTAAAAGCTGAACTAAAACTTTTGTATCTGAAAAATATGTCTGTTTTTCATTAAATCTAATATTATTGTCTGTAAATAATGACTTCTTATAAATAGCTGATAAAACAGTAATCTTGTCTAATTTACGATATTTTTCAAGCATATTCGCGTAAGGTTCATTAAAGTCATAAATTACTTTTTTATCATCTGCGCCATTATCATTATTGTCGTCATCATCACCCTGGCTGTCATTAAATGCCTGCTTCTGGAACCATGTATGTTTCATTCTTCCATAAGCCATATCTGTATCTTCATCCATTACGTCCAATAATAACTTAATAGAATCGCCATACAGGTAATCGTCATTATCAAGGAAATAGACATACTCTCCTGTTGCCTTATCAAGACCAAGGTTTCTTGCACTGCTGACACCATGTTTATCTTCAAGATAAAACACCTTTAAGTTAATCTTATCCTTGAACTCTTCTATTAAAGGTTCGATATTATCCTCTGTGTGGTCAACTACAAGAATAGTTTCGTAATCCTTAAATTGCTGTTCGGCAATACTTTCCAAACAATCTTTTAAATATAATGTATCTTTCTTATGAGTTACTATAATGCTAACCATTACTTATCTCCCTTAGCAGCCATATCTTTGTGGTTTAAATCTGTCTTAATCTGTGTTGTTGAAATTCCTTCTGTTCTTGGAAGATATACAACTTCACAGTAATCCTTTAAGAAGTCGAACTTTCCTTCCCAGTCATTTCCCATTACAAATGTGTCAATCTTATAATCCTGAACATCACTAATCTTCTGCTCCCAGTTTTCTTCAGGAATAACAAGGTCTACATATCTGATTGCTTCAAGAACCTGCTTTCTTTGTTCATATGTGAAATAACATTTCTTCTGTTTTGAATTCCAGTTAAACTCATCTGTTGAAAGAACAACTACAAGATAATCTCCAAGTTCCTTTGCTCTTCTTAGCAAATTAATATGTCCATAGTGAAGCATATCAAATGTACCATAAGTAATAACTCTCTTCATAATTTATACCATCCTTAGAATTCTAAGGTGTCACTTTTAAGTGACCTTTATCCTTTCCTTATTTTATATAATTATTTTTTACATAATCGCATTTTCAAATTCTTCCACAGCTTCTCTGTTATACTGTTTTGGATCAAAATTACATTTCGGAACTTTTCCTTCTGAAAAAGCCCTTAACCCCCCCAGTATACTTTCTTCTGAAGAATTAATCAAATATTGTCCGTTTTCCATCAGACTATCCTTAACTGATGAAAAATCTGAAACTATTATAGGAAGCCCTACAATACGCGCTTCTAATAATACCATAGGTTGTCCTTCATATATAGATGGAAGTATAAAACATTTACAGTTTTTCATTAAAGTAAATGGATTTATAAGATTTCCCGTAAGAATAACCTTGTCCTTAAGATTAAGTCTTGCAATCTCGCCCTCAACCTGTTCCCTTAAAGGGCCTTCACCTATAATATAAAGCTTGCTGTTAGGATATTCCTTAACATATTCTCCAAATGCCCTGACAAGATTTCCATGATTCTTCTCTGTAGACAATCTTCCCATTGTTACAAAGCTTGTTTCATTACTTGCCGGTAATGAAAAGTTTTCATAAGTACAATCGTTATCTAAGCTGTCCAAAACTCTCATATAGTTAATAGTATTCTTTGCATATGAGAACTTACCTTCAATCTCCGGTCTTGAAAGATTCTTCTCGTTAACTTCCATAACTGAATGACTGCAGGAAACTAATCTGTCCCATCTTGGATACAAGTTAAAGATTATGCTCATCTTTCTCCTTAACGGTTTCTTATGACCTAACTTTCTGTTGGCATCTGCAATCAAATCATTATGCTGCCATATTGCCGTTTTTTTATTTTTTATCTTTGGCAATATTAATGCAAGAATTGGTGAGTAACCACAAAACTCTACAACTGAATCAAAGTTGCAATCCCCTACCAGTCTTCTCGCTTCTCTTTCAAAATACTTTTCTGGCAACATTTTTTCGTACGAACCTTTACAGTTAAAGGCCATACTAAAATACATCTTGGACAACTCTTCTTTTGTTGCCACATTGCCTCCTGTTCTTACAAGTACTCTTACATTCTTATTAATCTGGTTTATTCTTAAAATCTGATCATCTGCTATAGGCTCATAAAGATAAGCCGTAACGTCAAATCTGTCATAGTTCAAATTATTTAAAAGACTTAAAAATGAATGGGTTATTCCATTCTGAAGTGCCCTTCCCAGCGAAATAAATATTTTCTTCTTATTCTGAAGCGGTCTTACCACTTTAATATGGTTATATTCATTCTTAAAAATTGCATTTACAATTCTCTCTGATACATGGCCGTCATCATCCGGACAAAACTGCTCTTTGGCATTCCTGTAATTATCTGCCCAATCTTTTACTGCTTCGTAAGGATTTGCAAGCATTTCACTTAGCTTGTCTAAACTGTCAGTTGCAGGTCCCGGAAGTTTTTCAGGTTCCATGTACAATCCTCTTGTATCTTTATATTCCTCTAAATCAGGAATATAAAACATTATAGGTCTGTCTGTTACAAGGAAATCAAAAAATATACTTGAATAATCTGACACAAGCACATCTGTAACACTTAAAACTTCATTAGTATCAAGTCTTGGACTTACAAGACAACCTTTTAATTTCTCATCATCCTTAATCTTATCGAAAACAGCCTGATGTGGTTTTATTAAAACCTGCCATTCATTAGTATCTATTACTTCACAAACCTTGTTATAAAGCTTTTCATATTCTTCTCCATCTGCCTGTGGATTGGAAAAGCTGTTGCCCTTCCATGTTGGGGCATACATTATAATCTTCTTATTTTCATCTACATTAACACCTGAATATCTAAGGCTCTTTATCACTTCATTTCTATCTGCGTTAAAAATAGTATCTGTTCTTGCCTGTCCGGTTTCAATAATCTTACCTTCATATATTCCTTTAAGCTTATAAGCTTCCGTATACATCTTTGTATGATGTTCATTAGGTGAAAGCAAATAATTAGCCTGCAAGAAATTTCTTTCCGTATTGGCAGATTCAATATTTCCGTTAGGCATATCATATCCCATAAGCTTAAGCGGTATTCCATGCCATGTATTAATATAATCCTGTTCAGACTTTCTAATAAAACATGGTGGAAAAGTGCTATTATTTATAAGAACTCCTGCGCTGGCAAGCATTTTGTAATACTCGTCACTTTTGAATTTTACAAACTTAACATAATCGCATTTCTCATACTTTTTAAAATTTGCTGCCCACTGTTTCTCATCGTCATAAACCCAGACATGCTTAGTTGATGTAACGACTATACTCTTAGTTAACTGATCAAATATTGCCTTAGGTCCACAAGTCATTCCTTTTCCATAAAATGATTCATATAAAATTATGTTTCTGTCCACATCTAATTTTTCATAATATTTTGGATAAGGATTAGGCAAAAGAACCTTCGCACCAATTCTTGCTATTTTATTCTTTTTTAATTTCTGTTTTAATGTTGAAGCATTCATACAACTCTCCATTATTTAATAAATGTTTCTGCTACTCTCTTACAGCAATTGCCGTCTTTATAATAATTAATCTTATCATTTACTGACTCTCTTGCTTCCTTATACAAGTCATTGCCTGAAACGATATTTTCAATAAATTCTTCTATATCTGAAAGGTTCCTAATTTCAGGCCCCGGCATATATTCCTTAGGGTTGTCAAAAATAAACCCTCTTTTGTTCTTATATTTTTCCATATCTTCCACTGCAAAACCTATCGGTCTGTTAAGAAGCATATAATCAAAATATACTGATGAATAATCTGTTATTAACCCATCTGCATTTCTTAATAAAGTATACACAGTCATGTCTGACCTGTTAAGCTCATCCTGAGTAATAAACTTAATGTGGGATAATTCTATTCCCTGTGTATCTGCTGTCTGAAGTGGATGAAGCTTTACAATCATCTTAATGTTATTATCCATAAGATAAGTATTTAAACTGTTAAGTTCATCTTTATTTAGTATGGAAATAATAAAGCCTTCATCGTATTCTCTGTATGTTGGAAGCCAAAGTATAAGCTTACCTGCGCCTCCTTTTATATAGTCATCCTTAATTCTGTCTTTTTTGAACATTTCATCATTACGGGGATTTCCCATAACTTCAACCCGGTTCTCTGTACATCCGAAAATATCAGCCATTATCGGCTTATACATAGGCGCACTTGTAAGAACCTTTGAAAAAAAGTCATAGTCAATGTTCTCACACCCCTTCTCAAGATGACCGATTCGTTTAAGAGGTGTGCCGTGCCAAAGATTTATAACCGTCTGCTTTTTTGACGGCTTTATTGGATACTTTCCAAAACAATAAAAAGCATATTTAGCTTTCATAAACCATTTAATGCCCTGCTTATTATTAATGAAAGTAACATTCTTTGGAGCTCTTTTCACATACTGTTCCCAGTCATTTATGCTAACTACTATTTTAAATTGTTCATTATAATTATTTTCTATAAGATAATCGTAAAAAGCTTTTACATTATCTCTAAATCCCAGATTTGAATAGAAGAAGATAAGCTTCTCGTCCTTCTTCTTTATTCTATTTATTATGGTAAGAGGTTTAAAAAACACTCTCAAAATTGCCTTTTTCATTGTACAATCCTTTTAGATTTTTATTTTCTAAGTGCCTTGGAATATATTGATTTTCTTAGTCCGTTAGGAATTATACTTACAACTATACGCACAAATATCCCTTTCAAAAACGCACCAAAAGATATAAAACCGATCTTTCTTAAATGGTTATTAAATCTGAATATGCACTTAATATAGCCTAATCCGCCACGTCTCTTGTACATATCCTGACCTGCCCTCATGTACAAAAGATTCTCCTGAACATTATATCCCTTATGTCCTTTCATTAGCATTGCAACCCAAAGATTATAATCTTCAAAAAATCTATAATCATCATAAAATCCTGAATCCTCAACTGCTGACTTTCTATACATAACAGCCGGATGGTTAAACGGTGTTCTCTTTTTTGCAAAAGCCACTATATCCTTATGACTTTCAGGCACCTGTCTTGTAAGTGTTGTATTAGACACATCGCCGTCAAACTCTATTAAATTAGAGCTTACAATGTCTGCGTCATGTTCCTTCATTGCCTTTAACTGCTTTTCCATTCGGTCATTTCTACTTATGTCATCGCTGTCCATTCTGGCAATTATCTGGTTTTTACACTGTAATATTCCATTGTTAAGAGCTATGGCAAGCCCTTTGTTTTCTGTCATTCTATAAATATTGAATAAGCCCGGATTAGCTGTTACAACCTCTGTAATAACATTATCCAGGCCTTCATTTAAAGGACCGTCACAGACAATAACAAAATCATTAGTCTTTACTGTCTGATTAAGTATACTTTCTATGGCTGCCCTGAAATATTCAGGTTTTTCCTTATGATAAACTGACATCAACACTGAATAATTTTCTGTCATTCTACTTCACCTTTTTCTTAATACTTGCGGTTTTCTGCTCCTTCTCAACACCTTCAGTGTTCTCTTTAAGGAACATAATCTTAAATGTCATCAAAATCAACTGTATATCTGTCCACACTTTATAATGCTGTATATAGTACAAATCTAACTTCAACTTATCGTAAGGAGTTGTATTATATTTTCCATATACCTGAGCGTATCCTGTCAATCCTGCCTTAACCTTTAATCGGAATCTGAATTCAGGAATTTCTTCTTCATACTGTGTTGCAATCTCAGGTCTTTCAGGTCTTGGACCTACAACTGACATCTGTCCCATAAGAATGTTAAATACCTGTGGCAACTCATCTAAATGAGTAGCTCTTAAAACTTTACCAATCTTAGTAATTCTGTCATCATCCTTAGCTGCAAGTCGTGCACCATCTGTTTCACTGTCCACTTTCATACTTCTAAACTTTAGAATCCTAAACGTCTTTCCATTCTGTGTAAGTCTTTCCTGTGTATAAAAAATAGGTCCTCTGTCCCAAATCATATCTGCAATTGCTACTATTAATGTAACAATCACTGTTGGAATACATAGGATAAGAGAAATAATAATATCAATAACTCTCTTAATAAACGCTTCTTCCCATTTTAAACCTCTAACTCTTGTTACAAGAAGAGGTGAGTCAAACATAGTGTTCTGTCCTGCTCCAATCAGAATAATATCTGAAAGTTTAGGTGTAACATATGCTCTCTTATCATACATATAGCAGTATTTCACAATGTTATTTCTCTTTCCACTTGGTATGTCACAAACCAAAACTGCCTGATGCTTTCTAATTAACTTTCTAACTTTATCAACAGGTTCATCACAATGAACTGCTTCTGTTATCATATACTTGTCCTGACGCGTCTTAATCTTCTTAACAAGGTTATCAGGATCTCTGTCACTGTAGATAAGTAACATATCCCTTGGTGGATAAAGCCATCTGTATACCTTTATTGCCAAACCACACCAAATAAGACAGCACAAAATATTATCGAAACCCATTCCGATAATTGCTGCCGGACTAACCATCTTAAGTGATAACAACGAAATCTGTAAATAAATAATAAAGTTTGTAAATAATAATGCAAGTATCTGTGAAAAAACTAAATTCGAATACTGCAAACTTCCCAACTTAAATGCTCCGTATACATTACAAAATATTGTAAACATTAATCCATATACAAAAAGCATTACTATATGGCCCTTAAAGAAGAACTCTCTTGTCATTCCCTGACTATAATGGGTATTCCAAAAATACCAGAATATATAAGTCTGTGCTACAATTACTATTGCTAATAATAATAGCACGATTATTCTTCTAAACGCTCTAGATTCTCTCATATCGTCTCCTACTTACTTATAGGCTTAATCTCATAATTATTTTGATTTAGGCAAACCGTCCCTAGCCTAGAATTTAACACAATTTTACCAAAGCCACTAATATTTGTCAATTAATGCTACTTTTTAGCCTTATTTAGCCTATTCAAATTGTCCAAATTTCACAATTTAATCACACTTTTAATACTATTATAATACCTTGTATACTTTGTTTTTTCATAATTATGTAGTATACTTACTGTTAGTATGCATATTTAGTATATGTACATAAAATAATTTTACACGAATTTAAAATCAAAATTACAAGGAGGTACTTATGAGTAGAAAAATGATGTCCGATTTAGATAACAAAACCGGTTATTACGGATACTCTTCTGAATTGGGAAATGTTTCCGGAAAGGATAAAAAGAAAAAGGAAAATAAAGGTGGCTCTGTTTTAGGCGTCATCTTAGCATTAATACAGCTTGTTTTGTCAGGGCTTCTTGTTTATCAGGTAGTTTCTGCCAATATTTTAAGCACAACTTATCTTGCTGTTTTAGTTATTGTATTGGTTGTTCTTTTTGCAATTGCCCTTTTAACACAGAAGGGTGGCCGTCCAGCCCGTACTTCAGGTAAAATATTGTCCGTTATAATTTCAATAATACTTGGCATACTTTTATTTTACATGGGACAATTTTTAGGATTCCTTAATAACTACAGTGACGGTAAAAAAGTTTCTGAGGAACCTTTCGTTGTTTTCGTATCAGCCAGTGATGAATTTGGTACATACAATCCGAAGGAAAACTACCGTTCAGATACAAATATTCTTGCTGTTGTAAATCCTAAAACTTCTACAGTACTTATGATTTCAACACCAAGAGATTACTACGTACCAATTATTGCAAAGAGCGTTGCTCCTGATTCATACGACAAACTTACTCACGCCGGAAAATACGGAACAGGTATTGCCTACGATCAGAATGGTTCTGAACTTACTTCAAGTGGTTGGAACTGGGCTCAGGAAGTAACATGGGGCGTTGGTAACACTGCAATTATGGATACATTAAAAACACTTTACAATATACCTGTTTCAAACAAGAACTATCATTATGTACAGCTTAACTTTACAGGTTTTGCCAAACTTGTAGATGCTCTTGGTGGCATTACAGTAGATGTTGACAAGTCATTTAGCACAAAAACATACGCTTCATATGATGAAGACAACGGTGAACGTAAAACATACAAGTACAAAAAGGGTAAACAGGAAATGAATGGTAACGAAGCACTTACATTTGTTCGTGAAAGACATTCATTCGGCGATGGTGACTTACAGCGTAACCGTAATCAGGTTAAAGTATTAAAAGCATTATCATCAAAAGTACTTTCAACATCAATGATTACAAACACAGACTCAATCCTTAGTGCTGTTGGAGAAAGCTTTAAAACAGACATGAACATTGGCTCACTTGTAAAACTCCAGACACAGCTTATGGGCAAAAGTGAGTTTTCAAAAACAGGATGGCAAATCGTATCCTACAGCGTAACAGGACAGAGTGCATCACAGAAATTAACATGGAACGGTCTGTTTAAATCAGTAATGCTCCAGGATGAACAATCTGAAAGCAACGCAACTGAATTGATGAAACTTGCTTTAGATGGCACAGATTACACAACCCTTGAAAACAAGGTTAAAGAATATCAGGCTTCAGATAATAAATAATTTATTTATGGATTGTTGCAAACACTACTAAAATCTCGCAAAAAGTTATACCTCAAACACGTTGATTTTATCATTTTGCTCCGCCGCTTATTGTATGTCGAAAAGTGAAACTCGCCTACGGCTCAAACAGTCACTTTTACGACATACTCTATGCTCGCAAAATTTCAAAAATCTGCCTATTGTTTGCTTGCATAACTTTTTGCGAGATTTTCAAAAATTGTTTGCAATCAATCCGAATAAATTATCTTGTGTCTTACTTAGTGATATAACATATGTAAAAGAGAGGTATTAAAATGAAAAAAATAGTATTAACCGGTGGTGGAACTGCCGGCCACGTAACACCAAACATTGCTTTAGTTCCTAAACTTAAAGAATCCGGTTTTGAAATTAAATATATTGGTACATACAACGGAATGGAGAAACAGCTTGTTGAAGATGCCGGTCTTGACTATATCGGTATTTCTTCAGGTAAGCTTCGCCGTTATTTTAGCTGGAAGAATTTTTCTGATCCTTTCCGTGTTTTAAAAGGATATTTTGAAGCTAAGAAGTTTATGAAGAAATATAAGCCTGATGTTGTTTTTTCAAAGGGTGGTTTCGTAACTGTACCTGTTGTTTATGCAGCAAGTAAGTATAAGATTCCTGTTATTATCCACGAATCAGATATGACTCCGGGACTTGCTAATAAGCTTGCAATTAAGAAGTCTACAAAGGTATGTCATAACTTCCCTGAAACTGCTGCATATCTTGGTTCTAAGGCAGTACATACAGGTTCACCTATCCGTAAGGAATTATTTGAAGGTAATAAGATTACAGCACTTGATATGTGTGGTTTCTCTGCTAACAAACCTGTAATTATGGTAACAGGCGGAAGTCTTGGTGCTGAAAATGTTAATAAGCTTGTAAGAAAGGCTTTACCTGAATTGTTAAAGAACTTCCAGGTTGCTCATCTATGCGGCAAGGGCAAGGTTGACGAAAGCCTTAAAGATATAGAAGGTTATGCTCAGTTTGAATATATCAGCGACGAAATGAAAGATTTCTTTGCTATGGCTGATTTGATTATTTCAAGAGCCGGTGCAAACTCAATCTGTGAAATTGCTGCATTAAATAAACCTAACATTCTTATTCCATTGTCTGCAAGAGCAAGCCGTGGCGACCAGATACTTAATGCTAAGTCCTACAAGAAACAGGGCTTTAGTGAAGTTATAGATGAAGACACAGCTACTGCTGAGGACTTGGTTAACACAGTAAACTCAGTTTATGAGAATCGCAGTAAATACATTGACGCAATGAAAAAATCTGCCGGAACAGGCGGAGTTGATATGATTGTTGATTTGATTAATAGTCTTGTGAAATAATTAGATATACAAAAATTTCATATTATATAAAAGAAGACTGTTTATATGACATTCTATCTTAATCTATTAAAACAGCATATAGACTGGTTATCAATATTTCAACAAAGAAACGGAACTATATCAAAAATTTTGACATAGTTCCGTTTCTTTACGACATATTTATTTTTAATACCGAATAGTTTTCTAAATTTTCAAACCATTCCTATAAAATCTTCTGAACCTTTTCTGCGATAGCATTAAGCTTATCAACATCCTGAGTTCCCGGTGTCCACTTAATATTAGCATCATCCTTGCTATATCTTGGAATAACATGAATATGAAGATGGAAAACAGACTGACCTGCTATTTCTCCATTGTTCTGCAAAATATTAACACCTTCACAACCTGTTGCTTCCTTAAGTGCAGTTGCAACCTTCTTAGCTACTATGTGAGCGTGAGCCAAAAGTTCATCGTCAATCTCAAAAACATTAGCTGCATGACTCTTAGGAATAACCAATGCATGACCTACTGTTGCAGGGCCTGCATCAAAAATAACCTTAACCTTATCATCTTCAAACAAAGTAATTGAAGGAATTTCACCTCCAGCAATTTTACAAAAAATACAATCGCTCATAAAACTTACCTCCTAAATCTAATTCTTTTTATTGGATAATATCAAATTCATATTTAGATAGTTGCAAATCAATATTTTGTATTTACCATCGTTGAACAGAACTTTATACCGCAAACACGTTGATTTTATTATTTTGCTCCGCCGTTTATTGTAAGTCCAAAAATCAAAACTCGCCTACGGCTCAGACAGTTGATTTTTGGCTTACACTATGCTCGCAAAATTTCAAAAATCTGCCTATTGTTTGCTTGCATAAATTTCTGCTCCCCGATGGATAAAATATTGATATGTTAGCTTTGTAACTATCCATAAAAATTGCAATTTGCTATTATCCTTATAAATGTAGCGGTTTGTTTCCAGGTCTATATATTGCTAATGCAATAACAACTCCTGTAACTGCTCCGCCCAGATGTGCCATCCAATCTACGCCTTCCTGCATGTTGCCGAAGACCATTAGTATAAATAACAAGATTAGTCGTGGTGCAGATACCTGTCCCAGTTGTTTTCTGCTTTTGAATATCATTACCAGTAGGACTCCGAAGATGCCAAAAATTGCTCCTGAAGCTCCGGCACTTATAGAGTACTCTCCTGTTATCATTTCGATTCCTGATGAGATTATGCCTCCGGCTATGCCACATATAAAGTATGTTATAAGGTATTTTACTCTTCCGAAGTTTTCTTCTATCTGATATCCAAGGATATAAAGCATTACCATGTTGTTTATCAGGTGTTCTGCTCCAAAATGCATAAACATACTTGTTAGTATTCTGTACCATTGTCCGTTTTCGAAAATATCCGGTGCATATGATGCTCCATGAGCATACATATACTCACCACTTTCCGTTGACCCAAAAAATTCCATCACTAGAAAGACTACCACATTTATTGCAACAAGCACTGCTGTTACATATGGGATTTTCCTCTGCTCCGGTTCGTTCATATATGAATTATTGTAGTTATTTATCTGTCCGTTATTATCGTAACTGTTCATATATTTCCTTTCATTATAGGATTTTCCTATTGATTAAAATAATTACTGTTTGGCATTCTTTCTATATTTAATATTACTATTCATAATCCATTTGCATAATGCATCAGGCCATTTTGTTCCACATATGAATGTGACTACTATTCCAATTGCAACAATAAATAACCACCATTTGTTAGGATACTTGTAAGGCAAATATTTGTACAAACTGCTTGCCATATAAATATAGATAAAAATATAGTGGAATACATATACACTTAAGCTTCTCTGACCTATCTTTGATAAAATAAATCTTCTTTTCGGCATAATGCTTAGGAACATAAATACTATAAAGAATGAAATAACATACACTCCTAATCTAATCAGCGGACCATATGCCATTCCATATTCCAAACGGTAATATCCACTTCTTCCTGTTAACAAAAATCTTAGCCAAAAGATTTTGTCAATTCCTACACAACATATTACAAAATAAGTAATCAACGAAATAATTGCCATTACTTTTATTTTTTTATTTTCCAACCATTTCGTTATGTCTTCTATTGAAATAACATATCCTAAATAGAAAAATGGATAAAAATTAACAATTCTCATCCAGCAGAAAATATCTGTATTCTCAACTGTATAGCCTAAAATCATTGCAATAACTACAGATAAGACAAACCCATAAACCGGTTTAAAGCGTTTTGTATAAAATGTTATTATATACATAAAAAACATTGCCAATGCGAACCATGCAACTCCCGATTCAACAAACCAATTTATAGAAGTATATTTCCCGTAAATTATCATTTGTACAATCCAATTTACTATTTTAATAAATATGTAAATTAATATGTAAGGTGCAACTTTGTCGATTCTTCTGTCCTCTACTGTTTTCTTTGAAAACAAGCCTGCTATAAGGAAGAATGCCGGCATATGAAATGTGTATACATAAAAAAACAGTGAATTAGCTACTGGGTTTCCTAAATAATTTTCAAAAAAATGGCATATAACTACAAGTGTAATCAGAATCCATCTTGCGTTATCCCATTTTGCTATTCTACCCGCTCCTTTTTTTTGTTCCATCTTACTTATCCTTCTCTTTTAAATCTTCTGTTCGTTCACTAATTATGTAACGTGGTCTGTGTTTTACTTCCATATATATCTTTCCAATATATTCTCCAAGAACACCCATACATATTAACTGAACACCGCTAACAAAACATATAACAGCTATTGTACTTGTCCATCCTGTTACTGTTGTGCCAACGAATTTCTGTATAATAGAAACTATAATAAAAATGAAACTTACCAATGCCACAATAAAGCCAAAGCTTGTAATCATTCGTATTGGTTTAATGCTTAAACTTGTAATTCCATCAAATGCAAGTGCCAGCATCTTCTTTAACGGATAATGACTTTCCCCTGCAATTCTTTCATTTCTTTCATAATATACGCTTGTGCTCTTAAAACCTACAAGTGGAAACATTCCTCTAAGGAAAAGATTAACTTCCTTAAAATTAGCAAACTCATTAAGAACTCTACTACTAACAAGTCTGTAATCTGCATGGTTAAACACAACCTCTGCTCCCATTATATTTAAAACTTTATAGAAGCCTTCAGCAGTGGCTCTTTTAAAGAAAGTATCTGTATCTCTCTTAGAACGCACACCATACACGATTTCGCTTCCTTCTAAATATTCATCAACCATTTCATTCATGGCATTAATATCATCCTGACCGTCACAGTCAATAGATATAGTAATGTCACACTTGTCTTTTGCTTCCATCAAACCTGCAAGAACTGCATTCTGATGTCCTCTGTTTCTACTCTGTGTAATTCCGATGAAATGTTCATCTTCTAATGCCAGTTTCTTAATAATCTCCCATGTTGAATCCTTACTGCCGTCATTAACAAACATTACTCTACTTGAATCACTGATCTTTTCTTTTGAAATTAATTCCTTAAGTTTGTTTAAAAATAAGTCTTTTGTAATAGGTAAAACCTCTTCTTCATTATAACAAGGTATAACTATGTATAATATTGGTTTCATATTGTCCCTCCTCTTCATACCTGTTCATTATAACATTTTATTTGTTTCTTGCAATTATCTGCAGTAAATTATTGATTTTCCCCGATTTTTAAGGAAATAGTTACAACTTTTATTTTTTGTGTTATACTTGTCGAAGTTAAATTAAGTAGAGGAGATTTTTAATGGAAACTATTAAACAACTTTTTATTAAATATAAAGAAATTATTATGTACCTTATTATGGGTGGTGGAACCACTGTTGTTAACTGGGTAGTTTACAGTCTTATGGTTATGTTTTGCCATCCGGGCAACAATTTAACAGGGCCCCTTCATATTTCAGCAAGCACTATTGATGTTTTTGTTGCCAATGTGGTTTCATGGGTTTTAGCTGTAACTTTTGCTTACATAACAAACAAGCTTTTCGTATTTGAAAGTTATTCATGGAATCCTAAGTTTGTTCTTAAGGAATTAAGCTTATTCTTGTCTGCGAGAATCGCAACAGGTTTAATCGAAATCTTCGGTGTTCCTTTCCTTGTAAGCCACGGATTTAATCAGGCAATCTTCGGATTGGAAGGTAGCGTGTGCAAGATTACAATGTCATTTCTTGTTGTATTACTTAACTATGTATTCAGCAAGCTTGTTATTTTCAAAAAAGATAAAACAGAAGCTTAATATTAATACTAAGTCCGTCGGTGCGTTGCATAATCGTTTTCCGGTGGATTTTTTTTTGCAATTTTTTTGTTTTTCAATATACAATTTGTTTACAAAATTTACTTAAAATTTTTTACTGTTTGGAACTATCAGCAACAAAGTTTATGTTGCTTTTTTTCGAATAATACAATAGAATTGTTATTTGAGAATGAAAATATTAAAATGAGGTGAAAAAAAATGAGCAAAAATTCGGTAACAAAAAAATTAATTACAACTCTTGCTTTGCTGACATGTCTATGTGGCATTGGTACATTAAGCGTACATGCAGCTCCAAAAGCTGTATCTTTTAACAACAATAGCAAAAAGATAACAATGTTTACTACACAGCGCAAGCAGCTTAAAATCAAGTTATCAGGCAAGTACAAAAAGAGCGATGTAGTTTATTCTTCATCAAACAAAAAGGTAGCCACTGTAAATAAGAAAGGGGTTGTCAAGGCTCTTAAAAAAGGTAACATTACAATATATGCCCAGATTAAAGGTACTTCAAAAAAGGCTAAATGCAAGGTTAAAGTTTTTAAAAATGTAAAATCAATCAAAGTTGTTGGCAGGAAGAAACATTATTACGTAGGTCAGCAGTATCAGTTAAATTACAAGACTACACCTAAGAAAACATTGGAAGAAATAACTTGGAACAGTTCTAACGATGATGTTGCCACAATATCTGAAGATGGTTTACTTACAATAAAGAAAAAAGGTAAAGTCAAAATCACTGTTTACTCCAAAGAAACAAAGGTTAAAAAGACTTATAAAATTAAAACTGAGGAAGCTCCACAGATTAGTTTTAAGAATGGCAATAAAGCAACAGTTAAATACGGAAACAATTATCAGATTGTTCTTCAGTACACAAATCACGACATTGAAAAAATACAGTATAAATCTGAAGATCAATCTATAGCAACAGTTGATGCCAATGGTCTTGTAACAACAAAGAGACCGGGTGAAGTTTACATTACTGCAACTCCTTCAAAAAAGAAAGAAACATTAAGAATGCTCTTAGTTGTAGAAAATAAAACAGGCTTTTTTGAAAATTCATTATTATATGACAACATTGATACTAGCGGATGTAACAAGCTTATGATTGTTGCCCATCCTGATGACGAAACATTATGGGGTGGTGCTCATTTAAAATCAGGTAACTGGTTTGTTGTATGTCTTACAAATCATTTCACAGATGTTAGAAAGAATGAATTTAAGTCTGTAATGGAAAAAGCAGGCATTAAGGGAATTATTTTAGATTATCCTGACCTTGTTAGAGATGCTAATAAGAAATGGGTTAAATATGATTGGGATTCTGTAAAGGACGGTGTTGCTGCTGATGTAACTAAACTTATTAAGAGTAAGAATTGGGATTTGATTGCAACACATAGTCCTGCCGGAGAAACAGGTCATATCCATCACAAAAACACAGACCAGGCTGTAACAAACGCATGTATAAGCACTGGTAATTATGATAAATTATGGTACTTTGGCAAATGCTACTGGACAATACCTTCCGGTCTTAAGAGAATTACAGATGAAGAATTAACATTCAAGCAATCTTTAGTTGACTTATACAAGAATGAAACAAAACCTATCAATACATATTGGGCTCAGATGATTCCTTATGAAAACTGGGTTAAGGCAACAGATTATGTTGCAGGAAAATAATAAATAAATTATAAGAAATTCTTAATTAGCAGAGCTGCATTGGCAAACGTCAATGCAGCTCTGTTTTTGTGCTAAATATGTTGGCTCCACGAAACCAATCCAAATTCTAAAATATATTATACGCAACCACTTTCTATTTTGCCGAATATATAACCCACTGTTGGTTTTTATCTCCGGTATACTGTTCAATTGAAAGAGTCTTTTTCTTCTTGTCATATGTTAATGCCAGATTGTATTCATCATATATTTCATAAGTATTGTCTTTTACCTTTTTAACAATCCAACGCTGAAATATTGAACGGTCCGTTGCACTTAGTCCTACTGAAGTTCCAGGATCAATTTTGCCTTCCAGTATTCCAAGTGATTGTTCAGATATTTCGTTGCTGTTCTTACCACAAAGACTTATAAGTGAACAGTCAACTACAAACTTATCTGAATATTTTTTATCATTACCTATTAATCCTGCCAGTGTTACTGATGAATCATTTGCAGGTATTATAGTATAATATCCATCATCCAAGTCATCAACCTGATGGCTCATATATGACTCATATCTTTCCTTATCGCCATTTAGCTTTATTGTTTCATTTACAACTTTATTATTTGAAATGCCTATTACTATTACAACTAAAGCAATGACAACCACAGGAATAATTGTTCCTCTCTTTTCTTTAGCCTCTTTTTCGCCAAGGCTTATGTTGCATACTATTCTGAGCAATAACTGATAGCCTCTAAGCATATATGGAATCATAAGATAAGCATAAATTATTGTATACTGACCTTTTGCTTCCCAAACAAGATGGAATAGGAATCCTCCTATAAATGTAATTGCAAAAATCAACTTATAAGCATCCAGTTTTCGGAAATCGAATATTAAGAATAATATTATTCCAAGCCACAAAAATACAATAAAATAATTACATATTGTAGTAACTGCACGATTGGCTGAATGTCCGTCCACCATTAGATTCTTCACCGAATCTGTCCATGTTGGATTGGAAAGTCGTCCTCTATCCAAGTTTGTTATGTAAAAACATTCAAATGTTCCCTCATTCCACTGAGACGCTGTTTTTTTGCTAAAGAATGACAATGTGTACTCTTTATCTTTTTTTAATTCGCCTACTCTTTCAGAGATGTTTTGGGAAATGGCTTCTTTTGTTTTTGGAATATCATATTCATTGTCTGCAAAAACCTTAGCATTATACCCGTTCCACCATCCCGGAGCCTTGTAACTTTCCTGCAATCCCATAGCTACCCAAGCTGTATTTGGAGTTCCCTCATCTACTTTCTTTCCTGTAAGATGATAAATAGTTGACGAAATTGAAGTAACTACAACAACATAAAAAACAATTCCCCACACTAAAGAGATTACTGATTTCAAACTCTTTTTTACTATTGCATCAAATAATAATAACAGACAAGCTGCAACAATCATAATCAGATAATTTGACTTAAATCCATATCCTATTGAAAGAAGTGAAATACCTACAAGTCCGTTAACAATATTTCTCTTTTTGAAATATTTAATCAAAAGAAATATTCCTGCAACTGAAGCCGCAAGTCCATATAATGTTCCATAAACAAATGTTACATAACAATTCAACTGGAAGAATCCCAAAAGGAAAATATATGAATAACGTGCCAGTTTCTTATCATTAAATAAAAGGTAAATGGTTTTGCTTAAAAATAATGAACTTAATATAAGCATCGGTATGTTTAAATATTGGAAAACCATCTGATTATCTGCGCCAAACATTTTCAATCCAAGTGCCACAAACAAAACAAAACCGTTCTGATTAGGAAATCTATAGCAATATGCTCCTTTATCCCACATATCAGGTACATTGTTAAGCAAGTCATTGGCTGCGTTCAAAATAAGTTCCTGGTCGTCCATTGCCGGAATGCCTGTTTTGTACACAAACATAATCATTAAAATCGTATAAACTACCGTTACTATTCCAAGGAAAATATAATTTGGAGTAACTATTGAAATAGAATACTTCTGCAGAATAATCTTTACGATTATGGCAATTAAAATTGGAATCAGCACTATAAGGACTGTACTCCAAAATGGTTTTTCAATAAAAAAAGATGATTCACAAAAATCTAAAAACGTTGTTCCAAAAAAGCTCTGTAAGAAAATAAATCCTAAGAATAACATAGAAATAATTACGATTATATATTTAATAAATATTTGCAAAACATCTGTTGCCTTGTTTAATATGGCATTTTTGTAAATTGATGTAGTTTTATCTTTCATCTTTCTCCCTCTCGTAAAAATATTTACAAAAAGTATAGTCGGTATTACCAACTATACTTTCTTCTGGCTTTTTAATTTCTGTCTTATGCATTTAAATGCTGCATCTTCTCCCTCATTGGCAGTTATAACAAGTAGCTTTTCAATTTCATCACTGGTTTTTGGATGAATAATTCTACTTGATTTTCTTCTGACAAAATATTCTAACGGATCAGTCTGTTTGTATTTGTCACCGTTATATATTTTGCCTGCTGCCAGTCTGTCACAGTACATTTCCGCTACATAATTATAAGGCATTTCAACAGGTTCGTTCTTATGACTTTTCATATTGTAATCAACCCAATATTCAAAATGATGTCTGTTACGTCCCTTATGATGTAACCATGCCTTAGAATAGCCCTTGTCCATTCTTTCCCCTTCATTTGGACTTCTATCTCCCATATAGTATTTTACTCCAGGGATAAACTCAGTTGGAGTATATTTTGACAGGTCGTGTCTAAGTCCCTGCCACAATATTCCCGCCTTTGCACAATGGGCAATAACCTTATGTCTATGGCGTGTTATTGTTGAAAAATGTCCTGTTAATTTTTGAAAAAAATTCATAATGCTTACTCTTTCCTGTTACTATATTCTATTCAAAAATTTCAGATATCTTGGCTGATGGATTTTCACCGCAATCATATGAGAAATATTCGCAAAACTTTTCGTTCTCTGAAGTAAATTCTGAAAATTTTGTCATATCAATGTCTTCAACGTTTTTAATGTATAAATTTGAAAACTTTCTCTTCATATATTTTTCAAACTCACAGTTAGTATATTTTAGGCAATAAATAGGTTTCTGTTTAACTGCAAAATATGTTGCATACAATCCACTATTTGTTACTAAACATTCAGCAAATGATAATACTTCTCTTGCATCAAATGTTCTATTGGAATATACAAACTGGTTTCTGTGTTCGTAACCTATATGAGTCATATTCTCCAACAGCTTCCCACTGTTAGTAAAAATAATCCAGTCATCATCTAAGTTATCAAAAATCTTATTCCAGTTAACTTCTGCATATGGATTTTCCTCATCTTCATCCAACTCTCCAGTTAATAATATTGCCAAAATCTTTTTGCCTTTTAACATTGGATAATGTTTACAATACTTATCATAATATTCTTTCTTAATTTCTTCCTGATTCAATCTCCACGAGTATGGCATACACACCTGATCAATTATTTCTGACTTCGGTGTATTATAGCATTTTTTCAAAAGCTCTTTTTCAAAAGGTGAACCTACAATAATATGTGTAAAATTCTTATACGTATTCTTTTTCTTAAATGCTCCCTTGTCATGTTCATTAATTGCCTTAAACTGGTAATCATAAGGTGTTGCTATAAGAACCCTCTTTCCTTCCGGTGCATTCTTAGGTAATTTTCCTGCAATTGAACCGTCAACGCATATTATGTCAGTATTGTTTTTGCAATACTCCTTTCTTATGCTTATGTTTCCTTTTTTTACAAGGGAATTTTTTGCATTTTCATTTGCAACCACATCCTTAAATTCAACTTTCTCATCATTTACTCTGAAAAAGTCCTTTACTACTAACATATCAAGGGTTATCCCTCTATTTTTTGAACTTACAAAAGATATCTTTTTTCCCATTTATTTTCTCCCCACATATGAATTTATTAAACCTGCCAAACGTTCACAACTGTGTCCGTCACAACCTGACATATATTTTTTAATAAATGTATCGTACTTTTCTGTTAACTTTGTATTTTCGGAATCTTGCAAAAACTCTTCTAATTGTTCCTGGTTTTCATATACTTCACCCGGAAGGTCATCCGGATAATTCAAATAAAATCCTCTATCATATATGGCCAAATCATAACAGAAGAATCCAATAGGCTTCTTTAATAACGCATACTCAAAAATAACTGAAGAATAATCTGTTATTAACATATCTGAAACAAACATAAAATCGTTTGTTGAGAAATCTCTTACAACCTTAATATTGTCGTATTTCTTAGGCACAATATCATTCTTCATTACCGGATGAGGACAAATAATAAACTGCTGGTTAGGCAACAGTTTTTCTGATAATCTATCAAAATCAATCTTCGGATTAAACTGACTTCTTCCCTGGCCTTCATCTCTAAATGTAGGTGCGTATATAATAACAAATTTTCCCTTTAATTCAGGATATGCCTTATATATTGCCTCTCTCTTCTGTTCTATAAGTTTCTTATCAAAAAATTCATCTGTTCTAGGTACGCCTAAAGCCTTAACCTTCTTTAAGTCAATGTCAAAAGCATCTGCATAAATAGGTCGTACTTCTGCACCACTTACTGACACAAGATTGTACTGGGCATGAGTTGCTAAGTCTGTCTTAATTTCCAAATTTGTTCCTCTCTGTCCAAACTTCTTAAATGCTCCACAGGCATGCCACAACTGTATAACTCTCTGTTCAGGCTTTAAATCAAAATATCTTAAATATTTTACATAATCATCTGTTACAATAACTTTACTTGTACAAATCAATTTGACAGCTTTTAATATCTGTAACGGATTATGTGGTAACTGCTTAGCGAAAATAACTTTATCACCCTTTACATAAGGATATAAAGCCTTGGCATTTCCTTCAAGCTCTCCGTTCTTTCTAACACTGATAAACAATGTTCTGTTTATCACTTCCTTTGTCTTGTATCTTTCTATTGCAAACTTAATTACATTGTTAACAAAAGTTTTTTCTTTAAAATTAGAAATGTCCTGTAACTTAACTAATGCTTCTCCCGGATTCATTGCTAAATCCTCACTATTTAAGTCAACCTGTGCATCTTCAAAATATTTTTTAATATATTCTGTACTTCCGTCATGTTCAATGAAAGAAATAAATTCTCTTTCTTTCCCATCAAAATGAACTATGCCATCATTAAAGAATGTATAGCAACCCTTTTTATAGAAATCTTCAATATGTTCCTTTATTCCTTTTTCAGCCGTTATTATTTCACGGACAAAATACACATCAAAGAACTTGTTTGCCAATGTATAATCCATGCAAAGATTATCATTATATCCAACTTCATTCATAACTGATTCCTGAGCTATTCTGTTTAAATAAACAGGCTGTGGCTCATTGAAATTAGTATGATAAATAAGTTCTATTAAAAAGTCCTTATGAGTCTTTATAAATCTCTTAAACACATATTTGAATGTGTTATTTGAATATAAAATCTTACTATCACAAAAAGTTATATATCTGGTCTTAGTTGTCTCAAGTGCTTTTCTAAACAACTCTTCTTCAGACTGCGCCTCTATGAAAATCATATTTTTCTGGAAGCAGTCATTGTCCTCAACTATTTTCTTCATACTTTCAGGTAAAACAATATTTACCCCAACAAGATTCTGGTTAGCCAGACTGTCTAAGCACTTAATAAACTGTTCTTCATCATTTTCTTTGCCATATAATACTGCTGTAAAATGTGCATTTTCCTTCATTTCTTCCTCATCTGTAATAATATTATATAAAGAAATATCAGGGTTTTCGTCGGCTACCAAAGATGCATTCTGTAAATCTAAGATTTCTATTTTTTCTAAGATTTCGTCTTTAATTTTTTCAATTGTGCTTTTTTTCAAAGACCAGAATTTTGAATAAAACTGCTTAATGAGAATATTTAACTCTTTATAAATAATTCTATTTAAATACTCTGTTAATTCCTTATCTTCTGCTCTTACCTGATTAATGGATTTGTATTTAGGAAAATCCCTTAATATGCTATCTCTTGCAGCCTGCAGAATAAGTCTGTGAGCTTCAATATAATCTTCCACCTTAGAATCTGATATATTCTGTGTTGCCGCATTAGTGTCACCAATCATTCTTCTGTAATGGGTAACTACCATTTCCAATCCGGTGATTTTAGTGACATGATAAACATAATTCATTGAAAAAACGCCGTCTTCAGAATAAGATATTGGTGGCAATCTTAAATTATATTTTTCTATTATATCTCTTCTAAACAATTTGTTTGTTAAAGAGAATGTTTTTAAAATGTCTGTATCATATTTATCTATTTTCTCTAATTCAAGTAAGCTGTTCAACTCTTTTACTTCTGTAGTCTTATACTGGTCAAACATATCATATCCGGCAATTACCAACTCTGCCTTATTATTTTCAGCAGCCTCATACATCTTCTCTAAGGCTTCCAATTCTAATATATCATCAGCATCATAGAAATAAACATACTTACCCTGTGCCACGTTTAATCCATCATTTCTTGCAGCTGACACCCCGCCGTTTTCTTTACTTATTACTGTAAAATTAGGATATTCTTTCTCATATTCCTTTAATATATCCAGTGTTCCATCTTTAGAGCCATCATTTATTGTAATGATTTCATAGTCATCCAATGTCTGATTAACTACACTCTGCAACGTTTCTACCAAATATTTTTCTGCATTATAAGCTGCAATAATTACTGAAATTTTCATTTATTTTCCCCTTCATTATTTTGCTATTTTTAATATTTATGTTCCACCACTTTAATCTTTAGGTCCTGTGAAATATTGTAAAATAACTTATATCTGTATTCCCATATTTCCTCACTAGGTGATGGTGCGTGAAGATATCCCTCATAAGGAAGTCTCTGAATAGTAACTTCTGATTTTCCTTCACTTTCCGCTTTTCTTACTTTATCAAGTCTTGCTCTATCAGCTTTATAAATCGGTGCATATACTGCAAACTGCATTCCCATAACAATTACAAGGGCGGCAATTTCCATTTTTGTCAGGATACCATATATATCCTCATTTATATTAACCAGATTACATACTTCTGCAATAAACCATATTGTTAAAACAAATGTTGCAAAGAAACATCTTGGTCCAATTGGTGTAACCATAAGTAATGGTCCTGACACACACGCTATGCATCCCAATATAAAAGACAATCTGTACTTTACATATTTATCCTTAAAAAGGCTTAAAACAAGTACAAGTAATGAAATCCAGAAAATAACATTAAATACGCCGTCAAGATACTTTCCATATTTCCAATTGTAAATCCATTCTGTATCAACTCTTGTTACAATTCCATATACCAATGTTCCCATAACCAATGTTAACGAAATACATGAAACAATCTTTGCCATGTTACTTTCCAGCTTTTCATGGTATTGAATAAAAGCTATTAATACAACAATTGCCATTACAACACCCAAAACAATATTGTCAAACATCATTTCTTTTCCAATTACATCAAAGTAATTAGTTATAATTCTCTCCAATGTTCCGCCTTCACTTGCTCCGACAGTTCTGTAACCATCGCTTCCGCTTCCAATAGATGAGTAAACAGAATTAGAAAACATTGTTGCTGTCCCTGCAATTGTTCCCACGAAATATGCCACGTGAGACAATTCTATTTTTCTGTTTTTTATAAAATTAAATGCAATAATATATACTGCCATTATAACTGCAAGTATTGTTACGTGTTCTACAATAAGTGTTGTCAAAAATCCTAATATAAGCATTGGAATTGCCCATACATTAGAATGCTTCTTTCCATCTTCTATGAATAAATTTCTTACAAACAATCCGTACAAAAGAATAAGAACAATGGATGTAGTATAATTTGAAAATCCGGCTGTCCAAACAATACTCTGTCTTATAACTGCCTTAGGTGCAGTAAAAATAAGTATTGTAACCAAAGTAGCCATCTGCCACTTACCTTCATTTGTTTTTGTAATCATCCAGACAATTAATGTAATACATGCTGACATTACAATTGTCTTTAAAATATTTGATCTTGTAAGTGCAAGTACAATTAAATTGCCGAAATAACGTCCGCTATAATTATCGAACCATGTGTTTAATCTTTCTATTCCTATGCTGCTTCCCCATGCCCAGTCATCACCTGTGTATGGATACAAAAAGCATAATGCACATAGTACAACAAAAAGTAGTCCCCATTGCCATTTTTTAACTTTGTTCATCCTCCCAAAATCATACATTTAAATATGTATGTTTCCTTTCTGTATTTTTCTATTTTCTTCCTGTGTTACATTTACACATTACTTTTAAGTTTACCATAAAAATATACAAACTTCAATTAATGCCCATTACCATAAATCTTGTATGTAACTTATATGCAAATCTTACAACATAACTTGCATTTATTCTCTATAAAGTATAAAATATTACTTTAGGATTATCATAATAAAATAGATAATATTAAACTTTTCAGTTTATTTCGGTATTATTACATTACAAAAGGAGTAGAGATATGAGTTTACTTTCAGTGGTTATCCCTGCATACAATGAGGGGGCGATGATTCACAAGACTGCAGAAGTGGTTTCATCTCTTTTGTCGGAAAACAATATTGAGTATGAAATTATTTTTGTAAATGACGGTTCAAAAGATACAACATGGGAAGAAATAGTTAATGCTTCAGCTAATAATAAGAATATTAAGGGTGTATGTTTTTCCCGTAACTTTGGAAAGGAAGGCGCAGTATTTGCAGGTCTTGAACATGCAAGCGGTGATTGTTGTGTAGTTATGGATTGTGATCTGCAACATCCACCAAAAACAATTTTGGAAATGTATAAGCTTTGGACAGAAGGTTTCGAAGTTGTGGAAGGTGTTAAGGCTTCACGTGGAAAAGAAAGCTTTATACATAAGATGTTTGTAAAGACTTTTTACAATATTATAAGTGGTTCCACAGGAATTGATATGTCCCGTGCATCAGACTTTAAATTACTGGACCGTAAGGTAGTTGATTCATTCCTTGCACTTCCTGAAAGACACGTATTCTTCCGTGCACTTTCATCATGGGTAGGATATAAAACAGCTTACGTTGAATTTGATGTTCAGGAAAGAGAACTTGGCGAGTCCAAATGGTCTTTCAAATCACTTGTTAAGTATGCCATTAACAATATTACTTCTTTCTCAGCTGCTCCAATGCAGCTAGTAACAGGATGTGGAATAATATTCTTCATCTTTGCAGTAATATTTGGTGTATATTCAATAGTAAAATATTTACTTGGATATTCTTTGGAAGGATTTACAACCGTAATACTTCTAATGCTTATCATTGGTGGAATATTAATGTTCAGCCTTGGAATTATCGGATATTATATTTCTAAAATATATGAAGAAATCCAGTTACGTCCAAGATACATTGTATCTGAAACAACTAATGGCTTAGAAATCAAAAAAGATAAATAAACATAACAAAAACTCCCAACAAACAGGTTATATAGAACATCTACCGTTCAAACCTTTTATTGGGAGTTTTATTTATTGTATTCTCAATTTTTTATTTTTAATTTTCTCTCTTGTCATAAATATACCATCTGCCGATGTCATAATCAGAACCGGTATAAATGCCACAAGATATCTGGAATTGCATTCCCAAATTGACAGGAATAAAATAATTCCAAACAACGCTATCCTTAAAACAAGCATTTTCTGCTGTTCATTAGTTCTTCTTATTGCAAAGATTCCCGATAACAATATTCCGACAATAAGTACAATATAATATAGCCATGAATAAATTAAACCTATCCAATGGTCACTGCCATAGAAAGTAAACACTCTTTGCCATATTCCATTCTCGTCTACAGGAAATCTGCCGGCATAATCATCACCTGCCAAACAACTGTCTCCCCAGGTTCTTTTAAGCTTTGTATAACATATATGCTCTATCAAACCTGCTTTGCCTTTTTCCCTTACACGCTTTTTTATCTCTTTTATGTCTGCTTTATTTTTTTCTTCGTATGTAGGAAAACTTTTTGTATATGAAACGTCCTCTTCACAATATCCGCCGGTTTCTCCTAATGCCATCATAACCCAATGTGTAAGTGGAAATTCATTTGCATTTTCCACTTCTTCACTAATTTCAAACTGACTTGAAATCACTTTATTTGATGCACTTACAACTGCCACAACTCCAACCATTGCTATTACAACAAACATTACAAACTTCTTTATTTGCTTAGCATCTTTAAGATTTAAGAACAATTCGCAAATCATAGCCATAAAAAGTATGAATATTGTCACTTTAATTTTGTAAGAAATTCCAGCAACAATTCCAATTAAAATGATATAAGCTATATTTGCCCTTCCGTCTGTTTTATTATATTTAATATAGAAATACAACATAAGAATTGCTAATAGCATTCCTGATGTATCAGTATATGCAAACATTGCATACAAATACAATGGAAGGCAACATACAGTTATGATTCCAACAACAAAAGCCTTCTTTTCATTCCATACAAGTTTTGCTGTTTTGTGAATAAAAAATATTGTTAACTGAACAAATACGCAACTTACAACAATTGATACTGTTTTAAATGTTTCAATGGTTGCTGATGCATAAAACATTCTTACAATCTTAAATAATATAACTAAAAAAGCTAACCAGAACTCATTATTAGGATATCTTGCCACATCCTGCTCATATAGCAATTGATTATGAAATACTACATTAGTTGCATTCTTAATCAATCCACCCCAGTCCCAGGATAGGTTAACTTCCATTTCAAATGCCATATACACCATTAAAATTGCTGAAAGTACCTGAATTACTGCCCATGTAACTTTAAGATTAATTCTATCAAGCCATAGGTATTGTTTACTCATTGCAAAGGCAATAAGCACAAAAACAGGAACAGATAATAATGATGCAATATATGAGCCTGTAATCATATTCCCTACTACAAGTACACTTATCATGTAAAACACCACAACAAATGCCACGTTAAATATTTTTCCAAGTTTATTCATCTTCATTCTCCTGTTTATCTTCTGAATTAACTTCAACTTTATTAAGCAGAATATCTGCGTCGTTTGTGTGTATTCCAAACTGAACTTCTTTCCATTCTTCCGGAATTCTAACTACAAAACCTGCATTCTTATAATTTCTCATTAATTCATCTAAAATATACAGTTGTTTTTTACACTTGTAACGGTCTGTTTTTATTTTTTCATCTCCGTTTTGTACAAAAATATAATCATCCTTCTTCATAGCATATAAAGGAGTGCTGAATCTTCCACGCAGCATTCCTTCATATCCGGGCTTGTCCATAATTCCAATAACTCTTACATTACGTTCTGATAATCTTGCTAATTGTTTTTCTCCATATTGGAAAACCATATCATTATCCGTAATTGTCTTCTTAGCTCTGACTTTCTTTTTGTACTTTAATGACAATTCCATTTCTATTACAGGAAGTGCTGTGTTCATTGAACAAATAACTTCATCACTTACCTTTTGCAATACATCACTTAACCTGTCTTTAAACGCCTGCATTTCTTTCTCTGGAACCATTTCCATTACAACTTCTCTGTTACCTTCCAATAGGAATAATCTTAAATGGTAAGCAACTACATACTGAATGTATGGAACAACTTTAAACTTTCTTAACAGGCTGCATTTCATAAGACGCTTATATCCGTCTTCCAAAAAAGTAGTATATCTTTCTTTTTTTCTCCACGCCTTATCAACAAGCGATGATTCGTTTTCCATCTTTCTGTAATAATAAATGGCACCCTTAGCTAGACCATATTTGCCCAGCTTTAAAATAACCTTGTTTATTGCCATTGCATCTTCCCAAAAGTCCATATTAACATCAAACTTAAGTGAACGTAACGCCTTGTCTTTTAAGAACACACCACCAATATAGTATTGAGGATAATTAAAATCCTCTTTTATGTTTACAACTTCTCTTTCTTCAAATCTCCAATTGGATTTATGTTCATCATTTCTTGCTCCAAAATGATATATTTCTGAGGTTACAAGCTGTATGTCCTTATGATTTTCAAAGAAATTCCATACTGTTTCCAAAGCTTTGTTATCCAAATAATCATCAGAATCAACAAACCCTACTATTACATTTTTCTCGTGTTTACACATCTTTATTCCGTAGTTTCTCACTGCCGAAACGCCCTGATTTTCTTCAAAATGTGTAACAATAAAATTATCCGGATATTGTGCTTTGTATTTATTGCATAATTCTAAAGAACCGTCACTGCTTGAATCATCTATTAAATGTATTACCACATTGTCCTTAAATGATAATGTTTGGTTTATTATACTGTCTACCGCTTTTTCAAGATATTTTTCTGCGTTATAAACAGGCATTATTATTTTAAACATAAGCCTTTCCCCCTATCATTTTTTATTTATCCCACATCATAATTGTTTTTCCGAAAGCTTTCTGAATGTCCATTTCAAATGCCTTCTTCATATCTTCTATTGTTCTTACAGGAACTACTGCTCCTACAATATTAGATAAGTAATTTATTATTTCGGGATTAGACTTGTAAAGTGCAACTGTCTTTTCAAAGTCTGCCACACCACTTCTGCTGCTTCCAAAAATTCTAAGTCCCTTTTCAAGTACCATTCTTGTATTAATAGGTACAGGATACTCTGATACTCCAAGAATTGATATTGTTCCTTCAGGATTAATATAATCAATAATCTGATTAATAGCCTTACCTGAACCTGCTCCACCAACACACTCAAACGCATGGTCAATCTTAACATCTTCAGGAATGTGCTCTACTGTAAATGTTGCATCTGCAAAAGTAAAATCCTGTAACTTATCAGGGTTAACTCCGAAAATATATAACTTAGTTTCAGGGAACATAGTCTTAAAGAACACTGCTGTTATATATCCAAGGTTTCCGTCACCCCAGATTCCAACAATATTTCTTCTCTTGTGAGCAATCTTATCAAATCTTCCAATTGCATGAACACTAACACTAACTATCTCAGTAAATGCTGCAACTGTTCTGTCGATATCCTGTGGCAATCTAACAAGTCTATCCGGAGTGATTTCAACATATTCCTGCATAAATCCGTCAAATCCGCTTGCTCTAAACTTGCTCGATCTTAAATAATTCTCTGCTATTATGTCATCTTCTTCAACAGGTGTGTTTGGCACCATAACAACCAATTCGCCTGTTTTAAAATTGCCTGAAGGATCTCTTACTACTTCTCCGATTGCTTCATGTATAAGAGCCATAGGTAATTTCTTTCTTAAAATTTCCGCATCTCTTAATCCCTGATAATAACGCTGGTCTGCATTACATATTGATAAATATGTTGGTCGTACAATGACCTTGTTATTATTTAAGTCTATGTCACTATACTTAATTTCAAATCTTCTGGGTGCTACTAACTGGTATACTGTATTTATCATAATTATTTAACCTCCGACAAACTTCCACGAGTATTATTTCTCGCTTATTAATGTTTCAGCCACACGTAAATCATATGGATAAGTAATTTTTGTGTTAGAAACTTCCCCTTCTACCAAATGAACTTTTTCACCCTTTATAACAAAAATCTTTGCTGCGTCCGTAAGAATTGTTTTTTCTTCTTCGCTTAAACCTTCATATAATGATTTTAATTTTTTAATCTTAAATGACTGTGGTGTCTGTCCCTGATACATTTTACTTCTGTCAGGAATTTCTGATATAATTTCGTTATCCATACTCTTTACAATTGTATCTGTTGCAGGAACTACAGTATCGCATGCACCATATTCCTGAGCATATTTAATATTTTCTTCAATAATTCTATGTGTTACAAATGGTCTTACTGAATCGTGTGTAACAATAACAGAATCATCGTCTATTGTATAGTGATCTTCAATGTATGCAATTGCATTCATAATAGTTTCATTTCTTGTAGAACCACCACTGATTACAACTATCTTGTCATTCTCGCCAATATATTTCTTAATTAAGTTTTCTGTGTGATTAACCCACTGGTTAGGACACAAAACAATAATCTTTTCGAATTTATCATTTACATAAAATTTTTCTAATGTATGAATGATAATAGGCTTTCCTGCAATGTTAAGATACTGTTTTGGCTTCTCTACATTTCCCATTCTGCTACCAATTCCACCTGCTAAAACTGCTCCAAATATCATAATCTTGTTCTCCTTACATACTGTATAAAATTTCTTTATATAAACTCCATTAAGTATAACATATTTTCTTTCTTTTACAAAGTTTTAGTGTTTTTATCATTCTTTGCTCAATTGTTCTAAAATATACTTAATATACATTTCCACAATATCAATATCCGACACCTGATATAGCATTCTTGCCCCAACTGCATCTTCGATTTCGTTAAAAACCGCCTTGCCATTGTGGAAAGTAAAATCTATTCCTGCATAGTCCAGTGGCAACTTATCTACTATTCTCTCCACCATTGCTTTTTCTTCATTATTAAGGGTATATTCCTGAACCTTTCCCCCTAAACTATAGTTACTTTTAAAGCTTTCCGTTGAAGTTCTAAGAACTGCCTTAATAATTTTATTTCCTATTATGTATACCCTAACATCACGACCAAGATCAGAACAGCACTGCTGCACAACATATTCCTGACCGTTCATTGCCTTAATAGCCTGTTCTTCTTCCTTGCTGTTATTTACAAGAAATACCTGACTTCCGCCATGACCACTGCAACTTTTTATTACATAAGGATATTCAAATCCTTTATTTTCTATTTTGCTCTCTATTATTTCATTTCCATATTTAACTGCCAAAAAAGGAACCACATCTTTCAAAAACTCATACGTGATTCCTTTATTATTAGCTATTCTTGTAACTGAACTGCTGTTAAAGACTCTCACTCCTTTTTGTTCCAAGAGTTCTCCCATAATGTGATTTCTACTTCTGTTAATTGCAAAATCAACCTTATTACATTTCACGTATTGCTCCATGTTTTCAAGTTCTTCCACAATTACAAGCTTAATCTCTATAAAATGTTCTTTAAACTTGTCCTTATACATTTGAATATAATATTTATTTTTTTCAACATCTACAGCCGAATATATTAGCCACCCTATCATACCTAATCTCCATCTTTTTGATAGTCTGCATAATTGTCATCTGCTAACAATCATGCATCGGGCTATATTTTAAAACTCTTCATATATAAATGTTGGTGCTGCCGAATCCTTTGACAGAATGAAATATAGCCACAACACCATAAATATACCATAAAAAAGAAAAATTTTCCCTATAAACATTGCTTTTTCGCTATTTCGAAGGTTGTTTATAAAAATCATAAATTTTTTCATTAAACGTTACCAATCCTTTCAATGCCAGATGACTTTCGTCTTCAAAGTAATATTTTTCATATTCTCCGTCAGTCATGTCTGCAAGCTGTACATCATACTCTTTTGCTATTTTTCTGATTTTATTATAAATTGCATTTCGCTTTTTCTTAGGCCATCTGATATAGTCATTATACAAACCGTTAAAAGGCTGAAGAACCACCATAACCTGTAGATTTTCCTCTTTGCAGATTTGAAGCAGGCAAGCCAAATCCTTTCCTTCAACGGAGTTTTCTGTGTAAGTAGGTTTCCATCTTATGTTTTGATCTACAAGTTTTTTGTATTTTTTATTATAAACATTATCAAGCATACCCATTTGGTTTTTTGATGTTTTCTTTATGCCCTTTTTCTCGGCTTTCTTATAGTATTTTTTCCATTTAATCTTTTTGTTTGTAATACCGTCTGCTTTTTCGTCACTACTTTTACCCAGCATACCTGCCTTCCATGCATTAAAGAAAAGCTTAATGTCCGCTTTATCTTCCACCAGCCTTGTGTGAATACTTTTTCTAAAAATATCCCACGGATTCTTACTGTTATCCCTATACCATCTTACATCATCCTTTATTCTATTACACATTGTAGGATTGTTTTTTGTAAGGTCAATGGCTCTGCTTATAACATAATCCTTAGTGCTATCGCTAATGTCTTTATTTTTTAGAAACTCAATAAAATTGCTTTCCGAATAAGTTGCTCCAAATGCGTCCTCTTTAACACCAGTATTTTTAAACCACTGTGGCGACACACTTATGACAATCTTTCTTCCCTTTAATGTTTCTCCTATGCTTCCAACTGCAATGGCATGATACAAACTCTGATAGCCACCTTTTCCTATAAAAACAGGCTTCATATCAGTATTCTGAAAAATAGTATTGCCGTGAAATCCTGAGTTCTGGCAATGCTTCAGTTCAGAAGAGCCAAATACTGCAATTGAATTTTTATCCTTTAGCAAATTTTTCAAGCCCTTATTACTTGAAAATTTAGACGGATCAATCCATGTTCCATACTTTACACTATACTTTGGCATTTCTTTAGTAGCTACAAATTTAACTGCTGTAACCGTAACCGCAAACATAAGAAATGCTATAAGTATTGCTTTTATGTTTTTCATCTGATTTATTACCCCTGTTTTTTGCTTTTAACTAATTCCAAAATCTTGTTAACCGTATTAATGTCATCTCTAACAACTTCTGAAGGTGAAATAATAACTCCTGTTTCCTCTTCAATTCTTGTCAAAAGTTCTGCAAACCCTAATGAATCCAAAATATCTTCTTCAAAAAGGTCCATGTCTCTTTCTTCTCTAATAATATCATCCTCACAAATTTCTTCTAATAAATCTAAAATCTTCTCTTCCATTTTTAGTATCTCCTTTTCATTTACGCATTTAATTATTTATTTTGGTTACATTATCTCACCATTATGCAAGCACCGGCGAGATAATGCCTTTTGCACTACAATCTTATATGATATGTCCTGAGAATATCAGAAAACCAAACATTACAAAATTCATTGTTATTGCCCATGATACAATTTTATACCATCTTTTTTTCTTATTTTTCTTATAGAATTTGGACTTCTTCTGGTATATTTCAGTTAACGCTAGCAACACACCGTGATACAGACCATACACCAGATACTGTATTGCAAGTCCGTGCCAGATTCCCATTACAAACATATTGATAATGAAACCAACTGACGCTGTTGTAAGTCGTGTCTTAAACCTTTTCTTCTTCATTGAGGACATTATAAATCTGGTAAAGATAAAATCCCTAAACCATTCTGATAACGATATGTGCCATCTTGCCCAGAAGTCTTTCATATCAGTGCTGATAAAAGGTTTGTTAAAGTTTTCCGGAACTTTTATGCCAAGCATGTATCCGGTTCCAATCGCCATAAGACTGTATCCTGCAAAGTCAAAGAACATATATATTCCATATGCATAAGAATATGCCAAAACCTGCAGTATTGTTTTTGCCATTACAAGACTCATAACTTTATAAGCAAGGTTTGCAAGAACAAATTTATACAACAACCCCCATGCCATCTTTTCAATCCCCGTTCCGAAAAGTTCTAAGTATTCACTTCTCTTATAAGCCTTCCCTGAATCAGCCATAAATCTTCGGCTTCTGTCTATCGGTCCACAACTGAAAGTCGGGAAGAATATTAGAAACTCTGCAAAATCAGAAGGGCTTATGCTCTCAATAACCCCGTCGTACATTTCAATAATAATCTGTACCACTCTAAAGGTTAAATATGATATTCCTATAAACTGGAACCATCCCATATTTTTAAATGTTTCAAGTTCGCACAGCTTACAGAATATTAATGGTGTTATTGAAAATAAAACAAAAAGCCTGTATATCCATAATTGCCTTCCATTAGTCCTTCTAAGCCATTCATATATTTTTACAATTGCAAGCTCTATTGCAAAATATGCAAGGAAATATACAATTTTAACAGGTTCACCACCTAAAACAAGAACTATAACTAATATGGAAACTGTTATGTTGTACCATTTAAGAGGCTTTTCCAAAACACCAAGTATAAGAGCACCTGCCAGAACCAATATAAGTACCGTAAAAAAATATTCTCCTGAAAAAAAGCTCATTACAACAATCCTCCTAAATATTTTCGGTCTGCCTTTCCATTGCTATTCATAGGAATGTTATCAACATATTTTATCTTTTTAGGCACCATATACGCCGGAATTATTTCCTTAAGTTCCGTCTTTATTTGTCTGCTAAATTCCAAATCAGACTTTTCACCTTTATCACCTGTCACAAAAGCTGTAAGACTTTTCACCTTTCCGTCTTTCATATTTGGTAAAACAACCGCGTGACTTATTTGCGGAAGCCTTAGCATATTATTTTCAATATCCTCCACTTCAATACGGTAGCCGTGAAGTTTAACCTGTAAGTCAATTCGTCCGTTATAGAAAAGTTGCCCCTCTTTTAGATATCCTGCATCTCCTGTATGGTATGCTCTGTATTTTATTCCATTACGTTCACACTGAAAGAATGCCTTCTTTGTTAAATCATCTCTTTTATAATATCCGGTACTTACCGTGTCACCGATTATAATAATTTCACCCTGTTGTCCTTCTTCTAATATTTCACCCTGCTCACCGTGAATTTCAATAATTGTTCCTTTTTTCTCGTGTCCAACAGGCAATGACTTGCCCTGACTCATTATGTTTTCAAGTAGTTCAGGTGTAATCTCAACATCTGTTACTGCAACTGTAGACTCTGTTGGTCCATATGTATTAATAACCTTAGCTTTCGGAAATCTCTGGTGAAGCTTTGAAACTGTTGCCGTTGTAAGTACCTCACCGCAAAAAAGAAATACTTCCAAATTAGGAATTAACTCTCCTGAAAACTTTCTGTCTGACAAACACATATCTGCAAAAGACGGTGTTGATACCCACACATTAATGTCTGACTGTTTAAAGTGTTCAAACATAGCATTGTAATCTTCCTGCATCTTCTTCGTCATTGTGTGAAGTGTTCCACCACATGCAAGACTTGTATACAAATCCATCACCGACAAATCAAAAGAAAATGGTGCCTGATTGACAAAATTCTTTCCTTCCTTGTCCTGCTTTGAACTTCCCAAATTAACTGACCAATCCAAATAATTGTTTAAACAGTCAAAAGTAATCTTTACTCCTTTCGGCTTTCCTGTGCTTCCTGACGTAAACAGAATATAGTATACATCTTCCGGTTTAGTAGCCCATTCCGGACAATATTCTTCCTGTTCCTCTTCTATTATCTTTTTAATGCTGTCAAGATTTTTCACATTATAGCCATCAAAATCCATATCGCCTTCTACTTTAAAAATCACTTCAGGATTAACACACTCTGCCGTATCCATAACTCTTGTATCCGGTATGGATATGTCCTGTGGACAATAAGCCCTTCCTGACTTAACGCACGCTAAAAAGCACACAATCATATATGGATTCTTATGCCCATATACAACAATAGGAACCTTGTTGCTACTAAGGTTCCTATTAATCCACGCAGCAAGCCTGTTAGAATATTCCTCCAACTGTTTATAAGTTAGAACACTATCTCCACTTTTAATAGCAATCCTAGATTCACTGGTTGCTGCATAATATTTAATATTTTCTAATATATTCATACTCTTACCCCTTTATCTTGTCATTAACTGTATTGAATGTCTGATTGTGATACAATATTGTCGTTTTTTCTTTCCTACACATCATATCATCATATATTTTTATTTTCAATACAATTTTCAACAATTAACTTTTTCTTTACCCTATCTTTAGAATTTCTTTCGTTTTTCATAAAGCTTTTCGTAATTTGTCATCAGATTATATGCCTGACAGATATTTTCTGTGTTATCTAAACTTTATTAAGTATATACTCCATAATTTCATCTGCCACATTTGCTCCCGTGCAGTCATATATGTTTTTAAAATGTGCGTTAGAATTAACTTCGCACAATACAGGTTCACCCTGCTTTCCAAACATAATGTCCACTCCGGCAAAATCAAGCTTTAACTCTCTGCAGACCTTAAGTGCCATTTCACACTGTTCCTCTGTAGGCGTGTATTTCTTCATCTTTCCGCCATTTGTAATGTTGGCGCGGAAGTCATCTTCGTTAACACGTTCCATTGCAGTAACTATCTTGTCTCCCACAATATGGATTCGCACATCCCTGCCTTTTGAACTTTCAATGTACTCCTGCATTATAAAATCACAATGACCTATAGCTTTTATTTTTTCAACAGCTTCATAATAATTATTAACAAGGTAAACCTGTTCACCGAAAGAGCCTTTGTTCTCCTTAATTACCATTGGATATCCAAGGCTGCCTTCAATTTGAAGCACAAATGTATAATCTTTGTATTCCTTATCGAAAGTCATTGGTGCCATATAAGTTGCAGGCATCTTAATATCCGTATTCTTTAATTTAATAAAAGTAAGTGCTTTATCATCACATATTTCTATTGCCTCTGCACTGTTAAACACTTTGAAACCTTCTGCCTCTAAAGTTTTTGCAAGCTTAACATCCTTATCCCAAAATAACACAAAATCAGGCTTCTGCTTCCAATTCGTGCTGCCTGAACTAATTTTCAATACTGAATCAACCTGGTCGTTTGGAAGCTTTCTTAACTTGCAATCTCTCTTTTCTGCTGCTTCAATTAACCAGTTATATATTTCATCAAACTTTTCACTTTCCAAATATCCGTTTACTATTAACCAACCTGTCTTCATAATTCCTCCATATAACGTAAAGAACGGTTAAGGCCCCCTTGCCATTAACCGTTCCGGACTGAAAAATATGTTAGTATACTTGTGAGTCTTAGGAGAGACTCATCTTTTAATTAAAATTAAAAGATTTAAGTATTAGGTACTACGTCTACATTATAACAAATAATATTCAGTTATTCAATATTCATTTTTTATTATCCGAAACTAAATGTTTTTTGTGTAAATTGCACACATTAAAGTGATGTTGGATAAGATGCAATTGCTCCGTTTTCCAGTACACTTTTTGCGCAATAACCATTAGATTTCTTTAAGTATTCTTCTAATTTATCTTCTGTCAAATCAGCAATGCTGTCTGTTGTAACACCGTCTTCTGCCAACTGATATAATAATGAACCAATAAATGCATCTCCGGCACCTGTTGTGTCTATTGCATTAACCTTTTCTGCCGGTGTACTTGCACTTACACTCTTAGTATATGCCTCTGCCCCTTCAGAACCTTTAGTATAAATAACTAATTTAACTCTGCCTGTAAATAACTGTGGCAAAGCATCTTCAATGCTATCTTTTCCTGTAATAAATTCAAGTTCCTCATCAGAAATCTTAACAATATCTGCCTTCGGAATAAATTCATTAATTCTCTTTCTAAGTAAATCAATGTCATCCCAAAGTGCCAATCTTACGTTAGGGTCAAAACTAATAATTGCTCCATTGTTTGCAGCATATTCAATCGCTTTCTCATGAGCATCCTTCATTGGAAAATCTCCAATTGACACTGAACAAAAATGTAATGCGAAAGCATCCTTAAACCAATCTTCTTTTATTGTTTCAGGCTTAAGAAGCATATCTGCACCCGGTTTTCTGTAGAAAGAAAACTCTCTGTTACCATCATCTTTTAACGCAACAAAAGCTAATGAAGTATTGGCATCATTAATTCTTGAAACATATTCACATCCAATGCCATAATATTCAAATTCATCAACAATTTTGTCACCAAAAGGATCATTACCTAACTGAGTTATTAACTTAGACTCTCCTCCAAGTTTAGTAAATGCTCCACAAACATTGGCAGGTGCTCCACCTACAGCCGGCTTAAAAGATTCCACCTGTTTAATTGGAACTCCTGTATTCCGGGGAATAAAATCTATTAACGCTTCTCCAATAGCTAAAAGTTTCTTCATGTTTACATCCCTTCCTGTTTTTTCTTTTGTATAATTCAATACGATGATACCACATTTTTTACTTTTTGTAACTTTATTGTCTTTATATTAGCTGTTATTTGTGATAAAATTGTTTCAACACAAATATGGAGGTTTTTTATGAGCGAGAGAAAAAACAAGACTCCCGGCACTGCTAAAGATAACAATGCTTTATACATTCTTATTTTTACCGTGGTGGTAGTTATAGGCATTGCTGTTTTCATTTTCAGCAAAAACAATAGTTCAAAAAATGACACTAACAACGCCGGTGCTGTTGCAAATAACAATGCGGGCACAACCGCTTTAAGCGTAGTTGAAACAAATGGCTCATTAGACGGAGAAATTGGCGAAAACGAAACAATTGATAATTATGTAAACTTCTTTGGAGATTCTTCTAAGAAAGCTACTGCCAAAGATTCAATCTTTGGTAAAAACATTAACCAGGTTAAAAAGTTTGAATCAAAACGTAGCATAACACTGGACAATCCAAGCGAAGCTTCAGCAGATTCAAGTGACAAGGGTGATACATACACTTACCTAACTTACAAGTTCAACGGTGAAAAATCCCCAGCAGTCCTTGGAATTCCTGTTAACACTGATTCTAACGCGTGTATGCTTGTATACGTATTTAAGAATAAAGAATTAACAGAAATAAGAGTTCAGTATGGCGAAGTGGGGATGGACCAGTACAACAACATGATCAACACGCTTACAAACACATACGGACAGGCTTCATTCTCAAGAAGCTGGTCTGACGGTTCAAAAGAATCATGGTGGAAATCAAAGGCATACACACTTGATGCCGTGTGCCAGAAAGATGCCATAACACTTTATTATAAAGTTAATTAGTAAACGAAAACAATAAAAGGACTGTCGCTTTTGTAAATTTATCACCAATGCGACAATCCTTTTTTGTTTTATTCCACAAATATATCTTTCATATTTTTATTACTTGGCTTACTCTTAAAATTAACCACTATCTTTTTTAAATCTTCACCTTTTTGCCATCTGCTAAACAAATCAATCTTCATTTCGTATCCACGCATAATTTCTTCAATACGATTTTCACTAATATTAGAATCCAATTCATATAATTCTCTGATAAATTCAGCCGATGGTAATTTATCAACATCTACTAAACTTCTATCTTTTACTAATCCTAAAAGCTTAAGTTCTGTATTTTGAAAACTTTCTGTTGCAATTTTAAGCATATCTTTATTATTCGCAGGTACGCTATCATTTACAAATAAAGATTTACCGCTGTCATATATAGGTGCAGGTTTTACAAATTCCAAAGTATTGGCATCCCTTAGCACTGATATATTAGCCAAATGTCTATCTCGTCCTGATATTATAAAGTCAGTCATAATTTGATATTCCAAAAAAGGTCGAAGAACAGATTCATCCAGTCCATACATTCCGCACACTTTAATAAAATGCTCGTATGAATTAATATTTTGAGGTTGTTTTTTTGATGCTACAACATCGTATGCACTAATAAGTTCAAGACTTTCTGACGTAAAAAGTTCTGAAAAACAACCATACTGATATTCCTGCCCATGTATTTCGATTAATTTATATGGAGTATAATTATCAAACTGCTGCAATTCATGCATCTTTGTTGCAAAAACCTCATTAAAACTTTCAGCAGAAAAATAATCTCTGTTCCCCTTTATCATTCCTCTTTTTCCGTTACGAATAGTCCAACATTTTCCTAAAGTTCCCTGCAAAGAACTATTAGGTGTATAATGTGGAACAATATGCGAATCTCTTTGAGTTTCTCCTGCAATATTAATATCATCATAAAATTCATTTACAAACAGATTTACATCTTTCCATTTAAGGCCTGAATCCACTGGAGAAATCCAATAATAATCTGTTAATGACAATCCCAAATTCTTCACCAAAAAATCTTCCGGACTTAACAAACCTTTCTTTTCCAGCATTGTCTTTATATGTCCCTGTTCAATAGGAACTGCTCTACGTTTCCACCACTCCTTTAGCCAATTAGTACTACCTTCTGTGTGCAATGGTGCCAATTCTTCATTTTTTGAATTAAGTTTGTAATTTACTATTGAACCATCCTCAGTCAAATTTATTATTGCAATAGGTTCATCTTTTCTTTTAAAAATGTAAGGATTCATATGCAGCCTCCAATTCCAACTTGCTTAACTCTTCATCCAATTTCCATTGAGCAAGTATATCAATATATAATGTGGATTCATGTTTTACAGGCATAACTTCTCTAGTATATTTTTTCCCAGATTGGCAAAAAACTATATAAAATGATTTCTGTCTTATAAGCACATCGCCATATACATTATATCTCTCTGAAAAAACTTTTTTTCTATATATACATAAATTATATAATTCGTCCATTTCAACATCCAATGCATCTGCTATACTTTTAAGCTGTCCTGCACGTATGTTTTCAACAGGCAATTTCAAATTAACCAAATCATTTAATGTGCTATAGGGCACATCACTTTTTTTAGAAAGCTTATACACTGATATGTTATTTTTCTGCAAATATTCTTTAAGCATAACCTGTCACCTCATTGTTTTCTATAGAAATTAATATACCGTAGTTGCGGTATACTATCAATATAAAAATAATAAGTTAATACTTATTGATAACTAATGTTGTTTACTCAATATCTATTAACTTATTACTTTACATATATATTTGCGAGAACGTTTCGCCCCCAATTAATTTTTCTTTTTCTTTGCAATATCCAATGTACATAAAATAGTTGGTATATTTAGCACTATAAAATCTCCTAACAAATCTATTGCAAACAAGCTTTTATGTGTAGATACTTTTTTATCATTGATAAAATCATTCTCAGCACTTATAGAAGAATCGCTTTCAAATCCACTTTCTTCTATTGCAACAGGCTGTATTTCATCTGCCGCATATTCATTTTCTTTTTGAACAATCTGAAAAATACTTATACCGATAATGACACTTAACTCTCACTACTTTAATGAGTCACATACAGCTCTATTACGCTTCGCTTCATTTCGCTGATGCGGCATTCGCCGCATTAAAAAAAGAGAGAATGTTCTTTTCGAAATAACACGACCGAATTTGTAGCCACTGAAATTATATACGTATAAAAACAAGCCGCAGCGAATTTCATTTTCGCTGCGGCTTGGTATTATACCCACATTATTTTGCAGAATATTTTTTCTTTCTTCCATAGACTGCGGTTCCCGCTACGCCTATTCCGGAGACAAAAAGCAAAGCAATCCAAATATTTATCATGCTTTTTTCGCCGGTTTTAGGAAAAATATGTGTAACGGTACTACCAGCCCTCGCTGATACAACGGCATAGTATCCTCCTTTATCAATGGTAAAGGATATTTTATTGCTATCGCTTTTTGAAACAAGCTGTGATAGACTTCCGTTTGTGGAAATCTTAGCTACTTTAGGCACACCATAACCCTTTGGCAAGGTAATGTTCACCTGAAGCGTCTTCTTCACGTCAACACGAGTTCCGTACTCATCTATAAAATAAATTTCATAAAACAAAATATTGGTTCCGAGATTAGTTGTACAGTCTGAAATCCACTGATAAGCCCGTTTATCCTGTTTGGTAATTGGAAAAATCACCATTCGTAAGGAAGTAACATCGGATTTCGATGTCAATGTAATCTTAATGCCGTCAGGTAATTCTACAACATAATGTCCGTCATTGTCTTTTTTTGCACCGTAACAGCCATCAGGAAGCGTATAAACCGCTTTTGCAAACACGCCGATCGTCTTTTCTTCCGGCAGATTGTTCCCGGTGGCGAAAACCGGCAAAGAACAAAAAATGGACAATATAACGCTGGCAATGAGAACAGCTGTTTTTTTCATATTTTCATCCTCCCACAGTGGTATTCAGCGTTACAGCTCCGGCGCTATAATAAGTATCCGGCTCGTACGCCATTATTTTAAGTTTTATGTTTGCTCCGCTTTTAGGAATTTTGTCAAATGTAACCGTCTTGACATATTCATTCGGCTTTAAAAGTCCTGTTTCGGCAAGAATATTGTCCTCTTCATCAAGAATGCGCAACTTTAACCAGACCTTGTTGCCTTCATCATTGGTTAAGTACACATCCGCGGAGTTACCATTCAAAACGACTTTGCCGCATACATGGGTTGAGAAATTCATTCCATCCTTATAAATCTGCGTCCAGCTTTCGTCCGCCACATCTGGCATACCACTTTGTGCTGTTTCCTCAAATGGCGGTGGTGTAAACTTTGGTTGCTCAGTTCTTCCACCTGTCAGAACAAAAGACAGGACCATTCCGAGAACAGCAAGAAAGCAAATGGCAGCAGAGAAATAAATGGCTTTACACTTCATATTTTTAGACTCCTGTACATTTTTTACCATCCCTCATATCCTCTCCCCATTATCTTGATAAGCAGAAATCAGGGATAATCTCCATAATAACACAGGCTGCATGTTAGCACGCATCCTAAATTCCGATGATATTATTCGTTTACGAGGGTCACTGTTACTACACCGATTTTTGTTTTTACAGAAGTATCGGAAGCAAGATCTCCGGTCAGGCTGAGAGTTGCGCTACCCGAAGGTGCGGCTGAATATCTAGTATCTACAGCGCTATTGAGATTCAGTGTTCCACCATCAGAGAAACTTCCGCTAATTCCGTTGTATCCTGACTCAGGTGCATAGCTGAGCTGTGCAGTTACATTGGCATTAGAATGATTTGTGACTTCGATTTTGTTTGCGTCTGTCGCGCAACTCCATGTAGCAGCCTTGGCACCGTCATAGCCGTGCGTATCCGGATTCCATGTTCCTTTTGAAGCGTCTGTATAAGTAAATTCCATACTTCCCCAGGCAATATCTACACTGTAAACTGTTGCTGAAGCATCGCCCGCAACATAAGTACCCTTAACCACTGCGGAGTCACTTCCATCTTTAGCTGTGATAGGACTTGCCGCAAAGGCAGTTACAGACGCCGTAGAAAGTAGCGCCAAAGAAATAATAATTGCAAATATTTTTTTCATTTCTCTATATTCCTTTCTGATATAAAATACAAATTAATTCAGGGAAACTGTAATAGAACCGACTTTTGTAAAATTGGTAATATTACTTGCAAGGGTTCCGGAAAGCGTTAGTTTAGTACTTACGCCGTCAGCCCCCGCCACATCATCTACAGTACCTGCGTTCAGCGTTTTAGACTCCACACTGAATGCACCGTTTACATCTTCAAAACCGGAAGCTTTTGCATAAGCAAAACTCACATTCACATCCTTGTTGGAATGATTAGTTACGGTGACCGTATCTCCGTCTGCAGTCCAATTTGTTGTGATGTTGTCGGTATATTGATGTTTAGAAGGATCCCACACTCTGGTACCTGCGGCAGAATAGGTAAATTGCATTGCTCCCCATGCAACGTTTACACTGTAAACATCTGGTGTGTCCGTACCGTTTGCATACTTTGCCTGCACATCAATGCTTCGGTTTTCGTTTTTGCCTATGGTATCTTCTCCCCCATAGGCGGTAACCGGTACTGCCAAAATCGTAAGAGTTAAAAGCATAACAAATAATTTTTTCATATTAAAAATTCCTTTCTTTATGTTTATATATTTCACGCCCTTGCAGGCGAAAAAGTACTACTCCGTCACCGTTACAGTTACGGGAATTTCCGTATTGACCATAGCTTTTTCTCCGCTTGTGCGGTCATAATACAGGACAACGATTTTTCCGTCATAGCCTCCTGCAGCAAGCTTCTTTTCGGCACCGTCCAAAAGGTTCAGTGCGGAAACCCTGTTGCCAGGCTCCAATCTACCCGATTGCAGGATAACAACGTCATCTATTACAAGCTGAAGTACCATATCCTGATTGGATTTTGTCGGATTGGCAAACAAAAGTGTTGCCTTCTTATCCGAAAGGCTGATATCTACCTCTTTTGCATAGGTAAGACCTACTGCTCCGCCGCCCTCTGGCTGTGAGAGTTTTTCCTCCCCATCGTCACCGATTGGTTCGGCGTTTTCCTCAACCTGCTGTGGTGCATAATCTGGAGCAAGGATGGCATCACCATCACGAAACCATATCGCCCAAACGCTTAATCCCACCGCGGCAATTGTAATAAGTAGCAAAAGCAAAAGTAGTAGCCACTTTTTTTTGTTTTCTTTCTTGTCATCGGTCATACTTAATCACCTCCAACTGTTACTGTTACCGAACCGAGTACCGATTTTTCCATTGATTCTGTCGGTTTTCCGTTTAAACTCAACCACGCAGATTTCTTTTCTACTGCCGGAAGGACAACCGGTGCGGTAATAACTGCTTCCCCATCGGTAAAGCCACCGGACACCTGACTCTTTGTCTGCGTGTATCGATAGGATACGCTGACCTCAACATCGCCACTGTTTTGTACGGTAATTTTATTTCCATCCGTTTTATCCGGACTCCAGCCGACACCCTCGTAGGTATGAGTTTCTGCGTTCCATGTTCCATCCGAGTAAGTAAATTCCATGTCTCCCCATGTGATATCCACGCTGACAATGTCAACATGAATGTCCTTGTAACTTACAAAACTGTTTCCCACATTATCAACGGCTGTTACAGTTATCCTTATATCTCCTGCGGGGATTTCCGTCAGTGTAAAGCTAACATTGGTTTTCCCACTTACCGAAATGTTTTCTGTTTTCAGAGTTTCCTCGCTGTTTTCTATCTTATATGTAACCGAAGCAAGCCCCGACAAACCTGTACCATCCTCACCGTCCTTTACAGTCACAGTCATTCCCGATCCTGCGGAATACTCACCAAAGGTAATTTCAGGAGTGGTCTTGTCTGTTTGAACAAGCTTAAAGCCCTCTGTTTTATTGGCTTCTCTGCCTGTCTCCGTGTCCCCTGCATTATCGTAAATCTTGTAATAAATGTAATACTTACCTTCATCACTTACGGTAATTGTATTCCCGGTAAGTTTCGTCAGACCCTCGGTTGGAATTTCCTCGGTATTTGAAACTACTTTGTACCATTTTTCGTCAACGCCACTTTGACTATCGCTTGCGGTTATAGTAATGACCTGATCATCTTTCGACCAGCTGTTTGAACCACCGCTTACGGTTACAGTCGGTGGGTCAAAGTCAAGTTTATCAACCTTTATAGTTGCACTGTTCTTTCCGCCGTAGTCAAGATCTCGGACAGTCACCGTATAGTCGCCATTCTGCCTTGCCCAGACCTGACCATTTGGCTCTATGCTTGTTTTGCCATCCGGTAAAATAACTTCGTAATTTTTTCCGGTGTAATTTGAAAGCCTCCAGGTTAATGTCGCCATATCGTTTGTCCATGCTGTCGGTGCACCTTCTATGGTAATCGTCGGTGCATGATTCTCAACCGCCGTTTGGGAAATCACCGTATAAGCCTGCGAATAGGCTGTGCAAGTGTGACTAAGATTATCAAAAACCTTAATATGCAGATATTTAGTTGTCAGCACACTTTCGGTCGCCGTATAAGCAACTGTTTTTGCACCTGTCCGAAGTGTACTCCACGAAGTCGGTGTTACAGTGCTGTTCGTCCAACTGTATTGCACGGTTTTTACTCCCGAATGTGCATCGGCATAGGTTATAGGTAAAACAATTTTTGTATAAACACCACTTTTTGGTGATTCAACGGTTCCGCTTGTCAACTCTCCGACAGAAGCCGTAGGGGCTTCCCGATCAATTTTTTCAACCTGAACAGTTTCGGAAACGGTAACATCTCCCGCTGTCAATAGGAATGTATAATAACCGTTATTTGTAACTGTAACGCTTGTTGCAGTTGAACTTAATGTTGTCCACGTGGTTGCATCCGACTTGCGGTATTTCAGAGTTTCTGCACCGGTTGTCGAAATTTTTATGCTTCTGCTTGTAGCCCAATTCGTATTATTAGCCGTAACAGTGAGCGTTGGTGGTGTGCTTCCCGTTGCGGGGGTTGACGCCGTGCCGAAATCAAGACAAACGTTTTTGTAATCCGAAGCTCCCGTTGTAGCATAAACTGCTTTTACATGAAGATACCACTTGCCATTGCTTGTGCCACTACCCGGTTCTTTACGAATGGATAGCGAAAGCCCTGATTTTTTTGCGGTGGTAAGCTCTGATGATGAAAGTTCCACCCAACCTGTTGTCGGTGCAGTCGTTGAATCCGACCATGCGTAACTCATTCCCGTGGTTTTTGTCTGATTCGCATCAACTTTAATCGTTGCTTTGCCCGTGCCATTGGTAATTCCGTTTCCCGTAACGGTGAATTTCGGAACGGATGTGTCAACGGTTGCAGTTGTGGTACCCGTGCCGCTTGTTGTCGCCTTTGTAGTTGTAACGTCGCACATATCCTTGATATAACTTGGATTTGTAAATCCGTTTACAGTGAGTTTTCCACTTGCGTTATTCGCTACAGTCCCCTTAAAATAGAGAACGTTTGTATTCGCTCCTCCAACATAAGAGGCCATTCCCCATGATGTGTTCACCTTAACACTTGAAAGAGTGCCACTGTTCGTGCTATCTACAATTTCGTCAAAAATTAACGAAACTATAAATGAATCTCCAATCTTGTAAGTACCTCCTGCCATAGGAGCAACTGCCACAAGCTGGGGTTCAATAGGGTCGTAAATCATAGTGTAATCGTTATAGCTGTTCATGTACCAGATATCTTCGCCGCTACCGGCTGACGAGAACCAGACATGAGCGGTATCGTTAATGTCAAACAATATGTATTTGTTGTTTTCGACTCTTCTACCGCTTGCTGCATTCGTTCCGTTTACCGCAGAAATCTGTGTTCCGGTCATAGCCGGAAGATTCAATGCGCCATCAGGCTTAGTTGTACCTGAACCCGTCTCCCATGTGGCGGTAAAGTAAGCACTGCCAAACTTGCTGTCGTCTATCGGTATTGCCGACTTGCTTCTGACCGTAGAAGGACCACAACTATTCGGGGCGTGATTTCCCATCCACGCAAGCTGGTATCCATTTTCTTTTTCTTTAAAATTAAAGTATGCTCTGTAATAAAATCCAGATGCCGTCGCCTTTAAATAGGATGAGTCAATGGCTTTGTTTACATTGAAATTTATCTGATTGGTATTTTTTCCTCTGCTATTTTGAAAATATATTTTCCAGTCTCCGGTACCTGACTGGTCAGCAACCCACTTGTTGCTGTCTGTAATGGTTACGGCTCTTTCCGTCTCATTGTACACAGTTCTGTCCACCGTATATCCGCTAACTTTTTTCAATGTCCTCGTTGCATTTGCAGGACTTCCAAGGGCTCCGCCACCCGTTATGCGGTAGATTTCCACCGAATAGGTACGGTCTGCGTTACTATAAGCGGTGGCTGGCTTGCCACTATACGGTGTGTTTGTTGTCTTTTCGCTTATTGTTATGGTTTTTGATGTTTCTCCTTCTTTAAAGGTCAATGTGCCATTTTTGTGTGTAAAGTGCGTGCCGCCTACCGCCGAACCATTTACCGTGCGGAAATAGACAGTCTGGCTGCCCTCGCTGCCGCCGCTTCTTGTCACCGTAAAGGTATTGCTACCATTGTTTTTTATTGTAAAAGTACCGTATGCGGGTAGGCCCAGCCCTATTGTGATCTCCTCGCTGTAATAAGTAACTCCGCCTGCGGTAATATACGCTCTTGCATAATATTTTACACCCTTTTGCAGATTATCCGCCGTAACGGAAATTTTGTCTCCCGCCTTACCTGCTATGGTCGTCGTTGTTGCTTTTCCGTTATTTACGGTAAGGCTCGGTGAGTTCATAACGCCCCAAACAAAGCCACTTTCTGTAACTGCATCAGTGCCGGGATTGTTCAACGTAGAGGTGAGATTTTTTGTATCTTTCGTGAAAACCGGTGTCGAAATATCCACATAAGAAGAAACGTAAACTGAGCAGATCTTTGTAGTGGTATTTCCTGCCTTATCCGTGACTTTTACCGTAGCATTTTTATTCCCCGGTGTTTTAGTAAAATCTGCTGGTAAAGTCACAGTAACCGTACATTCTGAAGCAGGCTCATTATCCGTGATAGTGAGCGCAGCCCGCACCGCGTCTTTCACAGCCTCATCGGAGTCTCCCGTCATAACCTGAGTAGGCGTATAGCCAACATTCGGTGCCTGGCTATCTTTCCACTGAGCTAAAAGCCTCGCTGATTTCGTAGGAGTAAAGCTCTGTCCTGCCGCATATGTCGTGCCGGTTTCAGCATCTTTCCAGTTTACAAACGAATAACCGGCGCGGGTTGGTTTTTGGGTAGATATTTTGATGCTTTCTCCCTTCCAAGTCGCCTGAGTGGAAGGAATATTACCTGCATTTTCGTTGTTTCCATCATAGCGTACAGCCAGCGGACATTGAAAATTCGCCGTAATGGAATTTCCCTCGCTGTCTGAAACAACAAATTTTACCTTGTCAGGAGTAGTAAACTTAACTGTATAACTTCCGTGGTCTAAAATCTTGCTTTTATTTCCGTCATATGTAATCGTTACTGTGTAATCCTTTGAATTTCCCGAACCTTGCTTTTCAATATCATTCAATGACGCCGATATATCTCCGGAGGTAATACTTTCCTTCTCATAGTTATAAGCGTAGTATGGCCCGCAGTTTTGTGCTCCGCCATATCCGCAAAAATAACGGTATCCCGTAGGAGTTCCGGAATTCGGAACCTCATAAAGTCCTCCGACTACACAGTTATCAAAATCCTTGCCCGGTGTAACTACGTCCACATAAACCTTTACCTCGGCATTTGTTCCATACTTGTTTTTTATGTAGTGGGCGGATCTGTTTGTCACATCCGTCGCCTTTAAGATTGCTCCTGCTCCAAGCGCGGACACACCATCGTCATAATTGAAAATGCCGTTTAAAAATGCATAAGTCTGACCTGTCGTAAAGGACTTTGTTTCCACAAAGCTGTGGTAAATGAAGGCTTCTCCGCTGCCGTCTATTCTTTTCAAAACTATAGGTGAAGATACCTCCGCCCCACGGACAGCAAATCCGCTGTTCCATGGTGCTGTACCACCAATCTGAGAAAGCACAATAATAAGACTCAAGGTCACCGCCGCCAGGCGTTTTACTATTCTCTTTTTCTTATCCTTCATAATTCGTTCCATTCCCCTTCCCATAAGCCTGTCTGTTTATATGTTTTTAAGAGTTTTTGATCTGTTTTCAGTTTTTCATGCCCCCGTTCATAATTAAATTTTACCGCCTTGCCAAAGGTCAGCTTCTTCTTACTAAAAACGCTCGTATTCTAACCTCCTGACACATTAAATTTAATAAAGTATAACAAAAAACCATCCTTACGGATGGTTTTCTTCGTAATTGGTCGTTTTTTGAACGCAATTGGTTTTCAAAATCATTTTTTCAGAATAACACATAGGGTGAGTACATCATTCTCTAAACGATAACTTATATCGCCGTCGTATTTTCTCGCCGCTGTCAGCATACTCTCTATGCCGATTCCCCTATGCTTTATCATATTATTTTCGATAACAAGCCCCGGTTTACAGGAGTTGCTACATACAATAACCGTTTTATCCGAAACAGTTCGGATGTTGATATTTATCTTACCATGAGCACCACATTCCTTGCAGCCATTGACAGCGTTTTCCAAAATATTTGAGAGTATAGCGACAAAATCCATATCACTAATGTTGGTGCCTTCCTGCGTGTCCGCTTCAATTGAAATACAAATTCCGTCATTTTGCGCTTTGATATAAAAACTGCTAAGTATTGCATTTACCGTCACATGGGAACAAAATTCTTTCGTTCTTGCAGCGTCCAGACTTTCATTGTACTGTTCTATGTAGTGCAGAGCTTCATTGGTTTCTCCCTTTTGGAGCATTGTGGCAATATTTTGGTTGTGATGTCGGAAATCATGCCGGACGGTTTTGGCAGACATCTCGTTTTCTTTTGCAGTTTTAAGCCGGTCTTGCAGATGCTTCATGTTTTCTTCAATCAACTCCATTCGACTTTCCTTTATCATATAACGGATCATACCAAAACTAATCCACAATACCGAAAAATAAATCAGAACAGTGGCTGCAAACAAAAGACTATACCATGCCCTGAAGTCATTTTTCATAGTATAAATGAAGCAAAATATAGAAAATACACTTAAAAACTGTACAGAAACCAGCGAAATAGAGTGCCAGATTTTTTTATTTAAACCCGAAACCTCACGTATCGCCGGACGCAAAAAGACGATATATGACCATATTACCGGCAGATACAGCAGGGTTCTTATGATTGTTTTCACATATACGGCAGCGATACCGAAGTCGTCTTTAAACCAGACGCTGCTTATCATAGCTGAAATGCAGAAAAAAATGCAGAACATCGACGAATAGCTAAGAAACAAAAACACCTTTTTACAGGCAGGGTCTGCCGACGTCACCATGAAAATAATAAACGCCACAAGCATTGTACTTAAAAACGTAAGAGAAGTAGCATAAAAAGAATGAATGTCAAACAATACCCGTGAAGCGAGCATTGCAAAACAGACAAAGACGGTTAAAAATGCGAAATAAATTGAAACTGTTTTTTTTACAGAATATTTCCGTTCGGTCATAATAGCAAAGCAAACAATATGCATCAGGGCTGTAAGTGTTAACGCCACAAGCTGTCGTGTCATTTTTCTGTTGCCTCCCTTGTGTAAAAATCAAAATACTGTTTTTTCAGTTCTCCCCTCAGCCGTCGGGGAACGGGTATGCGATCCCCATTTGACATTTCAAGGGTTGTTTCAAGCAGACTTTGGACACAGCGCAGATTGACTATGTACGACGCGCCGACCGCCACAAAACCGTTTGCCGTCTGAAATATATTTTTAAACTCCGTAAGAGTCGTGTGCGTTTTCAAACACTTCCCGGATTTCAAATGGATTTCCACACTGTGATTTTTTGCCTCCGCATATAAAACATTAAACAAATCTATGCGGTGAATTTGCTTTCCGCACGAAACAGGAATGTATAAACGGTTACGCCTCTTTTCAATCAGCCTGTCAAGTGCATCCGTCAGCCGCTGTTTAGTGTACGGCTTTGTAAGATAATCGCCCGCATGAAGGACAAACGCTTCCACCGCAAAATCGGGGCTTGTGGTTAGAAAGATAATGTCAGTATCCCCTTCTCTTTTGCTGAGAATCTCCCGTGCAACCTCAGTACCCAAAATACCGGGCATACAAATATCCAACAGTACAATGTCGGGAACACCGCTTTTGCCCATCTCATCCAGCATATCGAATGGATTTAAGAAGCATTTCACGGTTAGCGAAAGTTCCGAATGTGTAAGAGCATATTCGGAAACAATTTGCCCCATATTTTCAAGTTCACTTTTTTGGTCATCGCATATCATAATGTTCATAATAACATCCTCATTTTTTGGAATGATATTGGCAGTCTGCTTTTACTTAAAACGCACTGCATTTGCACACATATTGTGTGCAAATACAAAAAAACTACTATATGATAGTATGTCATATTTTCCTATAAATTTCAACATGGTTAAATATGTAACAAAGATGTCTCTAAGATATGAAGGAGAAGTTTTTACTGTCTCACATATATGAATACACATACAGGTTTTTGATATAAAAGAAATTTTTACTCGACCAAATCATTCTTTACTCTGTTCCAAAACAATAGTCTTTCCTTCTAATCCGGTCACACTGTCTTTTTTTATTTTCATAATCTTCTTTTTTATGCCCATACTATCTGGTTCTAACTTGTTTGTTGTTTTTGAACTACTCTAATGAGTCACATACAGCTCAATTACGTTTCGCTTCATTTCGCTGATGCGACATTTAACTCACTCTCACCGCTTTAATGAGTCACATTCAGCTCTATTACGCTTCGCTTCATTTCGCTGATGCGACATTCGTCGCTTACCCACTACTTTAATGAGTCACATACAGCTCGATTTCACTTCGTTTCATCTCGCTGATGCGACATTCGTCGCATCAAATAAAAAAAGAATATGCTGTAGTGAAAGCAAGCTTTCCTTACAGCATATTCTTTTTTTATTTATATGTGACTCATTGTTTACGCACAAAGAAAAAGTACCACCCCAGGCAATTTAATGTCCGAAACGGTACCCGCAAGTGCGCCTCCAGGGGCTCGAACCCTGCACACCCTGAAAGCCCTAGGGCATTTTATATCAGTTTATTATGCATTATTTTGTGTTATAAAAATGCCCGCAATCCCTTTGTTTATCGGACATTGCGAGCAATATAAAACTTTATGGTATTTTATAATAAAATGTAAAAAGTTCAAGTGTTTGTGGGAAGGATTTTAGGTTTTATACTTATTTAATACATTTATCTGTAATGATTAGTTATCCTCTTTTCTCTTTTTATTCCAAATAATATCACCTATGCATAATACTGTAGAAATATTCATAATTGCAAAATCACGTAATAAATCCAACTCAAAATAACTTTTATCTGTTATGACTGTATCTTTTACATCAGTATATTCATTACTATTATTAATAACTATGTTATTATCCATAGTTTGAATTTCGTAATGCTGCTCCTTATTTTCCCTAGTCACTATTTGAAATGCACTAATACCTACAATTATAATTGACAATACGAATATAATTATTGGTACATAATATTTTTCTTTTTTCATTAATCTTCTGTTAATAAACAGAAAAAAAATTGTAAGTATAATAAAAACTATCATTTTTCCTCCCCCGCAAATTTTGCCTCTATAAATACAGTTCCCGAAATAATTATTATAATCGCTATAATTCCACTATTTCTAAAGGATATTTTCAAAAAATTTTGTAACACTGTAAATATTAACACAGCTATTATAGTCAAAATTGAATATGTTAAATTCTTTTTCATATAAACTTTCCTCCATATGTAAAAAACTGATTTATCTAAATTTAAATTTTCCTGAATTATTCACGGCACAGCCGTGAACGTGGCTGAAAGCCACATAGTTGCTGTATTTTAACTGAATATTGCATTTCACCTATCAAGTGAATGAAAAAAGAACATTCATTTGTGGTAAAATTAAGGTGTCGAATCTTAAAAAATAACTCAAAGGAGCCCTTTATGAGTATTGTAAACACCTTATCATTAGAAAGCATAAGAAAATTAAAATAAATTTTAATGGAAGAGATCTTTCCTCCGATGCAGGCTTACTTCTTATTAAAGAATTCGTAAGCAAACTTGGTTTTAATAAGCTTTTAAGAAAAACTTTCAAGACCAATGATTCTGCATCATTCAGATATCATACGGACCAGGAAAAGCTGCTCCAGATTATATATATGATCATTGCCGGTTATTTTGAAGATGTTGCTTCTGATGAACTTACCAATGATCCTGTATTCAAGTCTGTACTTGACTAATACCTGAATAATTATCCTACGATTCGTATTTTACTTCGTGGTTATAGCGTTTTTGCTACGTCTGTTCTTTATAAGCAGTGCGAGGAAAATGGCACAGGCTATGTGATCAGACTGAAGGAGAATGGCATTCTCCGCAAAAAAGCATCCCATCTTGTGGATGAACTTGATGAAATCTCCAGAAATAACAAAGTTGATTTTGCGGTAGTTTATGGCAAATTCATGTACAAAGCAGTTCATTCAGCAAGATATATCACATTCAAACTGTGTAGCAGCTGCCCATATAAGAATGAATTCTATGAGACGCTTTCAAATATCAGCAAACTGAATGTAAAGTTGGAGTGGCAACTATTAATGAACTTTGACAGTTTAACAACTACTCTGAACTTTGCCACAGGGATTTTCTGCCTTTTGACAGGTTAATTGAGTGGTTTTCTAGCTGTATGAATCATTTTTTAGATTTATAGTGCAACTATCAGTTCAGATATTGTCCCATGAATAATTCAGGATAATTATACCACATATAATTAACATTCCTTCCATCTTGCACTCCTCCTTAACCACAACTACTGTCATTTCAATTCTTCTCCCTTTAATCTAACAATTCAATTTTCTTCAATAAATACTCCAGCACATTTTCTTCATCCACTACCACTTTTGCCTGACAAGCCATACCGTTCATAATTGAACCCGTTTTTCCCTCTTTATTTGTAAACGTAGCTTGCTCACATTTTACTTTTACAAGATAATATGCACTTCCGGAAGATTCATCCACTTTTATATCCTTAGAAATAGAATCTACTACTCCTGTAAAATATCCATATTCGGCTGACGGATATGCCGCTATTTCAAATTTTACTTTTTGTCCGTTCCGCATTTTTGCAATATCAGCATTTCCTACATAGATTTCTGCATAATATCCACTGCTAGTTTCAGGTAATATCCGACATATTGTAGTGCCCTCCTGAACGTATGACCCCTGCTTAATTTCCATATTTTGTGATATATATCCTGACACACTTGCTTTTACAGTACATTTACCATTTTGCAAATCAAAGGTTTTAAGATTGTTCTCGCACTCTGTTTTTTTATTTTCATATGTAAGAAGTTCACTGCCAACATTTTCTTTTTCTGTCAAGATAGTAATATTTTCATTTATTTCTGAATCTGTCCCGTTCAGTGCCTCTACCTGCGCTTGTGTGGAATCCAAATTAGACTGTAATGATAATATTGTTGTGTTTGATGTTTCAATTTGTTGCTCTATTGCAGCAATCTGCTGTAATTCAAGATTTTTTAAAGTCTTTTTTCTTTCCTTTTGGTAAGTTTTAATTTTAGTCTGTACTGAGAAAATATTATTCTTCAATTCTTTAATTACAGAGGTGTCTTTGGATGCTTTCAACTGTTTTTTTAATTCTGTAACATTATTCTTAACTTCTTTTATTTGATTATCATATTGAAGTTTAGTAGCGTCATAATTTGAAATATATCCTGCTACTATACTGCTATAATAACTATCTTTTACATTAAATGTATTTTTTCTACTCTTAATACAGTTTTCAACTGTTTCAAGTTTATTTATACGCATTTTGTACTCATTAATGCTGTTTTGAATACTATTTATAGTCTTTTCATATTGATTTTTTTGTCCTTTAACATCTTTATCGGAAGAACTAACATTGGCATATGTCAACAACCTTCTATTATTAAATTCATCATAATATTTATTACTTTTCAATGCTTCAAATGCACTGTTATTCCCATCCAGACTTTTCTGATATGCGGACAACATTTTAATTCTTTCATTAATATTTTCAAGTTCAGTTTGGTATTTTTTTATAGATTCGTTAATCGAATCCACACTCAATGTTAACAAAATATCACCTTTATTAACATACTGTCCCTCACTAAAATTACATTTTTCTACCTTGCCTGTGACACCATTGCTTATGTCAACTATGTCTCCATCACTTCTAAATATTCCATTACTTTTTACACTGATGTCTATTTTTGAAAAATACATCCAACATAATGCAACTATAAGCATTCCTAATAACAGGTATATGAAATATACAAAAAACGGATTTGGACGTGAATTATATACTTCTGTACTATCAGACATATCCTTCATATCTACAATAATAGGTTTCATTTCTATATACCTCCTGAGCTCAATGCAATGTTATCTTCTATGGTACTTTCTAACGACTGCTGACTGACAAGTTCTGCATATTTCCCTCCCATTGCTTTTAATTCCTCATGTGTTCCACTCTCTATAATTCTTCCTTTTTCCATAACAAATATCTTATCGCAATTCTTTATTGTACTTAACCTATGTGCAATAAATATTGTCGTCACATCTTTTGAAAATTCATTAATAGTCCTATCTAGTGCTCTTTCCGTAATCGAATCTAAATTACTTGTCGCCTCATCCAGTATTAATATATCCGGCTTTTTCAACATTGCCCTGGCAATCGCAAGTCTCTGTCTCTGTCCACCAGATAAATTTGCTCCATTTTCTTCCAACCTTGTTTCATATCTTAACGGTAACTCATTAATAAAATCATGTGCCTGTGCTATTTTTGAAGCTTCTATAATATCGTCCATTGTAGCATCATCCAAACCAAGCGAGAGATTTTCCAAAATACTTCCGCTAAATAAAAATGTTTCCTGCGGAATATAGGCTATTCTTTCCCTCAAGCATTCTATTTGTATATCTTCAATATTATTTCCATTAATAAGAATTTCCCCCTTTTCAGGAGTATACATATGTAATAATAACTTTGATAACGTAGTCTTTCCCGAACCACTCTCCCCTACAAACGCTACCCTTTGTCCTTTTTTTATAGAAATATCTATATCCTCTAATACCAGTCTTCTTGTTCCGTATCGGAAATCAACATTTTTTATTTCAATATCCCCCGCCAGACTCTCCGGGTTCATTTTCTTTTGTTCATTCTGTGATTTTTCTGCCTCTAAGTCCAATATTTCTCCTAATCTGTCAGCAGCAACAACAGCCGTCTGTACTTGAGGTTGCAAATTTATCAAATTTTTAATCGGATCAAGAAAATATACTAACAACGAATTAAATGTAATAAGTGCTCCCATCGTCATTTCTCCATGAATTACACTTACACCACCTGCCCATAAAATAACAATTCCACCAACAAGTTCAATAAATACTTTAAGAGAAGACTGAACATTGCTTACCCAGCTTAAATTAAAAATACTTTTTAGCAACTTAACAAATTTAATTTCCGTTTCCCTATTCGCTTTTCTCTCTGCATTATATGCCTTGATTGTCTGTATTCCATTTAATGATTCTACAAGATATGAGGTGAGTTGTGCATTATCTTCCATCTGCTTTCTGTTTAATTTCTCGTACCATTTATTAAAAGTTATAACGATAATCATATATAAAATTACAATAATTACTGCGATTCCAAACATTTTTGCATTTTGAATATAAAGAATAACTGCCCCCGCAACAGCCATTAATGTATCAATCATAATTGTAAGGGTTGCTCCTGATATGGCATCCCGCACATTTCCGGCATCATTGAATCTGGATATTATCTCTCCTACTTTTCTGGTTCCAAAAAAATTCATCGGAAGCTCTATCACGTGGCGATAGTATCCCAAAAGTAATGCAATATCCAGTTTCTGACTCAAATACAACAACAAATGCGATCTGAATGCATCAAGCAACACTTTAAATACATTAAGCAAAATAACACCTACAGATAGCGTTGTTAATGTTTTTGTCAAACCATCCGGCAATACATCATCTACAAGTGCCTTAAAATAAAATGCACCTAATATTCCTAAAATTGTATATAGCAAAGATGCTACAAATATATGTATCATCAGCTTCTTATGCGGGATGAGTAAATGAAAAAAACGACTGAAAAGTCCCTTTGTCTCATCGCCTTTTTTAAAAGTTTCATTCTTCACGAGCAAAATAAGTATACCCGACCACTGATATTTAGGTGGCTTATTTTCTTCATGCACTTCTCCAAAGAACTCTTCCGGCGTAAGTTTTATAATACCTCTGCCCGGATCTGCTATGACAACCTGTTTCTTTGTTATTTTATGGATAACAACATAATGCAAAAGATTTCCATCAACAATGACATGTGCAATGCATGGAAGCGGAAATTCTGAAAAAAATGCCTCTTTATTTCCTTTCACACCTTTTGCACTAAACCCTAACTGCTCTGCCGCTTTTATGATTCCATATGCATTTGTTCCCTGTTTATCTGTTCCTGCAACTTCACGAATTTTTGTTATTCCAATTTTATAACCATTCTGTTTTGAAATTGTTGCAAGACATGCAGCACCACAATCAGTGATGTCATGCTGTTTTATACAATAGTATCTCATGTTTAAATTTCTCCAAATTCCATATATAAAATCTACGCAGTATTTCGCCCCCCATTTTTTCAAAGTCATTATAATTTAACAATTATAATAGAATCCTTATTGCAATAATAAAAATTACAATACTATATCTCATAATTATTGATAGTTGATTTTCAATCATATAAAACACAACAAATGATACAAGCAATAAATAAAGAAAAATAACATTTTCTGTTAAAAAATAACTTGTTCCTATGGCAACAGTAATAATTAATGAAATAAATGCTATTATAATCTTTAGTTGCTCACAATCCGATTTTTTACCTATGTAAAAAGTATTAACACCTGAATTAAACAACTGGCATTTTCCAGATGTAACATTTAATGCCTTAAGCACGTTCCAATAATCGCCTATTCCATAACATATTTCCAGAACTCCAAAGCATAAAATTCCCGGAGATATTTTACAATTTGCATTAACAGCTACAAAATATAGTATTATGGGAATAATTCCTAAAACTATATTAGGGAGCATACTCATAAATATATATCGTCTACGGCTTATTATATCTGTAGTTGTTGCCAACATCCCTTGCGAGAAAAAATATATATATTTTTTTGATTTACACGGCATAGCTATTGCATGTAATAATTCATGAACAGGCATCATTATTAAGCTCGAGAATAAAATCAGGAAAAAGCAAATTATATCAAGCTCTACGTAATATGTAAAAGTAATAACGAAATACATAAATAAAATTCCTAAAGGTATCGCATATATATATATTTGTTTCATTATTTCATTTATGTCATTGCTATTTTCTAATCTATTATATTTTTTCGCCAAATCATTTTTAGGTAAAGCATCAATATCTTTAAGATATCCTTTAAATTCAATATTAAAAAATTTCATATATTATTTCCTCGTATTATATATCACATTCACTGGTTCAGATTATGGTTTGTTTATTAGTGTAGAATTTTTACACAAAAATTTTATTTCTAGTCAACAATATGCCATTGATACTAAATATCAATGACATATTGCACCACTTTAACAAGTTCCTCACTCTTTAGGTCTCATTTTTTTGTATTTTATCAAACCTATGACCAATCCTACCAAGATGCCTATTGCTGTTCCATATAGCATTCCAACACCTGAATTATTTTCAAAAAATATACTTGAAAACATAACTCCAATAGATGGTCCGATAGCAGTTCCTATCAAAATGTACTTTGATATAAAATCTTCATTCTTTTTTTTCATAGATATTTTATACCATTCCTTAGCCAAAAACTCTGGCCAATCCATAACCTATAGAAAAACCTGCTGCCAAAGCTACCGCACCTGCCGCAAGAGTAAATAATCCTCCATCAACATCGTACAACTGATCTGCTCTCATTTCTATAAAATTGTCCATATTAACCTCCTTTCTTACTATCCAACAATACTATCAGATGTTATTTCCTGTTTTTTCTATTTAAGCCTACTGTTATTCCACCAGCAAAACCTGCACAAAATAATGTTACCAGCATCGCTGTTGTTAGTGCAATACCACCATTAATTTCCATTATTTCATTACTTGTAAGCATTTTGAAATTTGAATTTTCCATAGTTCCTCCCTTCTGTATCATAAAAATAACTAATATATTTCATATCATAGCATTGGCCACCTGCTAAATATTGAAATCAAATTTAAACATCTAAATAAATTTCCGTTTCAAATTCATCAAAACTTTTTATTTCTTTCTCTTGTCTTTTTAATACATTGTATCCCGCTGATTTAGGTTTTAGATTTTTTTCTTTTAAATATTTTTCAAGCCTAGTCACTTCTTCTTGCAATCCTAACGGATTACCTTTATATAATATTTTCACGCAATTTTCCACTATAAATTTTTCTAAAAATTCAAATTTTTTATTTGCCTCTATTTTCTTATTTAACTGTATAAATATTTCTACCTCTGCACGACCATCATGAAATGATCGACGAGTAGCCATAACTATATCTCCTACTCTTACTGCTCCATTTTCCACTATATATTTCATCATTTTTGTTACTATTTTCTCAACATCTATTTCAGAAATGATTCCCTTGAACTTAAGGACATTCTTCAATTCCAATATATATCTTTTGCTAAAATCATTTGCATTCATATTATTTTCTCCTTTAAATCGACACTTTTCAAATCATCAAACTTTGTTTTTTGTGTTTTCCATTCTATTCATCAATTTATTTTTTTGTTGTTTCGAAACGACTATGAATATATATATGTTTTTGCTCATAATCTCAATATCTTTTGCCTAAATGGTATATATTTTTACTTAAATGGTAGTTCTAAATGTGAAAATGTTTATTATTAATGTTTTGTAAGCACAATATTGCTTACCATACTTTTGCAACAAAAAAAGCCACTTACGTGACTTCTTAACCATTTGCACATTCATATTGTCTTTTCAAAAAAACTTTTTTAAACTCACTGACCTTCCTTCTTGATATATCTATATCATTACCGTTCTTCATATATATTACTGTGCCTTTTAGTGATTCTATTTCGTCCAGATTTACTATAAACGAATTATGGCATCTGTAAAACCATTTATTGTTCAGTTTCTGTTCCATCTCCGACATACTGTCGTTACATCTTTTTACTCCCAATGTCGTATAAATCAGTACCCCATGTCTTTGTGCTTCAAAATAATAAATGTTTTTTAGTGAAACTTCCTGCTGTGCCTCTCCAACGATATTTAAGGTTATCTTTTTATCCTTTTCAAGCAATTTTTTTGCTGAATAAAACGCCTCTTTCAGCTCTTCCTTTAAATTCATTTTGTCCAAATATCTAAATGCATTTACGAGATAACCTCTTCTGCTCATTTCCGTATGTGTCGTTAATATCATAAAGATGGTGTCCTTATTTTTCTCTCTGGCTTTTTTAATAGTTTCAAAGCCATCTAACTCATCCATTTCTATATCTATTAAAGATATATCATATTCATCCTTAGATTCCAAATAGGATATTGGATTGTCATACACTGTAAGCTCTATTTCATTTTTCATCTCTTCCTTAATGCATTCTTCTGCCTTTTCTCTCCAGTAAGCCTCATCATCAACTATTGCAATTTTCATGTTATTTACCTTTTTATAGAAATAGTTTCCATAAACTCTTCCTTTCCTATCTCTATGTATATAAGACCATTATTCCTTTCTACACATTCTCTAACATTTTCAAGCCCGAAACCATGATATTCTCTGTCACTTTTTGTTGTAACCAGATTCTTATTTTTAAATTGTCCATTATCCTTATAGGTATTTCTTATGTTTATAATTATGTTTTCATCGTTGTATCTGCAATCTAAATAAATCTGTTTCTTTTTTGACTTACTTGCAGCTTCAATTGCATTGCTTAAAACATTTGAAAATATTGTACATAAATCATAAGCATCAATCCTACACTCTGTAGGTAAAACACCTGAAACTTTCATTTTTACACCTGAATCTATTGCCTGATAATAGTATTTATTCACTATTGCTTCCGCTATTCCGTTTCCGATGCTAACTGCATTTCCCAACTCATCTATTTTTATGTTTATTTTTTCTAAATAGTCATTTACTTCTTCATACTGTTTGCTATTTATAAGTTTTGTAAGCAATTCTAAGTGATTTCTAACATCGTGTCTGAACTTTTTTGTGTTTTTTTCACGTTCTTCAAGATATTCATAATAGTTTTGCTGCTCCTTCAAGTACATTTTTGTTTCCAGTTCTCTTTCCTGAGAAACATTTTTTGAAACCTTAAGTAGAATTACTGCCCCCAATTGTATGAATATCCCAACTATAACAGCTATGAACGCACCTGAAAATACTAGTTTATGTTTTTCAGACAATTCAATTGTTGCAACTTTTGCAACCGTCATCACCACAATGGAATTTACAACAATTAGCACTGTCAGTAATACCAGATTTTTATATTCTATTTTTTTCAATCCGTATTGATAATGTTTCCTATAAATATAGCCTACCGTATAAATAAACATTAACGATAAAACTGACGCCATAAGTTCTTCAAAACTCTTAATGCCAAACGGTAAAAGTCCCAAAAAGAGTTTTACCAAAATTAAAAACATAGTGTCTATCATAGACATCATAAATGGAATCCATATAGAAAATAAAAGCAATAATTTTCTTTTTTCTGCATACCACATTCTAAACACTGCATATGTTGTAATAAAGTATACAATTGAACCAATCTTCATTTTCTCATCAAAGTAAATAATACCTGATGCCAGTGCTATGATTGTAGCTATCAATATGATTTTATACTTATTAATTCTCTCTTCAAAATTTCCAAACAAATTCATTGCCATTATTATTTTTATAAAATGGCTGAAATCTGTTAATATTGCTATAAATAGATTCATATATTCCTCTTGCTGTTACTAAGTTACATCCATTATAACAAAATAACCTTCATTGCAAAAGGAATATATAATAACATTTTATATATTAATAATATGTGTTTCTAGAAAAATCTAAGAAACCATTTGTAAATGTATGAGTACAATACTTTTCCTTCCCGTATATACTAAAGTATTGTCCGGACAAGTACATATTACTTTTATTTTTTCTAATGTAAATGGATTTTTCCTAAGTGTATGTCTTAATTTCCTAAATGGTATCAATATACGCTTAACAAAATAATTTATGAATAGATATAAGAAAATATAATCGAAAATAACATTCTTCCCACAACTTGTGGGAAGATTTGTGGGAAAGATTTACATAACGTCGATTTTTTCAAACCTTTTTCCTCCTAATTTAATTTTTATCGATGTTTTTTAATGTTGATGTTGTTGTCACATTAATTTTTTAATAATGATTTTAAAACTGAAATATGTAGATTGGTAGTTATTTTAAGATTGTATTTTTCAGGGGAAAACAAGTTACTTTTATGTTTCAGAGAAGTTTCTGGTTTTATAAGTGATTTTGCGGAATGTGCCTTTAAATAAGGCAGTGCACAGCTCGATTGCACTTCGTTTCATCTCGCTGATGCGGCATTTAACTCACTCTTACTGCTTTAATGAGTCACATACAGCTCAATTACGCTTCGCTTCATTTCGCTGATGCGGCATTCGCCGCATCAAATAAAAAAAGAATATGCTGTAGTGAAAGCAAGCTGTACCGACCCCCAAAAGTTAGACCTAAAAATCTAACGATTGGAGGTCGGTATTT
>ERZ773216.14-NODE-14-length-190649-cov-20.726277_pt1 | contig 190649 bp, 171 predicted proteins | sample MGYA00511259_ERZ773216 | MGnify/ENA primary metagenome ERZ773216 (study PRJEB29015, sample SAMEA2737764) | human gut metagenome | biome: human gut; feature: human-associated habitat; material: faeces | place: China | collected 2012 ... | reverse complement strand
AAACTTGTAAAGAATGCTATTGATTGGGTTTAATAGCATTAATAGAGCGTCAAATATCAGTTTGTTTAATTGGATAAATAGGAATCAGTAGGAGAAGATTATGAAATTTTATAACATATTTTTTAGCCCAACCGGTGGCACAAAGAAAGTAGCGGATATTGTTGCGAAAGGGACGAAGCTGTACACGAAAGAAATTGACCTGATCAAAGAACCGGATAAGCTCATGAAGGTGAGCTTTGAAAAAGAGGACTTGTGTTTGGTTGCTGTTCCGTCCTACGGTGGGCGTATTCCTTCGGTCGTAACGGATATGTTCCGCAATGTAAAGGCAGACGGCACGAAGGCAATTCTTGTGGCGGTGTTTGGAAACCGTGCGATTGACGATACTTTATTGGAGTTACAGGATGTTCTGGAAGAATCAGGTTTTGTGTGCATCGCAGGAATGGAGGCTGTCGCAGAGCATTCCCTGATGAACCAATTTGGAACCGGACGCCCGGATCAGCAGGACGAAAAGGAATTGCTTGAATTTGCTGCAAAGATTCTGCAAAACAGCGAAACGCAAAAGACACCTGAATTCCCCGGTAACAGACCATATCGAGAATATGACGGTGTTCCGCTCAAACCTGTTGCAAATGGAAAATGTACTTCCTGTGGTCTGTGCGCAAAAGAATGCCCGGCGGGTGCCATTTCGTTGGATAATCCGAAGCTGACCGATAAGGATAAATGCATTTCCTGTATGCACTGCGTAGCAGTCTGTCCGAAGAAAGCAAGAAATTACAGTAAGCTTGTCAGTTTTATCGCTGGACAGACAATGAAGAAGGTTTGCTCCGGCAGGAAGGAAAACAAATTGTACTTATAAATCGGGATTTTCGTAATAAATAAGAGAATATGAATTAGATGATTAAGAATATGAGTCGAGTGATTCATATTCTTTTTTAAAATAATACATTGACAATCATCTATGTATTGCATATAATAACACATAGATAAATATCTATGTGAGGTGATTGTAATGAATACTATGGATGTTGCTCTTATTTGTAAAGCACTTGGAGATAGCAATAGACTACAAATTGTCCAAATGTTATCAGAGGGAGAAAAATGCGGCTGTAAACTTTTAGAAGCTTTTGAAATTACTCAGCCAACTCTTTCTCATCATATGAGAATATTAACAGAGTGTGGTTTGGTAAATGCACGTAAGGAAGGAAAATGGAGTCATTATTCTTTAAACTGTGAAACATTAAAGGAATATAAACAGTTTATTGAAGGGTTATCCTGTTCTGGTGGTAAAGGGGGTTGTTGCAATTTATGATTTGGGGATTTATTCAGAATCAGATGCTGGGGATGAAGTGGCTCAATGAGTTGATAGGAAAAATACTTACGGTAGTAGGATTGGATGTTAATTCCAGACTTGGTGGCAGTATTCAATTTTTTATTTATGATGTGTTGAAAATTACAGTATTGCTCTGTTTCCTGATTTATGTGATTTCCTATATTCAAAGTTACTTTCCACCAGAGAGAAGTAAGAAAATCATGGGAAAATTTAAAGGTGTATCAGCAAATTGTATTGCCGCTTTGCTTGGAACGGTAACACCGTTTTGTTCCTGTTCATCTATTCCCTTGTTTATAGGATTTACAAGCGCAGGGCTACCGTTAGGAGTAACCTTTTCCTTTTTGATTTCATCTCCGATGGTTGACCTTGGCAGTTTGATTCTTTTGATGAGTATTTTTGGAACAAAGGTTGCAGTGGTATATGTTATATTCGGACTTGTGATTGCTGTAGTTGGAGGCACCTTCATAGAAAAAATGCATTTAGAAAATTATGTAGAGGATTTTATAAGAAATGCAAGTGCAGTAGATATTGATTCTCCAACATTAACACAAAAGGAAAGACTGGAATATGCCAAAGACCAAGTAGTATCTACATTTAAAAAAATATTTCCTTACATTCTGGTAGGTGTGGGTATTGGTGCATTGATTCATAATTGGATTCCGGAAGTATGGGTGGAAAGTATTCTTGGAAGTAATAATCCTTTTGGTGTAATATTGGCAACTTTAATCGGAATCCCAATGTATGCTGACATTTTCGGAACAATACCGATTGCAGAGGCTCTGCTTGCAAAAGGTGCCCAACTTGGAACTATTTTATCTTTTATGATGGCGGTAACCACATTGAGCCTCCCATCTCTGATTATGCTAAGAAAAGCAATTAAACCAAAACTTCTTGGAATTTTTATTGCTATCTGTGCAATCGGAATTATAGTGGTTGGTTATGTATTTAACGGATTACAAAATTTTTTGATATAAAGGAGGATAACTGATTATGGCATTATTTGGATTAGGAAAAAAGAAAGAAGAAACAAAGTCGTTATGTTGCTGTGGCGGAACCTGCACGCCTGACACAATGGAAAAGGCAGAAGAAAAGAAAACAGGTATGGGAGTAAAGGTTCTTGGTGGTGGTTGTGCAAAGTGTAATCAACTTGAAGCTGCGACAGTAGAAGCATTAACCGAGTTAGGTATGGATACAACTATTGAACATATCAAAGACTGGGGAGAAATTGCCTCCTATGGAGTAATGACAACTCCTGCTTTAGTGATAGACGGAAAAGTTGTTTCCTTTGGAAAGGTATTAAAGAAAGATGAGGTTGTAAAAATTCTTAAAGAGGTCAGAGGCTAATGGAAAAGAAGAAAATTGCTTTTATTTGTGTTCATAACTCATGTCGAAGTCAAATAGCTGAGGCATTAGGGAATCATTTGAGAGGTAATGATTTTGAATGTTACTCCTGTGGTACAGAAACGAAGCCACAGATAAATCAGGATGCGGTCAGACTGATGAAAGAACTATATGGGATTGATATGGAAGAGAAACAGTTTAGTAAAACTTATGATAGAATTCCGACACCCGATATTGCGATTTCAATGGGATGTGATGTAGGATGTCCGTATATTGGCAGAGCATTTGATGATAACTGGAGTTTACCAGACCCAACAGGACAAGGTGATGAAGTCTTTAAAGAAGTAATCAAGCAAATTGAGAGAAAAATTTGGACCATCAGCTATGACTTGACAAAAAATGAAGATTAGAGTAAACTACTAATGTTCAAAAACGAACAGTTCAAAATGAAAGAAGATGTGTTTGTGAAAAATTATTTTGCACATTGTGTTGATGTAGAAGAATTGTATGAAAATATGGTATCTCCTGTTTGTGAAAAATACGAATTGACCTATATGGAGTTTACAGTTCTTATGTTTTTAGCAAATAATCCCCAGTATGATACAGCTACTCAAATTGTTAGATATCGTCATCTTGCTAAATCCCATGTATCTGTTTCCATTCGTTCCTTACAGGAAAGAGGATTGGTGTTAGGTGAACATAGGGAAGGAAATCACAGAACCATTCACTTAAGTGTGGCTGACAAAGCAAGAGATATAATTGCGGATGGGCGTGTGGCGCAAGGCAAATTTTGTGAAATAGTATTCGCGGGATTTTCAAAAGAAGAAATAGAAGCCCTATATAGGTTTACAGAGCAAGTAAACAGAAATATCAAAGAATATTTGAATGATTAGGAGATGTTTATTGTGGAAAATAGCAAGGATTTTTTAGGTACGCAGCCCGTTGGAAAACTGCTTTTTAAGTTGGCAATTCCTACGGTGATAGCACAGTTGATCAATATGTTGTATAACATTGTTGATAGAATCTTTATCGGTCATATACCGGATGCAGGCAGTCTTGCTCTGACGGGTGTCGGTGTGACCATGCCTATTATTATGATTGTGTCGGCATTTGCAGGACTTGTAAGTTCAGGAGGTGCGCCACGTGCTTCTATTTCGATGGGAAAAGGAGATATGGACAGTGCAGAGCAAACGCTTGGTGGATGTTTTCTTTTACAGGTAATTGTTTCAATCATTCTGACAGTGGTACTTTTACTGTTTGGAGAAAATTTGCTGTTAGCTTTTGGAGCCAGTGAGAACACCATTTCGTATGCTGCTTCATATCTGAATATTTATGCTTATGGAACGTTATTTGTGCAGTTGACCTTGGGCATGAATGCATTTGTAACTGCTGAAGGGTTTACAAGGATATCCATGGTATCCGTTGCTATCGGAGCAATTCTAAACATTGTGCTTGATCCGATTATGATTTTTGGATTAAATATGGGTGTTCGTGGTGCTGCTTTGGCAACTGTTATTTCGCAGGCAGTTTCATGTATCGTCGTTGTGGCATTTTTGTGCAGTAAGAAATCAATACTTAGACTGAAACGTAAGAATTTGAATATAAAGCCCAAAGTTGTGTTCCCATGCATAGCACTTGGAACCGCAGCATTTATTATGCAGGCGAGTGAGAGCGTTATATCCGTATGCTTCAATTCTTCCCTGCTGAAATATGGCGGAGATATTGCGGTAGGTGCAATGACGATTCTTACCAGTGTCATGCAGTTTGCAATGCTTCCTTTACAGGGAATTGCACAGGGAGCGCAGCCAATTACAAGCTATAATTATGGAGCAAACAATACGGAACGTGTAAAAAAGACTTTTCGTGTTTTATTAACTACATGTCTGATTTATTCTGTCACACTTTGGCTGGCGGTAATGCTTTTGCCACAATTCTTTGTAAGTATTTTTACTCCGGAGACAGCGATGATCGAGTTTGCATCAAAAGCTCTGCGTATCTATATGGCAGTCATGTTTTTATTTGGTATTCAGATTGCATGCCAAATGACCTTTACAGCTCTTGGCAATGCGGCAAGTTCTATCATTGTGGCAGTTACAAGAAAATTTATTCTGCTGTTACCATTGATTTATATTATGCCACATATGGTTTCAGACAAAACCATGGGTGTTTACCTTGCAGAGCCGGTAGCAGATTTCATAGCAGTAACCTTTACTGCAATTTTGTTTTATTTCCAGTTTAGGAAAGCGATGAACAAGATTGAATCATAGTTTATATAGTCGTTAAGGAGAATTTCTTCTTGACGGCTATATTTGTTTATAAAAAAATAATAAGTATTGGATTGACAAGTATCCGAAATCAGACTAAGAAAATATGATTATAAGCTTAAGAAGTATTGCTCTAACGAAGGCAATATCTACACGGAATCACTTGGTGAATTAGCGTACCAGAATAACCCTAAATTCATGAAATTTATTGCTGACAATTCTCTTGGATTTAAAGCTTATGCATCATTTGGTAAGAATGAGATTACTGAGAGAATTGCTGTTCTTGTTGATTTGGTAAAACTTGTTTGGAATGATGACATGTTTATATAATCCGGAGAAAGGAGAAAGTTTTCATGGTGTTTAATACTTTTATAAAATAAGAAGCACGGGAATGAAATGCTTAGGTATTTGATTGATGTGTGTGGAATAGAAATGGAGGGTGGAATAAATTGAACGCAAAAAAATGGGTTACTATAGTTACCTTAATTTGTACGATAATAGCAGTTGTTTTAATGACCGTATTTAAATGTTGTTTTTCAGATGGAAATATTGGATATGATATAGCGTTAGCAATATTTGGTAGTGCTTTACTTGGGCTTATTATGTCGTTAGTAGAATATTTCTCAGAACGTAAAAAAGCCATGGAACAATTTTGGATTGAGGCGAAACGTGTACTTGCTCAATTCCGAAAAGCGAAATATATTTATTTTGATGAACCGGAGGAGATTGTGATTGGTTGCATTGCAGAAAATTATTATAATAAACGTGCTAAAAAATCAGCTCCAGGAGTAGTTGATATATTTGGCTCGGAAGAGTCACATGTGTATCAAGAAAAATATACTCAGTGGATGGAAGAAAATGAGCCTATGTTATTTACAGAAAACCATGATATAGGAAATAAGTTAAATCAAAATTATATTTCAAAAATGGAAAACTATGAAAAGACCGTAAATGAAGTTATTGACAATTATATAGAATTGTCAAAGATTAGTTTATATGAATTAGACAGTGCGTATAGTAATTTGAATTTTATTTTTTCAAATAAAAATATACGACTTAAAGCTTATAATGAAATATTCAATAAGATAAGAACTATAAAACAAAAATTATTGGAAGAGACTTATCATTTCAATCTTTATAAAGATAATAAGGGGAATTTTGCTGTTTGCATGAACAAGGCAATTGAAGTGAGCAAAGTCTTGTTTACAGAGGAAAAAAAGTCTGAAGATGCTTTTGATTATGTGGGCATTTTCCAGAAAGAATTTGATGATATAGAAGAAAGTTTAGAAACTTTCAGAGCGAAAATATATTTTAGGTCAAAGGTTGAATCAATTGAAAGAATACCAGTAACTGGTAGGATGATGAATTTTCAGGATTCTACTGAGGTATCAAATAGTTAAAAGAGGGAAGGTGGTTGCATGGCAGCAGATAAAGAGTTTTTAACTTACAATCAACAGATGAAGAAGTTACGAGATAAAAAGAAAATTGATTGTGGAAATACCAAAGATAAGACAACATTAGTTAGAATGGGCTATTTCAATTTAGTAAATGGTTATAAAGAACCTTTTATTTGTGGAAAGGATAATAATGGGAATCACATATACATTGCCAATACTTCTTTAAAGGCTCTTTATGCACTTAAAAAATTTGATGATGACCTTAGGATGCTTTTGTTAAAATATATTACTCAGATTGAAGAAGAAGTCCGTACGCTAACTGGATATAAATTTGATCAATGTAATGATAATGGAAAGACTCCTTGGTATGACGCAAAAGCATATTCTGATGATAGTAAACTACAAAATAAGATGAATGCAATTTCATCAGCTTACAGTGAACTGAACAGAAGTAGATCGGAATATGTAAGATTTTATATGAATAATCATGAAACAATACCAACCTGGATTATGATTAAGGTAGTCAATTTTTCTACATTTATTGATGTGCTTAGCAATAGTAAAAATGGTGTAACACATGCACTTTGCAAATTATATGATTTAAAAGATGATAAAGGCTATTATAATGTGAAATTATTAATAGGAAGCCTACATTGGCTGAGAAAAGTTAGAAATTCTTGCGCTCATAATGAAAGAGTATATTGTATTAAACAGCTTCCAGCTAGAAATGATAAAAACAGTGGTCGAATTCTTGAAGGATATTTTAGAAGTCTACGTCCAACATATCTTAAAGATAAAGATAAAAAAATAATAGATTTATTGGTATATTTTAAGTATTACTTGACTGATAAAGATTTTAAGGATATGATGGGAGAATTTCAAAAGACGTTGTTAAAATTACAGTCTGAGGTTTCAACTAATGCATTTGACAACGTTAGAGGTAAAATGGGAATAAAAAATTTGGCGGATCTTGAGACATTGAAGAATCTTCCCAAAACAAAAATAATGCATCATAAGTTTGAAACATATTAAAAATTTGGAAAATTTTCTGGATATTATTGTAATATTTTTTCACTCATGGTAATATACTAATACAGAGATAACCAGATGTATTCTGGTGGAAAGGCACTTGCGGTAACGCAGGTGCTTTTTAATGAGACCGTTTCAAGTTTTGTGTAAACTCAAAAAACTGACATAAGATTTTATTGATAGTTATACTAAGAGCAGAGACCAGATTTTGGTTCTCTGCTCTATCTGCATTATACAGGTATAAATGCACATGTCAGATAGATTTCCCTAGAATTCTGCTTTTTCCAGCCGTTCTTCAAAGTAGATTTCCAGATGGGCTCGTATCTGGGACCAGTCCCTGCGACGTCCGGTCCATTTTTTAGTGATGTCCATGGTGGCCAGATAGAGCATTTTTAAGAGGCTGTCATCGCTTGGAAAGACAGTCCTGCTTTTGGTGACTTTACGCAGCTGCCGGTTGAATCCTTCAATCGCATTAGTTGTATAAATGAGTTGCTTGTTTTTTTCTCTTTGCTCTCCCCTATAGGTTACAAGTACAGAAAAAAGAAATGTGGCAAAAGATACAATAAAAGCTAAAATTGAAATTGTAAGTTCCATATTATTGTAAGTCCCTCTCTAATAAATCTATTATTTCCTTAATGTTTAGATCCAAATAACATGATTCTGCTTTTATTTTTTTAATAACATCTAAATAGTTTTCATACTGATTGTCTGTATTAAAAATAACATCGACTAGCTCTGCATAGAAGTTAGGATTAATATCATTAATTTTAAGCATTGTAAGCATAAATTTACTACGACGAACTATCTTTTCGCATGTCTTCTCTAGAAAGATTTCTAGTTCTTTATGATTACTATATTTCGATAACACTACTGGTTTATATGATTCAGTATAATCCCATAGAAAGAAATAATTTATATATCTAACAAATAACTTTTTATCCCATACAACCTCATTATTATTACTAAGCCATTTTTCGTTTTTGCTATCCAATAAACATAATGATTGATCCCAGAAATCATCTACGGCAGACGCTCTATATGGATTAAAATATGCTGGAACCAAAACAAAATTGCCTAAGCTATGATACAAGTCTAGATACGATGATAATCCATTAACTTCATTAAGCCATACTTTCAAAGTTTTTTTGCTAATCTCGTTTGCAAACAACTCCAACATAAAATTAGGTGAAATTCGTCCTTTTTTTAGAGAAACAATATTTTTCTCTTTACAGCTTTCAAATGATTCCTTAATAATCATATTTACTATAGTTTGAGCAGAATTCATTGTTTCAGGGCCTACCAGACCAAAAGAATCAATTGCACTACTTCCATACCGACTAAGCTTTCCATTGCTTACATCATTCCACCCCCACAATGCTCTGTAAACCTCACGAGTAAGCATACATGTATCATTTTCGTTGTTCTCAAGCGTCCCATCGCAATCCGCGACATTACCAAATTTTTGGTTTACGACTTCTGCAAACTTCTTTCCATTTTCATAGCCACTATTTCTTGCCTTGTCATTATTAGCTTTATATGTAAAATACCTTGAATATGTATCTAATCCGCTTTCTGCCAACAACTTATTTTCGAACTCAAAATTGTATTCTATTGGATTATTTAACTTAAGAAAATCAGATAATTTCATATCCACTTATACCTCATCTACTTTCCTAACTTTCTCTCTAAATCAGCAATCCTCTGTTCTTCATATGATGCTTGCTGTGCATGCCAATTTGCAGTATCCAAATCTTTTCCTGCGTTTTTTCTCTTCTCTACAGCAGTGGTAAATAATCCATCGCCCCCTCTAGCATCTTCATACCCTGCTCCCGCTCTATCACGATAATACTCTGCATCTCTCTTTTCACGTTCAAACCGTTCTTTTCTATACTTTAATTCATCCTCATCTCTTTGCTGCTGTCTCTGGTAAGCTGGTGTTAGAATATAGAACAAAAAATGCTACTTTTTCGAGCTGTCAGTAATTTGTTCTAACATACCGATACTTTCAATAAAATCCTTTTCAACTGGAGAGAGAGTATCATCCAGACGATTCTTATATTTATCATATTCCGCATGAGCTTTTTCGATAGCCTGCTTGTGACTGATATGACCGCTGCTGGTAAGAATATCACGTCGGGTCATTTTCAGATAATCGTCAATGGTTTCCAGCCAGTCTTTCATATACATTGGTTCTTTGTTAAGGGCGTGTACCTCAGCAATATCAAGATAGGCGGTGACAATCTTATTGAGAGCGTCAAGCTCCTGTTCTGTGAGATAGTTCTTTGCTACTTCTACATCAGAACGACGAATTTCGTTATGTTCCCACGAGGTAAGCCCCATATTTTCTTTTTCTGCATCGGCACGCTCATAGATTACTTCTGCAGCGGTATGCTTGTGGGCAGCCCAGTGCATTTTGTTTTGTACCTGTTTGAAGAACAGGACAGAGCTTTCTGCATGGGGATCATAATCAATGCTGGTAGCATAGATTTCCAGAACTTTTCTCCAGAATACTTTTTCTGAAGAGCGGATGTCTCTGATACGTGCAAGCAATTCGTCAAAGTAATTGCCTCCGCCAAGTCTCTTTAATCGGTCATCATCTAATGCAAATCCCTTTTTCATATATTCCTTTAATATTCCCATAGCCCAGATACGGAACTGCGTACCACGACGGGATTTTACACGGTAGCCGACGGAGATAATGACGTCAAGGTTATAGTAATCTACATTATATTTTTTGCCATCTGCGGCAGTGTAGGCAAATTTTGCCCATACTGAATTTTTATCTAATTCCCCCTCTTTGAAAATGTTACGTATATGTTTTCCGATAACACTGCGATCTCGTTGAAACAGCTCTGCCATCTGGTCTATAGACAGCCATACAGTATCTTCATCAAAGGTAGTTTCTATCTTGGTTAAGCCATCTTCGGTTGTGTACATAATTATGCTTGAATTTCTCATATAATCAGTCCTCCTGTATTGGTGTATCATTTTTCTTCGCCCTGCTCTTATATATTGTACTGATTCTTGCATTGGGGTGAGCAGAACTCCATGTTTGATCTTGAGGCGGCAAATGCCTTGCTGCAGTGTTTACATACCTTCAGGCTGGAATTGTCATCGGTCAGCATAAAGGAAAACATCATCTGTATGCATAACAATAAGGAATTGAAAAGGGCAGTTCCTTTGTATAAAATTATAAGCGACGAAAAAAAGCAAAGGAAAACTGTACCATGTACAATAGTATAATCGAATTTATTGAAAAAGACACTACTAAAATTGAAAAAAGTACAAAGTAAAAAGATATTTGGAGGTGTTGCTGCGAAAAATGCAGAACTTATAGGCAGGGACACTCATACATAGAAACATTATTTTATGGAAAAAAGGTAAGATTTCACGTATAATGATCTTAAAAATTTTATGTAAACAATGGATTGGAGGTTGCTTATATGCAAATTTCAAAAAAAGATTGGAAGTTGTTTGGAGCATGTGTTGCTAAATGGCAAGAAACTTATATGGAACGCTTGGTTAAGGAGTATATGATTTTATTGGACGGAGAGGGAAGTGCTTCAGATAAATTCTGGAAACTGGAGGAACGAATAAAAAAAGACAAAAGACATTCGGGAGTATTGTGTGAAGTAAGTAAAGAAAATATGATTTTTGATATTGTAACATTAATTAATAGTGGTGTTATTAATATTGCTGATTTAGCAGAATTTAGTGATGGATTAAAAGAAAGTGTTGATCTGCTTTTACATAGATTGCAAGCAGATGGTTAGCCTTGCTCGTGGAGCTTGCACGCAGACCGTTTGCAGAATGGAGATTAAAATGAAGTTACGAAATGTGCTTATTGTTGTTAAAGATATAGAACAATCCAAGAAGTATTACCATGACTTATTTGGTTTAGAAATGCTTTTGGATAATGGTGGAAATATGATTCTTTCCGAGGGGCTTGTGCTTCAGGAAGAGGAATGTTGGAAAGATTTTTTACAGGGGGATGTTTTGCTAAGAAATAATCATAGTGAGCTTTATTTTGAGGAGGCAGAGATAGAAAGTTTTGTGGACAAATTGGAACGCCTATATCCGGAAACAGAGTATGTTAATCCGTTGACGACACATAGTTGGGGACAGAAAGTCATTCGTTTTTATGATCTTGATGGGAATTTGATCGAAGTGGGAACACCGGTATAAGGCGATTTGACGGGACTGCGATCAAAAACGCAATTGGTGGCACAAAAACGGTAAATGCAGGCAGTGTTGGCAATCTTACAATTACGACTGCAAATACCATACAGCAAGTGTTAAAATAAAAACATAGTTGATTATTCGACTTAGAATCTTAGAGGAGGGACTCCTATTTGAAAAGGAAAAAAGATGAAATAACTATTCGTTCCAGCGCAGCAGAATACTTAACCTATGTTGCCTCTGTCGGTGATCAGCAGGACAGTATTGAGATGCGCTACGAGAATGAGAATATATGGCTGACACAGAAGATGATGGCTACACTATATGACATTGGTTTGCCAACGATAAATGAACATATTAAAAAGATTTATGCAGATAGTGAATTAGAAGAGTCTGCAACTATTCGGAATTTCCGAATAGTTCAAACTGAAGGTTCGCGTCAGGTGTCTCGTGATACAAAGCATTATAATCTTCAAATGATCATCGCTGTCGGCTTTAAAGTGAATAATGAGCGAGCAGTGCAGTTTCGTAAATGGGCCAACAGCATCGTCAAGGACTATACCATCAAAGGCTGGGTTATGGATGATGAGCGTCTTAAAAATGGTGGTTCCGTACTTACAGTAGAATATTTCGACCGTTTGCTTGAGCAGATTCGTGAAATCCGCCTCTCTGAGCGCAGATTTTATCAAAAGATAACAGACATCTATGCGACAGCTCTTGATTATGACCGAACAGCAAAAACATGTAAAATGATTAAAATTGTGAAGGTGACGGAGGTGTCGAACCATTATGAGTAATGTGAAGGAATACAAAGATATAGTGGCATTTCACCCTGGATATTATATTGCAGATATTATTGACGATATGGAAATAAGTCAGAATGAGTTTGCCGCAAGGATGGGAACAACAGCAAAGACATTAAGTAAGTTGATCAATGGGCAGGCTAATATCTCAAATGACTTAGCAACGAAGCTTTCTGTAATGCTTGGAACGAGTGTAGAAGTTTGGCAGAATTTGTAGAATACTTATGATCAAAAGTTGATTGAGATACAGCAGGTTAGTATGTCTGCTCATGTGTAAGATGTGGACATTGCTTAAGTATTTTGTTGATTAATTTGGTTAATCCGGATTTGAATCTTGGGAAAAGTTTTGGTTGAACAGAGGTTTGGATGATGATAAGATTTAGTTGGGGCAATAGTGAACACATGAGTTCACAGTTCATAACTAAGAAGTAATGGATTGGAGAAGTGCTTATGGCAGATAAAATTGGAACCGATGAATATGGGGAAATACTTATATATCAGACTGATGATGGGCAGACAAATATAGAAGTTAAAATAGAAGATGATACAGTATGGCTGACACAACAGCAGATGTCAGAATTATTCCAAACTTCTCGAACAAATGTAGTAGAACATATTAAGCATATTTATGAGGAGGGTGAATTAGACGAAATTTCAACCTGTCGGAATTTCCGACAGGTTCGAAAAGAAGGAAATCGTGAGGTGACAAGGCAGATTCCTCATTATAATCTTGATATGATAATATCTCTTGGATACCGTATTAAATCAGTGATTGCAACAAGATTCAGGCAGTGGGCAACAAAGCGGTTAAAAGAATATATGATTAAGGGATTTACGATAGATGACGAGCGTTTGAAAGGAAATGGTGGAGGAAATTACTGGAAAGAGTTACTTGACAGAATCAGGGATATAAGATCTTCAGAAAAGGTCTTGTATCGTCAGGTTCTTGATTTGTATGCTACGAGTGTAGATTACAATCCTCATAGCGAAGAGTCTGTTAGATTTTTTCAAATTGTTCAGAATAAACTTCACTATGCAGCACATGGTCATACTGCGGCAGAGGTTATATATCAGCGGGCAGATGCAGAAAAGCCATTTATGGGACTTACTTCATTTGCCGGAGAGTTACCAGCATTAAAGGATATAGGAATTGCAAAGAATTATCTTGAAGAAAATGAACTCAAAGTATTAAACAATCTTGTTTCTGGTTATTTTGATCTGGCTGAAATTAATGCAATTGAGCATAAGCCAATGTATATGGATGATTATGTTAAGCAGCTGGATAGCGTGTTGTCATCCGGAAATAGAAAACTTTTAACTGGAGTTGGTTCTGTAAGTCATAAACAGGCGTTGGAGAAAGCAAAGTCAGAATACAGAAAATATCAGGAGATTACTTTGACGCCAGTCGAAAAAGCATATCTTGAAAGCATTAAAGAAGTTTCCAAGGAAGTGAAAAGGTGATAACATGAGATTGCATACATATTATGTGTTTTAAATTGGGGAAACAGTGTTTACCAAATTAAACAAGTCAGATTATTACTTGAGGAAGGACCAGAGGATAACAAATGAGCAAAAAAATACGCAGAGTGCCGGTTGTTCTTGATGCAGGAGAAATTAAGGATTTGCCACCGGAAGATATTCGGATGATTTTAAGAGGTGCAGATGAACTGATTTTTACCGGTGGGAGAAACATGCTTGCCAAACTATTAAAAGGTTCCAAGGATAAAAAGATATTGGAATACAAACTGAATGAATGCCCGGCGTATGGATATTATCATAACCTAAAACTAAATGATATTAGCAAATGTGTTGATTGGATGATTGAGAAAGATTACCTCAGGATTAAGTATGATTATCGACTTCCTTTATTGGTGTTTTCCGAACAAGGATGGGAGATAGAAAAGGAAACATTTGCGGAAGAACTTTACCAAAGATTTTGTTTGGATGTTAAAGAAAAACATGCCCGTGTCATTTTTGAATTGAAAGAGGTAAATAGACAGGTTGTTTTGCGTGTGCTTGACAAAATAGAGGCAGAAGGAACAGATGAATTTTTAGCTTGCTTAGAAGCGTGGAGACGAATGGAAGTGAAAAAAGTTGTAGCACGGATCACAGAGGTTGAAACTACGATTAAAAACAGAACAAACCTATCAGAATAGAAAATGAGTTTGATTTTTTAACGGAGGACAGTACAATGGCGAATGAAGAAAAAGAATTATATAAGTTTGTGAACGATCCGAAATATCGAAGCAAAGTGATTGCTAAAATTCACAAGAATAGCGACAATGCCTATAATAAGCGGATTAAGAAGATTGAACATGAGAGAGATGCACTGTCTAAAAAGAGAGCTCGCGAAATTACGCGTATTGCCAATGACAGATGGGAAAGCCTGGCTGGCGGATCAATTGGGGTCAATCGGACAGAAGGAAAAATACAGATCAATAATACAACGGTCTTATTTTCGAGCCTTCGGGGTGCGGAAATGAACATGATGACCGGTTGCCGTGTTGTCACCCGGGAGAGTTCCAAAACCAAATCAAAGAAACATGCTTCTTTAGGAGGCGCTGTAGCCGGAGGCATGCTATTTGGACCGCTTGGAGCAGCAGTTGGGGCTGTTGGGCTTGGCGAAATGGAGGGAAAGACCACCGGGACTACGGTGTCTGATCAGATACCTACCTGTACTCATCTGGGCGTTATGGTCAATATTGATGGTTTTATGTCAGAGGTGGTATTGCTCTCGAATCAAGTAGACCAGACGAGTGCTGCATTTATAAATGCCAGAAATGAAGCACAGAGTATTATTGCGCAGCTTGGCAAATTGGCTAAGATGCCTGTTCCATCGCACTTTTTGCAGCCGGAGGAGGAACAGTCAGTAAAAGAGATCGAAGCGCAGATCGCGGCCAAGCAGTCAGAGCTCCAGATCGCCATCAACGACAGACCAACATATGATATTCCGGCTATGTACCGCACTCCAGAGCAACGGGGAATGTCGGATGAGCAGTATTTGCAGTATTTAAATAATACAGATGCACAAAGAATGTCAGAAAGTGCAGCGTATGAGGATGCGTTAAAAGGGACACAAGCGGAGCAGAAGGCAGTTTGGCAGACCAAAAGCGAAGCAGAACGAGCTGAAAGAAACGCGCACATAGAGCAGAGAGTGGATAATGCAGGTTATCTGAGTACGCTCAGTTCAGTTGCCACATTGATCTATAATATTATTTTTTGGTTTCTGTCTGTATTTGTGCTGTTCTTTGCTATTGCAGGATTTGCAAATGCAGGTATTGTGAGTGGTATTATTTATTTGATCACAGCGATAATGATCAATCCGCTGGTTGGCGATCATATTCGGGATAAGGGCGCTGCATTTCCCAAATGGGCGGTTATTATTATATTGATAGTTGGATTTCTGGCGGGAGCGTTGACGTTTCCGATCACGGATACGTCCTCTAATAAAACAGCGAGTATAGAAAGAGTAAATTTTTGAAAGATATTCTCATTTAGCGTTGCGTTGATTTCTTTTTTGTGTATAATGATAACTGAGGTCGTTCGATATGCATTGTGCCTGTCAGAGGATGACGGTGCCTGATCTTGCATACGAAGGTCATAATATAATAAAAACAGGGGAGCTTGAATATAGCAGGCTGAGAGGAAGTGCTCAAACTTCGACCCTTTAACCTGATGCGGATAATGCCGCCGTAGGAAGTCATGATAAGAAGATTTTTTGCAGGAGGCATCAGATGTCTCCTGTTTTTTTACTTTATAGGATTAAAGTGTCAGTGGATTTTGGCACTAGGATCCATTACCAACAGAGGAGGAGAAGCATGGTAAAAGTAAATGGTGAGTTGTTAGATCTTGCAGGAAAGACAATTTCTGAATATTTGACAACAACAGAGTATGATCCAAAGCGAATTGCGGTAGAGCGCAATGGAGAAATTGTTTTTAAATCGCAATATGATGATGTGGTTTTGCAGGATGAAGACAGCATAGAAGTTGTCAGCTTTGTAGGAGGTGGTTGATGAAATGTCGATGAACAGGGAACAAAGTTTGGCTATCCCCACAAAGGAAGAATGGATGGCGGCGCTCACGATGCGCCATGGAGAGGAACGGCAGAAAGCATTTTCGGCTGCAACAGTTGCTGTTTGTGGATTGGGCGGACTTGGCTCGAACATAGCGACCGCATTGGCGCGTGCCGGCATTGGTAAATTGATCTTGATGGATTTTGACTGCGTGGATATTACGAATCTTCACCGTCAGCAGTACAAGATCACGCAGATCGGAATGCCCAAGACAGAGGCGATGGTACAGAATCTGCGGGAGATCAATCCTTATATTGATACGGAGATACATACTGTGCGCATTACAACGGAAAATGCGGTTGCTCTTTTGCAGGAGGCGGACATTGTATGTGAAGCGTTTGACAATCCGGAAGCGAAGGCAATGCTTACGAACCTCGTGTTGGAGCAGTTCCCACAAAAGTATTTTGTGGCGGGCTCCGGTATGGCGGGATTTGGGGATCCTAATATGATCCGGACGCGGAAATTGACAGAGCATTTTTATTTGTGCGGTGATGGATGCAGTGATGTTGCGGACGGCGTTGGATTAGTGGCGTCCAGAGTGATGATCTGTGCGGCACATCAGGCACATACGATTCTGCGCATCCTCGCAAAGGAGCAATAGACAGCAAACTAAAAGGCTGACGACACAACGGAAAGAAGCAGCCGGCCAAAAACAGACGCTGGTTTCACAATGGGAAGAAGCAGCCGGCCAAGATCAGACGCTGGTTTCACAACGGAAAGAAGCAGCCAAATAAATGACACATACAACAGAAATGGAGATTATCATGAAAGATGACAAATTAGTAATTGGTGGACACGAGTTCAACTCTCGTTTTATTTTAGGTTCTGGAAAATATTCCATGAAGTTAATCGAGGCGGCAGTAAAAGACGCCGGAGCGGAGATCATTACGCTTGCAGTGCGTCGTGCCAATACGAAAGAGCAGGAAAATATTTTGGATTACATTCCGGAAGGGATAACGCTATTGCCGAATACCAGTGGCGCCAGAACGGCGGAGGAAGCCATTCGTATTGCACGTTTGGCGCGTGAACTGGGCTGTGGCGATTTTGTTAAAGTAGAGATCATGCGCGACTCGAAGTATTTATTGCCGGACAATCAGGAAACGATCCGTGCAACAGAAATTCTTGCGAAAGAAGGATTTGTGGTTATGCCATATATGTATCCGGATCTCAATACGGCTAGGGATCTTGTGAACGCCGGTGCATCTTGCGTGATGCCGTTGGCTTCGCCGATTGGATCCAACAAAGGATTGGCAACGAAGGAGTTTATTCAGATATTGATCGATGAGATCGACCTTCCGATCATTGTAGATGCCGGTATTGGAAAACCATCGCAGGCGTGTGAAGCAATGGAAATGGGAGCAGCGGCGATCATGGCAAATACAGCACTTGCAACCGCAGGAGATCTGCCAATGATGGCATCTGCGTTCAAGGCAGCGATCGAGGCCGGAAGAAAAGCATATCTGGCGGGAATTGGAAGGGTATTGACGCGTGGTGCATCTGCTTCCGATCCGTTGACCGGATTTTTGCGCGACTAAGGCGATACAGATTAAGGTGTCAAAAAGTTTGAATAGCTCTATCATAGAAAGGGACTATAGACACCATAATCCTATATAGGAAAGGAATATAAAATGGAAAATCAATTTTTAGTAGATTCTGAGTATCTTTCCCCGGAGGCTCTTGCGGTAAAGCACCGTCTTGAGACAGATCCTTCTTCCAGAAAAGATCATATGGAATATTTACCGGGAATGGAGATCATTGAGTCAGACGTCTGTGGTAAGGTGATGACGCAGATGGAACAGTATGAGGCAGACCGCTATACGGCAAAAGATGTAAAGGCAGCATTAGAGCATGAGACATGTACGATCGAGGATTTTAAGGCGTTGATCTCCCCGGCAGCAGAACCCTTTTTGGAGCAGATGGCGGAGCGTGCACGAAGGGAAACGAGTAAACATTTCGGTAACACGGTGTATCTTTTTACACCGTTGTATATTGCCAATTATTGTGAAAATTACTGCGTGTATTGTGGCTTTAATTGCTATAATCACATCAACCGCATGAAGCTGACGATGGAGCAGATCGAAAAGGAAATGAAAGTTATTGCGGATTCCGGCATGGAAGAAATTTTGATCCTGACCGGCGAGAGCAGAGGGCAAAGTTCGGTAGAATATATTGGAGAAGCCTGTAAATTAGCGAGAAAATATTTTCGGATGGTTGGACTTGAAATCTATCCGGTCAATACCGATGAATATCGTTATCTGCATGAGTGTGGCGCAGACTATGTAACGGTATTTCAGGAAACATATGACACGGACAAGTACGAAACGCTGCATTTGATGGGACACAAGCGCGTGTGGCCTTATCGCTTTGATGCACAGGAGCGAGCACTGCGGGGAGGAATGAGAGGCGTGGCATTTTCGGCGTTGCTTGGTTTGTCCGATTTTCGTAAAGACGCACTTGCCAGCGCACTTCATGTATATTATTTACAGAGAAAGTATCCGCATGCGGAAATGTCTCTTTCCTGTCCGAGACTAAGACCGATCATTAACAATGACAAGATCAATCCGTTGGATGTTCACGAAAAGCAGCTTTGTCAGATCATCTGTGCTTATCGCATTTTTCTGCCATTTGTGGGAATTACGGTATCCTCACGTGAGAGCGCCTCTTTTCGTGATGGCATTGTAAAAATAGCGGCAACGAAAGTATCAGCAGGGGTTTCTACCGGAATCGGGGATCACGACAGTAAGTACAATGGCAAAGAAAACGAAGAACCACAGGGCGATGAGCAGTTTGAGATCAACGACAGCCGCAGTCTGGATAAGATGTATCAGGATATTGCGGAAGAGGGATTGCAGCCGGTCTTGAACGATTATCTTTATATCGGTTAGTTGCTATGTAAATAAGGGGAAACCTTGTCAGAAGTGTCCCTATTAAAAGATGGAAAGGTGGAGGATAATGAGAAATTTTGATCCGAGTTTATATTTTATTACGGACAGTACCGGATTTACGGAAGAGGAGTTTTTGTACCGGGTCGAGCAGGCATTGATCGGAGGAGCAACGATGCTGCAGCTTCGTGAAAAAGAAAAGACGACCAGAGAATATATGGAGCTTGCTATCAAGGTGCATACGCTCACGCAGAAGTTCAATGTGCCGTTATTGATTGACGATCGTGTGGATGTAGCACTTGCGGTTGATGCAGAGGGTGTACATGTTGGTGCCAGTGACTTGCCGGTTGCGGCAGCCAGACGTTTGATGGGCGATCATAAGATCGTTGGTGCGACGGCAAAGACAGTTCCTTGGGCGCAGGATGTCTATGAGCAGGGAGCCGATTACTTAGGCGTGGGAGCGATTTATCCAACAACAACTAAAGTAAAAACCGTGTTGACTTCGACAGATACACTGCGGGACATCTGTGAGGCAGTGCCTATCCCGGTCAATGCGATCGGCGGCCTGAATAAGGATAACCTGGATATATTGGACGGCATTCCAATCGCAGGGATCTGCGTAGTGTCGGCGATCATGAAAGCGCCAGATCCGGCATTAGCGGCTAAAGAATTACGAGCACAGGCAGAGAAGCAAAAGAGTTCACAGAAAATTCACAAAAATTATTAGCACTCACTCTTGACGAGTGCTAATAATAGTGGTATAACATAATCAGAACGAAGGAAGAGGAAAGAAAAAGAAGTAAGATTCAAATCCCAAGTTCCAAAAATGTAACTTTTACATGTGTGAGCATTAAAAAGTTGAAGGAGGAATGACTTATGTTAATGCCTAGTATTTTTGGAGAAAACTTATTTGATGATTGGATGGATTTTTCATTCCCGGATATTGACAAGGCTTTGTATGGCAAGCATGCAAAGAACGAGATGAAAACAGATGTCCGTGAGACCGAAGATGGTTATGAATTGGATATCGACCTGCCTGGCTTTAAGAAAGATGAAGTCACAGCACAGTTGGATAACGGATATTTGACGATACAGGCATCCAAGGGTCTAGACAAAGAGCAAAAAGATAAGAAAGGCAAATATATCCGCAAGGAGCGTTATGCCGGTTCAATGAGCCGCAGCTTTTATGTTGGTGATGCGATCACGGAGGAAGATGTTCATGCGAAATATGAGGATGGTATCTTGAAACTGTTCGTGCCGAAGAAAGAGGCCAAAGCAGTAGAGCAGACGAAACACATTGCCATTGAAGGATAATGTGAGGTTAGAAAGTTTGTCCCTAACAAATAGATGGAATTGCAAAGGCTTTCGTGACCAGGGGCGTCATACCGTAAGGTATGGCGCCTTTTTGTGCTGTTTGGTACCGCATTTTGCTCAACCTTGCTATACCGGGACATCTCAGACACTCCTTCAGGCATATATGCATCAGAGACTTAACAAAATAAGAAATCACGTAAAAACGTTGCGTTCTGCGGCAATTATCTTAGTTCTCAGATGGCAGAACAATTTAATGTATTGGCTGCAAAATGTTTTATTTATTGCTGACATAATAAGCAATATGTGGTTGTGGAGAATTTGAGGTATGGCAAGTTTGAGTATTTTATTTCATTGTGAATACTATTTGATTGTGCTAAAATAAAACAGACTGTGAGAATGAACATTTTGCCGTAGAGGATTAACATATATGACAATAAATTCTTTGTTTGCTACACTGTTATAGCGAATATATAGTGGCAGGAGGTATGGAATGAGGTACTATAAGAAAGCAATCGCAGCGATCATGGCTGTTGTTGTTTTGGTCGGATTGGAACCATATATAGAGAGGATTAGTATTCACGGTGTGCAATGTGCCTCTGCACAGACATTAGAAGATACTATGGAGACATCAGCACAACTGTCGGAAAGTGCAACGGGAATCCCTACACAGACACCGGACGTCACACAAGGAGTATCTGCGTGTGATTATTATCAAAATATGTCAACCATTGGAAAAGATACATCGGTTGTCACGATATCCAATGCGGACGATCTTCGTGCTTATATGAAGATTATGCAAAAAGTGACCGGATTTGGGTTGACTTTTGTGCAGACAGCAGACATTGCGCTCAGTGACTACAACTTTCGATATGATAAATCTTTGAAACGTATTGCTGTTTATGATGGTGATACGTTAAAATGCACCGTTGCATCGGATGGAACTGCGTATCAGCCGGACAATTCCGATCGCAGCGCTTCGTATGCAGCACTTGGTATGTCGGAAGATTTTCTATGGTTACACGGTCACGATTTTCATGGTGTGTATCAGGGAAATCATCATCGGATATCGGGGGCTTTGCTTGGAGGATCGAGTGCGATTTTCGGAAATGCGAGAGGTGCAGTGGTCAATTTGGTTCTGGAAGGATGCGCAGAAATTGCGGCAACTGATTGTGCATTGTTTGCGAAAGAGTTACAGGGCGCGATTGTGAACTGTTGTGCCAGGAACTGCATCATAGTTGATGTGGAGCGTGGGTACTCAGCGTGGGATGTTGGTGCTTTTGCCAGCCGTGTGACGGAAAAAGCAGTTGTAGAACAATGCACCTCTGAGAACAATCAGGTGATTGCAGAAGGTATATGTGGAGAGAACATTAATCTAAATGTTGGTGGAATCGCAGGCAGTAGTTATGGTTCTATTAGAGATTGCCGGGTGCAGGGAGGCGTTGTGCATGGAAGTAATGCCGGTGGAGTGAGCGGTCTAATATCTGCTGGCGAAATTATGGGGTGCTGCAATTCCGCAGATGTTTATGGGATGTGTTATACCGGGGGGATTTGCGGCTGGAATGCAGCCATGACGTATTTGCAGATGTCTGAGTGTGTGAATGAGGGGACCGTACATGGGTGTTCCGAGACGAGTGGGAGTATGAAGCAATATGCAGGTGGGATTATCGGGTATACATTAAACGGAATTACGATTAACAGATGTCGTAATGCAGGAAATATCAGTTCCGGAGAGCAATCCTGTAATGCGGCACCGGTTAGCGTAGGTGGTATATTGGGCGGTGGCTGGAATGACGGAAGCTGTGACTGGATCATTTCTAATACAGTTAATACCGGAACGTTGATCGAACGGCAGCATTCCATCAGCTATATTGGTGGCGTTGTCGGAGACGGTGCCTATCCTCTGCTAAGGCTTTCTAATATTGCGAACTTCGGAACGCTGCTCTATACAGTACAGGATACGTATGCAGAGGCGGCGATTGGCGGTATATTGGGCAGAGGCTGTGAGGCAGAACAGACAGGATCAACTATTTGGAATTTACTGCAGCAGCATGCCATGACGAACTGTGTAAATTATGGAACGGTGCAATTTGACAGTGATTCGAAAAGTGAAGAACAAATCGACTATCATGCGGTGACTGGTGGCGGACTATCCGGAAATGCTGCTGCGACCGCATGGGAAAATTGTTATGAAGCTTCGGTATCAGCTCTGCCCCTATTTGGAAAAGAGGGGAATGGTACGATCATGGAGGTTCATCGGATCAATCGTGCACAAAGAGCAGGAGAGGCTTCTGCGGCGTTCATTAGTGAGAATGCAGCGTCTTATGCGCACACTTCCTCACTGGCTGAAGCCTTAAATGCATATGTTTCAGCACAGAATGGAGCGAAAGGGGATTATCTGTCTTGGCTGCAGGAAGACGATACGTATCCTACGTTAAATCTCACGATCGATCTGACGAAAAGCGGATATTCGACCGATAGACTGGTGGACGGTGCTTCTTTGTTGCCAAAACCAAGTGCGACACCAACAAGTTCGCCCACGAAGACACCGACAGCCAACCCAAGTGTTATGCCATCTGTGGCGCCGAACATCCGTCCAACAGCTAACCCAAGTGTTATGCCATCTGTGGCGCCGAACATTCGTCCGACAGCGGTTTCGACGAAACGACCAACGGTTGTACCGACGAAACGACCAACGGTTGTACCGACAAAGCGTCCGGCGGCACCGACAAAGCACCCATGGAAACCCACGATAGCACCGAAGAAATATCCTGCACCGCGCGTGAAAGTAGTCCGCAAGAAGACCAAAGCCGGTCAGCGGTATATTCAGGTGTCTCTGCGCAAAAAACAAAATTGTTATTTGCAATTTTACCGTAAAACTGCGAAAGGTTTTCGACAGATCAAACTTATGAACAATTACTTGCAGCGTGGACACCGCAAGATTAACATTGCCTATAGCAGGAAGATGAAAACCGTGACGTACAAAATACGTATCTACAAGAAAGTAAACGGACGCCGGAAGTACAGCAAATTTACGAAAGTAAAGAAAATGCGGTTATCCTAGCGCATTACTTCTTAAACAGCTGTTGTGTCGGCTGGGAAAAAACGGATAAAAAAATAAGAAATTGATAGACAGCTATGACATATAATTAAGAAAACAATAGACAAAATCAGTATATCAGCATTGATACACATAAGGGAGTAGTACAGACATTGGAAGACAAAAAGTATTGTATGAATTGTATGCAGCCATTGAGTTGGGATGGAACTTGTCCACATTGTGGTCTGGCAGCAGAGAAGATTTCGGATGCTCCGCATCATATTCCACATGGCAGTAAGTTATTTCACGGCAAATATTTGGTTGGTCGTGTGCTTGGTGAAGGTGGATTTGGTATTACATATATCGGTCTGGATCTGACGCTTTTAATCGCTGTGGCGATCAAAGAATATTTCCCAAATGGTCTGGTTTGGCGAAAATGCGATAAAACCAGATCATCTTATCAGGTTACCCCGTATACTCCGGAATCCAAAGTGTTATTCGAACGTGGCAAGGACGATTTTCTCAAAGAAGCCAGAGTGCTGTCACAGTTTGGCACACAGGAAGGCATTGTCCGTACACGCAGTTTTTTTGAAGAAAATGACAGTGTATATTTGGTTATGGATTATGTGCGTGGAGGCAGCATTAAGGATTATGTGAAACGGAATGGACCATTTTCACCACAAAATTGTTGGAATATATTGCACAATCCGATCCGGGCATTGCTGGACCTGCATCGGAGGGGTCTTGTTCATCAAGATGTCAGCCCGGATAACGTGATCATAAATGCAGAGGGCAATGGCGTATTGATTGATTTTGGCGCAGTCAGACATGCAAATGCCATTGATGACAAGACGCGGACTTCTATATACAAACAGGGATTCTCGGCATATGAACAATTGGAAAAGCGTGGCCAGAGGGGACCGTGGACAGACGTATACAGCTTATGCGCTACGATTTATTATATGTTGACCGGACAGGCACCTATAGATGCGACAGAGAGAGTATTTAATGACACGATCAAGCCATTGTGGGAGTATCCGGTGGATATTACCAAAGATGTGGCTGAAGTCATTATGCATGGACTGGCTGTGGAAAGCAGTACGAGATTGCAGACATTAGACGAGTTGTACGAAACGCTCTATGAGTGTCCGGCGCATCGTAAAGATATGGCAGAAGTTGTTGAGTCGGCATCTGTGCTTGGCGAGAGCCGTGAGGCTATGCGTGAGGAAGCACTTGGTAAGCAGAAAAGGCGGGAGCGGCATATTCATCATTTGTCGGATCAGTTAGAGCAGATGGAAAGACGCCGCAAACACAAAAAGTGGGTGGCCGCCTTTGGAATCATGGTTGGCGTTTTGGCAGTGATCAGCGGTATCAGGTATCGTCAGATGGCAGCAGATCATGGCAAAGCGGAGATGAAACCGCCAGTGATCGCTTCGGCAGAACCGACGAGACTTCCGGAAGATCAGGCGGGACGATCGGTAGTTCCACAGGCAGATGCGGCAACGGCTTCGACAGAACCGTCACCAACTGCCACAGAGCCGGTACGGACGAAAAAGCCAAAGGTAACAAAGCGCCCGGTACGGACGAATAAGCCAAAGGCAACAAAGCACCCGGTACGGACGAAAAAGCCAAAGGTGATAAAGACACCGGAGGTAGCAGCGACACCGAAGCGGACCAAAGCACCGAAAAGAACTAAAAAACCAACAAAAATACATATGGATGGTGATATGGATGAGCTCACAGAGTAGTACGAGAAAGATTGCAGAGAAGATTGCGGTCATCAATGACCGATCCGTTTTTTTGGGATTCGATGTATATATGACATTAGAATTGTTGTGTAAGACGCCACAGCAGTGGATGGATGCAGATGTAGAGCAGCAGGCCGCCTGGCGTGTGGAAACATATAAAAAGCTAAATATGGTACTTGGCAAAAAGAAGATCGTGTCAAGGCCGACATTACGACGTTGGCTTGCGCTGGATGGGGAGAACGCAGTATTTCCCAAAAGAGAACAGATCCTAAAGATGGCGCTTGCTCTTTCTTTTGATGAAGAACAATTGCAGCGTTGTCTAAGACAAGGCATACAAGAACCGGGTATTCAGATCAATGATTACCAGGAAATATTATGTTTATATTGTGCGGCACATCATCTTGATAATAACAAATATGAGGATATGCTGCAGATCTTTGAACAGGAAGCGAGCGAGGACACGGAATTAAAGCAAAAGAGTCATACCAGCCAGCTATGGAATATGTACAGAGTGCAAAAAGACAAAGAACCGGCTGATTTTCTGGAATGGATGTTAGAGCATGCTTCGATGTTTAAGGGCTATGGTAAAATGGGACTGAAAGTGTTCCATGAATACCGGGAAAAGATCGTGTATTATGCCAACAAAGAGGTACATGAACGTCTTGTTCGTGCTTTGGAGCAGACGGATTTTGAGGAATGGTCGGCAGAACATGGATACAAGACACCAGATTATGATAGAGGTGTTGTGCAGTATTTGAAAAATAAAAAGCGACGTAAAGATCTGGGCATTGACCAAAATTCATTACGAAGCATACAACGGGATCATTTGCTGTATTATTCCAAAATGGAAAAGAATCTGGTGATGCTGCGCGAACTGTATGCAGCTATTTTGATCCCGCAGGAAGAGCGGGATAGTGGCAGGAGCATCGTTTTTCAGAAACAGCTTAAAAATATGCCGTCGGAATTTCACTTTATGACCGATGATTATGTATCTAAGCTATTGACGGTATCCAAGCAAAAGGAGTGTTTATTCCGATTATCCAGTGAGTATGCCAAGACGAGGGACAAGAAGTGGTCGATCAAGATAAAAAGTCAAAAACAGCGCTGTCGTCAGGTGCAGCGTTCGGATATCCTGCCTATGATCCAGTGGGTTGCAGTACACCGTTATCTGGAGGAAAATGAAAAGCAGGATAGGGAATACGATCAACAGGAAGCGAAAGAGATGTTTGAGCAGATGGCAGAGGAAGCCCTGCAAAAATGCGATATGGCACCATTAAATCCGAGATATCGGTTAGATTTTGTGCTGCTGTCCTGTTTTGGGGACACAGAGATGTCGTACCTGTCAGAAATATTATGTGAATATATTCAACCGGAAGAAGAGTAGAGTGGAAACACTCTACTCTTCTTCCGGTTTTTTCTTGGTTTGTAAGGTCTGCATTGCATTGCCTAGCATTTCGTAGGCATTATTTGATCTCGCCTCGTTTATGTCGTTCAAAGAAATCTTTTGTTTCCTTAGCAACAACACCGCTCAGTGCGAATAATGCGATCATGTTTGGCAATGCCATCAATCCATTGAAGATATCTGCAATCGTCCAAACAGCTTTTACAGTCATATATGGTCCGATGAAGATCGCAAGGATATAAATATATCGGAAGATCTTCACATGCTTCATATTACCTCCGCTTAAGTATTCTAAGCAGCGCTCACTGTAATAATCCCATCCAAGGATCGTTGTGAAGGCGAAGAATACCAGACATAGCATTAACACAAAAGCAGCAAATTCATTCGGGAAAGGAAGTCCCTTCTGGAATGCATAAGTTGTTACCTGAACGCCCTCTAAGCCCGGTACTTTCCAGGCTCCGGTAAGTACAATAGACAGACCGGTCAATGTACAGATTACGATCGTATCAATAAAAGTACCGGTCATGCTGACAAGACCCTGGCGAACAGGCTCATTGGTCTGTGCAGCAGCTGCTGCGATCGGTGCACTACCAAGACCGGCTTCGTTGGAAAAGATACCTCTTGCAACACCTTTCTGCATAGCAACTAACATACTTCCTACGGCTCCGCCGGTGACGGCCTTCGGCGTAAATGCTGCAACAACGATTGTTTTAATTGCTGCCGGTAGTGCTGTAATATTGCAAAGAATTAAGATAATAACAACGACGAAATATAAAATTGCCATAAATGGTACGATAACCTGACTGACGCTTGCGATTCGCTTTACACCACCGATCAATACGGCGGCAACGCAGAACGTTAAGATTAAAGAAGCGATCACAACAGACCAGGAATAATCTGCCAAAAAAGGAATGGATTTTACACGGTGTGTATTATTTGGATCAAAGAAGTTGTTTACGGCACTGGAGATACCATTTACCTGACTAAAGGTACCGATGCCGAATAATCCAACGCATACGCCGAAAAATGCAAATATTTTTGCGAGCCATTTCCAACGCTTGCCCATTCCCTGCTCTATGTAATAGAAAGGACCGCCTAAGCTATGTCCATCTTTCGCAACAACACGATATTTTACAGCAAGTAATCCTTCGGAGAATTTTGTAGCCATTCCTAGGAAGGCTGCGACGATCATCCAAAATAAAGCACCGGGACCACCGGCACCTACTGCTGTTGCGACACCGACGATATTGCCGGTACCGATCGTAGCACTTAGTGCTGTACAAAGTGCCGAGAAACTAGAAATTTCACCTTCGCCACCTTCTTCGTTTTTGATCATCCACTTGAGTGCTAACGGAAGTTTGCGAACTTGAAGTAGTTTGATACGGGTTGTTAGAAGAAGTCCACCTGCCATGATCAATATGATCAGAGGGACGCCCCATACTAAATTGTCAACAGTTACGAGAAAATTATTGATTTCTTTCCACATTTTTTTTACCTTTCTTTTGTTTTCTGTCCTTTTACCTGAGAGATTCCAGCCATAGGCTTGTTGCACCTTCGGTATCTGCCAAAACCGCAGAATTCTCCAGAGAGTCGATCCATTTACAGTTACACCGTATTGCACGGCACCTGAGAGTGTTACTCCTTCGGCAGGTGAAACCACCATTTTCCTGTAAACTTCATATCGAAACACACAATATATACTATATAACGTCTCCTATTTTTTTTCAAGAAAAAAGAAAAAAGCATTGACAACTAATAGAAGTTAGATTATACTAACTACCGTGAAATAAAAATTATTTCGCATTATTTTTTGAAGGTGGGTTAGTAAACGCTAACTATAATAAGTTATAGAAAGAAGAGGGTACTGTGATGGCAAAAGAAGTGATTATTCAGAAAATGAAAGACTCCGGCTGCAGAATTACGAAGCAGCGTATGATACTCTTAGATATTATTCTGGAGGAGGATTGTTCTTGCTGCAAAGAAATTTATTTTAAGGCATCCAAGAAAGACTCCAAGATCGGTGTGGCAACCGTATATCGTATGATCAATTCTCTGGAAGAAATCGGAGTGATCAGCCGCAAGAATATGTTTAAGGTAATGTAGTTAATAGATTGTTTTGCAAAAGCATTTTATATAGGGGACAAAAACATATCGTGTGCATTTATGTTTTTATTCCGTATGAATTCTACAAAAAAGGCAGAAACTTATGTTGATGCCTTTTTTTGTTACTTTATAGGAAACTGCTCACTACAGTAACTTCCCATACCGGAAGTTACTGTTCAAACCACATATTGCTTATTATGACGATGGTCTAATTATATTTTGCAGCTATTAGATAGTGAATCCTGCCATCAAAAAAATATAGCAATTACCTTGCTAAACCGGGACATCTCAGGCACTCCTTTAGGCATGTACTCATCAGAGACTGAACAAAATGAGAAAACGTATCAGAAGTATGTATTGACGAATGGAAAGGAGTTAGTTATCATACAGATAAGTTAGCAGAGACTAACTTAAAAGGAGGGAACGGTCATGCGAATAGAAACCTGGGAAATCATGCAGAATGCAGATTTGGATGAGATAGAATTGCAATTGGCGTTTCAGTGTGCACCGCTTATTACCGGTTTGAAGGTGTCTAATCTGTTTCAGATTGACAGTAGACATTATAAAAGATTATGTGAAATATTGGATAAAAGCAATTTTTCATTTTGCGGTTTGGGTGGAAGAAATGGGTCGGTGTCGTTGCTGATCTATCAAAAAGAATGGCTGGAGCAGTTTTTACAGCAAGAGGAGGTGCGGATATTGATGCATCGTTTGGGCTATAGGGATCTGCACTTGGAGCGGGTATTGACCAAGTTTCGCAGCAGATATATCCGATATATGCAAAAAAAACAGCAGTTCCCGCACGAGATGGGAGTCCTGCTCGGATATCCGCCGGAGGATGTGGAAGGCTTTATTATATACGAAGGAAAGAACTCTTTGTGTGAGGGGTATTGGAAAGTGTATGCAGAACCGCAAAAGAAGCTTCGGTTGTTTGCACAATATGATAAAGCAAGAGAGTGGCTTTTGGATCTGCTGTATTGTGGCGTTGGGATGGAGGATATTGTAGGGGTAACTCTTGATGCGGAAAGCAGAGCAATTTCGCAGGATTATCTTTTTGCTTCGTGAGATCGGGGCAAGATCCGGGAATGCACTGTGATTCTGTATCGTTACAAATAATATAGGCGAAGAAACTTCGCGGTATAAATATGGTGCCTGATATTCAGCAAAACGAGATTGCAGGATAACAGGAACATAAAAGAATGGAGGATTATTATGAGCAAAGTATCAATTGTGTACTGGACACAAGGTGGCAACACACAGGCTATGGCAGAGGCAATCGGCGAGGGTGTTACGGCAGCCGGTGGTGAGGCGGATGTTGTATTTGTCAGCGATGCTAATATTGCAGATTTAAAAGCAGAGGGTGCATTTGCATTGGGATGCCCGGCGATGGGTGCCGAGGTGCTTGAGGAAATGGAGATGGAACCTTTTGTTCAGGATGTTGAGAGGTTTGCCAATGGCAAAAAGATCGCGTTATTTGGTTCTTATGGATGGGGAGATGGTCAGTGGATGCGCGACTGGGAAGACCGCATGACCGCTGCCGGAGCAACACTGGTTGGCGGTGAAGGCGTGATCTGTCAGGAAGCGCCGGATGAGGCTGCATTACAAAACTGCATCGAGATTGGTAAACAGCTTGTGAACGCATAAGTTTAGATGTATCATTTTGTGGCAAAAGCATTCTGGGAGCATTTTGTCATGAAATTATTATTTGGATTCTTTTGATTTAAGTCTAAAAGCGGTCTTATTGATAAAATATATCAATAAGACCGCTTTTGGCTGGAAATTCAAAAAATCGTAATGTATAATACTTTTTCGAGAATTCTCTACAATAGATCATAACAGAAGCGCACGGTTTTGTGATGCTTCGGAAATGGAGGAAGCATATGTTAGATTGTTTAAAAAAAGTGGATGGTAAAAAATTAGGAGTGTTTGCAGCCGGTGTAGCATTTGGTACTGCAGGTATCAAAGTATTATCCAGCAAAGATGCAAAGAAGCTTTATACAAATTGTACAGCAGCCGTTCTTCGTGCTAAGGAGTGTGTGTTAAAGACAGCAACGAAAGTGCAGGAGAATGCCGAGGATATTTATGCAGAGGCACAGCAGATCAATGAGGACCGTGCGGAAGCAGAAGAGGTTCTTGGTGAGGAAGAGACTGTAGAAGCGGAAACAACAGAAGAATAATTAACGCTGCACCTGTGGACGGGGTCGCTGTCTACAGGTGTTTTGTCGTTTATTGTCCGGGTGTGCTCTGTGCAGAGATGCCCGGACAGCGTTTTAATTAGAATACCGGTTTCAATGGTTAGAAAGGCATGAATAATTATGAAGTTTGTCATTAAACATGAGATAAGAGGTCGTATTCGAGTACATCTGATCGGAAAAGCAATGAGTTTTGCGCAGGCAGACACGTTGCAATATCAATTTGAGCAGATGAAAGATGTAACGGCGGTCAAGGTACAGGAACGTACTATGGACGTTACGATCTGTTATATAGGAAGCCGTAAACATATTATTACGGCATTAGGACAGTTTTCTTATGATAAGGTGGAAGTGCCGGAGGTGTATCTCAAAAATTCAGGACGGGAAATGAATCGTTTTTATTGGGATAAATTGGTTGATCAGACGGTAGTACATTTTGTAAACAAGATATTTTTGCCGGCACCGTTACGGGCCGGGATCGCTACTGTGAGATCGGTCAAATATATTGTGCAGGGTGTTAAGACTTTGGCTAAAAGAAAAATAGAAGTACCGGTGTTGGATGCAACGGCGATCAGTGTGTCTTTAATACGAGGTGATTATAAGACGGCGGGCGCTGTCATGTTTTTACTTAGTATGGGTGAGATCTTAGAGGAATGGACGCACAAAAAATCAGTCGGAGATCTGGCACGAAGTCTGTCCCTCAATATTGATAAAGTATGGCTTGTTACCGATGATACGGAAGTGCAGGTGTCGGTTGCACAGATTAAGGAGGGCGACCGGATTCGTGTACATATGGGAGCTGTTATTCCGTTTGATGGCATTGTGATGGAGGGAGAAGCGTTAGTCAATCAGGCGTCGCTTACCGGAGAGTCGCTGCCGGTGCGTAAGGCGGCAGAAAGTCCTGTTTATGCGGGTACCGTTGTTGAAGAAGGAGAGATTACTCTTTTGGTCAAAGAAAGTACCGGATCCAGCAAATACGAAAAGATCATGACGATGATCGAGGATTCCGAGAAGCTTAAGTCGTCCTTGGAAGGCAAAGCGGAGCACTTAGCTGACCGACTGGTACCATATACGTTTTTGGGTACCGGCCTTACGTTGGCATTGACACGTAATACTGTGAAAGCGTTGTCAGTATTGATGGTTGATTTTTCCTGTGCATTAAAATTGGCAATGCCGTTGTCGGTACTGTCGGCGATCCGTGAATCCAGTGCACATGATATTACTGTGAAAGGCGGTAAATTCTTAGAGGCAGTTGCGGAAGCCGATACGATCGTGTTTGATAAGACAGGAACGCTCACTAAGGCACAGCCTACGGTAGTTGAGGTGATTCCGTTTGACGATAGAAGCCCTGATGAGCTGCTTCGTATTGCAGCCTGTTTAGAAGAGCATTTCCCACATTCTATGGCAACAGCAGTTGTTGTTGAGGCAATGAAACGCGGTCTTGTTCATGAAGAACTGCACACGAAAGTAGAATATATTGTGGCACATGGTATTTCCTCTACGATCAATGACAAGAAGATCATTATCGGAAGTCATCATTTTGTCTTTGAAGATGAGGGCGCTGTCGTTCCGGAGGATAAGAAGGAACAGTTTGAGCAGCTTCCGGAGCAATATTCTCATTTGTACATGGCGATGGATGGTAAGTTGGTTGCCGTGATCTGTATCGAAGATCCACTGCGAGTTGAGACAGCTGAGGTGATACGTGAATTAAAACATCTTGGTATTCATAAGGTTGTGATGATGACTGGTGACAGTGACCGCATTGCTGCTAATATTGCTCAAAAGGCTGGTGTTGATGCGTATTATTCGGAAGTGCTTCCGGAGGATAAGGCTGATTTTGTGGAGCAGGAAAAGAAAGCAGGACATAAGGTTATCATGGTTGGTGATGGGATTAATGATTCTCCGGCATTGTCGGCGGCTGATGTAGGCATTGCGATCAGTGAGGGCGCGGAAATCGCCAGAGAGATTGCAGATGTTACGATCGCAGCAGATGACTTGCGCGAGATCATTACACTTAAGAAAATCAGCAATGCTTTGATGAAGCGTATTGACAGAAATTATAAAGTTATTGTAGGATTTAATACAGCACTTATTTTGTTCGGCGTTGGTGGTGTACTTCAGCCAACAATGTCGGCATTATTACACAATACGTCGACCATATTGATCAGTCTGAAGAGCATGGAAAACTTGTTGGAAGAGTAAGATATCATCTGAGAGGGGTATTGTAACAAGAATTAGGAGGAGTTTATGAAAGATATCAAGAAACCGGAGTTTATGCTGGAAGCGATGCGAGGACGGAGAGGGTTTATCGCCGTGCTTGAGATATTGATCGCGATTGTAGTCTTTGTGGTCAGTTCGATCGCAATGTCCATTGGTACGATTCCTTTAATGATCGGTTATTTCGTGAGTGATCCGGAGTTTATGAAAACGGCACAGTCTGTCGCGGACGGATCGATGGATTCGCTGCAATATATGCAGAAAATGCAGGACTATGCACTCCATTTGCCGGATTGGATGACCATTGCAACACTTTTATTAGAAATCCTGATGATTGCGGTTGTTTTTGTCTATTGCCGTTTTTTGGAGAAGAGAAAGATCCGTACATTAGGATTTCGTAAGAAGGGAATGGTTCCACAGTATTTGAAGGGTGCTGTGGCTGGAGCACTATTTTTTAGCGTAGCATATTTGATCTGTGTTCTAACAGGAAGTATTCATGTAGAAGGATTGGTGACCAATATGGCACCTCTGGGGATTCTTGGTTACCTTGTTGGATATTTGGTACAGGGCATGGCAGAAGAGGTGCTTTGCCGCGGCTATCTGTTTGTATCGTTGTCGAGAAGACATTCCGTCGTGTATTCGGCAGTGCTCAGTGCACTGTTCTTTGCTATGTTACATGGTGCCAATTCCGGCTTGACGCCACTTGCGGTATTTAACTTATTCCTGTTTGGCATTTTCGCAGCACTGTTGTTGGTAAAATGTGAAAATATCTGGGTTGTTGGTGCGTTCCACAGTTTGTGGAATTTTGCACAGGGGAATATTTATGGCATTCAGGTCAGCGGTAATTCTCTACAGCCGGCAATCTTAAACAGCAGCAACGTGAAGGGACATGGCTTGATCAACGGTGCAGGCTTTGGCTTAGAAGGTGGTCTTGGCGTGACGCTTGTACTTGGTCTTGGTATTGTCTATTTGGTGTACAACTTGAACAAACAGGGCAAGATCGTGGAATGGGAAGGATTCCGGCCGGTCGGAGAGAATTATAATAACGATATGCCGGGCAGACAGAATTATGCAGGTCCACAGTATAACGGAAATCAGCAGGATTATGCAGGTTCACAGTATAACGGAAATCAGCAGGATTATGCAAGTTCACAGTACAACGGAAATGAGCAGAGTTATGCAGGTCCACAGTATGGCAGAGAAGAGCAGGATTACGCCGGTTCGCAATATAATGGAAATGAACAGAGTTACAATGGTTCATCATATAACAGCGATCAGGAAGCTTTTGCCAGACCGCAGGAAGAAACCCAGTCTGGTAAGAGTTCAGAAGGTTATGAAAATATGGGCGTAGCACCGGGGCAGACCCCTTGGCATCCGGAAACGCCAGAGCAGAAAATGTCCGATGAAAAGACATTTAATGCAGACTATTTTAAGGAATAGACGAGATAAAAAAAGCAAAGCCGGCGCTTTGCTTTGCAAGAATTGCTAAAGCAATTCTTGGTAGCATCACATTATATAACAGCAATTTTCTATTAAGTGAAATAAAGCAAAGCCAGCGCTTTGCTTTGCAAGAATTGCTAAAGCAATTCTTGGTAACATCACACTATAAAGAGGCATGTATGAATTGTATTCATACATGCCTCTTTTGTTACTTTATAGGAAACTACTCTTTCTCAGATTGTTTCAAGTTTTTTGCGGCTGTTGAGAGCATCAATTTGATTCGGTTTAACTGGTTCACTTCGCTGGCACCCGGATCGTAATCAACAGCAACAATATTGGAATCCGGATAGCAGTGACGTAATTCTTTGATAACACCTTTGCCGACAACGTGGTTTGGCAGACAGCCAAAAGGCTGTGTACAAACAATATTTGGAACACCGGAATGGATCAATTCGATCATCTCACCGGTTAAGAACCAGCCCTCACCGGTCTGGTTACCACAGGAAACGATCGGTGAAGCATATTCTGCAAGTTTGGCGATTGGAACCGGTGGGTCAAAGCGTTTACTCTCTGTCAGGGCATCGTGCATCGTCTTGCGATAATGTTCAATAAAACGGATCGCAGCGTTGTTGATCAAAGCACTGGATTTCTTTTTGCCTAAATAATCCGCCTTAAAGTTTGCATTGTAAAGACTGTACATAAAGAAATCGATCAGATCCGGACATACTGCCTCGGCACCTTCAGACTCCAATAATTCGACTAAGAAGTTATTGGCAAGTGGAAGGAATTTAACTAAAATCTCGCCGACAATACCAACACGCGGTTTCTTTATATCCAGCAATGGAAGTTCATCAAATTCTTTCACAATGCCGCGGATATTTTTCTTAAATTCGCTATGTTTTCCGTTTTGAACGGATTTTTGTGCGATCTTCAACCATTTTTCATGCAATGCATTGGCAGATCCCGGAACTGCCTCATAAGGACGTGTTTTGTAGAGGACACGCATAAATACATCGCCGTAGATCAATGCCTGTAATGCACGGTCAGCCATCTTGTAGTTGATGTCTAATCCAGGATTCTTTTCAATGCCGGCGCTCATGGAAATGACAGGAATCTGCTCCATGCCTGCTTTTTCCAAAGCACGACGGATAAATCCGATATAGTTAGTTGCACGACATCCACCACCGGTCTGCGTAATGATCAACGCTACTTTGTTAAGATCATATTTGCCGGAAAGCAATGCCTGCATAAACTGTCCGACAACGAGCAGGGATGGATAACATGCATCGTTGTTTACATACTTTAATCCGTAATCCAGGCACTCGCCGGTGCTAGGTAATACTTCCAAATTGTATCCGCAGGATGCCAGTGCCGGTTCGAGAATGTCAAAATGGATTGGAGACATCTGTGGAACAAGGATCGTATAATCTTTACGCATTTGTTCTGTAAAGACTACGCGGTGGTGTGCAGTATCTTTTTTGACCGGTTTGATCTGCTTGCGCTCGCGTTCGCGAACAGCGGCGAGCAGAGAGCGGATACGAATACGTGCAGCACCTAAGTTATTAACTTCGTCAATCTTTAATACTGTATAGATCTTATTCTGCAGCGTCAGTATATCGCTGACCTGATCGGTTGTTACCGCATCCAGTCCGCAGCCGAATGAGTTGAGCTGGATCAGATCTAAGTCGGAACGGGTTGCTACATAAGAGGCCGCTTTGTACAGACGGGAATGATACATCCACTGATCCATAACGATCGTAGGACGATCTACGTTGCCGAGTTCGGATACACTGTCTTCAGTCAATACGGCAACACCGAAAGAGGTGATCAGTTCCGGAATACCGTGATTGATCTCCGGATCGGTGTGATATGGTCTACCGGCGAGCACGATACCATGGCAGCCGTTTTCTTCCATATAAGCGAGTACTTCTCGTCCTTTGGCGGACATATCATCACGTACATGCTGCATTTCTTTCCATCCTGCAGCAGCCGCACGGCGGATTTCCTCTTTGGAAATGCCGTTTTCTTCCGTGAAGTATTCTACCAGACGTTTTGTTAATATTTTTTCACTTTCAAACGACAGGAACGGGTTTTGATATTTGATCTTGCCATCCTGCAGTTCTTCGACATTATTTTTGATGTTTTCACCATAAGAGGTGACGATCGGGCAGTTGTAATGGTTGCCGGCACCCTCTACCTCACAGCGTTCATATGGCACGCAAGGATAGAAAATGTAATCGAGTCCCTGCTTGATCAGCCAAGATACGTGCCCATGCGCAAGTTTTGCCGGATAACATTCGGATTCGCTTGGAATGGACTCAATACCCAGTTCATAGATTTTGCGGCTGGACTCCGGAGAGAGTACCACACGATAGCCAAGTTCGGTAAAGAAGGTAAACCAAAACGGATAATTTTCGTACATATTCAGTACACGTGGAATACCGACCGTACCGCGCACGGCGTGCTCTTCATCCAATGGTTTATAGTGAGCGAAGAGTCGTTTGTTCTTGTATTCAAAAAGGTTTGGAATATTCTTCTTGTTTTTCTGACCGCCAATACCACGTTCACAACGGTTGCCGGAAATAAACTGTCTGCCGCCGGTAAAACGATTGATCGTGAGAAGGCAGTGGTTGGTACAGCCCTTGCAGCGAGACATGGACGTTTCGAAACGAAGCTCGTTGATCTGGTCGATCGTGAGCATCGTGCTTTCCTGTCCGGTATAATGATCTCTGGCAATGAGTGCGGCACCAAACGCACCCATGATACCGGCGATATCCGGACGTACGGCTTTGCAGCCGGAAATGCGCTCAAAGCTTCGCAGTACCGCATCGTTATAGAAAGTACCACCTTGAACAACGACTTTTTCACCGAGATCTTTTGGATCAGTCAGCTTGATCACTTTTAACAAAGCATTTTTAATAACGGAATAAGCAAGTCCGGCAGAAATATCTGCAACGCTGGCACCTTCCTTCTGAGCCTGCTTTACTTTGGAATTCATAAATACGGTACAGCGGGATCCAAGATCGATCGGATTCTCGGCAAACAAAGCAACTTTCGCAAAATCAGCGACCTCGTAATTGAGAGATTTTGCAAAGGTTTCGATAAAGGAACCACAGCCGGAGGAACAAGCCTCGTTTAACTGAACTTTATCAACGGAGTGGTTTTTGATCTTGATGCATTTCATATCCTGACCACCGATATCCAAGATACAGTCTACTTCCGGTTCAAAGAACGCAGCAGCATTGTAGTGTGCTACCGTTTCTACTTCACCCTCGTCTAAAAGGAGCGCAGCCTTTAACAGTGCTTCGCCATATCCGGTAGAGCAGGATCGAACAATCTGTGCTCCAGCCGGCATTTTACTGTAAATATCTTTGATCGCCTTGATCGCTGTTTTCAGCGGGCTTCCGTTGTTGTTGCTGTAAAATGAGTACAGCAGGGAACCGTCTTCGCCGATCACAGCTACCTTTGTTGTAGTAGAACCGGCGTCGATCCCTAAGAATAAATTGCCCTTATAACTTGCAAAATCGCCTTTCTTTACATCATTTTGCGCATGCTTTTGCAAGAAATCATCGTATTCTGCCTGATCCTTAAAAAGAGGCTCCATACGGGTTACTTCAAATTCCATCTTGATCTCTTGGGAAAGATCGGTGTGTAATTTGCCAAGGCTTGATATATCTTCTTCCTTGGCGTTCATTGCTGCACCGGAGGCTGCAAACAGATGAGAATGTTCCGGAGCGATGATCTGGTCGCCTTCCAGACCGAGAGTACGGATAAATGCCTGCTTTAATTCGGTCAGGAAATGAAGCGGACCGCCTAAGAATGCAACATTACCGCGAATTGGTTTACCGCAGGCAAGACCACTGATCGTCTGATTGACCACTGCCTGAAAAATAGAGGCTGAGAGATCTTCTTTGGTTGCACCTTCGTTGATCAGAGGTTGAATATCCGTTTTGGCAAATACGCCGCATCGAGCTGCGATTGGGTAAATTGCTTTATAATTTTTAGCATATTCATTTAATCCGCTGGCATCTGTTTTTAATAAGGTAGCCATTTGGTCAATAAAGGACCCGGTACCACCGGCGCAGATTCCGTTCATACGCTGGTCGATACCACCGGTAAAATATATGATTTTAGCGTCTTCCCCGCCTAATTCGATGGCGACATCGGTGTGAGGGGCGTAATCTTTGAGTGATGTTGCAACTGCTACTACCTCCTGTACGAAAGGAACGTTCAGATATTTGGACAGCGTCAGTCCACCGGATCCGGTAATGACCGGAGCAACCGGCAGATCACCAAATTCATCATAGGCTTTTTCAATAATAGCAGCAAGAGTTTCCTGGATGTTGGCATAGTGCCGTTGATAATCGGAAAAAATAATTTCGCCATCTTTATTTAACAGCGCAATTTTTACGGTTGTGGAACCGATATCGATTCCCAATGTATTCATGTGTAATTTCATAAATACCCTCCATCTAGTATCTTGTATTACTCTTAGTTTCTAATGGTATGTCAGCAACGATAAATTATGAGTTTGTGCATGCTTTGCGAGGCACAAAAATTCGCCACATTTTCCTATTATAATGCTATTATGAGAGGAATGCAATAAACATTTTTTGCTTTTGTGGAGTGAGATCCGGATCCGCGGCTGCGAGTAGAGTCACCATTTCACGGAAAGCAGAATATACTGTAGCAAATAAAGGCATAAGGTGAATACACCATGAATCATGAGTATTGTAATGGACATATGCATATGATAAAGAAAGGAGATACACTGTACGCTTTGAGCCGAAGATATCATGTCCCACTGGAAGTGATGTTACGTGCCAATCCTTATGTAGATGTATATAATCTACAGCCGGGTGATACTGTTTGCATTCCGGGAAAGAAAGCAGATGGATGCAATATAAATCTGATCATGCCGCGGATGGGTAACGGACAGGAGGAGATGACACCGGACGTGCAGGAAAATATCGCAGAGACTTCCGTTGATGCTGACCGTTCCGAAGAAGATCAGGAGAGACAATCCCATGAAATGACGCGGGAGTTTGACACGACAGTTCCCTATGATGACAGGTATGTGACCGAGCAGGGAGATTCCCTGCAGTCTTTCTTACAGAGAATGAACGTTTCGCTGAATGATTTTTTGGAGCAGAATGAGCCAGAGGACGTCATGCTGCTGCCAGGTATTGCATATCGTAAATAGCAGAGATGCAGCCTGTTGTAAATAGCATATTTTGTCGCAGGATACACCCGCTTGCGGACGGGGAATCCAATTGACAAAGAATACGCGTCACACTATAATGAAATGTACTATGGCGTTCTTTTCGATTGCTGTAAAAATACGCTGTAGTACATTTTTGAATTGCATGTAAAATATCCTGTGAACAGATGGGCTTTTGCAGGGAAAATACCTGAAAATATCAGGCATAGAAAGGACAAGTATATGATACAATGGTTAAATAAGATGGAACGCAAATTTGGAAAGTATGCGATCCCTGACTTGACACGTTACGTAGTTGGTGCATATTGTCTCGGTGCTTTGTTAGAGATGCTGACAAATTTTGGGATAATACCGTTTGATATTTATTATAACTGGCTTTGTCTGGATATGAGCAAGGTGGCGCATGGACAAGTCTGGAGATTGTTTACGTATTTGCTGGAACCGTATGGCTTTAGCGGCAGCACGTCCTTTGTACTCAGCGTGTTGTTTTTGGTGATCCAGGTTAATCTGTTTTTCTTGTTTGGACGATCTTTGGAACGGGCCTGGGGAACATTTCGGTTTAACATGTATTTCTTTAGTGGTTATCTGTTAAATATTATTGCAGCACTGATCCTGTATTTAAGTCCGTTTCATATTGCAATTTATGATTCCGGTTTTCAGTATGTTTACTGGGCGATGTTCTTTGCTTTTGCACTGATCCAGCCGGACACGGAGTTACTTTTGTATTTTGTGCTTCCGATCAAAGTAAAATGGCTTGCGCTATTGGATGCGATTTATATGTGCTATTTGATAGTGGGCAATTTTGTGGCAGGTTTTCGCATGATGGGAATGACAGCCGTGTATGGAGCACAGGCACAGGCGTATGGCTGGATGCATATTAGTCAGGCGTTTGCGGTTATCGTAGCAATGGGGAACTTCTTACTGTTCTTCTTCCTGACGCGGGATTACAAGCGGATGTCATATGGAGAGCAGAGGAGACGAAGAGGTTTTAAGAAGAAGATGAAAGCAGCGGGTGCCGGACAGCGTATTGTGCATCGCTGTGCAATTTGTGGCAGGACTCAGGAGGAATTTCCGGATCTGGAATTTCGTTACTGCTCCAAATGTGAGGGCAATTATGAATATTGTGCGGATCATTTATTTACACATCAGCATGTCAAAAAATACATGTAATTATTTAGGAGGAAGGTTGAAATGACAGCAATTACAGTTATTGCTATTTTGGCTGCGGCCGCAACGATCTATGGCTTTGTTGCAATGGATTCGTGTGAGCGCGTTAAAGTGGCAACAAAAGGAAAGAAGAAGAAATACCAGGTACAGGAGGTTCCGGAGACGGGTATTCTTTTTATGGTGATCATGGCGGTCGCATTGATCGTTCGCTATATTGCGGCAGCAAAATATTTTGGCAATGAAACGGATATGAACTGTTTTATCGCTTGGGGAGACATGGTCTTTAAGGATGGGATTGGTAATTTTTATTCTTCCGATTCTTTTACGGACTATCCACCGGGATATATGTATATTCTGTATATGGTCGGTGCGATCCGTCATGTACTTGGGGTGGCTTGGAATTCTACGCTTAGCGTGATGCTTACTAAGACACCGGCGATCATTGCCGATCTGGCCACGGCTTACCTGCTGTTTCGCATTGCCGGAAAGCGTTGGACGCAGAAGGGTGCGGGAATTTTAACAGCAATCTATCTGTTTGCACCGGCGGTACTGCTCGATGGAGCAATCTGGGGACAGACAGATGCAGTATTTACCTTTTTCGTTGTATTAATGATTTATTTGGTGACAGAGCGTAAGCTGATCCCGTCGTATTTTGTATTTGCGGTTGCAGTATTGGTAAAACCGCAGTCTCTTATTTTTACACCGGTATTGATCTATGGCATTATCGATCAGGTGTTTTTAGACGGCTTTGACTGGAAGAATTTTTGGAAGAATCTGGGGCTTGGTTTGGCTGCGATTGCGATGATTGCCCTGCTGATGCTCCCGTTCGGATTTAAGGATGCGTTATCACAGTATACGGAGACATTGGCATCTTACAAATTTGCCAGTGTAAATGCTTATAATATTTGGACATTGTTTGGACAAAACTGGGCCGAACAGACGAAACACTTTATGGGTATCACGTATCAGACTTGGGGAACCATTTTTATTATTTTGATCGTGGCAGCAGCTACCTGGCTTCATTTCCGTGCAAAAAATAATCCGGCACGTTACTATTTTGTCGGGGCATTTATCGTAACAGGAATGTTTTTGCTGTCAGTTCGCATGCATGAGCGTTATGTGTATCCGGCGATCATTATGCTGTTGTTTGCATTTGCGATGCGTCCGAAACGTGAGATTGCCTATTTATTTACCGGGTTATCAGGAATGGCATTTTTCAATATGGCACATGTTGAGTTTGTGTATGATCTGAATAATTTCAACGCCAAGGAACCGGTGACCTTAGCAATTGCAGCCGGTATGGTGATCGTATTTGGCTACATGGTATATGTAGCGTTGACATGCTTTAACGGTTATTTGTCAGAGGGTGAGATCGCGCGTACTTCGACCGGACGGACTGCACAGGCAGGACGTAAGAATACGCGTGCAAATAATGCACGTAACAATGTAAGCAAAAAGGAATCAGAGGGCAAGATCGCCCGTTCTGTAACGCTCAGCAAGATGACGAAAGTTGACTGGATCGCAATGGCAGTGATCACATTGATCTACGCAGTGGTAGCATTTGCGCGTCTGGGGAATATGTCGGCGCCGGAAACAGCATATTCTGCTGTGAAAGAAGGAGCGATCGTTCTTGATTTCGGTGAAACTACCAACATTTCACAGTTATGGGATTATCTGGGGTATGAAAATAATCCGCACTATAACATTGAATACAGTAACAATAAGGATTCCGGTTATACAACATTTTCGACCGGTGTTACAGATGACAATGGTAATACGCAGAGCTATTGGGATGCAGGTTCTGTATTTTGCTGGAACAGTCTTACATTGAATGTTCAGGCAAGATATGTCAAAATTTCTCCGACGGAGGATAATTACGAGGATAGTCTGTTAGAGCTTGTGTTCTTGGATAGCAATGGCAAAAAATTGGAGCCTGTGAATCGAGATGAGTATAAGACTTTGTTTGATGAGCAGGATGAATTTGAGGGACGTGCCAGTGCAATGAACGGTACGTACTTTGATGAGATCTATCATGGACGTACGGCATACGAGATGATACATAAGCTGTACTGTTATGAAAACACGCATCCGCCACTTGGTAAAATATTCATCGCCTGCGGTGTACTCATGTTTGGAATGAATCCATTCGGATGGCGTTTCATGGGAACCTTATTCGGAGTATTTATGGTTCCGATCATTTATTTGTTTGCCAAACGTTTCTTCAACAAGGAATGGATCAGCATTGTGACAACGTTATTGTTTGCGTTTGACTTTATGCATTTCGTGCAGACAAGAATAGCGACGATCGATGTGTTTGTTACACTGTTTATTATGTTGTCGTATTACTTCATGTACTGCTATCTGCAGAAGAGTTTTTACGACACAAAGCTGCAAAAGACATTCATACCGCTTGGACTTTGCGGTGTTGCAATGGGGCTTAGCTGGGCCAGTAAGTGGACCGGAATTTATTCCTCGGTAGGTCTGTGTATATTGTTCTTCCTGCATATGTATCGCAGATACCGTGAATATGTCATTGCCTGCAAGACACCACGCGGTCAGACGAATGGTATTTCACATGCGTATATTATTGATAATTTTAGCAGTTATTTTTGGAAGACGATTGGATTCTGTTGCGTCTTTTTTGTGGCAGTTCCGGCGATCATTTATATATTGTCTTATATTCCATTTAATGATGGAACAGACCATAACTTATTGACGCGCGTGATCAATGCACAGAAAACGATGTTCGATTATCATTCTGCTTTGAAAGCGGATCATCCGTATTCTTCCAAATGGTATGAGTGGCCGATCATGACAAGACCGATCTGGTATTATTCCGGAACGATTGGCAATCTGCGTGAGGGTATCAGTGCCTTTGGTAATCCACTTGTTTGGTGGGCCGGCATTCCGGCAGCGTTTTATATGCTGTATCTGCTGTGGAAAGAGAAAGACCGCAAGGCTGGATTTTTGCTGATCGGGTATCTGTCACAGTATGCACCTTGGTTCTTGGTAAGCCGTGTGGTATTTATTTATCATTATTTTCCAAGTGTACCTTTCGTTGCCGCTATGGTGGGATACAGCTTCTTTAAGCTGGCACAATGGAAACCAAAGATCAAACCGGCGATCTATGTCTATGTTGCCTGTGCGATCGGGTTATTTATCCTATTTTATCCGGTGTTGTCCGGGCTTGCGATCGATCCGGCATTTGCAACCAAGTATTTGAAATGGTTTGATAGTTGGGTATTGTTACAGACTTGGTAATTTGATCAGAAACAGGGTGGTAAAAATGTCATAAATTTGATGATCTGACAGAATATGGATGTCAGGTCATCACGGAATAGAAAGGTAAAAATATGAGCAATAAGTTACGAGAGTGTGTCAATAAATTACATAGTAATAAAGAAGTTGGGGATCTGTTACCAGAGTATCTGAAGCAGAGCATGATCCTTCATGATGGATATACAAGGATCAAATTGATGATGGAATATTACATGTTTTACGAGGTGGTCACAGAAGATATCAACCCATATATTGCGATGGCAAAGGAAATGATCACTTCTTTGAATGAGACAGTGGGACAGGCGATGTCTGATACATTGGATGATACACAGAGAAAACAGTTGGTCGATCATATTTTAGCAATGCGTACGGAAGTAATCGACCGTATGCAGGTGTTGACCGGATATGTGGACTGCTTTGTCGTATATGAATATATTTTAAACCGTATTCAATATCGGTTTGATGAGAAAGAAGTTTTGCCGGAAGACACTGCATTTGCACAGGAGGTTATGAATTTTATCTTTGGTTCAAATGATAATGTGACGATCAATGATAATTTACGCGTGGTACTGGGACAGCTTCCGATGCGAATGACCCGTTCTCATTATTTTGATCTGATCAAAAACTGCATTTCCGTTTATAAGGGCAGTGAGATAGAATCATTGGAGGGATTTTTGTATATGTTCCGTACCAGTGCCATGTTGTATAAGCATCCTGCACAGGAACAGTATTTTACGGAATTTGCCGGTGTGCTTCAGGAATTGATGGAAGCAGACTACGAGCATATGGATCGCACATTATATGAATTGTATGCAGAAAAAGTACGAGTCAGTGCTTCAAAGCTCAATGATCTATCTGATCTGTATATGCAGATTGGACAGATTATCAATGGTGTGTATACGTTAGTGGTGACAGAACCTTATTGTGTTGATGAAGAGAAAATGACGGTAGTAGATGATGTGATCCGAGGCATCAATGCACTCTTTTTGGAAAAAGAGATTGATCTTTGGCAGAGGGAGGATCTTTTGACAGAAGAGGATCGCTTAAATTGGCTTGCCGAGAAGCTTCCTGCGGTTGAAGGCCAACAGGAAAAGTTATATCAGTCTGTTAATGTAGCGGAAGCGGCACTGGATGAACTATTGGAAGGACGAGCAGAGGAAATTGAGGAAGCAGGGCTTAGTGATGCTTTTATCAAACTGCATCATTTGTCACAGCTTAATTCGAGCAGTGTCTTTGCACCATTGGAGAGTCAGGAATCAGCAGGGGTCGTTACGGCAGAGATCGCAGAGCAGGAAACAGAAAAACTGCTTAGTGAGCTGAAAGAGTTATTTCAAGGACGCAGCCGTATGTTTCGCCGTGCCATCATGGCCGCCACTGTGGAAAAATTACCAACCTTTTTCAAGAGTGCACAGGAGATCGCAGACTACATGATGAACGCACTGAACCAATGTGACGATGAAGCAGAAAAGTATGCATCCAAACAACTGATCCTCGAAATGATCCGGTAATCACACCCAACTTTGCATACCCACTATTGCTTTAGGCTCACATATTGCTTATTATGTCAATGACTAGATGGCATTTTGCAGCCACCAAAGAATGACTTCTGCCATCAGAGAACTGTAGTAATTGCCTTGCCGCATTTTGTTTTTACAGTGATTTCTAAATTTTGTTGTCTCTGATGGATGATTTACATGCCCTTCGGAGAACTCGAAGTCCCGGAAGCAAGGTATTCATCATTTTTGAAAGGGACTTTGCGCTCGTCGTTACTTATGTCTCGTATTTCAGAGACATTAAGTAACGTGACGTAGCGCATCGTAGCGAAAGCGTCCCGTCCAAAAATGGATGATACCTTGCTAAACCGGGACATCTCAGACACTCCTTCAGGCATGTATGCATCAGAGACGTTACAAAATAAGAAATCACGCAAAAACATTGCGTTCTGCAGCAATCAACTTAGTTCTCTGATGGCAGAACAATTTCGTCTCTCGGCTGCAAAATATTTCATTTATTGCTGACATAATGAGCACAATGTGCTCATCTTAGGAGTTTCTTCGAAACTCCATTATGCGCAGAAATCATGCGCAAGTATTCTGATATAATAAGCAATATGTGGTTCGATAGCGACTATAGGTATGTAAAGTTGGAGGAAGTATGATAAGTAGCAGTGCGGAAAGGCGGAGGTGTTATGATCTGGTGGGATGAGAAGTTGTATACCGATGATAAGGTGGCCAGACATCCGGCTCGATACCGGAAACGGGTCGAGAAAAAGGGGCTGCGTGGATGCTTTTGTGTAGTGCTGGGGCGTAATCCTGCGAACAGCCTGGAAATCTATGCGTCGAGAACGTTATGGTTCCGCTATGAAAAGGAATGCGGTGTACAAGTAGTGGGGTTGGCGGCCTCTTATGACAGTGCTGTGGAGCTGTTGCAGCAAATGATCACGGATGTCTATCGTGATCGAGGGAGCGTTGATTCCGATGCGATCCGTGCTTATTTTACGGGGAGGTGACAGACCGGGCGATGGAAAAGATCATATTATTGGTTTTGGTTACCATAGCAAAAGTGATAGGGATCCTTTTGGCGGTACTTGTTATCGTGGCACTGGCGATATTGTTTGCGGCAGTGCGTTACTGCGGAAAGATCTCGTTCGATGATAAAAAAGCACAGATCAGTATTCGATGGTTAGGTGTTGTGCTTCGTGTGCCAATCCTGATCACTGAAAAGGATCTGCAGTGGAAAGTCCGTGTTTTTGGCGTGCCGATCCTGCGCAGTGACGGCGCACATAAAAAACGCCGTTCTAAAAAGTCTTCTGCCCCAAAAGCACAGAAGCGAAAAGCTGAGAAGGCAGCCGAAACAGTTCAAAAAACACAGGGATCATCGAAACAGGAGAAGAAAGCGCCCTTTGTGAACTTGGAGAAGAGTCCGACAGCACCTGAACAAGAGAAGCAGATAGCACCTAAGCAGGCGGCTGATAAGACAGAAGAGCAGAATGTTCCTAAGAAGCAGTCTGACAAGACAGGAGAGCAGAATGTTCCTAAGAAGCAGTCTGACAAGACAGAAGAGCAGAATGTTCCTAAGAAGCAGTCTGACAAGACAGAAGAGCAGATTGCTTCTAAGCAGACGACTGATCAAAGAGAAGAGCGATCGGCTTTTAGGCAGGCTAATGAAAGAGAGAAAAAGCCGCGGGGGATCCGACAGTTGTTTCTTTGGCTTCAAAATGTAATAAAGATTGTGCGAAAGATTAAGAAAAAAGTACATTCTGTGCAGGATCTGGTTGATATTTTGCGCAGTGATGCGGGAAAAGCATTTATTTGCATCGTCAAAGAGAATGTGATACATTTATGGAAACAAATACATCCGCGGCGTATGCGCGGTAAAGTAATATTTGGAACCGGAGATCCGTGTTCTACCGGTGAGCTGCTGGGAGTGCTCGCACTTTTTTATGCATGGTATGGGAACGGAGTACAGATCATTCCGGATTTTGAGCAGAAACGCATAGAGGGGAATGTTTCATTTCGTGGAAGAATCCGCATGATTACATTAATTTGTATTGCGTGGCGCATAATAAAAAATAAAGATGGCAGAAAGCTTCTACACGAATGGGAGAAGTGGAAGGAGGAAAAGTAAATGGCAGACAATTCTTTTAACGCAAATGTAGGATCCTTATTTCAGGGGATGGAAGGATTTATTACCGGAAAGACCGTTGTGGGTGATGCCGTGAAATTTGATGATGGAACGATCATTTTGCCACTGGTGGACGTTAGCTTTGGTGTGGCTGCAGGTGCTTTCGCAGAGCCGGGCAAGAAAGAAAACAGTGCCGGAGGTATGGGTGGAAAGATCCAGCCGAGTGCGATCTTAGTGATCCGCAATGGTGAGACGAAGCTTGTCAATGTAAAAAATCAGGATAGCATTACAAAAGTGTTGGATATGGTTCCTGATCTTTTGGACAAATATGTTCCTTCCAAAAAGGAAAAAGCGCAAAAAGCAAAAAATTAAATTTTGTTCTTGCATTTCTGTTTGATTTTTGGTATTATGTTCATGTTGTGCTAATAACACTGACAGAAATGACAGGATAAATGAGACCATCAGGAATAAAGGTAAGGAGGTGCTTACGATGGCAAAGTGTGCAGTATGTGGAAAGAGTGTTCACTTCGGAAACAAGGTGAGTCATTCACATAGAAGAAGCAACAAGATGTGGAAGCCGAACATTAAGTCTGTTCGTGTAAAGGTGAATGGTGGAACCAAGAAAATGCCAGTATGTACAGGATGTTTACGTTCTGGAGCTGTAGAGCGTGTATAATCGCAATCACCTTTTATATGAGAATCCACAGGATCGGGATCATTCCCGGTCCTTTTTCTTGCTTTTCTAGCGAACAGCAAATATTGCTGTTATGTAGTGTGCAGCCAACAAGAATTGCTTTAGCAATTCTTGCAGAAGCAAAGCGCGGGCTTTGCTTTTCTAGCGGACAGCAAATATTGCTGTTATGTAGTGTGCAGCCAACAAGAATTGCTTTAGCAATTCTTGCAGAAGCAAAGCGCGGGCTTTGCTTCTATGAACAGAATAAATTATAGCCTAAAACAAGGCAGAGCAGGATGATCAATACGGCAATAACAGCGTTTGAAATAAAAAACATGATTGTCATGCCGATGGCGATCCAAAACAATACAAAACCAATCATATGACGCATAAAACCCCTCGCTTGCACAATTGTGTAGAATAGGATATACTAATACAGTGTATCTTAATGTTAGTATATGACAAAGATTTTAAATCTTGAATAAAACATATTTAAGATGTAACAGCATAGAAATGGAGGAGTATTTATGAAAGGCAAAATGAATGCAAAAATGGGCAACATTATTATTGACCGTGATGTTTTAGCAAAATATGCCGGGGCTGCGACAGCAGAATGTATTGGTATCGTGGGCATGGCGGCCGTTAATGTAAAAGATGGCGTGATCAAGCTCCTAAAGAAAGAGAATGCAGGACGCGGTGTGAATGTATATGTTGTGGACAACCGTATCAAAGTGGAACTTCATATTATTGTAGCATATGGTGTAAGTATCCGCGCAGTTGCTCAAAACGTGCTTGAGCATGTACGCTATAAGATAGAAACTTTTACCGGAATGGAAGTAGAACAGATTAACGTCATCGTTGAAGGTGTTCGTATTGTAGATGAAGATTAATTTACCGATTTGCAAACACAAGGAGGATTAAAGCAGTGAGCGTTCAGACAATTGATGCAAAGATGTTGCAGAAAATGTTTTTGGCAGGAGCAAAGGGTTTAGAGGCGAAGAAGGAATATATTAATGAATTGAATGTATTTCCGGTACCGGATGGAGATACCGGAACGAATATGACGATGACCATAATGGCTGCAGCGAAAGATGTAGCCAATCTTCAGAATCCGACATTGACCGAATTGGGCAAAGCGATTTCCAGTGGTTCACTTAGAGGAGCAAGAGGAAATTCCGGCGTTATCATGTCCCAGATCTTTCGCGGTTTTGTCAAAGAATTAAAGGGATTAGATATTATCGATGTGACAGCGTTGGGAAATGGCGTGCAGCATGCTGCAGAAACGGCATACAAAGCAGTCATGAAACCGAAAGAGGGTACGATCCTTACCGTTGCAAAGGCAGGAGCGGACAAGTCGATGGATCTGTTAGTGAACGGAGATACGGACGATATTATCAAATTCTGCGATGAAGTCGCTGCTGAAATGGAGGAAGCATTGCTGCAGACACCGGAATTGCTGCCGGTACTGAAGCAGGCGGGAGTTGTTGATTCTGGCGGGGAAGGTTTGATGACATTTATTCGCGGTGCGCTCGATGCCTTGAAGGGTAAGGCAACGGATTTCACAGTGAATACAGGTACAGCAACCCGCGTGGTTAATGGATCTGTCGGCGCTTCTGAAGAAGAGGATATCCGCTTTGGTTATTGTACGGAATTTATCATTATGCTGGAGCGCGGCGAAGATGTAGTCGAAAGTCAGCTTAAGGAATATTTGCAGAAGATCGGTGACTGCGTTGTAGTAGTAGCTGATGATGATATTGTAAAGGTACATGTACACACCAATGATCCGGGTCTGGCGATTCAGAAAGCACTTACGTATGGTTCTTTGACCAGCATGAAGATTGACAATATGCGTGAGGAGCATCAGGAAAAGGTGATACGAGATGCACAGAAAGCGTCCGAGTCGGCAAGCGCACCAAAGAAAGAGGAGCCACGTAAAGAAAATGGTTTTATTGCCGTAGCAGCCGGAGATGGATTGGCAGATATTTTCCGTGATCTTGGAGTGGATTATGTGATCGAAGGCGGACAAACAATGAACCCAAGTACGGATGATGTATTATCTGCAATTGAGCAGGTGAATGCAGATAATATCTTTGTTTTGCCAAATAATGGCAATATTATTTTGGCAGCAAATCAGGCAAAGAATCTGACAGAAGATAAGGAAGTGTACGTCGTTCCGTCCAAAAATATTCCGCAGGGAATTGCTGCAATGATCAGTTTTGTCAGTGGAAGATCTGCTGCAGAAAATGCAGAATCTATGGAAGAAGAGATGCAATTGATCAAATCCGGTCAGGTTACGTATGCGGTTCGTGATACGAATATGGATGGCAAAGATATTAAGCAGGGTGACTTCATGGGCCTTACTGATAAGACGATCGTATCGGTTGGCAGTGATCTGCAAGGTACAGCAAAGGAATTGATCGAGTCTCTGTTAGATGAGGACTCTGAGTTAGTCAGTCTGTATTATGGCAGTGATGCAACGAAGGAACAGGCAGAGCAGCTTGCAGAGGATATTGAGAGCACACATGAAGATGTTGAAGTAGAAGTACAGTACGGTGGTCAGCCGGTATATTCTTACTTTATTTCTGTAGAGTAATAAGCGAGTATTAAGAAACGTTTTCGAGAAAGGGTTGTCATACTGGTCGGACAGAGCAGCGTGATGATCCTTTTTCAATAGAGACTCTAAATCTTCTAAAGCCGGAGTAACTGTAATGTGATGGATGATTTTCGAGCTACGGAGGGAGGAGACATCGTTGAGAGAGAGGGATAGTATACGCAATATAAAAGGGGTGGGACAAAAAGCAGAAAGTTTGTATGCAAAGCTGGGAATTTATACGATCGGAGATCTGCTTGCTCATTATCCCAGACAATATGATGTGTATAAGCCGGTACAGCCGGTATCGGAAGCGGTGGACGGAAATGTGATCGTTCTGGATGTAAGCCTGGCAACTAAGCCTAAGATCAGTTATGTGCGTAATCTTAAGATTGTAAGCTGTACGATGAGGGATTCCAGTGGCTCCATTCCAGTGAGTTGGTTTAATATGCCATATTTACTCCGTTCTCTTAAAATGGGAACGCATTATCTTTTGCGAGGAAAAGTTATATCAAAACGGGGACGTCTGATGTTGCAGCAGCCCAAAATGCTGCAATATGAGGAATACCGCAGTATGTTGTACCGCTTGCAGCCGTTGTACCCATTGACAGCGGGACTGACAAACAATGCGATCAAAAAAGCTGTAGATCAAGCACTATCGCAGGCTGAGTTGGATGCAGAGTTCCTTCCGCTGGATATGCGTAAAAAATATAATCTTGTATTGCATAAAAAAGCGTTGCAGGATATTCATTTTCCGTCAAAGGAAGCGGATTTTTTTGCTGCAAGGAACCGTTTGGTTTTCGAGGAGTTCTTTTTATTTACGCTGGCAATGCATCAGATGAAACAAAATCGTCATCAAAAACCATCAGACTATATACTGCATCCGGGGGATAAAGTATTTGCACTGCTAGAGAACCTTCCTTATGAGCTGACAGAGGGACAGAAACAGGCAGTGGACGAGATCGCGGCAGATGTTTCATCAGGATTTGTGATGAATCGATTGATCCAGGGCGATGTTGGATCCGGTAAAACCATTGTTGCGCAGATTGCGTTGCTAATAGCTGTGGAGCAGGGACATCAAGGGGCGATCATGGTGCCGACAGAAGTGTTGGCAGAGCAGCATTATGAGACATTTTGCGAAATGTTTGATCCCTTGCAGGTTCGAGTCGGTCTTTTGACCGGTTCTATGACGGCAGCGGCAAAGCGCGATATGCAGGCTCAGATTGCAGCGGGAGAGATTGATATTGTCGTAGGAACGCAGGCACTCATTCAGGATAAGGTAGAGTATAAGGATCTTGCGATGATCGTCACCGACGAACAGCACCGTTTTGGTGTGCGTCAGCGCGAAAGTTTTTATGCAAAAGGGCATACACCACATATGTTGGTTATGAGTGCCACACCGATCCCACGCACGTTAGCGATCATTTTATACGGAGAACTGGATATTTCGGTTATCAAAGGACTTCCTAAGGGTAGACTTCCAATTCAAAACTGTGTTGTGGATACCGGATATCGTCCGCAGTCGTATCGATTCATTGAGAAAGAAGTAGAAAAAGGGCATCAAGCATATGTGATCTGTCCGATGGTGGAGGAAAGCGAGAATATGGAGGCGGAAAATGTCACGGATTATGCTCAGACACTGCGGGAAGAGATGTCGACTAAGATACGGATCGAAGTGCTGCATGGCAAGATGAAACCGGCACAAAAAAATGAGATCATGGAGCGATTTGTCTCTGGAGCGATTGATGTTTTGGTATCTACGACGGTGATCGAAGTTGGTATCAATGTGCCAAATGCCACAGTGATGATGGTCGAAAATGCAGAACGGTTTGGTTTGGCGCAGTTACATCAGCTTCGTGGACGTGTCGGAAGAGGTTCGGCGCAGTCTTATTGTATTTTTATGATGGGCAAACCTTCCAAAGAAACGAAGCAGAGACTGCAGGTGCTAGAGCAGTCCAATGATGGATTCCTGGTTGCAGAAGAAGATTTGAAACTGCGCGGTCCCGGGGATCTGTTTGGCATCCGACAGAGTGGAGACTTGAATTTTAAGCTGGCAGATATTTATCAGGATGCAGCAATACTAAAACAGGCAAATGAAGCGGCGGCTGGATTTGAGCGGACGGATATAATAGAAATGTGCAAAAAGTATCGGGGATTGCGTGAAAAAATACAAACCTACACCGACGAGATCTTTTTGTAAGAACATTGCATTTTGAAGGTAAAAATAGTACACTTAATTTAATTGTGTGTTGGAACGGTAAGGGAGGTTGCATATGGTGCAGGCAGGGTATACGACAGATAGATTACTGCAGATTGGGCGGTCAAACTATGACCGGCTATGCCTTTTTTGTGAAAATTTGGAACGCAGCGGTCTCTGGGAGCAGGCAAGACAGGTTATGAAACAGTCCGCTAAAATGATCTTAGATCGTTACGTGCAGTCTGTACTAGTGACTTTTGCAGCGGCAGAGGGCATTGTGACAGAAAGCGATAGAGAGTATATTGCTATTATCACGGATTCCAATCTATTAGCAGTTTCACCGGAGATCCCTGTGACCGGAGAGTTGATTGAGGAGTGCAGACGGTTTTGCGGATTTCCACCGGTGCTTTTACAGCTGTGTGCAGCTTATGACGATGAATATATTCAGCATACCGGAGAGCAGTTTTTGGATTCCTTTGTCAATATCATTTTGTGTATGGCGTATATGGTGGATCGGGAAAGTGTTCTGACGCGCCGGTTTGTACGTGAATTTTATGACAGGGTAAGTGTATTTGTGGATACAAAGGATGCTTGGAATACGGAAGAGTATCTGTTTCACAAATTATATGGGACGGACATTCTAGATGATACAAGATGGCTGCATGTCCCGGTAAAACAGCAGTCTGCAGAAGTGATGGCAGAGTCACCGGCAGCCGCACAGGCGAGCAATGAATGGAATGTAAGGCAGGACAAGCTGGAGGAACAGTTACAGCAGGAAATGGCGCGTAAGCAGTTTCAGGCAGTCAAAAAACGTATTCAGGAACGTGAGGAGGCAGAACGCAAAGAGCAGGAGGAGCGTCTGCAATGCCTGTTAGATGAGCTGAATGCGTTGGTTGGTTTGCAGGGGGTAAAGGATGAGATCCAGTCTCTGGTCAACTTGATCCGTATTCGCAAGCTTCGGGAAACGATGGGACTTCCGCAAATGGATATGTCATATCACATGGTATTTACCGGTGCACCGGGAACCGGCAAAACGACGGTGGCGAGATTGGTGGCAAAAATCTATCGGGAGCTTGGAATCTTATCCAAGGGAACCTTTATTGAAACGGACCGATCCGGGCTTGTGGCAGGATATGTCGGCCAGACGGCACTTAAGGTGCACGAATTGGTCGAGCAGGCAGTTGGGGGGATTCTTTTTATTGATGAAGCATATGCCCTGGTCAATCCTGATGTTCCGAATGATTTTGGTATGGAAGCAGTGGATACATTAGTAAAATTGATGGAAGACCACCGAGATGATCTGATCGTCATTGTGGCAGGTTATACAGAAGAAATGCAGTCATTTTTGAAATGCAATACGGGTTTAGTATCGCGATTTAACAAATTTATCGATTTTCCGGATTATTCGAAGGAAGAGCTCATAGCGATCCTAGATGCAATGGCCGATAAGGCTGGACTGCAATTGGAAGAATCTGCCAGAGAGGCGGTGCTTTTGTCGTTGCAGGCAAAAACGGAAGAAGAGTGGAATGTATTTGGAAATGCCAGAGGAATTCGTAATCTGTTTGAAAAGATCGTGATCAATCAGGCAAATCGTCTTGTCAGACTGTCTGCACCAAGTCGTGAAGATTTGATGAAAATTCAGCGGGAAGATGTGGAAGTTGTTTGACCACATCGCATGATTATGCTAAAATGGGGTGCAGCAGAGTGACGTTACAAGGTCACTTATTACGATGCACTTTATATATATAATACGAGAAATGAGGATTGGATTAATATGAGAGTAGTGGCTGGTTCCGTGCGAGGCTTTAATTTGATCGTTCCGTCTGGAAAGAATACCAGACCTACTACGAATCGCATTAAGGAGACATTATTTAATATATTGCAATGGGACATTGCAGGATGCCGTTTTTTAGATTTGTTTAGCGGAAGTGGTGGAATAGCGATCGAGGCGCTTAGCCGTGGCGCAAAGGAAGCGGTTATGGTAGAGAAAGATCGGGAAGCGGTCCGCTGCATTAAGCAGAATGTACAGCATACGAAGATGGATGACAGATCACGGGTCATGCCGATGGACGTGATGCAGGCTCTGCGCCGTTTGGAACAGGCAGGACAACCGTTTGATATTATCTTTATGGATCCGCCGTACCATTTGGATCTGGAAGAGCGGATCGTACCATATTTGCTGCAGTCTTCTTTGGTGAAGACCGGATCTTTGATCATCGTCGAGACAGCGTTAGATACGGATGTAGATTATATGTATGAGCTGGGCTGCGAGGTAGAGCGTATCAAAGAATATAAGACGAATCGTCATGTCTTTTTGCGGGTACCTGGTGAGACAGAGGCGTAGAGAATCAGAAAATGAGGGACAAAAAAACTATGAACAGAGCAGTATTTCCCGGAAGTTTTGATCCGGTGACGGTAGGACATATGGATTTGATCGTGCGTTCTGCCAAAATGTTCGATGAAGTTATTGTTGGTGTGCTTCGCAATGCAGCCAAGCAGCCGCTTTGCACAGTGGCAGAGAGGGTATCTCTACTGCAGGAGTTGACAGCAGAGATTCCGGGCGTGCGCATAGAAGCTTTTGATGGATTGTTGATTGATTTTGTAGATAAGATGGATGCCTGCGCAGTGATCCGCGGTTTGCGTACTGCGGCAGATTTTGAGTATGAATTGCCGTTGGCACAGACAAACCGTCATTTGAATGCACAGGTAGATACGGTATTTTTGGCGACTTCGCCGGAACATTCTTATATTAGTTCCAGTGGTGTTAAAGAAATTATTCAGTTTGGTGGAGACATCACCGGATTGGTGCCGCCTCCTGTACAGCAGTTTTTGTTGGATAGGAACACAGATAACAGATAATATAAACAGGCAATATGCCGCAAGGAGGTACATATGGTAAGCAGTAGAATTGAACAAAAAATCGAAGATATTTATGCATTTGTTGAGAGTTGTAAACCGCAGGCGTTATCACAGTCCAAGGTTGTTGTGCCGAAGAATGATCTGTATGATCTGTTAGATGATCTGCGCCGTGATGTACCGGAGGAGATTACGCGTTATCAGAAAATGCTCAGTCAGCGAGATGCCATTTTGGAGGATGCTGAGGCAAAGGCGGATGCGATCAAGTTGGATGCGCAGGAGCAGTACAAAGCAATGGTAGAGGAACATGCGATCATGCAGGAAGCATATCAGCAGGCAGAAGAGACGGTAGCGCGTGCGAATGCAGAGGCACAGGCGATCATTGATACGGCCAGACGTCAGGCCGAAGAAATTGGCAATGGAGCTATTTACTATACGACAGATATGTTAGAGATGGCAGAAAAAGCGATCGCTAGAGCATGCGAGAGTGCAGTAAGCAATTCCAGAGCACTAGAGACAGCACTTCGCGGTCATTTGGATATTATTCGCCACAATAAGGCGGAACTTACCGGTGTGAATGCAATGGAAGAGGAAGAGCCACAAGAGGCACCGGAAGAAAGGGATGAGGAGATCGATGAATAAAAAGATTGATGTCGAAGTGGTGATCGGCGGTAAGCCATATACGTTAAGTGGTTATGAAAGCAGTGATTATTTACAGCACATTGCGATGCATATCAATGGCAAGATAGCAGAGTTTCGTGCACAGGAGGGTTATGCAAGACTTGAGACGGAGCTTAAGAATGTCTTGCTAGCTATTAATCTTTCCGATGATTATCAGAAAGCACAGAACACGATCCGGGAGCTTAAGCAGGATAATGAAGATATGGAAAAAGAGCTGTTTGATATGAAACACGAGATGATATCGATGCAGCGGGAACTTCAAGAAGCCAAAGATGCCGTTAAGAAGCTTGAGCAGGAAAAAGAATCCGAAGAACATCGAGCGATTCGCTTGGAGACAGAGTTAGAGCAGCTGCGGAAAGAGATTGCTAAAGAAGTTGTGCAAAAGGAAGAGACAGTAGATGTGGCTGCAGATACTAAACCATCTGCAGTGCTGACAGCTACACAGCAGACTGCTCCGGAAAATGCAGACAAAGAGGAGACCGTTGAGAAACAGGATGCCGCCGAAGATGTGACGCATTCAGAGGATACAGAAGCGGCGGTAACAGTGGAACAGACAGACAATGTTGTTGAGGAGGCCAAAAGTCCGGAAGAAATCGGGCAAGAGATAGCAGCAACAATCGGCAAGAAAGAGCCTGCCAGGAAAACGTCGCGCAGCAGTCGCAAGAAAAGACGGTAATAAATATAACGATAATTGGAGAGGGACTGGGTCTATGCACAACAGTCCCTTCTTTCTTAAAGTATGGAGAACTGGATGATGCAGAATAGAACAAAACGCAGAATAGGAGTGCCTGAGATCCTTGCTCCGGCAGGATCGATGGAGAGCCTTAAAGCGGCAGTAGCCGCAGGCTGTGATGCTGTGTATATGGGAGGGTCCAAGTTTGGTGCCAGAGCATATGCTCAGAATCCGGAAGAGGATGAAATGGTGGCGGCGATACGATATTGCCACTTGTACGGAGTAAAGCTTTATATGACGGTAAACACCCTGTTGAAGGAACAGGAATTGCAGAGCCTTCCTACGTTTTTGCGACCGTATTACGAGGCGGGGCTTGACGCTGTGATCGTGCAGGACATGGGCGTTTTACGAGTGATCCACCAGTGCTTCCCGGATCTGGATATTCATGCAAGTACGCAAATGACCTTGACCTCCGGTATGGGAGTGGATGACCGATTAGCTGCTTACGGTGTAACGCGGATCGTTCCGGCAAGAGAACTGTCGCTGACGGAACTGCAGCAAATGCGGCAGCAGACGAAGATGGAGTTGGAAGTGTTTGTACATGGTGCATTGTGCTATTGCTATTCCGGTCAATGTTTGATGAGCAGTATGCAGGGTGGTCGTAGTGGTAACAGAGGACGCTGCGCACAGCCGTGCAGAATGCAATATGATATAGATGGCAGCAAACGTTATCTGTTAAGCCCAAAGGAGTTGTGCGCACTACCTTTGCTCGGAGAGATGATCGAGGCAGGGATCGATTCGTTCAAGATCGAAGGCAGAATGAAGCGGCCGGAGTATACGGCGTATGTGACAGCTATGTATCGCAAATACCGGGATCTGTATTTGGAACTGGGTTCTGCAAAATATCGGGTCTGGCAGCAGGAGCATGCGGCAGAGTGGGAAGATGATTTACATAAGCTTGCCGAAATATATAATCGAGAAGGATTTACTGATGGCTATCTCGAGGAAAAGCCGGAGCAGATGTTAGCGGATAAGCGTCCAAAGCATGGAGGCGTTTGTGTGGGAACAGTGCAGGATGTGGATAAACATCAGGTGCGTTATCGATTGGAACGCCCGATATTTGCACAGGATGTGTTAGAATTTCGCGGTGCGGACGGTGTCAGTATCTATGAATACACGACGGGATCTTCATATCATGCGGGTGAGCTTGTGCAGACGCGCTATCAGAAAGGCTGCCGGATTGCGAAGGGTGATCGGGTGTTTCGTACCAGACATCAGGTATTGTTAGAGGAAATTCGGCAAGATTTCGTAGAGAGCACACCGAAGCTTACTATAAATGGGCAGATCCGAATTGTTGCCGGAGAGCCAATCCTCCTGCAGTGTGAATATGAAAATGAAATATTTGCGGTAACAGGAATGATTGCGGAGAATGCGGTGAAGCGTGCTGTTGCCAAAGAAGACGTTGTCAGAGTGTTATCCCAGACCGGGGAGACACCGTTTGAATGGGGAAGTCTCGACGTTGATCTGGGAGCGGATGTCTTTGTCCCGATTGGGGAATTTAAGAAACTGCGAAGAAATGCTTTGACGGGTCTGCAGGATCGCTTGGAACGTCTCGGCAGCCGGGAGGTTGACGAAGAGCGGATCAGGCAGATGCAGGCAGAGATCAAGGCAGGCGCACAAGAAGATGCCTTGATTTCGGAACTTAGAGACCCAAAGGATGTGCAGCAAAGTGCGGCGGTATCCGATGAGAAGCAGTTGTATGCCGTCTTACAGCACGATTGTATACAGGAAGTGATCCTGAGGGAAGAATGGTTTGATAATGCAGTGATCGAGGTGCTGCTGCAGCGGATTAAGGAAAGTAAGAAGCGGGCGGTACTTGCGTTGCCGACGATACTCCGTGCGCAGGCGATCGCGGAGTATCGAGCACTATTAAAGAATGTTTCACCGGACGGTTATCTGGTTCGCAGTCAAGAGGGATATCAACTGTTATGTGATATAGGCGTAAAACCGGAGAGGATTCGTCTGGATGCCAATATGTATATTATGAATTCGGAGGCAGCTGTCTGGTGGCGGGAACAGGGAATTACACAGTTTACGGCACCGTGGGAGCTGACAAAGCGTGAACTTGCGGCTGTAACAGCCGGAAGGGATATGCAGTGGATCTGCTATGGCAGGATTCCGTTGATGGTATCGGCACAGTGTATTTTCCGCAATATAAAAGCCTGTCTGAAGAACTCTGGTAAGGCGATGGCAAAAGTATTTGCGGGAGAAAAGGGAAGGCGGTATATTGTACGCAACTGTTGCAAATATTGTTATAATATAATATATCGGGAGGAACCGTTTCAAATACCATGCTCTATGGAGCGGGAATTTTGGGAAAAAGTGCATCAGGTGCGCTTTGAATTTACCACAGAGACGGCAGAAGAGGTACATGCAGTGCTAAAGGATGAAATCATCCGGGATCACTGTCGTGGACATTTCGATGTAGGGATTCAGTAGGGAATACAGTAATAAAAGGCAGACCAGTGTCGGCAGACAGTCGGTCTGCACAGAAATGGAAGGGTATGGTTATCGGTATGGATAAAAAGGAAGCGGCGCAGAAATTAATGAGTATATTTGGTAATGTAGATGCGATCGCGGTACTGCATTCCGTATTAGTGGGAATATCAAAATATATTATCATTGTTGTTTTTGCGGTTTATACATGGCATTGTTTTACAGTATTTATTGGCAAAAACATGGAGCGCAAAGAGGAAATATACAGACGACAGAAAAAGATCATGTTTACGATACATTTTATCTGTTCGCTAGTATTATTTTTGAACAGTCTGTCGATAAAAATTGTTCTTTTCTATGTGGCACAGGTCGTTTTTTTGGTGTTGGTGGACAAGGCGTATTCCTATGTGTATCAGAACCTGTCCAAGTTAGTGATGAACAATATGTTAATGTTGCTTACGATTGGATTTTTGATGATCGAGCGATTGAATATGGATTTTGCAATGCGGCAAATGATCTTTGCGTCGGTGATCTGCGTGGCAGGTCTGTTTATACCGTGGATGATCGAACGGTTTTCTTATTTTGACCGGTTTGGGTGGTGGTATGCTGGAATCGGTCTGGCAATGTTAGCACTTGTTTTTGTGATCGGTGTGGAGCGGTATGGTGCAAAAAACTGGATTCAGATCGGAGGTTTTGCGATGCAGCCTTCAGAATTTGTAAAGATTATTTTTGTGTTTTTTGTAGCAGCACTGTTAGCGCACTCTGTGCAGTTTGTTGATGTGGTCAAGGTTTCTGTAGCAGCGGCTGCACATGTGTTGATACTTGTTGTGCAAAAGGATCTTGGTGCAGCGTTGATCTTTTTTATCACATATGTGATCGTATTGTATGTGGCTAGTCAAAATTCGTTGTATTTGATCTCAGCATTGGCAGCGGGAACTTTGGCAGCAGTCGTGGCGTGGAGACTCTTTTCACATGTTCAGGTTCGTGTGCTTGCATGGCAGGATCCATGGAGTACGATTGACAATGAGGGATATCAGGTTGCAAGATCACTATTTGCCATAGGCACTGGTGGGTGGTTTGGCATGGGTCTTGGAGAGGGAATGCCGAATTCTATTCCGGTGGCATCCAGTGATTTTATTTTTTCGGCAATCTGCGAGGAGTTGGGTGTTATTTTTGCAATCTGTCTGATATTGGTAGAGATCAGCTGCTTTGTATTGTTTGTAAACATTGCACTCAAGATGAAAAGACGTTTCTATAAGCTGACAGCCCTTGGATTAGCGGTAGAATATATTTTTCAAGTGTTTTTGACGATTGGTGGAGTTACTAAATTTATTCCATCGACAGGAGTTACATTACCGTTGATAAGTTATGGCGGAAGTTCTGTGATGAGCACGATCATACTGTTTTGCATTATACAAGGGATGTATGTGTTGAATTTTGAAGAGGAGGATCAAGATGGGTCGAAGGAGCAATATCAGAAAGAACAGCGTGGACGAAATACATCCGCCAAGAGAAAGCGCCTCAGCCAGACGCAGGTCCGATAAACAGGCACAGAAGCAGCTTCAAAAAGAGCGCAAACGAGGCAATAGACAGATTTTATTTATCACATATGCCTTTGTGACTTTGTTTTTGGCGATGGCGGGATATTTGGCGTATTTTACGGCAGTTGACAGTGAAAAAGTAATTAATAATTCACACAATAAACGCCAGAAGATATTAGCAGAAAAGATTACGAAGGGAAGTATTTATTCACAGGACGGCGAGGTGCTTGCGGAGACTGTGACGGATGATGACGGCAACGAATACCGTTCGTATCCGGAAAAAAAGAAATTTTGTCATGTTGTGGGGAGAACGGATAATAGTATGACAGGAATTGAGCTGTCGCAGTGTTATCCGATGCTGACATCACACATGAATCCGTTTACACAGCTTGGCAATACATTGCGCGGTGAAAAAAATATGGGCGATTCGGTCTATACGACGTTGGATGCGGGATTGCAAAGAGTGGCGTACGATGCACTTGGAGATTACCGTGGAGCAGTCGTAGCTTTAGAGCCGGATACAGGCAAGATCTTGGCGATGGTTTCTAAACCGGCTTATGATCCGAACACTGTCTTAAAAAACTGGCAATCGCTGGTTCGGGACGATGAGGAAGAATCTAAATTAGTCAATCGTGCATCGCAGGGACTTTATCCGCCGGGATCTACGTTTAAGATTGTGACAGCGATGGAATATATGATGGAAAATCCGGATAGCTATAAGGAGTATCGTTATCGCTGCAAAGGAACCAAAGTGTTTTCCGGCAGCAGGATCAACTGCTATAGCAGAGAATGGCATGGAAGACTGTCCCTGCCAACTGCATTTGCAAAGTCTTGCAACGGTGCCTTTGCAGACATTGGAACAAGACTCGATCTTAATTCCTACCGTAAGTTTTGTGAAAAGCTTTATTTTAATCAAAAACCATCTGTGGAGTTTGAGGCTAACAAGAGTCGATTTGCGTTGAATGCCAAGTCAGATGCTGCAGAAGTGACGCAGACAGCGATCGGACAGGGTAAGACGTTGATCACGCCATTAGAAAACGCAATGATCACTGCGATGGTTGCAAACGGTGGCGAGATGATGAAACCATATGTGGTAGACCGTGTAGAAAGTGCGGATGGACGTATCGTTAAGCAGTATAAGCCGAAGTCACAGGGAAAACTCGTGGATGAATGGGTTACGGAAGCAATGACCGGAATGATGGAAAAAGTGGTAAATGAAGGAACGGGAACGCTGCTAAAGACATCTGCGTATCAGGTGGCAGGAAAGACCGGTTCTGCAGAGGCGGATTCGGATGGTACAACACATGCATGGTTTGTCGGATTTGCACCGAGTAATCATCCAAAATTAGTTGTCAGTATTGTTGTGGAAGGTGCCGGAACCGGCGGAAAATACGCGGTTCCGATTGCGAAAAAGATGTTTCGGGAGTACCTTTCGAAATAATGGTTAGCATTGCATTTATGGTAGAATGATAGTATACTATACGCAAGAAAAGTAACCGCACGAAGGAGGAAATGCAATGATAGAAGCAACCAGTTGTGGCGGTGTGGTGATACACAGAGGCAAGATATTGCTTTTGTACAAGAATTACAGAAATCGTTACGAAGGATGGGTTCTGCCGAAAGGGACTGTGGAACTTGGCGAAGAGTATAAAGAAACGGCACTCCGTGAAGTAAAGGAAGAGAGTGGTGCTGATGCCAGTATCATCAGCTACGTTGGGAAGAGCCAGTATTCGTTTACTGCGGCAGGAGACACTGTTGTCAAAGATGTACATTGGTACTTGATGATGGCAGACAGTTATTACAGTAGACCGCAACAGGAAGAATATTTTGTGGATTCCGGATATTATAAGTTTCACGAGGCTTATCATCTGTTAAAGTTTTCTAATGAAAAGCAGATATTAGACCGGGCGTATAGTGAATATATTGATCTTCGCCGTCGAAATTTATGGGGCAATCCAAAGTATTTTTAACGGCAGGGTAGGAAATTTCATTTCTTGAAAGGATGACTTTCCGGGTCTGTTTTCCTTGACAGATACAGGGAAAGTAGATATAATGAATAGGTAGTTTGTTGAGTAGTGCAGATTTAGATATTCAACATAGAATGAAGTTGATACTATAAATGTAAGGGAGAATGATCATGGGCAATAATATTTTAATCGTAGATGATGCTGCCTTCATGCGTATGATGGTTAAGGATATCTTGACAAAAGGTGGTTATAATGTAGTAGGGGAAGCAGAAAATGGTGTCGTAGCAGTACAGAAGTATGCGGAGTTAAAACCGGATTTGGTTACGCTTGATATCACAATGCCGGAGATGGATGGTATTCAGGCATTGAAGAAGATCAAAGAGGCTGACGCAGGTGCTAATGTTATTATGTGCTCTGCAATGGGACAGCAGGCAATGGTAATTGAAGCAATTCAGAATGGTGCGAAGGACTTTATTGTTAAACCATTTCAGGCAGATCGTGTATTAGAAGCAGTTAAGAAAGTAATTGGCTAATGGATACATACGTGGAGGCAATGGGTACATTGCCTCTATTTTTTCTACAAAAAATTAAATACTACACTTGACAGTCCGGTATTTATGGATGTCGGGGGAATGGAGAATTATTATGGCAACAAATCCAGTTATTACGATGAAAACGACAGCAGGAACGATCACGGCAGAGTTATATCCGGAGGTTGCTCCGATCACAGTCAACAATTTTATCTCTTTGATCAATAAGGGATTTTACAATGGATTGATCTTCCATCGTGTAATCAATGGCTTTATGATCCAGGGTGGAGATCCGGATGGTATTGGAACCGGTGGACCGGGATACCATATCCGCGGTGAGTTTGCACAGAACGGTTATGAGAATAACCTGAAGCATACAGCAGGAGTGCTTTCCATGGCTCGTTCCATGATGCCAAACTCAGCAGGATCCCAGTTCTTTATCATGCATAAAGATGCACCTCATTTGGACGGTGCCTATGCAGCTTTTGGTAAAGTGACCGAGGGACAGGATGTTGTTGATGCGATCGCTACAGTAGCTACGGATGCTGGCGACAGACCGGTAGAGCCACAGATGATCATCGAAGTGACCGTTGATACTTTCGGCGTGGATTATCCGGAGCCGGAGAAATGCAACTAATAATAGTCGGATAAATGAGAAAGGATTGCTGTAGGCAGTTATGTGATGCAGCAGTCCTTTTTTACTTTATAGGATTAGGGTGTCAAAAGGTCTGAATTTCCCTGACGGGCTATTTTCTCGAATCTTTGACCACAATATCTATCAACGATGCGCCGCATCGCCTCAAGATATTGTAGCGCAAATCTTCAAAAAAATATCTCCGTCATGAAAATGGACTTTTGACACCCTAACCTTTATAGGAAACTTCTCGTTTCCTATAACACAAAGAGGACTGCGAGAATGTTTTCTAATTGTGTTGCGTCTGTTCACAGAATTTTGACATTAATTTGCTATACTATCGCACAAGGAATAAGATACCTTTAGTAAGGTGTCTAAATTGTAGGAGGAAAGAACAGTGATTGAAGTTAAAAATCTGGTCAAGAAATATGGTGATCACGCTGCTGTAGATGATCTTTCGTTTACGGTTGAGACAGGTAAAGTCATCGGTTTTCTGGGACCAAACGGTGCAGGAAAATCAACGACGATGAATATTATTACCGGATATATCGCACCGACATCCGGAGAGGTACTGGTAAATGGTATCGATGTGAATGAGGAACCGGAGAAGGCAAAGAAACATATTGGTTATCTGCCGGAGATACCACCACTTTATCCGGATCTGCGGGTTAGAGAATATTTAACCTTTGTAGCAGAGTTAAAGAAAGTCGAAAGAGCAAAAAGAGATGTAACGGTACACAAAATCATGGGACGTACCGGTACATTGGATGTTTCGGAACGTCTGATCAAGAATCTGTCCAAAGGATATAAACAAAGAGTAGGTCTTGCAGCAGCAATGCTTGGTGATCCGGAAATCTTGATCTTAGATGAGCCAACCGTTGGTTTGGATCCAAAGCAGATCATTGAGATGAGAGAGCTGATCCGAGATCTGAGTCATCACCATACAATTTTGTTGAGTTCACATATCATGCAGGAGATTTCTGCAGTGTGCGATGAGATCATTGTTATTAATGAAGGTCATATGATCGCCAAGGATACACCGGATAATCTTACACGTGAAATGGTCGAAAAGAACGGTATTCATTTGGTGGCAAAAGGAACCAAAGATAAGATTAAGACGGCACTTCGTACTGTTCCGGGCATTCGTGATGTCAAATACGACACCAAGAATGAGGAGGGAACGTTAGGCCTTACCTTGTATATGACTCCGGGTGCAGAAATTAGAGAAGATATATTCTATGCAATGGTTAAAGCGGATTGCCCAATCTATGAGCTGCATCCTTTGGCTGCATCTTTGGAAGATGCGTTCTTGGCATTGACACGAGGTGGTTCCAGACAGTATGGCGGCAAAAAAACGAAAAAGCAGGCTGCCAAAGCAGAAGAAACTGCACAGGAAGCACAAACGCAGACAGTCGAAAGTGCATCTGCAACACAAGAGCAGCAAAAGGAGGAAGAATAGATGTTTGCCATAATAAAAAAAGAATTAAAACAGTATTTTTATTCAATGGTCGGATTTGTGTTTCTTGCATTCTTTCTGGCTATTGTGGGATTGTATACCTGGGCGGGCAATTTAAGCCAGGGAATTGGTAACTTTGAAATGACTTTGGGAAATATGACATTTATTTTTGTAATCTTAATCCCGATATTGACAATGCGTATTGTTGCGGAAGAAAAGAAACAAAAGACGGATCAGTTATTATATACATCACCGATTTCTTTAACTAAAGTAATCCTTGGAAAATATATTGCGGTTATGATCTTGTTTACGATTGCCATTTTAGTAATCGCACTGTATCCATTATTGATCCATATGTATGGTCAGGATGTCAGACTGTCTTTAGCATACAGCAGTTTGATCGGTTTTTATCTGTTAGGTGCAGCAAACATTGCTGTTGGCTTGTTTATCTCTTCCTTGACAGAAAGTCAGGTGATCGCAGCGGTTGTGTCATTTATTGTATTGCTTCTTAGCAACATGCTTACAAGTATTGCAAGCATGCTTCCTACGGACGCGCTCTCCCAGGCACTGATCTTAACAGTTGCGTGGATCGTGGTTTGTGTTATCGCATATAACATGATGAAAAATATTACGGTTACTGCGATCTTAGCGGTGATCGGTGAAGTAGTTGTATGGGGAATTTATATTGCAAAATCTGCAGTATATGAGAACCTTTTATCTAAGGTTGCAGATGCTTTTGCGATTACGAGCCGTTACTCGGATTTTGAACTGGGTATTTTGAAATATGATGCCATTGTTTATTACATCAGCGTATCATTTTTGTTCGTATTCTTGACCGTACAGATCATCAAAAAGAAGAGATTTAACTAAGAAGGAGGTTTCGAATCGTGAGTATAGAAAATAACGAAAATAAGGAAGCCGCAACAACGGAGACAACAACCCCAAAAGCTCCCAAGAAAAGTGGTAGTATTAAGAAGTCTTTTCAGACGGGACAGTTTAAGTCGGGTGCCTATAGTTCGGTAGTTACAGTATTAGTCATTGCACTTGTGATCGTGTTAAATCTGGTTGTTGGAAAGCTGGATTTGTCCACCGATTTAAGCAAGGGCAATCTGTTTACGCTTTCCAAAGAGACGAAAAAGATCTTAAAGAACAGCCGGAAAGATATCACGTTTTATTATATGGTATCCAGTGGCAGTGAAAATGAATATATCGAAAATGTGTTGAAGCAGTACAAAAAAGCTTCCAAACATATTTCTATTAAGAAAGTTGACCCGGTAGCTAATCCGGCGTTTGCTTCGAAGTATGACATTACAGACGATGTATCTTCCAATGACGTTATTGTCGCAGTAGATGCCGACAAGACAGCTAAATTGGTAAGTGGATCGGAAATGTATTATTCGGAGCAGGATAATTCCGGCTCTTATAGCAGCGGTTCTAATTCGAACTACTATTTAGATGCGGAGGGGCAGCTCACCTCAGCAATTCAGAATGTTTTATCCGGCAGTACAACAAAAATGTATGTCGCAACCGGTCATTCAGAGGTGGCTTTGCCGGATACGTTGACAAAGGCATTTGCCAAGATGAATGTGGAGACGGCAGATTTAGAGTTATTGACTGCCGAAAAGATTCCGGACGACTGTAATATTTTGATGATCAATGGCCCGACATCAGATCTGGCGGATAATGAGAAGAAGATCGTTCTTGATTATCTGAAAGCCGGTGGTAATGCCATTATCAACCTGAGTTATACAACAGAGAAAATGACAAATCTGGAAGAAGTATTAGAGTATTATGGCATTCAGAGCAAGCAGGGGATTATTTGCGAGACCTCCGGTAAGTATTATTACTATCCAAACTTTATTGTACCGGAACTGGGAACAGATGCTTCCGAGATGCTGGGTGATCTGCAGGGATATATTATCATGCCAAATGCGGTAGGTATGAATGTTATGTCTGAGATCCGTAGTTCTTTGACAATGAAACAGTTGCTTAAAACATCAGATAGTTCTTATTTGAAAGTGGATCCGTCTAGTGGAAGCTCCGAGAAGGAAAATGGAGATGTAGCGGGACCATTCTACGCAGGAATTTCTGCAACAGAGAAGTTAGACAATGATAAGGAAACGAAAATTGTTGCATATGCATCTGCCTCTACATTTGATGAGAAATATGCTTCCAGTGGCCAGCTAGAGAATACATCTTTGCTGAAATCAGCGGTTAATTCGATGCTTACTACGAAAGAAGATAAAGTTGCAATTGATGCCAAGAGTCTTGGAGTATCCAGTGTGAGCCTTACTCCTGTAATGCAATTAGTATGGGCTGCTGTGTTGATCATATTGCTTCCACTTGCATGCCTGCTTTGTGGTTTTGTAATATGGATGATGCGCCGAAAAAAATAATACGTAAAATATCAAAGAAATGAGTGATTATTGTGTCAAAAAAGAAAAAACAAACAATGACCATCGTGATCCTTTGTGTCCTTCTGGTGGCGGCAGGAATTGGGTACTATGGAGCCGGAGTACATCAAAAAAAGAAGGCTGCCAAAGAAGCGGCACAAGAAGATAAAGAGATCACGTTATATTCGTTGAAGGCGGATGATCTGGTAAGCGTGCATGTGGTGTCCGACAAAGCGGACATGACTTATACCAAAGAAAACGGTGTGTGGAAAGATGCTAAGGATAACCAATATCCGATCGATCAGGAGAAGATCAACGATATCTTAGATGATGTAGCCGAGGTCAAAGCATCGAAACTGGTAGTTACGGATCCGGAGGATATTTCACAGTATCAGCTGGATAAACCTTCCTATCAGATCGAGCTGAAAGACAGAGCCGGAACGACAAAAACGCTGACGATCGGTATGGAATCGGTTGCTGCAGAAGGATATTATGCATATTGTGGGAATAAAAACAAAATATATGCAATACCATCTAATATAACTGATAGCCTGAGTTATACGAAACAGGAGATGATGGAGTTGCCGGGGCAGCCGGATATCAATGCTTCTTATGTAACTGCGTTTAAGGTTATGCCATCTAAGGGAGAGACTTTCGAGGCAGTTTACAACAAGAATCGTGCGCAGTATAAGGATTACGAAGGCTGGGATATTACACCGGTATATGGTAAGACGATGCCGGGAAGCGCCAGTGTACTTCAGAATCAGTTTAGCGGTTTGGCAAGCCTTTCTTGCAAAGATGGTGTGACTTACAAAGCGACATCTTCTGACAAGAAAAAATATGGATTGGATAAACCATCATATGTTGTTGATGTGTCCTACTATACCGTAGAGGGTGACTCGACCGATCAAAACAGCACGACGGATGAAAGCAAGCAGAAAAAGACCGATCGTGTTTATCAGTTTTCGGTTGGCAAAAAAGACAAAAGCGGCGATAATTATTACGTGAGTATTCAGGGAGAAAAAGGTATTTATCGTATGTCTGCTGAGACAATTGATGGAATTGTTGCGGTGACACCGATGAATATGTTGTGTAATACGCCGCATAAAACAAATGTGGATACATTGCAGGAAATCACGTTGACCCAGAATGGAAAGACGCATAAGATCGTAATGACCAAAAAAGAGGTGAAAAATGCGATCTCTGAGGACAATAGCAAAGTATATGATTACTATGTTAAATTAGATGGCAAATCGGTAGATCAGGAAACATTCCGAACAACCTATCAAACCGTCTTTGGAAATCTTGTTTATCGCCGTCCGATTTCTGATAAACAAAAAGTTACCGGGAATAAGTCGGTGGGAACGATCACGATCAAAACAGATGACCGTACATTGAAACTGGAATTTCTGCCATACGATGGTGTGAATTTTTATCGGATCAAAGTGGATGGACAATGTCATTTCCTCGTTGATAAAAATGTGGCAGACAAAGTTTTTGAAAAATTGTTAGCTTCGAAGTAATGATCCAAAGCAGCAGATTGCAGCAAAGAAAATTGCAGCATGGGAAGGAAATGGTTATTGCAGTGAAAAAATCATCGAAAAAAGTGATCTTGGCTGTTGTTATTGTGTTAGGAATATTGGTGCTGGATGCTTGGCGTTCCGGCAAGATCAAGTGGTATACGCTAGATGAGCAGGAGATGTCACAGACGGCATCTGACACCAAATCAGTGAAAATAACAAAACAAACTTCTTCCCGGCAGAAAAAACAAAAGAAGGTACGTGTACTGCTGTCCACAACAGGTTTTACGTCACTCTATCACGATAAGGTGTGCGTAAGTGGGACGAAAGGGCTGCAGGTACGTAAAGGAAACCACAAGGTAACCTATTCCGCAAAGGAACAGGTTACCTTTTTGGTGAAAGAAGATGGAAAAGATTCAAGGGATAAGATCACGATCCAGCCAAAAGACGGTGGCAAGATCACAGTGCATTCGATCAAACGACAGAATAGGACACCATCCTATCGTGGAGAGATCACACTGTTGCCGAAAAAAAACGGTTTTCTGGTCAGAAACAGTCTGCCGTTAGAACAATATTTGTATGCGGTGGTGCCAAGTGAATTATCAACTTCGAATGGAATGGAAGCGTTACGTGCACAGGCGGTTTGCGCCAGAACGTATGCCAGCAATCAGATCGCGGCACACCGCTACAAAAAATATCATGCAGATCTAGAGGATAGTACAGCGTGTCAGGTATACAACAATATTCCGGAAGATAAACAATCGAAAAAAGCGGTGGACACGACAAAAGACCAAGTGCTTACCAGTGATGGAAAGCGTATACAGACATACTATTATTCTACTTCGTGGGGGAAGAGTGCGAGTGGAAAAGAAGTGTGGGAAACTGATCGGGAAGTAGATTATTTACAAAGTTGTATGCAGCAGGATGGTGGAAAGAATAAAACATTGCGGTTGTCTGAGGAAAAACAGTTTCGAGAATTTATTGCGAAAAAAACGGATGCAGCATACGACAAAGATTCAAAATGGTACCGTTGGTGGATAAGGATCAATGCAAAACAATTGAGCGCATCGATCGACAACGCATTACAGCAATGCTATGCGACGGATCCGAATAAGATACTTATGCAGAGGCAGGACGGCACCTACCATAGCGCAGCATTATCGTCTGTTGGAACGGTTCGCGGGATCCGCGTAGAAAAGAGAGGGGAAAGTGGAATCGTCACAAAGCTGGTCGTGATCGGTTCAAAATCAGTCGTCTTAGTATGTAGTCAATATAATATTCGCAAGGTGCTTGCAGCCGGACAGCAGATCACTGCACATTTGACAAAAGGAACGGCAAAGCTGTCGCTGCTTCCCAGCGCAGCGTTTTATATAGACACGATAAAAGAAAAGAGTGAAACGATATTTGAATTGCACGGTGGCGGGTTTGGTCACGGGACCGGGATGAGCCAGACCGGTGCAGCGGTAATGGCGCAAAAAGGAAAAAATTACAGGCAGATCCTATCTTTTTATTTTGATGGGTGTGAACTGTCAGCCAAGTGATTCAAAATGCCGCCTAAAAACAGTAAATACATACATGCGTAAAGCCATACCATCAACAGTGCGATCGTGGTCATTGTGCCATAAAAATAACTGTAGTTGGAAAAATGATCTACATAGTAAGAGTAGATATAGGAAAAAATGATCCATCCTGCGGTTGTAAAAAGAGCGCCGGGTATCTGCTTTAGAAGAGACGTTTTGTGATTGGGAACAAAGTAGTACAGGATCACAAAAAATAAAAACACCACGACAAAACCAACAATGGGGCGAATGCTGATGATCGTGAGAAATTTTGATTGCAGCAGAGGAAAAATATGGCAGAGGTGGTAATATAATGTGTTGCCAAATACTAATATTGTTAAGACAGCGACAAAAAGAATGGCAAATAAAAAAGTATAAAAGAAAGCAAGCAGTCTCACCAACAGAAAGGGACGGCTTTCTTTGATCTCATACACATCGTTGATGCCGCGGATCAACACTAAAAAAGATTTGGAACCAAGCCATACAGCTGTGATTGCGGAAAGTGGAAGTAATGTTTTGGTATTTGGGTTATAAATCTGGCCGATCAGACTGGAAATGGTTTCGCCAAAGGAAAGCGGAAATATCATTTGAATGATATTTGCAAGATTACTTTCCGTGATCGGAGTGAAGCGAAGCAGAGAAAGCAAAAACATGGTAAACGGTAAAAAGGATAGCATCATAAAAAATGCGGCAGCTCCTGCGTGAGAGGAAACGCTGGCGTTTCGTGCTTTATCAGCAACTCGCTGATAAAGGGAATATCCCGGAAGTGCTTTTAATCTGTTTTGGATCATAGGAATCCTCCATTTTCACAATTTTAAGGTGTTTACAGAGTGGTAAATAGTATTATCTCAAACTCCACACATTCGGAGTTTGAGATGTTGATCGATACCATCTTATAGTATAATATGCGAGAGTTGTTTTGACTAGTTCTAAAACATCGCTATAGCAGGCAAGAAAAAATTGTGTTACACTGTAGCACAGCATAAAATAAAGGAGGAAATGCACTATGCATACATTTCAAAAAAAAGACAAGACAGTATTAACAATGAATCCGTTTGATAAGATCGGCAAGCAATGGATGCTGATCACATCCGGAGATGAGGATAAGGCCAATACAATGACAGCCTCATGGGGTGGTGTTGGCGTACTGTGGGGAAGTGATGTGGTTTATATTTTTGTTCGTCAGTCACGTTATACCAAAGAATTCATTGACAAAACAGGACACTTTTCTATCAGCTTTTTGGGAGAAGAATACCGCAAGGCATTACAGCATTTGGGAACGGTATCCGGCAGAGATGGGGATAAGATCAGCGAAGCCGGTGTTTCTGTTGCTTATGAGAATGGGATACCATATATTGATGAAGCGGAACTGGTGCTTACCTGTACAGCACTTTCTGCAACAGATATTACTATGGATCAGATGCTGGATGCAGAAATTGAGCCAAAATGGTATGCGGATGGCGATCTTCATACGATGTATGTTGGGAAGATTGAAGAGATATTAGTCCGTTAAGATCGAACGTGATAATTTATATACAGAATGCCATATATTTGCCTTGTATATATAGTATTTAATAATTACCGGAAGTAAAAACAATAAGCCGCCTTACCGATCATGATCCGGTTGTCATTTGCAGAAGTTTAGGGCTTAAAATTACTGGTCAGGAATGGCTCTGAATTGTTGACAAATGAAAAGTCGCGTGCTAGTATTGTTTCTGGTGGCAGGTCCATGATCTGCCGGCAAATTTTATCTTTTATTTTAATGTGAGGAGGACACGTTATGAGATTCACAAAAGTAACAAAGAGAGTATTATCGCTCTCCATGGCAGCAGCAGTAGCAGCAACAACAGTAGCAGTACCGGTTGTATCACAGAAGGCAGATGCAGCAAGCAAGTATTCCGCATATCTTTGCTTCGCATCAAAGAGTTACAATGGTGTTGCAGCTAACCATAATGATGCAAACCGTGCTAAGGGCGTATTTAATGGTGCAAAGGGCAATAAGAAGATTGCCGGTATCAAGGTTAAGAATGCTACATTCAAGAAAGGTAAATTCAAATTTACTGTATCTGTATCTGGTAAGAAATTAAAGAAGTTTGCTAAGGATAAGGGCTGGAATTCAATCTATGTTGATACATCTCTTGCAGGAGCTAAGAAGAAAAAACTTTCTGTTTCTAAGGTTACATTGAAGATGGATGGAAAGACAGTTAAGACAATTAAGAAACCTGCACTTACTCCGGATCCGGGCAAGAAGGATAAGTTCACTCAGATCATGGTTGTAAATACTTGGAACTCTAATGCTAATAAGAAATGTGCAGCAACAAGCATCAAGAAAATGCCTAAGAAGAGCATGACAGTTACTGTAACAGGTAAGCTTAAATAATTCTTATCATTAGGAAATATGAGGCGGTCGATTGATGATCTATCATGGTACGTCTGTAAATGAATGTATGAGAGAACCGGTGCCTATTCGTACCGGTTCTTTTCTAAGCAATGAGAAAATATGGGGGACATATGGAAGACTACGGAAAGTTTTTGGAGATGGTCAATGAGATCAAAAATATTGCAGTAACACAGGGTGGGAAATTAACCAAAGAAGAAATTTTGAGTTATTTGGGAGATATGCAGCTTTCCGAGGAACAGTTGCAGGCATTGTACCAGTATCTTGGAGCACATGCTATAGAAATTGAGAATTATGAATATAAGCCGGATAAAGACATGCTTCGCGCTATGACAGAGAATGAGCCTGTAGAACAGCAGGAGGAAGTAATTTCCGGAGAAGATAAAGAAGATCGTTCCGAGAGAAATCGCAGACTCTACCGTGAGGAATTGGATGCTTGGAATGATCACAATGATACAGTTACAGAAGCGGAGATTGTTCGCTTTTTGCAGGGAGAACGTGCGTTACGTGACCGCATTATCGAGAGCAGACTGCACCGGGTGACGGAGATGACGAAAGAGTACCGCAAAAGAGAGGCACCGGTGGAAGAATTGATCGCAGAGGGCAATCTCGGATTGTTAGAAGGAATGCTTGTGATCGAGGAGAATACAGAACGCTATCTGTTGGGAAATGGCAAAGCAGATCTTGCTGCATTTTGGGGGACGTTAGAGTTAGAGGCAAAGTTGGCAATGGAGCGTTATATTGATGAAGAATTGCATAATAAAGATCAGGAAAGTGCGATGCTTGCCAAGACAAATCTTCTGCATGAGGCAACCAAATATCTTGCCGAGGAAAATGGTAAGATCCCGACGGTGCAGGAATTATCCTCATATACGCATATTTTGGAAGAGGAGATACTTCAGATCATGGGATTGTCGGAAGACACTAAGAGAGTGGCTGCGATGCCGGAACCACAGCCGGAACAAATGGATGCAGAGAGTGGTGACGCGATCATTAATAATGATATCGGCCGGATTCTTCGTGGCAGAGGAAGAAATCAGTGAAAGAAATTGTAAAACCGTTAATGCAGTGGTATGCAAAACATGCAAGAACACTGCCATGGCGAAGTGACCCAACACCCTATCATGTATGGTTGTCAGAGATTATGCTGCAGCAGACGAGAGTGGAGGCTGTGATAGGGTATTATGATCGATTCCTTGAGGAATTGCCGGATGTGCAGAGCCTTGCTGCCGTCTCGGAAGAACGTTTGCTTAAATTGTGGGAAGGACTAGGCTACTATAATCGAGCCAGAAATCTCCAAAAAGCTGCGGTGCAGATATGTGAACAGTATCAGGGAAAGTTTCCGGAAAGTTATGAGGAATGGCTTGCGTTGCCGGGAATTGGTGCATATACAGCAGGAGCTGTCACATCGATAGCTTTCGGTAAAAAGGAGGCAGCGGTGGATGGCAATGTGTACCGCATCTACACCAGATTGTATGCGGATGATACAGAGATCAGCAAAACAGCATTTCAACGGAATGTACGGGAAACCATCAAAGAGGCATTGCCGGAGGGGGCAGGACGATTCAATCAGGCGTTAATGGATCTCGGTGCTTTGATCTGTATTCCGAATGGGGAGCCGCATTGTTCTATGTGTCCGGTAGCGGAGTTTTGCAAGGCGAGAAAGCAGGGGACGATGCAATGTTATCCGGTGAAGAAGACCAAGAAAGAACGTAAACTCGAACAACGCACGATTTTTGTGATTGAGTATCAGGGGAAATATATGATCCGTAAACGGCCGGAGAAAGGGCTTCTTGCAGGAATGTGGGAATTACCCGGACAGGAACAGCACATGTCCTTAGAAGAGATTCGGGATTGGACATCAGAGTGGGATCTGAGCGGCGACATTCAACTGTTAGGCAGGGCAAAGCATATTTTTAGTCATGTAGAATGGCACATGCTGGGGTATGGGATCCATTTGCGGGAAATCCCGGATCAGCTTCAAGCGGAGGGGATTTTTTGCGATGTGCAGACGTTGCGGGAACAGTACAGTATCCCAACGGCATTTGCCTATTATCTGCAGTCTCTTTGACATAATAAGCAATATGTGGATTGATAAGCAATTTTCGATATGGGAAGTTTTAGTAAAGTGTTTTCTCAGGAGAAATATGTGCCCCTGTACGCAAATCTGTACACTACAAGAGTAGTGCTTAGAAAAAAGAGAAGTTCCACAATATTTAGTGATTTCTGGGAAATAATCACAATATATTGTGGACTTTTTTGCGCTCTGGTGCTATAATACACAGTGTTGCGCTTACGAAATAACGGTGTCATTTGTGCGGGATAAGCGTTTGCTGACCCGAAATTATAATAGTGGCTTAGAAAATGAAAAAATGGAGGAGAAGGATGAAGGTTACAAAACGAGATGGGCGAGTTGTGGACTATGATAGAAATAAGATCATAGTTGCGATCCAAAAGGCAAATGCAGAGGTTGACCGATACGAACAGGTATCTGAGGAAAAAATTGATGCAATCGTTGCCGGAATTGAAAATAAGCATGTGGATAATCTGCAGGTGGAAGATATTCAGGACATGATCGAGCAGAAGCTTATGAGTGAACATAAATATGCACTTGCCAAGAAGTATATTATTTATCGTTATACACGTGAAATGGTCCGTCGTGCGAATACGACAGATGATTCTATTATGAGTCTGATCCAAAACAGCAACAAAGATGTTATGGAAGAGAACTCTAACAAAAACGCTTATATTGCCTCAACCCAGCGTGATCTGATCGCCGGAGAGGTGTCGAAGGATCTGACCAAGAGAGTATTGCTTCCGGAGAAGATTGTGAAAGCCCATGAAGATGGTGTATTGCATTTTCATGATATGGACTATTATCTGCAAAGCATTTTTAACTGTTGCCTGATTAATATTGGTGATATGTTTGAACATGGAACGGTGATGAATGGCAAGCTGATCGAGAGTCCGAAGAGCTTTCAGGTGGCTTGTACGGTCATGACGCAGATCATTTCTGCTGTTGCGAGCAGCCAATATGGCGGACAATCTGTTGATGTGCGTCATTTGGGTAAATATTTGCGTATGACGCGTGAAAAGTATGAGAGACATTACGAGGAAAAATATGGAGATAAAGTGCCTGCAGAGGTGCGTAAGGCGTTTGCAGATGATCGAATTGCAGATGAGTTAAGATCCGGTGTGCAGACGATACAATATCAGATCAATACACTGATGACAACGAATGGTCAGTCGCCGTTTGTAACATTGTTTTTGAATTTGGACAAGGATGATCCATACATTGAAGAAAATGCGATGATCATTGAGGAAATCCTGAATCAGCGTATCGAGGGAATCAAAAATGAGAAAGGTGTCTATGTGACACCGGCATTTCCAAAGCTGATCTATGTATTGGATGAGCATAACTGCCTGCGGGGCGGCAAATATGATTATTTGACACGCTTGGCAGTGAAATGTTCTGCAAAGCGTATGTACCCGGATTATATTTCAGCAAAAAAAATGCGTGAAAATTATGAGGGTAATGTTTTTTCCTGCATGGGCTGCCGCAGCTTTTTAACACCTTGGAAAGATGAGAATGGAAATTATAAATTTGAGGGAAGATTTAATCAGGGTGTTGTCAGCTTGAATCTTCCACAGATTGGTATTTTAGCTGAGGGTGATGAAGAAAAATTCTGGTCACTCTTAGAGGAACGTTTGGCACTTTGCTTTGAGGCACTGATGTGTCGTCACCATGCACTGGAGGGGACTTTGTCAAATGTAAGTCCGATCCACTGGCAGTATGGTGCAATCGCAAGATTAAAGCCGGGTGAGACAATCGATAAACTGCTTCATAATGGCTATTCTACGATTTCATTGGGATATATTGGTTTATATGAAGTGACAAAACTTATGACAGGTGTCAGCCACACAGATCCGAAAGGAACGGATTTCGCATTGCGTCTGATGAAACGTTTGCGTTTGGCTTGCGATACTTGGAAGTTAGAAACCGGTATCGGTTTTGGACTGTATGGAACACCGGCAGAAAGTTTGTGTTATCGTTTTGCTGAGATTGATAAGAAACGTTTTGGTGTGATCGCGGATGTTACAGATAAGGGTTATTATACCAATTCTTATCATGTGGATGTGCGCGAGAAAATTGATGCCTTTGAGAAATTTACTTTTGAAAGTCAATTCCAAAATATTTCTTCCGGTGGTGCGATCTCTTATGTGGAGATTCCAAATATGCGGCATAATCTGGAGGCATTGGAAGATGTGGTTCGCTTTATCTATGATAACATTCAGTATGCGGAGTTCAATACGAAGTCGGATTACTGTCATGTGTGTGGATTTGATGGTGAGATCATCATTAACGATGATCTGGAGTGGGAATGCCCTCAGTGTCACAATAAGGACCGCAACCGTATGAATGTCACAAGAAGAACCTGTGGGTATTTAGGTGAGAACTTTTGGAATGTTGGTAAGACGAAAGAGATCAACGCCCGTGTGCTTCATTTATAAAAGCAGCGGTCAGAAATGTATATTGGTGATCGCAATATAGATAAGTGTTGATCGTCAGAAATATATATGAAAGACACAGCGACATTCTATAACAGTAGAAAGGTATAGAATCATGAATTATGCAGACATTAAGCATTGTGATGTGGCGAATGGACCGGGAGTCCGTGTCTCACTGTTTGTGAGCGGATGTACACATCATTGCAAAGAATGTTTTAATCCGGAGACATGGGATTTTGATTATGGAAAACCTTTTACCGATGAAACGATAAAGCAGATCTTAAAATATTTGGCTCCGGAGTATATTAAGGGGTTGACGCTTTTGGGCGGCGAGCCGATGGAAAAGAGCAATCAGGAGGGATTACTTCCGTTAGTGCGTGCAGTACGACAGACGTATCCGGACAAAACAATATGGTGTTTTACCGGATATGACTTTGAAAAAGATATTTTAGGATATATGATGGAGGAGTGGGAGACGACCAAAGAACTGATATCCTATTTTGATGTGATGGTCGATGGTGAATTTCAGATCGAGCATAAGGATCTGGGACTTGCCTTTAAGGGATCATCTAACCAGCGTACTATTATGGTACAAGAATCACTACAAAAGGGAAGATTGTGCATATGGCAGCCGCAATAAATGATATCGGAATCATAAAAGGGATGTGCCTGCCGGCAAACGACATCGCAAATGATACAAAATGCTCAAAAATAATCGAAAAAGACGAAAAATACCAGTAAAATTTGAGAATATATAAAAATATCCTTGAAATTTATAGGTAAATTGAGTACAATAGGGGTTGGAATGCGGGTAACCGTGTTTCAGGTAACCTATGGTAGCTTGCCATGTGGACAAGTGTATGTGCAATGTTGCACGTTACAGACACACATGACAAAATATAATAAAATTTTAGGAGGAATTTTAACATGGCAGTTAAAGTTGCAATCAATGGTTTTGGACGTATCGGACGTCTTGCATTCAGACAGATGTTTGGTGCAGAAGGTTATGAAGTAGTAGCAATCAACGATTTGACAAGCCCTAAGATGCTTGCTCATCTGTTGAAGTATGATTCTTCTCAGGGTAAATATGAGAAGGCTGATACTGTATCCGCTGGTGAGGATTCTATCACAGTTGATGGTAAAGAGATTAAGATTTATGCTGAGGCTGATGCTACAAATTGCCCATGGGGTGATCTTGGCGTTGACGTAGTACTTGAGTGTACAGGTTTCTACACATCTAAAGAGAAAGCTTCTGCTCATATCAAGGCAGGTGCTCGTAAGGTTGTTATCTCTGCACCAGCAGGAAATGATCTTCCTACAATCGTATATAATGTAAACCATGATACATTAAAGGCAGAGGATACTGTAATTTCTGCAGCATCTTGTACAACAAACTGTCTTGCACCTATGGCTGATGCATTAAATAAATATGCTGCAATCCAGTCTGGTATCATGTGCACAATCCATGCATACACAGGTGATCAGATGACACTTGATGGCCCTCAGAGAAAGGGTGACCTCAGAAGATCTCGTGCAGCTGCAGTTAATATTGTTCCTAACAGCACTGGTGCTGCAAAGGCTATTGGTCTTGTAATCCCAGAGTTGAACGGTAAGCTCATTGGTTCTGCACAGCGTGTACCAACCCCTACAGGTTCTACAACAATCCTTACAGCAGTTGTTAAGGGTTCTGATGTAACAGTTGAGGGTATCAACGCAGCAATGAAGGCAGCTCAGACTGAGTCTTTCGGTTATAACGAGGATGAGATCGTATCTTCCGATATCGTTGGAATGAGATATGGTTCTTTATTCGATGCTACTCAGACAATGGTTAGCAAAGTTGCTGATGATTTATATGAGGTACAGGTTGTATCTTGGTATGACAATGAGAATTCTTACACATCTCAGATGGTAAGAACAATCAAATACTTCTCAGAGTTAGCATAATTACTCAAAGTAGTAAGAGATTGTTATTACATTGTCTGCAATGGACAATGTACGGATATGATCCATATACGGGTCCGGTCTTTTGGGACCGGATCCGTTTTTTCTTTTAGAAAACGAGCGTTTCTATAAAGAAAGATCGCCCCATAAGGATGCGTATTATAGAAAACAGATGATAGTTGCGTGCACGAATCATCGTCTGTTAAGAAATGGTCTGTGCACAGAAATGAGGTTAATATGTTAAATAAAAAATCCGTTGATGATATCAATGTAAAAGGCAAAAAAGTATTAGTTCGCTGCGATTTTAACGTACCATTGGATGCTGACTTAAATATCACAGATGAGAACCGTCTTGTTGCAGCACTTCCTACCATCAAAAAACTGATCGCTGATGGCGGAAAGGTAATCCTTTGCTCCCACCTTGGTAAGCCAAAGGGAGAGCCAAAGCCAGAGCTTTCTTTGGCACCGGTTGCTAAGAGATTGACAGAGCTTCTTGGACAGGAAGTTAAATTTGCAGCAGATGCTAACGTTGTTGGTGAGAATGCAAAGGCTGCAGTAGCTGCTATGAACGATGGTGATGTTATCCTTCTTGAGAATACTCGTTATCGTGCAGAAGAGACCAAGAACGGAGAGGCATTCTCCAAAGAACTTGCTTCTCTTGCAGATGTATTTGTAAACGACGCATTCGGTACAGCTCATAGAGCACACTGCTCTAACGTAGGTGTTACAGAGTTCGTAAAGGGTGACTGCGTAGTAGGTTACCTGATGCAGAAAGAGATTGATTTCCTTGGAAATGCAGTCAACAATCCAGAGAGACCATTCGTAGCAATCCTTGGTGGCGCTAAGGTTTCTTCTAAGATCTCTGTTATTGAGAACCTGTTAGATAAGGTTGACACACTGATCATCGGTGGTGGTATGGCATATACATTCATGGCTGCTCACGGTGAGGAAGTTGGTAAATCTCTTCTTGAGGAAGACTATGAAGAGTATGCATTGAAGATGGAGAAGAAGGCAGAGGAGAAAGGTGTTAAGCTTTTGATCCCTGTTGATACAGTAGTAGCTGATGATTTCTCTAACGATGCAAACTTCAAGGTAGTAGGTCGTGGCGAGATCCCAGCTGACATGGAGGGTCTTGATGTAGGACCTAAGACAGCAGAGCTTTTCGCAGATGCTATAAAGGGTGCTAAGACAGTTGTATGGAACGGACCTATGGGATGTTTCGAGATGCCTAACTTTGCAAAGGGCACAATCGCAGTAGCACAGGCAATGGCTGACTTGGAGGGTGCAACCACAATTATCGGTGGTGGTGACTCTGCAGCTGCATGCAACCAGTTAGGTTTCGGCGACAAGATGACACACATCTCTACAGGTGGTGGAGCATCTCTCGAGTTCTTAGAGGGTAAAGATCTTCCTGGTGTTGTTGCAGCAGACGATAAATAATAATAACTATTAGAGGGGATAGTCCTGCACTTGGTCAAAAGTGCAGGACGTCTCTTATTATTTGTTATAAGAAATGAGGGAAGTGTATGAAGAAAATTATTACCAGGGGCATTGCTGTATGCGTGGCATTGTCCATGGCATTTACAGGTGCATCTTTTGCGCCTGCAAAGGTAGAAGCAGCATCGTTAGCGTCTTCTGCTAAGGGAAGTGAGACGATGATCACGCTCGACAAGTGGTACAAGACCTCTTTGCCGCGTAGCAGTGAGTCTTTCTATTATTTTTCTTTAGCAAAGAAGACTAAAGTTCGTCTGAAGGCAGCCTATAATGCAGGATATTTTGAGATCTTAAATCAAAATTACAAACTGGTGTATGCCGGCACATCGGATGAAAAGATGAATGGACCGCAAGACTGGACATTAACGAAAGATATTACTCTTAGTAATGGTACATACTATCTGCATTTGTATACGAAAGACCAGTATTCCGGAGATAAGATGAAGTTTATCTTATCGGATCGCACTGCGCCGGTGAAGCCTAAGGTAACGAAGGTGACAAAGCGCAAAGTCGTAAAGGGAAAGACAACGGCGGGAAGTACGGTTTATGTTAAATATCGAAAGAAGATATATTCCAAAAAGACAAATGCAAAAGGAAACTTTACGATTAAGACTAAGAAGATGAAAAAGGGAACCCGTATTACGGTATGGGCGAAGTCTAAGAATGGGATTAAGAGTAAAGTGACAAAGTATAAAGTAAAGTAAATGGGGATTTCTTTATGGATCGTAAAGATGGCACCCATAAGTAAATTGTTGTAGAAAGGAAATAGGATCATGGCAAGAAAGAGAATTATTGCAGGTAACTGGAAAATGAACAAAACTCCTAGTGAGGCAGTTGCTTTAGTAAACGAGTTAAAAGATTTAGTTAAGAACGATGCAGTAGATGTTGTATATTGCGTACCGGCAATCGACATTGTACCGGTTGTAGAGGCTGTTAAGGGCACAAACGTAGCAGTTGGTGCTGAGAATATGTATTTCGAAGAGAGCGGCGCATACACAGGCGAAATCTCTGCAGCAATGTTAGTAGATGCTGGTGTTAAGTATGTGATCATTGGACATTCTGAGCGTCGTGATTACTTCAAAGAGGACGATGTTCTTTTGAATAAGAAAGTAAAGAAGGCATTTGAAGCTGGTTTGACACCGATCCTTTGCTGTGGTGAGTCTTTAGAGCAGCGCGAGATGGGCGTAACAATGGACTGGATCCGTCTTCAGATCAAGTCTGATCTTGCCGGAATCACAGCAGATCAGGTGAAGAGCATGGTAATCGCTTATGAGCCAATCTGGGCAATCGGAACTGGTAAGACAGCTACTTCTGATCAGGCACAGGAAGTTTGCAAGGGCATCCGTGACTGCATTGCTGAGATCTATGATGAAGCTACTGCAGAGGCAGTTCGCATTCAGTATGGTGGATCTATGAACGCCGGCAACGCAGCAGAGCTGCTTGCAAAACCAGACATCGATGGTGGTTTGATCGGTGGCGCATCATTGAAAGCTGAGTTCGGTCAGGTTGTTAATGCGTAATGCGATTTTGGCACTATATTTGTAGATGCGTAATACAACTATGGAATAGCGCTATCTTTGCAAATGCATAATAAGTATGTAACCGTAATATATGGTTGAAATTTATATTAGCAATTCTTAAAAGAAGTTGCTGCATCCACGAGTAAACTCGTGGAGCAGCAACTTTTTTGTTACAACAAAAACATTGCATTCGGTAAGGTCAGCCAAAACAATCTTTGCCAATAGATAACTCAAACTTCCCACACTTCAAATTCGCCACAACCACATTTTGCTTATTATGTCAATGACTATATTGTATTTTGCAGCCACTAAAAAGTGGTTTCTGCCATCCGAGAACTATAGTAATTGCCTTGCCGCATTTTGTTTTTATCGTGATTTCTAAATTTTGTTGTCTCTGATGTATGATTTACATGCCTTACGGAGAACTCGAAGTCCCGGAAGCAAGGTATTCATCATTTTTGAAAGGGACTTTGCGCTCGTCGTTACTTATGTCTCGTATTTCAGAGACATTAAGTAACGTAACGTAGCGCATCGTAGCGAAAGCGTCCCGTCCAAAAATGGATGATACCTTGCTAAACCGGGACGTCTCAAACACCCCTTTAGGCATGTATTCATCAGAGACTTAACAAAATAAGAAATCACGTAAAAAACATTGCGTTCTGCGGCAATTATCTTAGTTCTCGGATGGCAGAACAATTTAGTTTGTTGGCTGCAAAATATTCTATTTATTACCGACATAATAAGCAAAATGTGGTTGGAAATTACTTCCGGTATGGGAAGTTTGAGTAAATAATTCATATATTCGGACAGGCCGCATATATTGGAGAGTAAGAAAGGTGATAGGAGGCAGGATGAATTGGTGGAGGATAGAAAACAGGAAATCATGCGCATTTTACCGGGAGAGATTCGGCAAAAGGTACAATCTCTTTCCATTGACTGGGAGGGGCTGCAGGAAATACGTTTGCGTGTCGGTAAACCGGTTATTTTGCGGTATCGGCAAAAAGAATATTTCTTGGCACGGCGTGGCGGCATGGTTCATGAAGCGAGACAAGCGGTGTGTGTGGAACGGGAGCAATTGAAGGAATCCATGGAATATATGAGTAATTATTCTCGTTATGCATACGAACAAGAGATCAAGCAGGGCTTTTTGACAATCCGCGGTGGACATCGCGTAGGACTGGCGGGCAGGATCATACAAGATCAGCAGCACATCAAAGGGATGCAATACATATCCTGTCTGAATATCCGTCTGGCACATGAAGTGATAGGCTGTGCTGATCGTATTTTTCCGTATTTGCAGGGAGGAGATAGTATTCACAATACATTGATCCTGTCTCCGCCGTGTGGTGGTAAAACAACGTTATTGCGGGATATTATCCGTATTTTATCCTCGGGCATAACGGAAGGGGTACGAGGAGAACACTTTGAGGGAGTGACTGTTGGTGTTGTCGATGAACGTTCGGAAATTGGATCGTGTTATCATGGTGTACCACAAAATGATCTTGGTTGTAGGACGGATATTTTGGATGGATGCCCCAAAGTAGAGGGAATGATATTGCTGGTTAGGTCGATGGCTCCACAGGTTATTGCCGTGGACGAAATTGGCTCGATGGAAGATGTGGATGCGATGGAATATGCCGCTAATAGCGGAGTGAAGCTGCTAGCAACGGTACATGGAGCGAGTATGGACGAGATAAAGCGTAAACCGGGAATTGAGCGTTTGATCAAACACCGGTTCTTTGAGCGCTATGTATTGTTAGGGGATGGCATCGGTAATGTGAAAGCGATTTTCGATGACAGAGGTTCTACGATAATGTGACAACAGGGAGGAGAAGCGGAAGAGATGTTAAAGTGGATCGGTTGTATATTAGTTATGACAGGATGTGTCGGCGGAGGAATGATGATGGCTGTGGGGCTTAAAAGACGAATACGTATATTAGAGGAATTGGAGGTGTTATTGCAGCGGTTATACGGGGAAATGGAGTATGCCGGTAATGATATGATTGATATCTTAAAAATCTTACAGGTAGAAAGTATTTATTTTTCGGAATTATGGCAGCGTATCATAGAACGGTTAGAGCGCGGGGATTCTGTGCGGTTATGGGAAGTGTGGAGAGAAGAAACTAAGCGTAAAACCGGTCTTTCACCTATCTGTTTTTTGGGACAGGAAGAACAATATATTTTGCAGGAGGTGGGACGTGCATTAGGGCAGACAGATCGTAAAACGCAGCTGCATATGTTAAAGCTGCACGAACAAAGATTACATAAAGTTGTGAATAAGATTCGCAGTGAATCTCAGACACAGGCACGTGTGTATCGTGTTGTGGGGGTGACGGCAGGATGTTTTCTGGTAATCTTGTTCGTATAGCAAAAGTGGAAAGGCAGGAGTCTTATGACAATCAATTTGATTTTTAAGATAGCTGCAGTGGGGATCTTAGTGTCTGTTTTGGGACAGGTGCTGAAACATTCCGGCCGTGAGGAGCAGGCTTTTTTGGTAAGTCTTGCCGGACTGATCTTAGTATTACTGTGGGTTGTACCTTATATTCAGGAGTTGTTTCAGACGATAGAACAGTTATTTATCGTCTAAAGGAAACCTTGCGGATAGGAAGAGCGAGGAAGGGGGGCAGGGTGGAAGAGTGCTGAAGATCGGTCATGTAGATCAAGCTTTGCAGGTGGGAAAAGAGCTGTGGGATGATCGCGTAGATCGAGCCTTGCAGGTGAGAAAAGAGCTGAGTGATGATCGCTTAGATCAAGCTTTGCAGATGGGGAAAGGAATGTAGGAGTACTATGCTGAAAGTTGCAGTGATCGGAGTGATGGGGGCGTTATTAGCTCTATTGTTAAAAGGGGAAAAGGCAGGACAAAGTCTGTGGGTTGTTTTGGCAGCGTGCCTTTTGATCATGGGAATTTCATTATCTAAGCTTGAGAATATCCTGACAATGATCAGGGAAGTGGAGGAGGCGCTTGGAAGTGGAGCGTTATATCTGCAGGTTTTGCTCAAAATGATAGGGATTTCTTATATTGCAGAATTTGGTGCAGAAATATGTAAAGATGCCGGATTTGGTGCTGTGGCAGGGCAGATTGAATTTTTTGGAAAAATCATGCTGTTGGCGGTTAGCATACCGATCATTCAAAATTTGATCACATTGATCGGGCAAATGGGAATATGAAAGGAGGCACCTATGGCTGAGAATGGGACAGATGTGATCTTAGATGAAATATCCGGAGACAAGATCCAGAGTGTTTTGGATACGCTGATGGGGAACTCTTCTATTTCTTTTATGGATTATGTTGCATCTATCATACAGGGAAAGGTCCCGTTTGATCCTACTGATATGGGAAGACAATTGATTCAGAGTGTTTTCGGGAATATCGGTCAGCAAAAGAGTATGCTGTTGTATGTATTGCTCTTGGCGGTCATTGGAGCAGTTATTGCGAATTTTTCCAAGCTGATGCAGGGAAAACAAGTTGCAACAACAGCATTTTATGGGGTGTATCTGTTACTGTTTTCGGTATTAACAGGTGCATTTATGCAGGCATCAACGCTGGCAGTGCAGACGTTATCCGGATTGTTAGAGTTTATCAAGGTGCTGACACCGGCGTATTTCATCAGTATGAGTTTTGCCAGTGGAGCAGGAGCGGGGGCGGTATACTATGAATTCACATTAGTCATCGTAGCCGTCATTGATCTGGTTTTAGTGAAGATACTGTTACCTGCTATTAATGTATTTTTTTTGCTGCAGCTTGCCAACGAACTATCAGAAGAGGAAATGTTTGGCAAGATGGCAGAGCTGGTGAAAGATCTGGTTACATTGGCGCTGAAGACAATGTTTGGGATCATGATGGGGATCAATGTGATTCAAGGCTTGATCGTTCCGGTGTCAGCAGAACTTCAAAATTCTACATTGATCAAGGCGGGGGGCGCGATACCGGGTGTGGGAAACACGATCAGCACAGTGACAAATACGGTGCTTGTTGCCGCTAAATTGGTAAAAAATGCGGTTGGTGTTGCCGGCGTGATCGCCGTATTTTTACTCTGCGCAGTGCCATTACTTAAGTTGTTATTTTGGCAGTTTGGCTATCAACTGGTGGCGGCCGTAGTACAGCCGGTGTCAGAAGCACGCGTTATACGCTGTTTAGGAGCGATTAAAGAATCTTTAGCACTGTTGGTGCGTGCCGTAGCATTTGGTGCCATGTTGTTTATTGCGTCTATTTTGGTCATCAGCAGCATGACTTGATACAGAAAAATCCGGGTTCAGATTGTTAGTATGATCAGATGAGGGGGACCTTGATTTCAGATTGGCAGAATGATCTGATACAGGAAGGGGAGATTGTCGTATGCAGGAGTGGATCCGACAGATTATCATTTACGTTATTTTGGTAACGGTTCTGCGCGGCTTGATCATGAAACCGCAGTATGAGCAGTATTTTCGCTTTTTTAGTGGGATCGTACTGATCTTGCTGGTAGTCAGTCCGGTGCTACGCGTTATACATCAAGATACGGCTTGGCATGATACGGTGGAGCAATATTTATTTCAAATGGATGTAAATGATATCCAAGAGCAGCTCGCAGTTACGGAGGGCAGGAGACAGGAGGTTATTATGCAGCAATATACGGAGCAGTTAGAAGAGCAGATTAAGAAGCAGGCCGGGCAGCATGCTCTGCCTGCGGATGAGGTAACTGTGAAAGCGGATGCAAAGGGAGTGATCCACAAGATAGAACTGCATCTGAAAACAGAGGAAACCAGCAAGGTCACAAAGGAGCAATTGCGGCAATTTAAGAACCAATTATGCAGTCAATATAAACTGCAGAAAGAGCAGGTAGAAATATGGATCTAAAAAATATATGGGGCTCGGAGGGGAAAGAACCATTGCGGCTTCAAGATATTGGGCTCCCCAAGATCCTTGTGATCGTGGCAGTAGGCATTGTACTGTTGGTGCTCTCTTTGCCGGGGACAGGTGGTTCTCAAAAGAAGATCGGAAAGCAGGAAAACTCATCGGATGTGACATCAGAGGAGGCATCAGAGCAGATTGCGTTAGATGCTATGGAGCAATATAACAAAAAGATAGAAAAGGAACTTTGTGAACTGTTAAGAAAGGTAGATGGAGTGGGTGATGTGCAGGTGATGATCACTCTTGCTTCATCGGAAGAGCGGGTAACGCTGCAAAATGATTCTGCAACAACGGAAAGTACAGGAGAGGATGGAACCGGGTCCAAACGGCAGAAGGAATCGGCGACAACGGAAAGTGTTCTTGTCCGCAAAGATGGACAGGATACGCCATATCTGGTGCAGATATTAACACCGGAGATTGAAGGCGTGGTAGTCGTGGCGTCGGGGGCCGATAGTGGTCAGACAGACACAGAAATAATTGCAGCGGTGCAGGCATTATTTCCGGTGCAGGCACATAAAATTAGGGTAATGAAGATGAAATAACATATGCAGCGTATGCGGCAAATGAGATAGTTGCTGAAATACGCAGAAAAGAGGGAAGTTTATGAAAAAGCTTGTACACAAAAATCAAATTATCATTACTGCCCTTGCGGTGATGATCGTGGTGGCAGGATATTTGAATTTTACGGGACAGGAGATTGCGACCGGTAATATTCTGCAGAAAGATGCAAAACAGACACAGAGTACGGTGAAGACGGATGGTAAAAAAACGGACAAAAAGGAGAGTAAAACGACGAAGATATCAAAGAAAGGCGCCAAGACAACTGCCAAAAAGGCGGACAGTAAAAAGGATGCGGTGACGAAAGATATATCCGAAGAAGACAGTGCAAAAGTTACGGTCAATGATAACGGAGAGGTCGTAGCGTCACAGGAAAATCCGGGAGAAGCAGTTATGGTATCCAATACGATCGGGACGGATTATTTTTCTTCGGCAAAACTTTCCAGGGAACAGACGCGTGCCAAAAATAAGGAAACTTTGTTAGAGATTGTCAATAATAAGGCGTTAGCCTCTGCGGACAAAAAAGCAGCGGTCAAAGAAGTGGCTGCGATCACTAAATTGTCGGAAAAAGAAAATGCGACGGAGATGATGTTAGAGGCAAAGGGATTTGCAGATGCAATGGTCAGCCTGAGTGACAAGAGTGCGGATGTTGTTGTTAATGCAGAAGAGTTAAGCAGCAAACAGATGGCACAGATTATTGATATTGTGAAACGTAAGACAGGATTTGCGGCAGAAAATATTGTTATTACACCGGTGCAGATTGAGAAAAATTAGTAATACATTGCAAATCTCCTGTTTTTTGATATAATAAACTGTGAGGTGCTGATGCTTTCCTGAAATATGCATAGCACACAAATGACAGGTTATAATATCAGCGGATAAAAGGAGGTTATTATCGTGGCTAACGAACAGAAAAATAAAAGTATTGGCGAAGTAAAGATTGCAGCCGATGTTGTTGCAGCGATTGCCGGATTGGCGGCAACGGAGGTTGATGGTGTATATGCTATGGCAGGTACACTTACCAATGAACTGGCAGGAATGCTTGGCAAGAAAAAATTAACGAAGGGCGTTAAGGTACAGATGGAGTTAGGTGTTGTGCATGTAGACATGATGATAAGTGTACGATATGGATACAGCATTCCAAAGGTGACCGAACAGGTACAGGAGAGAGTAAGCCAGCAGATCGAGACGATGACGGGTCTTACGGTTTCAGAGGTTAATGTACGTGTATCCGGAGTAAATCTGGGCAATGAGTAGAGGAGAATTGAACAAGAATGGCTAGGAAATTGACAAGAAAAGAAATGCGGGAACAACTATACCGTATGTTATTTCAGTTGGAGTTTCACAAAGATGCAGAGTTAGATGAACAGTTGGCTCTTTTTATGGATGATCTGCAGGAGATCAGAGAGGCAGATCGTATAGAATTAGCAGATAAATTTCATGGAGTGGCTGCTCATGTAGAGGAGCTGGACTCCATGATCAATGACAAATCTACCGGATGGAAAGTGGGTCGATTGCCGAAGGCGGATCTGACCGTACTTCGTCTGGCAGTTTATGAGATCATGTTTGATGAAAACGTACCGGATAATGTGGCTGTGAATGAGGCTGTAGAGCTTGCAAAACAGTATTGTGGCGATAGTTCACCGCGTTATATTAACGGAGTGTTAGCTGCCGTTGTACGCGAAAGGAGCAATACGGATGCAGAGACGCAGTAGCGGTGTCGAAAAGATATGCTCGGTTTCACAGATCAACCAGTATATCAAAAATCTGTTTGTTAGAGATTATTTGTTGAGCCGCGTGCAGGTGCAGGGAGAAATATCAAATCTTAAATATCATTCTTCCGGTCATATTTATTTCACGTTAAAAGATGAAGCGGCACAGATTTCCTGCGTGATGTTTGCAAGTTATACAAGAGGTATGACGTTCCGATTGGAAGAGGGACAGAATGTTCTTGTGTATGGGAGCATCAGTGTATATGAAAGAGATGGAAGATATCAGTTGTATGCCCGTGATATTAGTATGCAGGGTGCCGGTAAATTATACGAAGAATATGAAAAACGAAAAAAGCGCCTCCTTGAGGAGGGGCTTTTTGACGAAGAAAATAAAAAGCCACTTCCCAAATATGCGAAGACGATCGGTGTGGTGACAGCTCAGACAGGTGCGGTTATACAGGATATCTGTAATGTAACCCATCGACGTAATCCGTATGTACAGATACGGTTGTATCCTGCCAAGGTACAGGGAGAGGGAGCTGCACAGACAGTGATCCGGGGAATTCGTTATTTTGAAAAGACGGATGTAGATACGATCATTATCGGGCGCGGAGGTGGATCTATCGAGGATCTGTGGGCGTTCAATGAAGAGGAACTGGTTCGAGTGGTGGCTGCGTGTACAAAACCGATCATTTCAGCAGTAGGACATGAAACAGATACAACGCTGACAGACTATGCAGCAGATATGCGAGCACCGACCCCATCGGCGGCCGCAGAATTAGCAGTGTATTCTTACCGGGATCTTATGATGGAACTTAGAGAATCTGCGAGACAATTACAGCAAAGTATCTATCATTTGATCAAGTTGAAGAAAATCTTGCTGACTAGATATGAAATGGCATTATCTCATTCCAGTCCACAGGATCAGATCCGACAGCGCAGGTTATATTTGGCGGACAGTGAGGAACGCTTAAAGCGTTTGCTGGAACAAAAACTTACTTCAGCAAAGCATCAGATGGCGTTGTATGCAGAAGAGTTAAAGGGGCTTTCACCGCTCTATAAATTGCAAGGTGGTTATGCTTATGTGGCAGATGACGCCGGCAATAATATTAAGTCGATCGATCAGTTGAAAAAGGGACAGCGATTGACCCTTACTTTGAAAGATGGACAAGCAGATGTAGTGGTGCAGGATGTAGCATCAAAGCGCTAGAAAGGCAGATAAATTATGGCAAAAAAATTGAGCATAGAGGAATCTTTCGAGCAGTTAGACACGATCATTGGCAGCTTGCAGCAGGGGGATCTGTCGTTGGAGGAGTCCTTTCAAAAATATGAAGAGGGAATGAAACTGATCAAACATTGTAGTGATACAATTGACAAAGTAGAAAAGAAACTGGAGATCATAGAGCAGGAGGAAACAGAGGGGTGACAAGTATGACACAAGAACAATTTCAGGATGCATTAAATGCGCGAGTATCCACAATAGAAAAGGTATTAGTGAGTGCATTGCCAAAGAATATTACGATGCAAAAGACGATTGCAGATGCGATGGAATATAGTCTGATGGCGGGTGGCAAGCGTCTCAGACCGATGCTCATGTTAGAAGCTTATCGGTTGTTTGGCGGCAGTGATGAAGCTGAGATTGAACCGTTTATGGCAGCAATCGAGATGATCCATACGTATTCTCTCGTGCATGATGATCTGCCGGCGATGGATAATGATGAGTATCGTCGTGGCCGTAAAACCACACATATCGTCTATGGTGAAGATATGGGGATCCTTGCCGGGGATGCTTTGCTCAATTATGCATATGAAACAGCGGTGGAAGGTGCACTTAAGCTGAAGGATTCGGCAAATGGTTTGAAGGCATTGCAGATTTTAAGCCGCAAAGCCGGAGTGTATGGAATGGTAGGAGGTCAGGTGGTCGATGTGGAATTGACCGGCAAGCCGATTTCGGAGGAGCAGCTTGATTTTATATATCGTTATAAGACGAGTGCATTGTTAGAGGCTTCTTTGATGGCAGGGGCCGCTTTAGCCGGCGCCGCTGAAGAAGAGATTGCACAGATAGAGTGTGTCGGCAGATTAGTCGGGTTAGCCTTTCAGATCCAAGATGATATTTTAGACTTGACAAGTACGGCGGAAGAGCTTGGTAAACCGATAGGCAGCGATCTGCGTAATGAAAAGACAACCTATGTATCTTTACATGGGATGAGAGAAGCAGAGGAAGCAGTCGAAGAGTATTCCAAAGAAGCTGTGGAGATATTAGAAAATCTTTCAGAAGAAAATGAATTTTTAGATCAACTGATCGTGTCGCTGATCCACCGCAAGAAATAAATACTTTTGATGGATAATATTTGCAAAGAAAGAATTATGTCTGCGGATCAGGATCAGCGGATATAGAAAGGAATGACAGACTACTGTAATGTTAGAGCAGATAAAAGAAGCAAATGATATTAAATTGATAGATCCGTCCGAATACCGGGAGTTAGCGCGAGAGATCCGTAGATTTCTTGTGCGCAAGGTCAGCAGAACGGGAGGACATCTCGCCTCCAATCTGGGAGTGGTGGAGTTGACGATGGCAATGCATCTGTGCTGTGATCTGCCGGAGGATAAGATTGTATGGGATGTGGGACATCAGTGCTATACGCATAAGATATTGACCGGGCGACAGGATGCGTTTGACAGTCTTAGACAGTATGGCGGCATGAGTGGTTTTCCAAAACGTGGAGAGAGTGAATGTGATGCGATGGATACCGGGCACAGTTCAACATCGATCAGTGCTGCGCTGGGACTTGCCAAAGCGAGAGATCTACAGGGCAGACATAATAAGATATTTGCAGTGATCGGAGATGGTGCTCTGTCTGGAGGAATGGCGTATGAAGCGTTAAATAATGCAGCCAGACTCAGATCCAATATGATCATCGTATTAAATGATAACCAGATGTCAATTTCCAAAAATGTAGGTGGAATGTCGAACTATTTAGGTAAGATCCGTACCGATACTAATTATACGGAGTTAAAGCAGGATGTGGAGAATGCTTTGGAGAAATTGCCGCATTTTGGAAATCGTTTAACAGAGCGGATACGCGGTGTCAAAGATTTGATCAAACGTATCTTCATTCCGGGAATGTTGTTTGAGGATATGGGAATCACTTATATTGGTCCTATTGATGGCCATGATATAGGACAGATGGTAACGGCATTTAATAGTGCTTCTAAATTAAATGCAGCGGTAATCGTTCATGTGGTCACACAAAAAGGAAAGGGGTATCCGCCTGCACAGAAAGACCCTTCTTCGTTTCACGGTGTGGGACCGTTTCGGGTATCGGATGGTACATTACTTCATAGCAAAAAAGATGTACCGACCTATACCAAGGTGTTTCAAAATGTGATGCTAAAGACAATGGAAGATCGGGAAGATGTCGTGGCCATTTCGGCTGCAATGCCAACCGGTACCGGATTATCTGCTGTTGCTGAGCAATACCCGGATCGCTTTTTTGATGTTGGCATTGCCGAGGAACATGCAGTGACTTTTGCAGCGGGGCTTGCGTTAGGCGGCAGCAGACCGGTCGTGGCATTGTATTCTACTTTTTTGCAGCGTGCCTATGATCAAATACTGCATGACGTCTGCATTGGCAGCCTTCCGGTTGTCTTTGCGGTGGATCGCGCCGGATTGGTCGGAAGTGATGGTGAGACGCATCAGGGAATCTTTGATATTGCCTTTTTGTCACAGATGCCAAATCTGACAGTAATGGCCCCCAAAAATTCGCAGGAATTAGAGGATATGTTCAGCTTTGCGTTTGCACAGGAAGGACCGGTTGCAATCCGGTATAGCCGAGGAGCGGCGTACGATGGGCTGTCGGATCATAGAGAAGCGATCCGAGTGGGAAGGTCTGAATGGATACACACCGGACGGGATATAGCTGTTATTGCTGTGGGAAGTATGGTTGAAGTCGCAGTTCATGTGGTGGAAATGCTTCAGCAAAAGGGATTAGATCCTACGTTGATCAATGCCAGATTTGTCAAGCCGATGGATGAGCAAATGTTAAAGCAGGTGGCAGCACAGCATTCCATTGTTGTGACGATGGAAGACGGTGTGATCACCGGAGGTTTTGGACAGGCAGTTGCAGCATGGTATGCAGCGACAGAGCGGGGCGAAAAGTGTCCGAAGATCGTTAATATCGCATTGCCGGATGCATTTATAGAACACGGAACGGTGCAACAGTTACGAAGTAAATACGGCCAGGATGCGGAGAGCGTGGCGGCTCGTATTGAACAGGTATGGAGGCAGCAGTGAAAGAGAAAAAAAAGAAAGAGCGGCTGGATGTTTTACTTGTAAAGCGTGGGTTAGCAGAATCCAGAGAAAAAGCGAAAGCCATTATTATGACAGGTAATGTTTTTGTTGAGGAACAACGCGAAGACAAAGCGGGAAGTACGTTTGCAGAAGATGTGCAGATCCGCATCAAGGGAACGCCGATGAAGTATGTCAGCCGAGGAGGATATAAACTGGAAAAGGCAATGGAACTTTGGCATGTGCCATTACAGGACAAGCTGTGTATGGACGTAGGATCTTCCACCGGTGGTTTTACCGACTGCATGCTGCAAAATGGTGCGGTTAAGGTGTATGCTATTGATGTAGGGACAAACCAACTGGCTTGGAAATTGCGTCAGGATGAGCGGGTAGTATCCATGGAAAAGACGAATATACGATATGTTACGCCGGAAGATATTGCCGATCCGATTGACTTTTCCTCCATAGATGTTGCTTTTATTTCTTTGACCAAGGTATTGATCCCGGTATGGAATCTGTTGAAAAACGGCGGCAGGGTTGTATGTCTTGTGAAACCACAATTTGAAGCAGGCAGAGAGAAGGTTGGCAAAAAAGGTGTGGTCCGGGATAAAAAGGTTCATGAAGAAGTGGTATGTCATATAATGACATATGCACTATCTATGGGATTTGAGATCTTAGGGTTAAGTTATTCACCGATCAAAGGACCGGAGGGTAATATAGAGTATCTGTTGTACATAGAGAAACCGCAAGATGCGCAGGCACTTACGGAAATTGCAGAAGAAGCAGATCAGAAGGCAGAAGAACAGTTCGAACAACAGTATTTGGCACTTGCCAAAGAGACAGTGGAGGCAGCGCATGAGGCATTTTTGTATCATCACGAATAGCGATAAAGGGGCTAATGCACAGATTGCACAGAGGGCAGTGCAATATTTGCGTGCGCACGATGCAGATTGCGTCATATTACCAAATTTTCTGGAAGAAACCGGAGGGATCAGGCATTTTACGGCGGTACAGGATATTCCCAAAGACGCTGAGTGTGCGATCGTGCTTGGTGGAGATGGCACGATGATACAGGCAGCGATCGATCTGGTTCATTGTGATGTGCCGATTTTGGGAGTAAATACGGGAACGCTCGGGTTTTTGACGGAAGTGGAATGCCAAAATCTGGAGGAGGCGCTGGAACGGCTGCTTAAGGATGATTATACGACAGAGAGTCGTATCATGTTAAAAGAAACCGCAAAATTTAAGGGGGAAGACAGCCGCACATCCTGTTATGCATTAAATGATATGGTGATCGCCAAACAGGGTGAATGCCGCTTGATCACGGTGAAAGTATTTCAGGGGGAGGAACTTGTAGATATTTATCGTGCAGACGGACTGATCGTGGCGACACCGACCGGGTCGACCGGATACAATCTGTCGGCAGGAGGACCGGTGTTGGTACCGGGACTACATGCAACGGTGATCACACCGATATGTGCACACTCTCTTAACAAGCGGAGTCTTTTGTTAGATGCTAAAGAACGTATTGTCCTGGAAATCGGACAGACGAAAGAAGTCGGGGAGGATACGGCAGTGCTGCAGGCAGATGGGCGGACGGTTGGTATGTTGAAAACGTGTGACAGACTTGTACTTGAGGTACCGCATGCTACGACTGATTTCATCAAATTATCCGGATTGAATTTCTATGAGAAGATGCGGCAGAAATTAAACGGCAACTAATGCTAACGGCAGAAATCGGAGTGAGGTGCGGAATATATGAAACTGGAGCGAAGAGCGAAGATCATAGAGTTGATCGGAAAGTATGAGATCGAGACGCAGGAGGAGTTAGCGGAAAGATTGCAGCAGGCAGGGTATTCTGTGACGCAGGCAACGATATCGCGTGATATTCGTGAGCTAAAGCTGACAAAAGTGTCTGTGGGAGATGGCCCCAGACAAAAATACACGCTGCTTCAGGAAGAGGCTAATTTATATCAAAAGTATGTCCGTGTACTGCAGGATGGTTTGATCTCTTTGGAACAGGCAGAAAACCTGCTGGTGATCAAAACGATTTCCGGTATGGCGATGGCTGTTGCGGCGGCGATCGACAAATTGGAGATTTCCAGTGTGGTCGGGACGATCGCCGGGGATGATACGGTGATGTGCGCGATACGGTCTGTTGGGGAAGTGGCAGCAGTGCAGATGCGGATCGCGGAACTGGTTCATGAGGATAGACAGTAAACTTATTTCGTGATATACTGGAATTTGGCTGGGTGCGTACAAACAGCATTCGCAGGAACGACAGGGCTGAAAGACACAAGGCGGCTTTGTTCGTAGTGTGAAATAAGAGAAAGGAAGTAAAAAAAATGTCAGGACATTCAAAATTTTCAAACATTAAACATAAGAAAGAGAAGAATGATGCAGCAAAAGGTAAGATCTTTACTGTCATCGGAAGAGAGATTGCGGTAGCCGTCAAAGAGGGCGGTCCGGATCCGGACAACAACGGCAAACTTCGTGATGTTATTGCGAAAGCTAAAGCCAATAATATGCCAAATGATACGATCGAGCGTGGTATCAAAAAAGCAGCAGGTAATATTGACGCAGTTAATTACGAAGAGGTAACTTATGAGGGATATGGTCCGAATGGTACGGCGATCATTGTAAAAGCGTTGACAGACAATAAGAACCGTACGGCTAGTAATGTCCGAAACGCCTTCACAAAGGGTAGCGGAAGTGTTGGAACACAGGGCTGTGTATCCTATATGTTTGATGAAAAGGGACAGATCATTATCGACAAGGAAGAGTGCGATATGGAGGCAGATGATCTGATGATGATCGCATTGGATGCAGGAGCTGATGACTTTAATGAAGAGGATGATTCCTTTGAAATTACGACAGCACCGGAAGATTTTAGTGCAGTTAGAGAGGCGTTAGAGGCAGAGAATATTGCGATGGCAAGTGCAGAAGTCACAATGTTGCCACAAACGTATGTTACGTTGAATGATGAAAATGATATTAAACAGTTGCAGCGTACATTGGATCTGTTAGATGAAGATGATGATGTACAGTATGTATATCATAATTGGGATGAGTAGACGGTTAAGACGAGATATAGTTCTGCCGAAATAACTATTAGAACGTTGTAATTGTTGGAAATGAGGAGAATTATGAGTCGACAGAAGAAATGCCTTTATCAAAAAATCATAGCATTAGTTTGTTTATTTGCGGTATGCCTGACAGGGTTTGCCGCTTATTTTGCTATTAAGAATACGGGATCTGTACAGGCAGCAGAATATACATTTACGGATAGTTCCGGTAATCAGGTAGGAGATGGAGGGCGTATTGCAATGCGTCGTTCGAGGGATACTTTTGCTGTGCTTGGAATACAGTCCAATGATGTCTGTACATGGCAGAGTTTGAATTCCAGTCTTGTTGAGATTGAAAATGCAGATGCCGCAGGATTCAAAAAAGGTGGTACCGCCGTATTAGTTGTCAAACAGGTAGATGCGCAGATTCGTGATGTGACGATTCGTGTTACGATCGATCATGCAGATGGTACTTCAGATATTATAACAATGACGTTGGAACTTGCGTTTTCTATCAACGAATATCTGACGGGAGTACAGGGTGTTAAGTTAGAAAAGTTGTATCCGGAAGATTCCAGAAAAGCATTGATCATGAATTACGGAAGCAGCGTAAATATAGGTTCTTCTACCGACGGCAATAATTTTCTGAAGTTAATTTTCGGAAATGGTAAAGAAGCGGATTGGGTATGCAGTAATACAGATGTTATTCGATATAATGCTGTGAACCATGTATTACAGGCTGTAGGAGCAGGTCCTGCAACACTTACGGTGACATGGACGGAAGGTACAGACAGTTACACGGATACGATCAATGTATTTGTCAGGCCACAGATACTATCGCAAGATGGCAACACAATATTAGCCGGTGGTTCCAGTGATACCGGATCGGTTGTGGTAAGAGACGGTGATATGATCCAACTTACGGTTGAAAGTGATGCCAACCCGCAGATCGCAATCGGTGATAAGATCAGTTGGGTTATTTCCAAAGGAGAAGGAGAACATTCTGTGTTAGTACGCGATTCTCTTGGCAATCTGGGACAAGATTATCAGGATATTGACTTGTATTATTTCCGCAGCAATGGCAAGTCGTACTACCGTGTTGATGCTAAGTCCGGAGAATACAACATTCAGTTTTATGTCAAAGGAACCTACAAAAGTTTTGAGGATAGTAAGTCAGGCAATTGTGCGTGCGGATCTGTAAACTTAAAGACAAGCGTATCGTGTGACTTCACCGATAAGGAAGTTACAGTAAGTCTCGGTGGTACCTATGATCTGTCGACGGCGTTTAACATTCCGAGAGATGTTCTGAAAAAGAAGTTTACGGCAACTGTTTTAGGAGCGACCGGTAATTCGATCATTTCTATTGATGAAGCGGAGATGTTAGTTCGAACAAAGGCACTCGGTAATGCAAAATTATCAGTGAAACTGAACGGATCGGTTTCGACCGATGAGATTCCGGGCTTTCCAACGGGAACAGATACGGTTACTGTGAACGTGACCGTTGTAAATACATTTTCCTTAAATATATCTGAAACAAGTATGGCAGTCGGCAGTACATTAGATCTGCATGGTGTTATTGGTTCAGATGCTGTAGCAGAGGCATCGCAGTTTGAATGGACCGTAGATGGCGAAGAGTATGTTTCGCTCAGCGATACAAAGGGACAGTATATTACGGTGACTGCTAAGAAAGAAACGCCAGCTAACACACATGCTACGGTTACTTTGAAATGGACAGACAGTGATGGTGTTACTTGGGTCGCTTCTTGTGTGATCACGGTTAATGTAGCCGCGACAGATTTTATGATCACACCGGATCATGCATCGATCGAAGTAGGAGGCAGCGTTACATTACATACCAATATTGATGCGCCGAAAGCGAATATTGAATGGATATCTTCGGATACATCAATGTTAAAAGTTTCCGCCAATGATGGTAATATTTCGGCTGAAGTAACAGCCTTAAATAAAGTCGGAAGTGCTGTTATTACCGCATTTAATATGGATAATAAAGCGTACGCAACTTGTGTGATCACGGTCACGGCACCGATCACCAGTCTGCGCATTGATAAAGGAACAGAGTATACAACGACACTTGCGTCCGGTTTTGTATTTCTGAAAGCATTGTACGAGCCGGCAAATGCAACGGAAACAGAGCTTGTCTGGACTGCCAGAAATGTGAATTCTAATATTTCTGAGCCGGTTGCCAGTGTTGATAAGAATGGTGTTGTGACATTGTTAACGGAGGGCGAAACGATCATTACAGTTACGCCAAAGTATAATCCGAACCATGTACAGGCACAATGTATTATTACGATCAAAGAAGATCCGATCACGGAGATTACGACAGATGTTACGCATTTGGATATGATCGTAGGGGATATTTACCAGGTAACAACAACGTTTAAGCCGGAAAAACCATCGGATCCTACATTGAACTGGAGTGTGATCAGTGGGGAAAAAGTAGTCTCTGTTGACGAAGAGGGTCGAATTACAGCAATTTCTGCAGGATCAGCAGTTGTAATGGTAGAAGGTAATCCACGTAAGGATGGTAAGAGTCCTGCAAAGACAGCGATTTCTATTACAGTGCGCAATCGATTGCAGTCGATCGAATTTGCAGAAAAATATGTAGAAGTAGAAGAGGGAAGTGATCTGACGCTGGAAGTCTTATTCAATCCTTCGGATTCTGTCAATAAAACACTGCATTTTGCATCTGCCGATGAGGAAGTAGCGACAGTAACTGATGAGGGTGTTGTACATGGTGTAACAGTAGGAGGTCCGGTAGTCGTTACTTGTTGGGCAGAAGATATCGGTAAGCAGGATCCGATCCAATGCTATGTTACAGTTGTAGAAAAGAAAGTTCCGGCGACAGATTTTGCCGTCAGTCCAACGAACAAAACTGTTACGGTAGGTGGTTCGTTCCAGATCAATGCGGTCTTTACGCCGGAGAATGCAACGGATAAGTCCGTGAAGTATGAATCTGGAAACAGCAGTGTGGCAAAGGTTGATGCCAAGGGCAAGGTTACCGGTGTGAAGACAGGAGTTACGGCAATCGTGTGTACGGCAGTGGAAAGCGGTATCACACGTACCTGTACAGTGACCGTAGTACCGGCTGTTAAGTTGAGACTATCACCGGTCAGCAAAAATATTGCGAAAGGACATAGTTTTACGATCCGCAAGATCGTAGCACCGTCAAATGCTAGCACAGCTTCGAATTGGAGAAGCTCGAATTCGAAGATTGCGACGGTCAATGCGAATGGTAAGGTGACCGGTAAGAAGTATGGAAGCTGTACGATAACCTGTACTTTGGTGCAGTCCGGTGTCAAGGCGACTTGCCGTGTTAAGGTGTCCAAATTAAAAACAAAGATCAAATTAAATAAGACCAATATACGTATTGGTGTTGGACAGTCATATCGTTTGAAAAAGACGATAACAACGAATGGAACGAAAGCTCCTTCTGTTAAATGGCGTTCTTCGAATAAACGAGTGGTCAGCGTAAGCTCCGGCGGTAAAGTGAAAGGAAAGCGGATCGGTGCTGCTAAGGTGACAGTGACGACGAAGGGCAAAATAAAGGCGAAGGCAACTTGTCGTGTAACAGTTATTCGACGGGTTACAAGTATTACAATGACCAAACAGTATGCTACCTGTTTTGTGGGTCATTCGATCAAGCTAAATGTATCGATCAGACCAAAGAAGGCAAGCATTAAAAAGCTGAAATGGAGATCCTCGGATAACAGCATTGCTACGGTGACCGGAAGTGGTAAAGTGACAGGTCTCAAAGCAGGAGATGTTACGATTACAGCGCGCACTAAGGATGGCAGCAACAAGAAAACGATATGCCATGTCAAAGTGATGGAGGAAATTCCTGTCTCCAGTATTGTAGTGGCGCAGTCCAGTCTGACGATGAAACGCGGAGATAAGGCAAAACTTGCTTATAGTGTACTGCCAAATAACACATCGGATTCCTTGAAGTTTGCTTCGGACAACAAGCGTGTCGCAAAGGTAAATTCCAATGGCGTGGTTACTGCGGTAGGAACCGGTAATGCAACGATCACCATCATGTCGAGTGGCGGTGTAAGTTCTACCGTAAGTGTAAATGTCGTAGCGATGAATAAGTCATCGTTGTCCATGCGGCAATATGATACAGAAACATTGACGGTATTCGGAACCAGTGATACCGTTACATGGTATAGTTCTAATGCACGTGTAGCCAGTGTTGCAAATGGTGTCGTGACAGGACGAGGAAAGGGTACGACCTACATTTATGCGTATGTCAATGGATGTAAAGTGGCATGTAAAGTGACGATCGTGTCTGTGAATAAATAATATTGAACCAAAACGTCAGCCGGGATTCCGGTTGACGTTTTGTAAATAAAGCAAAAGAGAGTATGAATGAAGATAGAGTAGAAGGAGGTACCTGGTGTTAGTAAACTTGCATGTGAAAAATCTGGCGATCATTGATGAAGTGGAAGTCGATTTTTCCGAAAATATGAATGTACTCACCGGTGAAACCGGTGCGGGAAAGTCTATCATTATCGGATCGGTCAATTTGGCATTAGGCGGTAAATTTACCGGAGATATGATACGGACCGGAGCGGATCAGGCATTGGTGGAATTATTGTTTACCGTGGACCGCCCAGAGCAGCGAGAAGCACTAGAAGCACTTGGCGTAACGGTAGATGGAGAGGATGTGCTGATCTCTCGTAAATTAATGCAGAAACGCAGTGTATGTCGTGTCAATGGCGAGACAGTAACACAGTCTCTGATCAAGAAGATTGCCGGAATATTGATCGATATTCATGGACAGAATGAGCAGCAGTCGTTGTTGCATATGTCAAAACATATGGAAATTTTGGATCGTTATGGGAAGGAAAAACTTGCACAGGCACTGCAGGAATTTGGAAAGCATTATCGCAACTATCGGAATATACAGGCAGAATTGGAAGAGGGACAAATACCGGAAGAAGAGCGTCTGCGGGAAATTTCCTTTTTACAGTATGAACTACAGGAGATCACAGAAGCTAAGCTGCGCGAGGGCGAGGAAGAAGAGCTGGAAGAGAACTATCAAAGACTTTCTCATGCATCTGCGATTGCAGAAGGTTTGGGTGAAGCCTGCCGTTTGACTGCGACAGACAGTGGGGCAGCCAGTGATCAGATTGGAGAAGCACTTCGTCAATTGCACAAGATTGCAGAATATGATGAGTCTGTACAGGGCTTTGCAGATCAGTTATCAGAGATTGACAGCCTGTTAGGGGATTTTAACCGTGATGTTTCCGGTTATATGGAAGATTTTGAGTGCGATCCACAGGAACAGATGCAAGTGGAAAAAAGACTCGATCAGATCAGATCCCTTCAGGCAAAATATGGCAGCACGGTAGAAGCTGTCGAGGAATATGCGGCAAATATCGCAGAAAAATTGCAAAAATATGAGGAATATGATACGTATCGGAAGGGATTGCAGGAACAGCTTGCTGTTGAGGAAAAAGAGCTTTCCATGCAGAGTACGGTCATTACGCGATACCGCAAAGAATATGCAGCGGTGCTAGAACAAAAGATCACAGAGGCATTGGTGGAACTGAATTTCTTACAGGTGCAGTTTCATATCGAGGTGCGTCAGACAGCCGATTATTCTGTCAATGGACGAGATGAGGTTGAGTTTATGATCTCGACCAATCCGGGAGAGCCGATGCGTCCGATCGGAACGGCGGCATCCGGCGGTGAATTATCTAGAATTATGTTAGCAGTTAAGGCGGTACTGGCGGAACATGATGAGATCAGTACATTGATCTTTGATGAAATTGATGTAGGGATCAGCGGTCGAACGGCACAAAAAGTCGCAGAAAAAATGGCGCTCATTGGTGGATGTCATCAGGTGATCTGTATATCACACCTTGCGCAGATCGCGGCTATGGCAGATACGCATTATCTGATCGAAAAAAATAATGAAGATGCGCATACGGCCACAACGATCTACGCTTTGGATGAGGAACAGTCTGTGCAGGAGCTTGCAAGAATTTTGGGCGGCGCACAGATCACAGATGCCGTGATGGACAGCGCACGTGAGATGAGAGAACTTGCGATCCATAAAAAGGCAGAGATTCGTCAGTCTATTTCGTGAGCATATCTTCAATAAAAATACCATACCCTTTGCGGGGATTATTGACAAATACATGAGTGACAGCTCCGATCAGTTTTCCGTTTTGGAGAATAGGACTGCCACTCATTCCTTGTACGATTCCACCGGTTTTTCGGAGTAATTCCGGGTCAGTAACCCGAAGAACAAGATCTTTGTTATCTTTTGCATTCATCTGAACTTCATCGATCATGATTTCGTAATCTCTTATTTCTTTGCCAAGCTGACAGCGAATGGATGCTTTGCCGGTTTTTATTTCTTGTTTCAGTGCTAACGAGATTCCTTTTTCTTCCTGATATTGGTATGCATGGTCGGATACCTTTCCTGAAATCCCCCAATGATTATTTGTTAATACAGAACCGATCTTATTGTTATTATTCAAATGAACGATTCCGGATAATTCGCCGGGTGTTCCCTTTTGGCCACTTACGATCTTATTGACGGTAGCTTGATATAAGCCGCCATTATTTAATTCGATCAACAAACCGGTATCTACATCTGTAATGCCGTGCCCCAGAGCGGCAAAAGTATTGTTTTCTAATACACAGGTCATCGTTCCAATGCCTTCGGTATCTTCTCTAAGCCAGATTCCAAGACTGTAAGAACCATCTTTTGTGGCAATGGGATTTAGCTTGATCTGAAGATCCTTATTATTGCGTCGGATCTTCAGAGTGACGGTTTTTGAACCGTTTTTCTGTAGGAGGGAAGCAACCTGTTGAATGTTTTGGACGGAAGTTTCATTGATGGCTAACAGGTAATCGCCGGCATTTATGATATTTTTGGCAGGGTGATACATAAAACCATCATTGCCCTGTACATCGGACGTGCCGAGGACCATGATGCCATCGGATTCCAAATAGATGCCGACAGCGTTCCCGGCAGGCATCACTTTTGTTTCCGGTACAACATCAATCGTCAGAGAACCGCAGGGGATAACACCAAACAGAGACAGACCTGCTTTGTAGCTTCCGATATGGTTGCCAACTGCCTGTATTTTCTGTCCGGAACGTGCATGATTTATGGATTTAACATCGTTTTGAAAAGAGACGGCTTTGGCATCATCTGACGACAATTTGGCATAAAACGGAAAGCCCAGATTAAAACTTTCGGTGCGATTTTTATATAATATCAATTTCGTCGGTATTTTTTTAGCTGCGGCAGTGTAATAACGACAGGAAATTGCTCCAAATACAATAAGCAGCAGGCAAAGGAGTACACAGCGGTAAATGCGTTTTCTTTTTTGAATATTTGGATTCATAAACTGTCACCACGCCTTTCTGAAAAAACTTGTTGATGGAAAGTATGTACGAAGTTCGGCAAATTTATACATGGTGTCATACGACACAAACTACCAAATAATAACAGTGTTTTTAACATATTATGCCAGTACACGTCGAATAAAAGAATAGGACACTGCTTGAGTTTGCAATTGATCAGAATTTATAATGAAAACAAAGTAACTGCAGTGTTTCTTAGGGAGAATGGAGGCAGAATGTGAAAAAGGTTAGGGTATTAGTAGTAGACGACAATCGGCGAATTGTTAATTTATTGAAAAATGCATTGGAAAAAGAAGAGGAAGTGGAAGTAGTCGGGACAGCATCGGATGGAGAAGAGGCGTTGCAGATGATACATTTGAAACGACCCGATGTTGTATTGTTAGATCTGATCATGCCGAAGATCGATGGTCTGGGGGTGATGGAACGGATGCAGCGGCCGGACTTCCCGGTACATCCACAGGTGATAGTCGTGTCGGCGGTCAGTCAGGAAAGCGTTACAGAGCACGCATTTGCATTGGGAGCGGCTTATTACATTTTAAAACCTTTTGATACACGTGTTATCATAGCGCGCGTCAAGTCAGTAGGAATGACGGGAGAGAAAGGTGATAAAGTAGTTACTACGGTTTTCGAAAATAGAAATCGTTTGCAAAATCATTCAATGGAGGCAGAAATAACACAGACAATTCATGAAATTGGTGTCCCGGCGCACATTAAAGGATATCAGTATTTGAGAGATGCTATTCTGATGTCGGTCAGTGATACGGAAATGCTTGGAGCGATCACCAAACGGTTGTATCCGAATATTGCCAAAAAACATCAGACAACGCCAAGCCGCGTGGAGCGTGCGATCCGTCATGCGATCGAGGTGGCGTGGAGCCGTGGAAAAGTCGATACTATTGAGGAATTATTTGGTTACACGGTCAGCGACCGCAAAGGAAAACCAACGAATTCAGAATTTATTGCACTGCTTGCTGATAAGATTCGATTGGAATACAAGATGAACGCATAATTGATAAAAAATACTTTTCACCATCTTCGATTTAGTTTATAATAAAGGGAGTATGTGTCTGCTAAATATTAGCAAAATATCAGTGGATATGTACACATCAGTAATAGGACTGGTGGGGAGCAAATTAAATTGGGGAATCCGAAAGAAAAAGGAGGTATTCCATGAAAAATGTATTGTTTGTAGCATCAGAATGTGTACCATTTGTAAAAACAGGTGGGTTGGCAGATGTTGTGGGATCATTGCCAAAATACTTCGATAAGAATGAATTTGACGTGCGCGTTATGGTGCCAAAATACGCATGTATTCCAGAAGAATGGAAGAACAAAATGAATTATGTAACACATTTCTACATCGACCTGGCTTGGAGAAAACAGTATGTCGGTATTATGGAAATGGAATATGAAGGCGTAAAATTTTATTTTATTGATAATGAGTTTTATTTTGCCGGTTTTCAACCATATGGCAATATACATGAGGATATAGAAAAGTTTGCCTTTTTCTGCAAAGCATCTTTGTCCGCACTGCCGAGTTTAAATTTCCGTCCGGATATTATTCACTGCCATGACTGGCAGACAGGTTTGATTCCGGTATATCTGAAAGATATGTTTGCGGAAAATCCATTTTATCATGGCATTAAGACAATTATGACAATACATAACTTGAAATTCCAGGGAGTATGGGACTTGCAGAAAGTACAGGATATTACCGGATTGAAGTCATATTTCTTTACTTCTGACAAATTAGAGGCATTTGGGGATGCCAACTATTTGAAGGGCGGTATTGTATATGCAGATATTGTCACGACTGTGAGTGATTCCTATGCGGAAGAGATCAAGATGCCATTTTATGGTGAGCATTTGGATGGTCTAATGCGTGCCAGAAGTAATTCGTTAGTCGGTATTGTCAATGGACTGGATTACAACGAGTATGATCCTGAAAAAGATCCATACATATATCACAACTATAATGTTAAGAATTTCCGCAAAGAAAAGATCAAAAATAAACGTGGTCTGCAGCGAGAGCTCGGATTAGCGGAAGATGATAAGAAATTTATGATCGGTATTGTTTCTCGTTTGACAGATCAGAAAGGTTTTGATCTGATCGACTATGTGATCGAGGAGATCTGTGCAGAAGATACGCAGCTTGTTGTACTCGGTACCGGTGAGGAAAGATATGAGAATCTGTTCCGTCATTTTGAGTGGAAATATCATGACAGAGTATCTGCAAATATTTTCTACTCCAATGAACGTTCACACAAGATTTATGCAGCCTGTGATGCGTTTTTGATGCCATCTCTGTTTGAACCTTGTGGATTGAGTCAGTTGATGAGTCTTCGTTATGGAACCGTGCCGATCGTTCGTGAGACTGGTGGACTGCGTGATACTGTGCAGCCATACAATGAGTATGAAGGTACAGGAACCGGTTTTTCCTTTGCCAATTATAATGCGCATGAAATGTTAAATACCATTCGTTATGCTAAAGATGTGTATTTCAATCGCAAACGTGAATGGAACAAGATCATTGATCGTGGCATGGCAATGGACTTCTCCTGGAACTCATCTGCGCAGAAGTATGCAGATCTGTATAACAGAATGTAATACGAAGAGTCTTTCTGAAGCGACCAAAGTGGTCGCTAAGAAAGACTATGCTTCGTATAGCAAATTTGAGCTGATGCTCAAATTTGTGGCTGTATCGACTTTTATTATGTCTCATGGGAGGAACGTGAGTGTTGCGATTGGATAAATGGCTTGCTGAGATGACAGAAGGCAGTCGTGCTGAAGTGAAGAAGTGGATACGACAGGGTAGAGTGTATGTAAATGAGACAAAGGTGCAGCGTCCGGAAACCAAGTTGGATCCGGGCAGAGATCAAGTGACCTTAGACGGTGAGCAGATCATATACGAGCAGTTTTGTTATTATATGCTGAATAAACCTGCCGGTGTTGTTTCTGCAACAACAGATAGAGAGCATAAAACGGTAATAGATTTGTTACAGGAAGCTAATACACAAGATGTTTTTCCTGTGGGCAGGTTGGACATTGATACGGAAGGATTGCTGCTGCTGACGAATGATGGTGCCTTAGCACATGAGCTTCTTTCGCCGCGTAAGCATGTTGATAAAACATATTTTGTGCGGATCGCCGGTAATTTGTCCGATGCAGATGTGAAGCAGCTAGAGCAGGGAATGGATATCGGTGATGAGAAGCTGACGCTGCCGGCGAAAGTATCCTGTTTGGAGCAGTTCCCAGAGGAACAGGAGCAGACGGTTACGATAAAACTTCGTGAAGGCCGTTACCATCAGGTAAAGCGAATGTTTGCTAAAGTAGGGCATCCGGTATTGTACTTACAGAGAGTGAGCATGGGGACGCTTACCTTGGATGACTCTCTGAAGACAGGAGAGTACCGGGAACTGACAGCCGATGAAATTGCAGCATTAAAGCGATGAGGACTATTATCCAAGTAAACAGAATAAGTATTTCATGATAAAAGCGCTGGAACCGGCCGTTGGTCGATCCTAGCGCTTTTTGCTTTGATAGAACATGCCACCATGAATTTTGTCGATTGTTTTTATGGCACTAACCAATCCGTTGCCTCGTTGGTTTGTAGTTAGTGTATGAAGTTTGATTATATTATATAAATGCTTTGTCAAAAATATTTTCAATTCCTCACCCATTATATTTTGGGAAAATCATGGGAAAACTACAATAGAAAACTACAGTGGTGGATCGAAAAAGCTTGATAGAGCATGTAAAAAATTACTTGCTTTTTGAGGAAAATTGTGATAACATATACGGCAGTGAGTTTCTTAGGAAACCGCAGTGCTGAAATAGCTCAGTTGGTAGAGCACTTCACTCGTAATGAAGGGGTCGTCGGTTCGAGTCCGATTTTCAGCTTTACATAAATCCTTGAAAATTATATGTATTTTCAAGGATTTTTATATTATTCAAACTTCCCATACCGGAAGTAGTGTCCGAACCACATATTGCTTATTATGTTAGAATACGTGCGCATGATTTCTGCGCATAATGGAGTTTCGAAGAAACTCCTAAGATGAGCACAGTGTGCTCATTATGTCAGCAATAAATATGATATTTTGCAGCCGATAAACTAAATTATTCTGTCATCCGAGAACTAAGATAATTGCCGTAGAACGCAACGTTTTTACGTGATTTCTTATTTTGTTAAGTCTCTGATGTATACATGCCTGAAAGAATGTCTGAGATGTCCCGGTTTAGCAAGGTATCATCCATTTTTGGACGGGACGCTTTCGCTACGATGCGCTACGTCACGTTACTTAATGTCTCTGAAATACGAGACATAAGTAACGACGAGCGCAAAGTCCCTTTCAAAAATGATGAATACCTTGCTTCCGGGACTTCGAGTTCTCTGTAAGGCATGTAACTCAATCATCAGAGACAACAAAATTTAGAAATCACTATAAAAACAAAATGCGGCAAGGCAATTACTATAGTTCTCGGATGGCAGAAACCACTTTTTAATGGCTGCAAAATGCAATATAGTCATTGACATAATAAGCAATATGTGGTTATGGAAATTTGCGGTATGGAAAGTTTGAGTATATTATAACCAAACTTTGCGGAGGTTGTGTTATATAACGACAAAGGGGGGCGTCATGGACAAAACGATTGCTATTGTTACGGGAGCGTCAGGAGGTCTTGGCAGAGAATTTGTCAAGCTACTATCCAAAGAAAAGAAACTTTCTGAAATCTGGGTAGTTGCCCGGAATGCGCAGAAATTGCAACAACTGGCTGAAGAATTTGGCACTAAAATACGACCGATTGCCAAGGATCTAAGTGATAATGTTCAGAGGAAAGAGCTCAGTGCAATGATTGCAGAAGAGCGTGCAGCGATACAGTATCTTATAAATAATGCAGGTTATGCTAAATTTTGTTCTTATGATGATCTGAGTGTGGAGGAATCCATTAATATGATCAATCTTAATATTAGTGCGGTGGTTGCGCTGGGACTGTATTGTATTCCGTATATGAAACCGGGCAGCCACATTATTAATATTGCTTCCCAAGCGTCGTTTCAGCCGCTTCCATATCAAAATATTTACAGTTCTACCAAAGCTTTTGTTCGCAATTATACACGAGCGTTGAATGTGGAACTGAAGGACAGACGTATTACGGCAACGGCGGTGTGTCCGGGATGGATCGATACCGGTCTTTATGAGAGAGGATTGATCGGTGCAAAAAAGGCAGCGAGCAATTTTGCCGGGATGGTACAGCCGGATGTGGTTGCGGCTAGGGCGATGCGGGATGCACGCCGAGGAAAAGATATTTCCGTATACGGAGCACATGTGAAAGGTGCACATTTTGCCAGTAAGCTGCTTCCACAAAAAGTAATGATGAAATTATGGTTGAAACAGCAGCATTTAAAATAGCAACGAAGCAATACCGGCACAGATAGATGGAAAGCGGGTGATGTGGCATGGCAGGAACGATTGTTCATCTAGCGGTTGCAACACAGTTGGATCAATTATTTGCCAATGAACCGGAGCGGTACTTGGGAAAGATGGCAGATAAATATTGTTCGAACGATTTTTTTGCGGGAAATATATGTCCCGATGGAATTATGGCACGTGAAGGGTACTGTCGAGAGATGAAACTGCATACGCACATGAGAGATGGAATACCGGATGGAACCTTTCAGCAACCGGAACATTTACAGTTATTTCGAAGGCGTTTGTCGGATTTTTTTGCAAAACATAATAACAAAGAAGAACGCTTCAGTTTGTATTTAGGTTATCTGACACATATGCTTACCGATGAGAAATTTATATTAGAAATTCATCCATATGTATTGCAGCGGATCGCCGTGACCGGTTATGATCGAGATAATCCGCAAACCTACGTGAAATTTGGACGTGATGTAGATCAGATCGATTTTCGTCTTGTGAAAGAGTTTCCGGGGATCGATAAGGCATATCAAGCGTTGTGTCAAGTAACACCATATGAAATAGCAGATTATATTACTGAACAGGAATTAACTGCAAGTCGGGAATGGATCAAAAATTATTTTTTCGAAACAGAACATACCATAGAGGATCCGATATTTTTGCCGTATCAGGAGATGTATCAATTTATACCGGAGGCTGTGGCGCAGATCTGTGACAGACTGCCAGAGTATATCACGTCTGGTGTATAAATGTTAGGTCTTAGAAATCGCGTAGAAGATTTACTGATGAGTTTTTTGTTTCATCAAAAAAGAGGGTGCCACACGTTTGTGCGACACCCTCTCTACTTATTTCAAAAGGATAATTCAATTAAGTATTATACACAACCCTGAGCCTTCATTGCCTCTGCAACCTTAAGGAAACCAGCAATGTTAGCACCAGCCATGTAGTTGCCTTCCATACCATATTCTTTGGAAGCCTCATCACAAGACTTGAAGATCTCTTTCATGATCTCATGAAGTTTGTTATCAACCTCTTCGAATGTCCAAGACAATCTCTGAGAGTTCTGTGTCATCTCAAGACCGGATGTAGCAACACCACCTGCGTTAGCAGCCTTAGCCGGACCATAGAGCATGTTGTTTGCGAAGTAAACATCAATTGCTTCTGGAGTAGAAGGCATGTTAGCACCCTCTGCAACTGCATAGCAGCCGTTAGCAGCTAATGCCTTAGCACTTTCTGCATCGATTTCGTTCTGAGTAGCACATGGAAGAGCAATATCACATTTGATTGTCCAGATACCACTGCATCCCTCAGTATAAGTAACATTTTTATGAGATGTTCTGGCAGCGTACTCTTTGATACGTCCACGCTCAACCTCTTTGATCTGTTTTACGAGATCAAGCTCGATTCCATCCGGATCATGAATGTATCCTGAAGAATCAGAAAGAGCAACAACTTTAGCACCAAGCTCTGTAGCTTTCTGAGTAGCATAAATAGCTACGTTACCAGAACCGGAGATTACAACGGTCTGATCCTTGAAGCTCTTACCATTTGCTTTTAACATTTCATTTGTGAAGTAGCAAAGACCATAACCGGTAGCTTCTGTACGAGCAAGAGAACCACCGAAAGTTAATCCCTTACCTGTCAATACACCAGACCACTCATTACGGATTCTCTTGTACTGACCAAACATATAACCAACTTCACGAGCACCGGTTCCGATATCACCAGCAGGAACATCACAGTCAGGACCGATATGTTTGCAAAGCTCTGTCATGAAACTCTGGCAGAAACGCATAACTTCTCCATCGCTCTTGCCCTTAGGATCGAAGTCAGAACCACCTTTGCCACCACCCATAGGAAGTGTTGTTAAGCTGTTTTTGAAAATCTGCTCAAATCCGAGGAATTTGATGATACCGCTGTATACGGATGGATGAAGACGAAGTCCGCCCTTATATGGTCCGATAGCAGAGTTAAACTGAATACGGAAACCACGGTTTACCTGTGTCTTGCCATTATCATCAACCCAAGGCACACGGAAAATAATCTGTCTCTCAGGCTCAACGATACGCTCGAAAACACCAGCCTCAACGAGGTCAGGTCTTCTTTCAACAACTGGTTCCAAAGAGGTAAATACCTCCATAACTGCCTGAATGAACTCTGGTTCACCGGCGTTTCTCTTTTTTACTGTTTCCAGTAAGTCAATTAAATACTGATTCTTTAACGCCATTGCTAAAAAACCTCCTTATGTTTAGTGTTTGGTATACAAGGATACCAGCCTGACGTGTTTATCACGCTACTACCTTCTTAGTATGGCACAAAAACCGTAGAAATTCAATAAAAAAATGAAAAAACAATTGAAAAATAAATATAGTATACAATTATACAAAATTTTTAAAGGTGAGGTGGTGTTATTCTATGATGATGGATATGGTAGTTTTGATATTTGGATATCATGTTGGTATCAATGCTAACACTAAGAATAGGAATGGCTATTTTAGGGCGAGGAAAACCTTGGTGACATATCTTTGACATGTTAATATAATATTCTCACAAAGAAGGTTGCAAAGGAAATGAAGATTTTCGTAAAAATTTGACTTGCTTAGCACTTAAAGGTCATTTAAAAGAAAAAGAATATTACAAAAACACAGTAGAAAAAGTACAAAAATGATATATACTGTACAAAATGATGAAAAATATGTCGGAAATTAGAAAAAACATTTACGAAACAGACACACTTTGGACACATATGCTCGTTATAATAGGTTTCAGAAAGTGAAAACTTTCTACTCCCACCCTATTATACGCTGGGTAGTGCGAGCTACCCGACAAGAAGAGCCTTCCCGGGCTCTTCTTGTTTTTTAAATAAAATTTCGTTATAATTATATATGTGACGACATGATAATTTTTGATGTGCGAAGCTTGAGTAAATAAGAAAATTTAGAATTTATAGGAAAGGATTGCAATAGAATTTTATGTGGAAATATATTTTATTTGATTTAGATGGAACAATTACGAACTCCGGAGAGGGGATTATGAATTGTATCCGATATGCGTTAGAACAGATGGGGCACGAGATACCGGCAGAACAGACTCTGCGCAAATTTGTCGGACCTCCGTTGGTGGTTGGATTCCGTGAGTATACCGATTTAACGGAAGAAGAGGCGAAGACTGCTACGGCAAAGTACCGGGAGCGTTATCAGTCGGAAGGTCTGTTTGAGGCATATGTGTATGAAGGGTTTGAAGCTGTTTTAAAATATTTGAAAAAAACGCAGGTAAAAATAGCGGTAGCAACTTCAAAACCGGAAGAATATACAGAACGTATTTTGGAACACTTTCATCTTAAAGAATATTTTGATGTGATTGCTGGAGATACGTTGAAAGGGGATCGTGGTTCCAAACAGGCTGTTGTAGAAGAAGCATTGCGTAGATTAAATGTAACTGAGCAGGATAAGGGTACAGTATTAATGGTTGGTGATCGTAAATACGATGTCATTGGAGCAAAATCCTGTGGTATCCGTTCTTTAGGTGTTTATTATGGTTATGCGGAAACCGGAGAATTAGAAGAGGCTGGTGCAGATTATGTAGTACGCACTACGGCAGATATGCTTGAATGGTTTGAACAACAAATTCCGGAAACACCGTGTCAGGCAATGTCAGATGTCGATAATACACAGCAGCCTGCATCAAGTCAAATATCTTCTTATAATAAGAAGATTGGCAAAAAGTGGACGGCAATTGCCGGTGGAATGCTTATTCTTGGGATTGCTTTGGGAGTCGGTGGCACATTACTGGTACAAAAGCAGCCTTGGAGCAAGATAACGCAGGAGAATACCGGGGATGACTATGATGCAAACAAATGCGTGCGTCTTGGTGATTATAAAGGAATTAAAGTATCTTTAGCGGTTACTGATGACGATGTACAGCAGGAGATCGACGGTCTGATACAGGATAATGTCACGTATGAACAGAAAAAGGGCACCGTACAGGAAGATGACAAAATATACGCTAAATTTAATGGCTATATTGATGGCAAAAAGATAGATGATACTTGCGGAGAAGAGGTTATAGAGCTTGGATCTGACCAATTTGTAAAAGGGTTTGAAAGTGCTTTTGTAGGAGCCAAGACCGGCAAGCAGATCACTTTTAAGATCAATATTCCAAAGGGAACTTATGGAGATGATACCATTGACGGTAAGGAAGTTACCTTTAAGGCTACGGTAAAATATATCTGTGGAGATGAAATCGTACCGACCTGGAATGATAAATTTGTGCAGTCGATTTCGGATTTTAAGACAGCAAAAGAGTATGAAGCTGATATTCGCACGGAGCTAGCAAAAGAAAATGAGAATAATAAGCAGGATTTTGCATGGACAGAAGTTCTTGAAAATGCAAAAGTAAAAAAATATCCGGAAGAATTATTAGAAGATGCCAAGCAGGAAGTGCTGCAGGGGTATTATGATATGGCGGATATGTACGGTATGAGCCATGACGAAATTTTTCAGTCCTGGGGCAGCGAAAATGAAGAAGACTTTGTCAAAAATGAGTTGGACGAACAGGCGAAGCAGGCTGTCAAAGAAAAATTGGTCGTTGAAGCAATTGCAAAAGCAGAGGGGATCAATTATTCGGACAAGGAATATAAAGACCTGGTGGCAGAGGAATATCAGTATAACACTGAAAAATATGATTCTGAAGCAGAATATGAGAAGAAGAATCGAGAAAGCTTAAAGGATAATGCGTTGAGTAGTGCTGTACAGAAATGGATCACAAAGCATGCAACGTTTTCAAAATAACAGAAATGAGGAATGGTATGAAGAATACGTTATATTGTTTGGACGGATATCAATTCCTGACAAAACGCGAATTTGAACGGGCACACAAGGAGAAAGAAACAATTTCCTATCTCAAGGAAACAATTCGTTCCGGGAAACCAAAGGAACTGCTAAAGGTGTACAATCGATCTGTCGAAAAGCATGCGTTTTGTACAGTTATCGGACTGCAGTTTTTACAGGAACTTCGTACTGAGATCCTGCAGTCAGGTATCGTAGGAGAAGACACACTTGCACCTATTCCGGTTGCAGTGTCAGAACAGGCCGCCTCCGATAAACAACGTAAAGGATCGGACGCAACGGATTCTGGTGTGACAGGCAAGACAGAAATAGAGCGACAGCTCAAACGATATAAGAAAGCATATGAAGATGCAGTGACTGGTAAAACGATCAAAAACATGGTCATAACCGTTTTGTTGATCATTATTTTGGGAATGTTGTTAGTGACATTTAAGACCAGATATTCTGTGTTTACGTATTTTACAAATTATAAAGAAGAAATGCGGGAAGAATTAGTAGATGAATATGAGCAGTGGCAGGATCAATTGGAACAGAAAGAAAAACAGTTGGATGAGCGGGAAAACGCACTAAAAAATAAGTGATCTTATCACAGATTATTCATAATTATTTTATATACTTATTTTAGAAGTCAATGAGCATATTCATTGACTTCTTATTAAATAGAATAATGAGAAAGGGTTGGTGAAAGCTATGGAACAATTGAAAATCTTAGTGGTGGACGATGAGCAGCGTATGCGTAAACTTGTCAAAGATTTCTTAAATAAACAGGGATTTGTCGTGCTGGAAGCAGAGGATGGTGAACAGGCGGTTGACGTATTTTTTGCGAACAAAGACATTGCGCTGATCATCCTTGATGTGATGATGCCGAAGATGGATGGTTGGGAAGTTTGTCGGGAAATCCGTCAGTATTCACAGGTGCCGATCATTATGTTGACAGCCAAGAGTGATGAGAAAGATGAGTTACTCGGATTTGATCTTGGTGTTGATGAATATATTTCGAAACCGTTTAGCCCGAAGATATTAGTGGCACGTGTAGAGGCAATCTTGCGGAGAACTAATGCACTTGAAGATGATGTGATGGAAGCGGGAGGGATCAGTCTGAATCGGGCTGCACATGAGGTGCGGATCAATGGAGAACTGGTAGAACTCAGCTATAAAGAATTTGAACTGTTGACCTATTTTATGGACAATCAAGGCGTTGCATTATCGAGGGAACGTATATTGAACAATGTGTGGAATTATGATTATTTTGGGGATGCACGAACGATCGATACGCATGTAAAAAAATTGCGCAGTAAATTAGGTGACAAGGGCGAATATATCAAAACAATCTGGGGAATGGGGTATAAATTTGAAGTATGAGAAAGCGTGAAAATTGTAACGTGCGTGGCATGTCGATCCGCACAAAATTAATGATAACGATGCTTTTGATCTTGGGTTTTACATTATGCGCCTTTTGGATGTTAAATTATGCATTGCTTCCGGGATATTACCAGCACAAAAAGGTTTCCATGCTGGTGGATTCGTACAATTCGGTCAACACGATAACGCAGAAGGATCAGCCGCAGCTTAGTAAGAATGGCCAATTGTCCGACAAAAGTGTACGTGAGATTGATATTATGTCTGCAAACCATTCCTATAGCATTTATCTGTTTGAGCTGACTAATTTTTTGGGTAATATTATGTATTCGTTTGATTATCCATCTTCGGATACCATTTCTGAACGGCAGAGCAAGACAGTCGAAGAGAAGACGAGGGAATATGTGCTCGGGCTGGAAAGGGGTGGCAGTGTTGGCGAACGTGGTGATTCCAAAAAAAAGATTACGGAATCCGAAAATTATTCAGTTTATAAGATAATGGATGATCGAATAGGTTCGGAGTATATTGAATTGTTTGGTCAGTTAAAGTCTGGACAGTTTGTCTATATGCGGACGAATTATCAAAGCATGACTGAGAGTGTGGCGATCTTTAATCATTTTCTTGGGTATGTGGCGGTTGGAGCGGTTGTTGTCAGTATGCTGCTGATGATCGTGGTCAGCAATAGTTTTGCAAAACCAATTTTAAAGATTGCAGATATTGCTAATCAGATGGCAAATCTTGATTTTGATGTACGTTATCCGGTACACACAAAAGACGAGATCGGCTTATTAGGGCACAGTATTAATGCTCTTTCGGATAAGTTAGAAAATACCATTTTGGAATTAAAATCAGCGAACAATGAATTACAAAAAGATATTCAAAATAAAATACAGATTGATGAGATGCGTAAGGAGTTTTTGTCGAATGTATCGCATGAATTAAAAACCCCAATCGCATTGATACAAGGATATGCGGAGGGGTTGCAGGACAATATCAACGATGATCAGGAGAGCCGGGAGTTTTATTGCGAAGTCATTATTGATGAAGCAAATAAAATGAATAAAATGGTTAAAAAACTTTTGACACTGAATCAGATCGAGTTCGGCAGTGATCAAGTGCATTTTGAACGTTTTGATATTGTACAGGTACTTCGTTCTTCGGTTAATTCCGCAACTTTGCTGGCAGAACAAAAGGATGCAGAGATTTTATTTTATGAAACGGAACCGGTTTATGTGTGGGCAGATGAGTATATGATCGAAGAGGTTATTACAAACTATATCAGCAATGCAGTTAATCATGTGGATGGTGAAAGGGTTATACGAGTAACTATGGAGCAAAGAGGCGATGTTGAGCGCATTTCTGTATTCAATACCGGTAAGACGATACCGGAGGAAGAACTTGATAAGATATGGGTCAAGTTTTATAAGGTGGATAAGGCGCGTACCAGAGCCTATGGAGGCAACGGAATTGGACTGTCGATTGTCAAAGCGATCATGGATTCTATGAATCAGAAATGTGGGGTGATCAATCATGACAATGGTGTAGAATTTTGGTTTGAACTCGATTGTAAGACGATTGACTGATATAGCGGTAATATGGTAGTATAAAGATATTGAATGTATGGGCAAAATCATATGAAATGCCCGCAATAAAAAGAGGTAGTGCAGGATGAAAAAGAGAATTATAGCAACTGTACTCACTGCCGCGTGTGCATTGACCGGATGCAGCACGAGTGTTCCTGATTTATCAAAGCTGGATGCCGGCAAAGCATCGGAATATATGGCAGGAGAGTTGTTAAAACATGACAGTAAATATGCATATGGTTTGGATTATGACCGTAGTATTTTAAATCCGACTCCAACACCAACGCCGATCGTTACTCCTGCGCCGGCACCGACAGAAACTGCAGCAGTGCAGAGTGCTGAACCGGGGCAGGCTGCGGTCGGAAAGGACGGAGAGGCAGAAGCTACAACAGTTCCTTTAACGAAATTGTATGGAATTCCTGGGGTTTCTGTAGACTTTGTGTCAGCAAAATTGAAATCTTCGCTCGGTGCAGATTATGCGTATTGTAAAGTCGGAAAGGGTAAGAAACTGCTTGTATTATATTTTCGGATTAAAAATACTGGGAATACGAATGCAAAGGTTGACTTACATAAAAACAAACCGGATTTTTACCTGCGGTCAGAGGGAAAACAGGTGGGACTTCTACAGCATACAGTTGCGAATGGCGAATTGCAATATTTTCAGCAGAAGATCAAGGCTGGAGATAACAGACAGGGAGTTTTGGTGTTTGAGGTGGATCAGGAAATTAACTTGTCAGATGTATCACTGGTAGCTGTGCGGGATGACAAACAGGCAGAAATAGCTATCAAATAGGAGGCGCGAGCATGGATACAGGTATTTTATTGGAAAGTGGAACAAATGAATTAGAGATTTTGGAATTTACCGTTGGTGGCAACAGCTATGGAATTAATGTTGCGAAAGTGCGGGAAATTTTGCCATATCAGGTGCCAACACCGGTGCCAAATTCAGATCCCAGAGTAGAGGGGATATTTATGCCGAGAGATGAGATCCTTTCTATTATTGATCTGGCAGTGGTTATGAATCTGCCTAAGAAAGCAGATACGGCGGGAGATATGTATATCGTAACGGGCTTTAATGGGTTGCATACTGCATTTCATGTACACGGAGTTGCAGGAATTCATCGCATTTCCTGGAAAGAAATTTTGAAACCGGATTCTACGGTGAATAGTGGTGATAACAGCATGGCGACAGGCATCGTTAAGATTGATGGTAAGCTGATCATTATACTGGATTTTGAGGAGATTGTTGCCGGAATTAATCCGGAAACCGGATTGAAGGCCTCTTCTGTCGATCATTTGACGGGAAGAAAACGAAACGATACACCGATCTTGATCGCAGAAGATTCTATTTTGCTTAGCAAGATGATCGTCAACTGCTTGTCTGAGGCCGGATATGTAAACGTAACGGCAACGAACAATGGTCAGGAATGTTGGGATCGGTTATGCGACTATTATAAGTCGGGACATTTGGACGAGAAAGTATCCTGTGTGATCACAGATATTGAGATGCCGCAGATGGATGGACACCATTTGACAAAATTGATCAAAGAGTCTGATCAGTTTTGCCATATTCCAGTTGTCATCTTTTCCTCGTTGATCAACGAAGAGATGCGTCGTAAAGGGGAGTCGCTCGGAGCTGATGCCCAGTTGTCAAAACCGGAGATTGGACAGTTGGTTGCTGCATTAGATAACTTGATCGGAGTAACGGACCATCAATAAGGAAGAAAAGAGGTTGCGGTAATGTCAGGAGAAGACAAAGAATTAGAAGATCTGAATGCGGCTGATTTCGCGGATATGGGTTCCTTGGCGGATTTTGTGGACATAGAAGATTTGGAAAATCTGGAAGGGATAGAGGAGTTTAAGTCAGACGAGCAGTCTGAGGATGCACCGATGCCGGCAGAGGAGGAGGTTTCCGAAGAGATTCCAATGTCGGTAGAGAAGGAAGTTCCTGAAGAGATTCCAATGCCGGTAGAGGAGAAAGTTTCTGAAGAGATTCCAATGCCGGTAGAGGAGGAAGTTTCTGAAGAGATTCCAATGCCGGTAGAGGAGGAAGTTTCTGAAGAGGTTCCAATGCCGATCGAGGAGGAAGCTTCTGAAGAGATTCCAATACCGGTAGAGGAGGTTTCCGAAGAGATTCCAATGTCGGTTGCGGAAACTCCTGAAGAGATTCCAGCACCGATCGACGACGGAGGTACTGAAGAGATCTTACAGCCGGCTGGTGATAGTGCGACGATTAATACCAGTGAATTATTAGATAATATCAATTTGTATTCTGACGATGTAAGTGGCGGAGATTCAGCAGAGACGGCAGCGTTAATGAATGACGGAAAATCAGAATCTTCGACCGATGATCAGGCATTAAATATGATGTTAGATGGATTGTTGGATGATCTGGATATGACCGGATCGTTGCAGCAGGAGACGGCATCAAAGGATGAACTGGTAGAAGATCAGGATGCTGAGGCTGCAGATATTTTTGATATGCTTGGTGCTGATTCGGAATCACAGGATGTGTCTATTGATGATCTGCTAGATATTGCGGCACCGGAGGAACATCCGGAAGAGGAGCCAACAGATCAGAAAGGATTGTTTCAGCGTGTCTTTGGTAATGTAATCAACGATGAGATTGCCGAGGAAGAACGAAAAGCACAGGAAGAGGAAGAACAAAAAGCTGCGGAAAAAGCGGAGTTGGCGGAACAGAAAAAGGCAGAAAAAGAGCAGGCAAAGGAAGCAAAAAAAGCAGAAAAAGAAGCGAAGAAAGCAGCAAAAGCCGAAGAAAAAGCTGCAAAAAAAGCGGAAAAAGAAGCCAAAAAGGCTGAGCGAAAAGCACAGCAGGAAGAAGAGGCAGAAGCTGAAAAATATGAAGTTACCGGCAAGCTCAATAAAGTTGGTGTTGCGATCATTGCTATCTTGACCGTTACTTTTCTGGTAGTGGAGATTGCTGGCACAAACATACATGGTTACTCCAGTTCAAAGAAGCAGGCCATGAAATACTTTGAGATGGGTAAGTACGAGCAGGCATACCAAGAGGTGTTAGGAACGAAGGTGAAAGAGAAAGATCCGGATACCTATAATAAGATTCGAACAGTGATGCAGGTACAGAGAGCATTGGATTCTTATCAAAATTATGATGCTATGAATTATTATCCAGATGCCTTAAATGCGCTGATCCGTGGTTTGCAGAGATATGATGCGAATTTAGAGACTGCCAAACAGCTTGAGATCGAGGACGAGGTAGATGGCTGCAAAGAACAGATCGTATCTTTGTTACAATCTGAGTATGGCGTCAGTGAGTCGCAGGCAAGGGAACTGCTAAGCTTAGACAAGGCAGAGTATACCAGTAAAGTTGTTGAGATAGCCATGAAAAAGAATACGGGGAATGAATGATCTTCGTGTGATAGAAAACATAAGAAATGAAAAACAGCGTTTTCAAAAAATTTGAAAACGCTGTTTTTTATTTTATAGGGAACTTTTTATTATAGCATGCGGGAATACGATCATTCCGTTTCTGTTGTAGCAGCACCCTCATAAACGGCTTCATTGGTTAATTCAATGCCAAGCTTTTTGAAAGTGTTGATATCGATTGATGACAAGATCGCGGAAACATGAAGCTGACATCCGGACAATTTTGGGAGCTGTTCTAATGCCAGTTTGGCTTTCGGATCCGATACAGCGCACATTGAAAGCGCAATAAGTACTTCATCGGTATGCAGGCGTGGATTCTTGCTGCCAAGATAACCGGTCTTAAGGTGCTGGATCGGTTCAATAAAGGAAGGGGATATTAGATGTTCATTATCATCAATCTTTCCTAATACTTTGATCGCATTTAACAGTACAGCGGACGCCGGACCGAGCAGATCAGAAGTAGAACCGGTTACGATGGTTCCATCCGGTAGTTCCATTGCTGCAGCAGCCGATCCTTTTTGCTTAGCCCGCTCGTTAGCAATCGGAACAACAGCACGATCGTTTACGGATATTTTAGCCTGCTTCATGATGAGTTCCTGTTTGTATATTTCGTCACCCGATGCCTCATCTTTGATATAGCGGTTGAGCGACTGGTAATAGCGGCGAATGATCTCTTGCTTTGACGCCTCCTTACAGACTTCGTCATCAATAATACAGTTGCCTGCCATATTGACGCCCATATCTGTTGGAGACTTGTATGGACAGTATCCATAGATGCGTTCAAACATGGCGGCGAGTACCGGATAAATTTCAATATCGCGGTTATAATTTACCGTAGTTTCACCATATGCTTCCAAATGAAATGGGTCGATCATATTAACATCATTCAGATCAGCAGTTGCGGCCTCATAGGCTAAATTGACCGGATGCTTCAAAGGAATATTCCAAATTGGGAATGTCTCAAACTTTGCATAACCGGCCTTGATACCGTTTTTGTTTTCATGGTATAGCTGAGAAAGGCAGGTTGCCATCTTACCGCTTCCCGGTCCCGGTGCAGTAACAATGACAAGCGGTCTGGTTGTTTTAATATAATCGTTTTTGCCATAGCCGTCATCACTTACGATCTTGTCGATATTGTTTGGATAGCCATCGATAGTATAGTGGTGATAAACCTGGATACCGATGGATTCTAATTTTTTTTGAAACAGATTTGCGGATGGCTGTCCGGCGTAACGGGTGATAACTACGCTGCTGACATAAAGTCCTTTCTTTTTGTATACATCGATCAGACGTAATACATCCTGATCGTAGGTAATTCCGAGATCATGTCTGATCTTGTTACGCTCAATATCTGATGCATTGATCGAAATGATCATTTCAGCCTGATCGGCAAGTTGTAAAAGCATTTGTAATTTACTGTCCGGTGCAAAGCCCGGAAGTACGCGTGATGCATGATAATCGTCAAATAATTTGCCGCCAAACTCTAAGTACAGCTTATCGCCAAATTGAGAAATGCGCTCTCTAATATGTGCAGACTGCATGGATAAGTATTTATCATTATCAAAGCCAATTTGTTTCATTGAAAATCTCCTTTTTCTTGTAATAACACGAACGTTCCCATCAACATTCGGTAAAAAATAACCCCACAATAAGGATACCATAAACGGATATAAAATGACAGGGGGAAAGGAAAGATTGTGTTTTATTTTTAATAACGGATATGTTATGCTTGGCCTAGGAGATAAGAGAAGGGGAATACGTAAAATAAGGCATTCAAAGTATTTTACATATGGTAGTTTTAAACCTATGGTGTAAGAATGATAGGTAAAGGACTATCAGATGATTACGGGCTTAGTTGGTGTATGGATCTTGCCAGAGAACGAGACGATGCGTACGAGAAGTATTCGTGTTTCTTCGATTAATCCAAAGTACAGGTCGCAAAATGGTGCGTTATACAATAAGAAAATGACGACACTTATCTGTTATCCGATGAGTAAGAAGGGCAGTACCTTTGTTGTACCGGATACAGTTCGCAAGACGGCACCATTATCCTTCCGAGGTAATTATTATTTAGAAAAGGTTGTTTTACCGAAAAATTTACGAAAACTAGGCAGAGGAAGTTTTCTAAAAAGTGCTATTTCGGAGTGGAGATGTGATGGTGGTGTGAAAAAGTATGAGAAGAGTGCTTTTAATTATATTGATGCGGCCGATGGTTGTATAGATAACAGCACATTGTTTTATGGTAAAAGGAGTGAGGGATTATGAAACAGAGCACAAAGAAATGGTTCGTGGCAGCTATTTGTATTATTGTTATTTTGGCATTGGGTACAGGTGGCGTGATCTATTATAAAAAGCAGGAACAGCAAAAGAAGCTTCCGCCAACGGAGTATGTTCAAAAATTGGAGAAGAGAACGTTGGATGAAGAAATTCAACAGCTTTGTGACTGGAAGTCAGATTGGAAAGACAGGAGCAGTGAAGGACTGGGCCTAACAACGCAGATTACACTTGGCGATGCATGGAAAGAGTTATTAAGGAAAAGTGGCTTGCAAAAGGTCACGGTACAGTCTGATATTCAGATGGATAAAGACACGGTGACCGGACAGGGGACAGTGTTATTAAATGACCAAAAGGCAGTACATTTTAATGCTTTTCATGATGGAACACAGAAGCGTGATGTGGGAGACAATGGTGGGGTTAGCTGTTTGCAGATATCGGAACTAAAAGAAGATTATCTTATGTTGGAGACGGAATTGACCGAAGCCTTGTTTGTACCGATGGGGACGGAAGTTACGTTCAAAAGTGAGATGCAAAAGTGGATTGGCATGTTTTGGCAAAAAGGACAGACTGTCACGAAGAGCAGAGAGGATGTGAAGCCGAAAGGGATTACTGATGCATGTACGGAGTATGATATTGTGTATCATACCGGTGAATTTATGACCAACAAGTATAGCATGGTATGGAAGAAAATGAAATTATATGTGGATGAGTCAGATACGATTCGTGGACGTGTAATAGAGCTCATGGTGGATAATGTCGACTATTCGGTTACGATCGTGCGAAACGATACGAAAAAAGAATATCGCGAAGACATATCTCTGAAAGCGGCAGATTCTTCCGTGACATATACTTTCAAATTATCGTTGACAAAGGATGAGAAATATCCAACCTTAAAAATTGATGTGTTGGCGGGTAAAAACCGGCTGTTTTTGGCGGAGCTATCACAAAAAGCAGTAGCAAAGGATCAGAAACAATCGTTGCAAAAACTGCGAACGACAGGAGAAAAAACGATGGAAGCCGCACAAAAGGACAGAGACAAAATCAATGGTAAAGATGGAATGGAGAAGTATTTTTGGTTATATGGTAATAAGAAGAATACAGATGGCATGACATTGACGCATTATCTTTATGATGTGGACATATCGGCGTTTTTGAACAAAATAAAAGAAAATTGTGGGGTTGATCTGACTCAATTAGCACAAAAATTTGATTATTATTAATTTTGGGTATTACATATTTAGAGATAATATGTTATAATTTCACAGCATTATATGGTTTTTATTGGAAACGCACAATCCTCCGGGATGATAACGAACAACACATGACAATAGTTATCATTTTAGGAGGATTTTTTTATGCCAAAAAACAAATTTCAAGATGTCGTATTCACAGCCATTATGGCAACGGTCATGGTGTACGGGATGGTCGTTTACAATGTAGCGTTAAACATGGGAAAAGTAACCGGAGAGACTTTTCTTGCAGCAGTTCATGAACTGCCGATCATGGTGCCGGTCGCATTTATCTTAGAATTTTTTATTGTCGGAAAGATTGCGAAAGCACTTGCTTTTACGGTTGTGACACCGGACGACAGACCGCAGATCATCACCTACGCGATCTCTATTTGCATCTGTTGTATCATGTGTCCGCTCATGAGCCTTGTGGCAACTTTGTTGTTTAAGGAAACGAAAACCTTTGGTACTTGGATTCAAACATGGGCTATGAATTTCCTGGTGGCAATCTGTTATCAAATGTTTTATTGCGGACCGTTAGTTCGTTTGATCTTCCGCACCATTTTTGAGAGAAAAGGAAGCAAGGCAACAGAGCAGTCAGATGCATTGATCGAGGGCTGATATTTGCGAAATAAGGCTGAGAAAGTTATACTGATAGAGACAGCAGGTTATATACCGTGGCTTTGTGCTTTACGGCAAAGAGCTAAAATTCCCTTATAAATTTAAGGGAGAGGGGGATGGAGTCATGAATTTGAGAGTATTGCGGTATTTTTTGACCGTGGCAAAGGAGCAGAGCTTTACGAAAGCAGCGGAGCAGTTGAATTTGACCCAGCCGACGCTTTCTAGGCAGCTTGCGGCGTTGGAAGAAGAGCTGGGGGCAAAGTTATTTGACCGAGGGGGACGTAGTATTACACTCACGGGTGAGGGCGTGCTGCTTAAAAGGCGGGCACTGGAAATCGTTGAGATGGAAGATAAGATCTTAAGTGAGTTCAAAGGCAGTCAAGAGTTTATGGAGGGGACGATCACCATCGGCTGTGGAGAGTTTATGGCTGTGGAGACACTTGCGGAAATCTGCCGCAGTTATCGGGAAAAGTATCCGAGAGTGCAGATCGCACTGCACACCGGGACTGCCGATGCAGTGTCAGAATTGATGGGAAAAGGACTTATTGATATAGGACTGTTTTTAGAACCGGTCAGTACGGAAGAAATGGATTATATTCGCTTACAGGGCAGTGATCACTGGGTTTTGACGATGCGGGCAGACGATCCGCTGGCTGCCAAAGAGTATATTACCAAAGAAGATTTGATCGGTTTGCCGCTTATTTTGCCGGAACGCCATACGGTACAGAGTGAGTTGGCTAACTGGTTCGGAAAGGATTTTAGCAAGCTGCAGGTGGCGTTTACCAGTAACCTTGGCACTAATGCCGGGGTGATGGTGCTACATGGGCTTGGGTATCAGGTGTCGATCGAGGGTGCAGAACGGTATTGGGAGAAGGATAAGCTTGTGCAGAGGCGATTGACGCCGAAAGTGGAGACAAGTACCGTGATCGCTTGGCGGAGAAATATCCCATATTCACCGATGGTAAGTCGGTTTATTGAGGAGATACAGGCGTATAGTGGTGGGGAGAAGTGATTTATCTATACATTTTACGGAAGATTTAGAGGAAGCAGTGCATGCGGCTCGCCAAAACGAGAAATGGAGAAAAGTATGAACCTAAAAATAGATTTACTTGATAATAAAGAAAGAGGATATAATAATGCTAACAGTAGAAACGTATATTAAACACATGGATTGCTTTGTTAAAATTGAACCAGATACTGACATAGAATTAGTTACAGACGTTTTTTATGTAGAAGGGGCAATTGTAATAAAATATTATACTCAAGAGATTATGGGATTAGAACAATGGGATTTAATTAATCACTTGTGGTCATATTTCATAGATGCAATAGATGAATTGATAGAAGGTAAATGGGAAACGAGTTTTTTGTTTCCTGACCAACCTCTAAATGTGATATTGAGAAACGAAAAAAGGAATCAGAATGGGCTTTTGATAATTATAGGGGACAAAAAATATATGGTAGAGAAAAAGGAGTTCTTTTTAGCGTTGTTATCTGCAGCAGATGTATTTTATCAATATTTAGAACAATGCGATGTAAGTGTTTTAGAGAGAAAAAATAAAATACGAGAAATTAGAAAAAAATTAATATAGATAGTTTGTAAAGGGATAAATTATGCATTACAATCTATAAAACCGAAATAATTGCAGATAATGCCAAAAAAGCATAGATAGCAATACAATATAAGTAGTAGACATAATTGAAAATGGAGTATTATAATAAATGTGCAGGAGAAATAAAACTTCCTGCACATTTTTAACTTTATGGGAAACTGCTTATAATGTGGTGCTATGCCACTAAGAATTGTTTTAGCGATTTTTGCAGAACTACATTTGTTTATGTTTAAGAAATGAGGTGTTATTTTATGGCAAAAAAGTTAGTTGCTTATTTTAGCGCAAGCGGAACAACAAAGAAAACAGCAGAAATGATCGCAGAGGCAGGCGATTTTGATCTGTGCGAGATCGCACCAAAGGTTCCATATACCAAGGCAGATCTTAATTGGATGGACAAAAAATCACGAAGCAGTGTAGAGATGGCTGACAAATCAATCAGACCGGAAATCGCAGATTCTAATGTGGATGTATCTGCTTATGATGAGATTATTTTGGGATTCCCGATTTGGTGGTATGTTGCACCAACTATCGTGAATACATTTTTGGAGAAATATGATCTGAGCGGCAAAAAGATTGTATTATTTGCAACATCTGGTGGCAGCGGATTTGGCAACACGGTCAGTGAGTTACAGCCATCGGCTCCTAATGCACAGATCGTGGAAGGAAAACTCTTAAATCGTATGTCTAAACAGGAGATTAGCGAGTGGGTAAAAAGTTTGTAATTGTATTTCAGGCGAAGTTTTAGATTATGAAAAATGGAGGATAACAACTATGGGCAAAATTGTACAGACAGCAGGAAGAAATGCTTTGGGTGAATTTGCACCGGAGTTTGCACATTTTAATGATGATGTTCTTTTTGGTGAGAACTGGAACAATCAGGACATTGATGTGAAGACCAGAAGTATCATTACCGTTGTTGCGTTAATGGCATCTGGTATTACGGATTCTTCTTTGAAATTTCATTTGGAAAATGCGAAGGCTCATGGTGTGACACAGAAGGAAATCGCTGCAATCATCACACATGTTGCATTTTACGCAGGATGGCCAAAGGGCTGGGCGGTCTTTAACCTTGCCAAAGAAGTTTGGGTAGCCGGTGAAGGTGATCTGCCATACGAAGATGAGGAAATGCGGGCACATGCCAAAGAGATGGTATTTCCAATCGGTGAGCCGAATGCAGCATTTGCACAATCTTTTATCGGCAATAGTTATCTGGCACCGGTATCTGCCAGTCAGGTAGGAATTTTTAATGTTACTTTTGAACCGGGATGCCGTAATAACTGGCATATTCATCATGCAAAAAATGGTGGCGGACAGATTCTTGTGTGCGTTGCCGGTCGTGGATATTATCAGGAAGAAGGCAAGGAAGCGATTGAAATGAAACCGGGTGACTGCATTAACATTCCGGCAGAGGTGAAACACTGGCATGGAGCTGCGCCGGATAGCTGGTTTAGTCATCTTGCTGTGGAAGTGCCGGGTGAAGACACTTCGAATGAGTGGTGCGAGCCTGTAACAGATGAGGTATATGGCAAACTGAAGTAGAATTTGTTAAGGAGAGATGAAGAACGATGATTCGTACATTTAAGACACATGAAGTGCGTATGCAGGAAGAACTGACAGGGAGTTTATGGGAATTTGAGCCATGCGAGGGGGATTATGCAGGAACAAAGTTTCAGATGGCAACACCGGGATGCTTTGAAACAAATCCACTTTTTGCGAATTACCGTGGAGAAGCCTATTTTCGTAAAAAAATTACTGCTGGTGGAAATATCCGTATTGAGTGTAAAGGAGTGAGCCATACAGCGACAGTGCTGTTAGATGGGGAACAGATTGCACAGCATTATAATGCTTATACACCATTTTCTGTTATTAAGAAAGATTTGACAGAGGGAACCCATTTGTTGGAAATTAAGGTGGATAATCGTTTTACGGAGAAGAGTGCATTGCATATTCCGAATGATTATATGTCATATGGTGGAGTATCGCGTCCGGTGGTGTTGGAGAAAATTGGTGCCTTATATTTTGAATATGTACATGTTAAAACATATCATAAAAATGGGAAATGGACAGCCGGCGTGAAAGTCGCGGTCCATATTTTGGATCAAAAGAGGCTTGCTGGCGAGAATGTGGTGATCTCACTTCAAATAGGAGAAGTAATCTATGATTGGCAGTTGCTGTCCGATAAGGGGGACAGACAGATATTGTCTACGGAACTTATATTTGAAGATGTGCAGGAATGGAGTCCGGATTCTCCCAAATTATATGAGGTAAAGCTACAGGCAAAAGTAGGAGAAATTGTGATGGATGACTTAATAGACCGTTTTGGCTTTCGGGAAATTAAGGTGCAGGGAAAAGAAATTTTATTAAATGAAAAGAAATTTCGCATCAAGGGAGTATGCAGACATGAAGATCATCCAGACTATGGATGTGCATTGCCATATGCAGCAATTTGTCATGATCTTATGTTAATTCAACAAATGGGCGCCAATTCGATTCGCACGGTGCACTATCCGAATGATGAGATATTTTTGGACTTGTGTGATGAACTGGGTATTTTGGTTTGGGAAGAGAATCATGCAAGAGGAATAGAGGAATCAGAAATGCGTCATCCTCTTTTTGAGACGCAGGCAGAAAATGTTATCAGGGAAATGATAATGAACCATTATAATCATCCAAGTATCTATATTTGGGGCATACTAAATGAATGTGCCAGCGAAACAGAGTTCGGAAGATCATGCTATCAAAAACAATTTGCACTGATCAGGCAGTTAGATGCTACAAGACCCTGTACTTTTGCAAGCTGCAAATTTTTTCAGGACATTTGTTTTGATCTGCCGGATGTGATCTCATGTAATATATATCCAAGATGGTATGTAGACAAGCCGGTGCAGCAGTATTTGGCGGAAGTTTGTGATTGGATTAAAGAGGATGGAAAAGGAAAAGATAAACCATTTATTGTGTCGGAGATTGGGGCAGGGGCGCTATATGGCTGTCACAATTCTTATCATGGAAAATGGACGGAAGAATATCAGGCAGAAGCTTTGGCGGAGCAGTTGACAGCGTGTTTAGAATCTTCAGAGTGTATGGGCGTTTATATTTGGCAGTTTTGTGATGTGCGTGTCAGCTCTGAGTGGTTTGCCGGAAGACCGCGAGAGATGAATAATAAAGGAATCGTAGATGAATATCGAAGACCCAAATTGGCATATGAAAAGGTGAAGGAAATATTTCAAAAATACTAAAAAAGATTCATCAAAAGACCGGGATCACGATCCTGTTTGTGACGCATGATACCGAAGAAGTTTCACTGCACTCGCTCCATTCGCTTTAACTCCGGTAAAACAATAGAGAGCATGGTAATAAAGCAGATGCCGCCACCGATAATATTGGAGACAGGTTCTGCAAGAAATACGCCATCTGTTCCCATATGGAAGGCAAATGGCATCAGATAGGTTAATGGCACTACGATAATTACTTTACGAAGCAGGGAGAAAAATATTGCCTGCTTCTTTTTATTCAGTGATTTGAACACAGTCTGTCCCATGTATTGCAGATCCATAAAGATAAAAGCGGCAAAATATTGCTTGAGTGCGGGGATAGAGTCCTGTACTAAATTATGGTCAGAGCTGAACACACGGATCAGTGTCCCAGGAACGAGGATGATGAGACACCACATGACAGCGGTATAACTCAGTATCATGATGCTCATTACCAGTCCTGATTTACGGACACGAGACGGGCGTCTGGCTCCGTAATTGTAGCTTAGGATAGGAGAGGCGCCTTCGTTGATCGCATAGATAGGAGTTTCCACGAGTTGGCGTACGCTGGATATGATCGTCATGACGGAGATGTAAATATCGCCACCTGTGATGGAAAGTACGTGGTTACAGCAGATCGATACAAGGCTGTTGGTAAGCTGCATGATAAAACCTGCCGTGCCGAGGCTGACAATATTTTTGGCGTAACCAAAACAGCCGCGAAATTCGTATTTCCGCAGAAGACGTACTTTTAATTCCGCTTTTCGCATCAAAAAATATAAAACAAATGCGGCAGATAGAAATTGCAAGATCACCGTTGCAATAGCGGCACCCTCGACACCTAGTCCAAGCACAAAAATAAATAGGGGATCGAGCAGCAGGTTAGCGGCAGCGCCGACAGCCACAGAGGACATGCCGATCAGGGCATACCCTTGTGCATTGATAAATGGATTCATTCCGACAGCGATCATGGATGGCAGTGTGCCGATCAGATAGATCATTATGTACGGCTGTGCAAAGGGAAGTGTATCCGCAGAAGCACCAAATAACACTAGCAGAGGTCTGGCGGTCAAGAGTCCAACGCTCATGAGGACAATCGCACCAAAACACAGCATGGTAAAGGAAGTATTCATAATCCGACCTGCCTTGTGTTCCTCTTTCTGACCGCGGTAGATCGAGAAGAGAGGGGCACCTCCACCGCCAAACAGATTGGCGAACGCTGTGATGATCGTAATTACCGGGAAACAAAGTCCGACAGCCCCAAGTGCTCTTGTTCCAACGTCCGGGATTCTTGAAATATAAATGCGGTCCACTATGTTGTACAGTAGGTTCAGTATCTGAGCAATCAGCATCGGAAGAGCAGCACCCAGTATGTTTCTTGTAACCGTTCCGTTTTCAAAGTCTATTCGTTTCATATAAATCAGTCCTATACTATGTAAATTTTCGATATTAAGTATAACAACTGCTTGCTCAGATGTAAAATGTTCAATGCCTGGGAGCAAATAATATCGACAACAACCCATGGTTGTGGTACACTTACAAAAACGACTACAGAGGTGAGACGACTATGATTACTATAATTGACTACGATGCGGGCAACCTTCGCAGCGTGGAAAATGCACTGCAATTTTTGGGAGAAGAGGCAAAGATCACACGAGATCCACAGGAAATCCTGAAAGCGGATAAGGTCATTCTTCCGGGTGTAGGTGCGTTTGGCGATGCGATGGAAAAACTACATAAATACAATTTGGTATCTGTGATTCGTGAGGTAAATGAAAAACAGATTCCGTTTCTGGGCATCTGCTTAGGACTGCAGTTGCTTTTTGAGGAAAGCGACGAGACGCCGGGCGTAAAAGGACTTGGTGTATTGCCGGGCAAGATCAAGGCAATTCCGCCGAAAAAAGGCTTCAAGATTCCACATATGGGGTGGAATTCTATTCAGATCAAAGAGGGAGCAAGACTGTTTCAGGGGATCCCACAGGATGCATATGTATATTTTGTTCATTCCTATTATTTACAGGCTGCAAGAGAGGAAGACGTGGCGGCAACAACCGAATATATCGTACCGATCCATGCTTCGGTAGAAAGCGGCAACACATTTGCGTGCCAGTTTCACCCGGAGAAGAGTGGAGATATTGGATTACAGATATTGAAGAACTTTTGCAACCTTTAACAGAATGGAGAGGCGATAATTATGTTTACCAAGAGAATTATTCCATGTTTGGATGTAAATAATGGACGCGTGGTCAAGGGAGTTAATTTTGTGGATCTGAAAGATGCGGGAGATCCGGTTATCGTTGGAGCAGCATACGGACAGGCTGGTGCGGATGAGCTTGTCTTTTTGGATATTACGGCATCCTCGGATGCCAGAGCAACAAAGCTTGATATGGTACGCCGTGTTGCAGAAACCGTCTTTATTCCGTTTACGGTTGGCGGCGGGATCCGTACCGTTGAAGACTTTCGTCAGGTGCTCAGAGAGGGAGCGGATAAGGTGTCGGTCAATTCGGCCGCGATCGCCAATCCAACCTTGATCTCAGAGGCAGCACTAAAGTTTGGCAGCCAGTGCGTGGTTGTGGCAATTGATGCCAAGAGAAGACCGGATGGTGGCTGGAATATTTATAAAAACGGTGGCAGAGTTGATATGGGCATTGATGCGGTAGAATGGGCGATGAAGGCAGACAAGTTAGGTGCCGGAGAGATCCTGCTTACCAGCATGGATTGCGATGGAACGAAAGATGGCTATGATCTGGAGTTGACCAAGATCATTTCGGATAATGTATCAATTCCGGTAATCGCATCGGGCGGTGCGGGCAAGTTAGAGCATTTTCGCGATGCCTTTACGGAAGCGGGAGCAGATGCGGTATTAGCGGCTTCGTTATTCCATTATAAAGAGCTGGAGATCAGAGAAGTGAAGGAATATTTACGAGATCAGGGCATTAGTGTTCGATTGTAGGAAGAGCATAGAATGGAGAGTACCAATGGCAATGATAACCAATGACTGGCTTGATGCGGTAAAGCCGGAATTTAGCAAGGAATATTATAAAGACCTGTTTTGTTTTGTGAAAGACGAATATAGCAAGTGTGTTGTGTATCCGCCTGCAGATGACATTTTTAATGCGTTCCATTTTACGCCTCTTTCCAAAGTGAAAGTTCTAATATTAGGACAGGATCCATATCATAATGTGCACCAGGCACATGGACTTAGTTTTTCGGTGCCACAGGATCAGCGGGAGATACCACCGTCGCTGCAAAATATATATAAAGAATTGCACAATGATCTGGGCTGTGATATCCCGGACAACGGATACTTAAAGAAGTGGGCGGATCAGGGAGTACTATTGTTGAACACAGTGTTGACGGTGCGGGCTCATCAGGCAGGTTCCCATCAGGGCAAAGGCTGGGAACAGTTTACAGATGCAGTCATTCAGGCAGTTAATGCACAGGATCGGCCGATCGTTTATATGCTTTGGGGCAGACCGGCACAGAGCAAGATCCCGATGTTGACCAATCCGAAACATTTAGTACTTAAAGCTCCGCATCCAAGTCCATTGTCTGCATACCGCGGCTTTTTTGGATGCAAACATTTCAGTAAAGCAAATAGTTTCTTAGAGGAGCATGGTATCGCACCAATCGACTGGCAAATTGAAAATTGCCATTGATGTGTGATATAATGAGCGAGAAACATTACTACCAACAGGACGGGAGGTTCTGGGATTATGAATTTAAGTGACGCAGAGAAGAAGGCAGTAGTTTCTGCAGAGGCACAATTACCGGACGATTTTGTGTTTGGTTTAGATATAGGAACGAGAAGTATCGTGGGGACGGTCGGTTATAGACAGCCTGACGGTCATTTTGTCGTTGTGGCACAGGCCGCAGTGCAGCATGAAACAAGGGCAATGTTAGATGGTCAGATCCATGATATTGGTAAAGTAGCAGATACGATCCGATCTGTGAGTGATCAATTGGAACAGTTGACGGGCAAGAAGTTAAATAATGTATGTATTGCTGCTGCCGGTCGTGTATTAAAGACAGTAGAGCAGGAAGCGGAAGTTACCTTTACGACAGAGACTGTTGTGACGACAGAACATGTGTATTCGCTTGACATGCTTGCGGTAGAAAAGGCACATGAGACATTGCGGCAGTCTGATAACAGTGGACTCAAATATTATTGTGTCGGTTACTCGGTCATGCGTTATTATCAGAATGATTATCCGATTACGAATTTGGAGGGGCATAAATGCTCTAAAATACGTACAGAGTTGATCGCAACATTTTTACCGGAAGAAGTTGTGGATGGATTGTATGCAGCCGTGGAACGTGCAGGCTTACATGTCGAAAATCTGACGTTAGAGCCAATTGCTGCGATCAATATTGCAATACCGGAACGTTTTCGCTTGTTGAATATTGCATTGGTTGATGTTGGAGCGGGAACTTCTGATATATCGATCACGAAAGATGGCAGTATTATCGCCTATGGCATGATACCTGCGGCGGGTGACGAATTAACAGAATGTATTGCCAAGCATTATTTGGTAGATTTTCAGGAAGCAGATCGCATGAAGTGCGAGAGTACCGAGCAGGAAGAAGTAGAATTTCAGGATATTATGGGACTGCCGATGACAGTAAAGTCTTCAGATATTGCAGAGGTTGTTCGAGAAAATGTGCAATCGATCACAAAACAGGTTGCAGAGAAGATCATAGAATTAAATGGAGATAAGTCAGTAAGTGCTGTGTTTGTTGTCGGAGGCGGCGGTAAGATCACAGGATTTACGGAATGTCTGGCAGAGTATTTGGGCGTGGCAAAAGAAAGGGTTGCATTGCGTGGTTCGGAAGTGCTTCGTGAGGTTACGTTTCTGCGCCAGGATTTAGAGATAGATTCTCTGCTGGTTACACCGATCGGTATATGTATGAATTATTATGAGCAACGTAATAATTTTGTGTTCGTCTCTGTGAATGGGGAGCGTATTAAGCTTTATGATAAGGGAAATCTTACGGTTTTAGATGCTGCGCTTCAAAAAGGGCTTACGAATGATAAGGTATTTCCACAGCGAGGCGATGCAGTTGCCTATTATGTACAGGGAAACTTACGTATGCAGCGGGGAGAGCCGGGAGAATCTGCGGTTATCCGCGTGAATGGAGAGGAAGCTTCCATTGCAACGCCAATTCATCAAAATGATGTGATAGAAATTGAAGTATCGACGAAGGGAAAGCCGGGAAGCATAGAGATACAAGCATTGCCGGAGTACAAGAGTGCGATTTCTTTCTATGTCAATGGCACCAAAGTCGATTGTCCTTGCTTTGTCTCTGCAAACGGGCAATTGGTATCTGCGTATTATGAAATTCAAAATGAAGATAAGATTGAGATATTGCCATATTATACATTGGAACAGCTGTTAGACTTTATGGATATTGCTGCGGAGGGGGAAGTACTTGTCAATCATGTTCCGGCAAATCTGCAGACAAAGGTATACGAGAATTTCTCGGTAGATTGCCAAATAACGGACAAGTTTCATGAGACGGAAGCTGCGCCGCAGGAATCCATGGGCAGCAGTGATATGACAGCTATAGAACGATCGCACGAACCGATGTCTGTCGGAGATACGACAGATGAAAGTCAATCGTCAGAAACGGTAAACACAGAGAATATCACAGATGAGCAGAAGAGTCAGAGCTTTGATCCGGAGAAAGATTTTGCGATCACGGTGAACGGCGAACCTTATGCGTTGCGTGGAAAGACACATTATATATTAGTGGATGTGTTAGATATTTACCCGATTGACACCAGTAAGGCGCATGGCGATTATATGGAGATTAAGATAAATGGTATGGATGCAGAATTCAGCCAGCCTTTAGCAGAACACGATGCCGTTATCCTGCGCTGGGTTACCCGTTAGGACTTTAGTAACTCTGGGCGTAAAGTATGCGGTGGAGAAAGGAATGTAGTAATATCATGAAAGTTTGCAGTATAGCCAGCGGAAGCAGTGGAAACTGTATTTATGTCGGCACAGAGAAAACAAACATATTGATAGATGCCGGCATTAGCCGGAAAAGAATTGTGGAGGGACTACACAGTATTGGCGTCGAACCGGAGCAGTTAGACGGCATTTTTGTGACACATGAGCATTCAGATCATATTCAAGGAATACCCATGATGGCAAAGCAATTTGAAGTGCCGATCTATGCAACGGGAGGCACATTAGATCAAATCTGTGAAAAGGATAAAAAAAATGTCATAAAAAGAGAAAATCTATTTCAACTTTATGCAGATCAACCGGTAGGAATGGGTGATATGCAGATCATGCCATACAAAATGTCACATGATGCTGCTGATCCGGTATGTTATACTGTGGAAGCAGACGGGCAAAAGGTCAGCATGGCAACCGATCTGGGGGTGTACGATGACTACATTGTAGATCATTTAGAGGACAGCGATGTGTTGCTGATTGAAGCAAATCACGACATCAGTATGTTGGAGGCAGGACATTATCCGTATCCGCTCAAGCGTCGTATTTTGGGAGAATGGGGACATTTGTCCAATGAGGACTCCGGACGGCTGTTATGCAGTTTGATGGGGGATCATTTGAAATATGCATTTTTGGCACATTTATCCAAAGAGAACAATTATCCGGCATTGGCATATGAAGCGGTACGATGCCAGATATGGGAGGAAATGGGCTCTAAAGAAGTTCCATTTCAGTTACAAGTAGCCGAGAGGGACAAGCCATCACAGCTTGTTACAATATAAAAAGACATACAGATCATGTATGGAAATGGAGGACATCATGAAAAAAACAGTAGTAACCGTAGTAGGTAAAGATAGCGTAGGGATCATTGCAAAGGTATGCACATATCTGGCAAACAACACCATTAATATTTTGGATATCTCACAGACGATCGTGGGTGGCTTTTTTAATATGATGATGATTGTAGATCTGGAAGACTGCGCCAAAGAATTTGGTGTCGTTGTTGATGAATTAGAGCAGATCGGGGAAGAAATGGGCTGCGTTATCAAGGCACAGCGTGAAGATATTTTTGACAAAATGCATCGTATTTAATGACAGAAATGGAGGATACTATGATTAACATACATGAGGTTTTAGAAACCAATGATATGATAGAAAAAGAAAATCTGGATGTGCGTACAATTACGCTGGGCATTAGCTTGCTTAGCTGCTGCGATAACGATTTGGATCGTTTGATCGACAAGATATACAATCGTATTACAACGGTTGCAAAAGATCTTGTCGAAACAGGAAAGGCAATCGAGAAAGAGTTTGGTATTCCAATTGTAAATAAAAGAATTTCGGTAACTCCGATCGCTTTAGTTGGTGCATCCGCATGTAAAACACCGCAGGATTATGTGCGTATTGCACAGACTCTGGACAAGGCAGCCAAAACGGTAGGTGTCAACTTTATCGGTGGGTATAGTGCCCTGGTGTCTAAAGGAATGACGAAGAGTGATGAACTTTTGATCCAGTCGATCCCAGAGGCTCTTGCAACAACAGATTTTGTCTGCAGTTCCGTGAATTTGGGATCTACAAAGACCGGAATTAATATGGATGCAGTAAAAATGATGGGCGAGATCATTTTGCAGACGGCAGAAGCAACCAAAGAGAAAGACAGCATTGGCTGTGCTAAATTAGTTGTATTTTGTAATGCGCCGGATGACAATCCGTTTATGGCGGGTGCTTTCCATGGTGTTACGGAGGCAGATGAGATAATTAACGTTGGTGTCAGTGGACCGGGTGTTATGCGCAAGGCATTGGAGTCCGTTCATGGAACAGATTTTGGAACGCTTTGTAATACAGTCAAGAAGACAGCGTTTAAGATTACACGTGTTGGCCAGTTGGTCGCAAGAGAAGCATCAGAGAGACTTGGTATTCCATTTGGAATCATTGATCTTTCTTTGGCTCCGACTCCGGCAATTGGCGACAGCATTGCAGATATTTTCGTGGAAATGGGTCTGGAAAAGGCCGGTGCACCGGGAACGACAGCAGCATTAGCGTTGTTGAACGATCAAGTGAAAAAGGGTGGCGTTATGGCTTCCTCTTATGTAGGTGGATTAAGTGGAGCCTTTATTCCGGTCAGCGAGGATCAGGGAATGATCGATGCAGTGACGGAGGGAGCTTTGACCTTAGAAAAATTAGAGGCAATGACTTGCGTATGTTCTGTAGGTCTGGATATGATCGCTATACCTGGCGATACCAAAGCGACAACGATATCCGGCATCATTGCGGATGAGATGGCGATCGGTATGGTCAACCAGAAGACAACAGCAGTTCGATTGATTCCGGTTATTGGCAAAAAAGTCGGAGAAACAGTTGAATTTGGTGGATTGCTTGGCTATGCACCGGTAATGCCGGTGAATGCTTTTGATTGTGAAGAGTTTATTAATCGTGGTGGACGCATCCCGGCACCAATTCACAGCTTTAAAAACTAAGCGATAAGTGACAAAAAGAATCATGTGTATGAATTGTGCCTGATGATTCCGGATTTAGGGATTGTCAGGCACATGGAGGATTAGAGTGAATAATAAAATAAAATCGGCAGATAAAAAAAGACTGCCCTTATGGTCCAAAATATTGATCGGTATTCTGATCGCTGTTATTTTGCTTGGGGGGATCGCATATGGCACATTTACGTATTATTACCACCAAATGAATATCAAAGGATTAGAAGATAATGATACCCCGGCTGCAAAGGAATATTTTGATACCGATGAAAATACCGGTAATTTGGAAGAGTTGGATCCGAATAGTATTCATTTAGATAGTGCAGAGAGCGTCTCTACCAACAAAGATGTTATCAATATTTTGTTGTGTGGTGAAGAGAGTATTGGTGGTGGAAGAGGTCGTACAGATAGTATTATGATCGCTACGATCAATCAAAAGGACAATCAGCTTAAGTTAACTTCTATTATGCGTGATTCGTATGTGCAGATACCGGGATTTTCGGACAATAAGATCAATGCGGCGTACCATAATGGTGGTATGAAAACTTTGATCAAAACGATCAAGAAAAATTTTGGTATCGCAGTAGATGGTTATGTATTGGTTAATTTTGATTCATTTCAAAAAATTGTGGATGCTGTTGGTGGCATTGATATTACGCTGGACGAACAAGAGGTCAAATACTTAAACAGTACAAATTATATATCAGACACATCTAACCATACGTTGACGGTTGGTAAAAATCATATGAACGGGAATCAAGCCCTTGGTTTTGCACGTGTGCGTTATGTTATGCGTGATGGAGAATGCGGTGATTTTGCAAGAACACTTCGGCATCGTACGGTCATGACAGCACTTTATAAACGTGTGATCGACAAGTCAACACTGGAACTGGTTGCTATGATACCGAAGATCCTGCCGATGCTTACGACCAATATCAAAAAAGAAGATCTGGTCAACTATATTGCGATGGCAGTACAGGTGCGGGATCAGAACAAAAAGATCTATACGCTCAATGTTCCTGTGGAGGGCGGGTATAAGATCACTCGTGCCAGAAAGATGTCGATCATTTTGCCGGATCCGTTGTCTAAGAGTGTCAATAAAATGCAGAAGTTTATTTATGGTAGTACACTCGCAACCAAGGGGGAAAAAGAAGAGGGTGCCAATATTACGGTTGGTCAGTAAAAATGCATGAGAGATGCAGAATGATCCGGATTGAACAATTGTATACAATTATACATTGACGCAAGTATACTTTTGTGATATGATGTGCCGAGGCGAGCTTGTGCGGATTCGACAAGATCTCACCAAAAGAGTAATGGGAATCAATGAAAGGAGAATGACTATGTCATTAGAATTATCAAAGAAAGCAGCAGCAGTTAAGCCGTCATCCACGTTGGCAATCACTGCTAAGGCAAAGGAATTAAAGGCACAGGGCAAAGATGTAGTAGGATTTGGTGCAGGTGAACCGGATTTTAATACACCGGAAAATATCTGCAATGCTGCTATTGATGCGATTAAGAGTGGCTTTACGAAGTATACGCCTGCTTCTGGAACAAATGAGTTGAAAGAGGCAATTTCTAAGAAATTCAAGAGCTTTAACAATCTGGACTATGCACCGGATCAGATTGTGATCAGCAATGGTGGCAAGCATTCTTTGACAAATATATTTACAGCATTGATCAATCCGGGCGATGAAGTGATCATTCCGGCTCCGTTCTGGTTGAGCTATCCGGAGATCGTAAAGCTTGCAGGAGGTGTTCCGGTTATTGTAAAGACAACCAAGGAGCAGAACTACAAGCTGACCGTAGATGATCTTAAGGCTGCGATCACAGACAAGACCAAAGCTCTTGTATTAAATACACCAAATAACCCAACCGGTATGTTGTATACAGAGGAAGAGCTTCGTGCAATTGCAGAAGTTGTTGTTGCAAACGATTTTTATGTAGTTGCTGACGAGATGTATGAGAATCTCGTTTATGGCGAGCAGAAGCATGTCAGCATTGCATCTCTTGGCAAAGATATTTATGACAGAACAATCACTTGCAGTGGTGTGGCAAAGAGCTATGCGATGACTGGCTGGAGAATCGGTTATACCGGATCTTCCAAAGAAATTGCGAAGATGATGGGTAGTGTACAGAGTCATCAGACTTCTAATCCAAACTCCATTGCACAGAAAGCAACCGTAGAAGCATTAAACGGCCCACAGGACTCTGTTGCAGCAATGCATGATGAATTTGATAAGAGACGCAAATACATGTATGAGAGAATCCAGAAGATGCCGCTTGTCAGCTGCATCGAGCCAATGGGTGCATTTTATGTATTTGTTGATGCCGGTGAAGTATTAGATAAGTCTTACCAGGGTGAGAAAGTCGGTACGGTAGCACGCATGGCAGAGATTTTGATCAATGAGTATAACACCGCAGTTGTACCATGCGCTGACTTTGGTTTTGACGATCATTTGCGTTTGTCCTATGCAATCTCTATTGAGCAGATCGAAAAGGGCTTAGATCGTATCGAAAGTTTCTTAAAAGGTTTGGAATAAATGAAACGAATCAAATACATTATTATTATGGCAGCAGTCCTAGTGACTGCTGTCTGTTTTATGATCACATTTTCAAGAAAGAACCAGGCGGTTAAACCGGACCAAGTGCCAGAAGCCTCTTTTGTGTTTGCAGATAAAGCAGAATCTGAGGGGGATTATAGCTATATTGTGCAGCAGGATACGTCAGGAGATGCATTATTCGGTATTTACCGCACCGATAGCAATGGTGTTGCAAAAGTATATGAAAAGCAATTCTCACATCCGACGATTTTTTGGAAGTATGGCGCGCGAGTGTATATTATACAAGATATTCATGAGAAAAAACAGATACGGACAACGGTTTACGAGGTATCGGATCCGCAGAAACCTGTGGAAGAGCAAACCTATGAGCAGCAAGGCAGTTTGGTGGGAACCAACCTGTCGGGAGAATATCTGTGGGTTGTGACTAAACAAAAGGACAAGCCGTCTGCCGTAAGTCTATATTTGGGATGCAGGACAAGATATCGGTTATACGCTGCCCGGTGGCAGCTTAAAGATCCAAAGAATTCGCCAAAGACGAAAGAGGATATCGTCAATGGAGCCAAAGCATTGCAAAAAAATAAATGGTATCAGCAAGTTCAAGGATCAGATCATACATTAGTTCCTTATGATAGAGATTTAAATTTGCAGGTGAATATAGACTTTGGGAAAGAAGTGACTTTGTGTATGCGATCAGATACCGGGGAGCAGCAGTCCAAAATATATCCTCAAAATCGACCGCAGGAAAATGTGATCGTGGATAACCGACGCGGTTATATTGGATTATGTGTGTGGAATCCGGAAAAATCGACGTATCGGTATGTTTTATTGAATTATAATGCCGCGATAGGGTTTAAGGAAGTGTGGCACAGTGAACAATATGAGACGCCGGTGCTTGGACAGATACGTGCCAATGAGTTGTATTTATTTGCACACGGCACAGGAAAAATACAAGAACTGCCACTCTAACGGCTTTGTCAGAGTGGCAGTTTTTGAAAGAAATCATATATTATGATAAATATTATAAGCGGTCAGCAATATTATAGATCAGCTTTTCACTTTCATCCCATCCAAGGCAAGGATCTGTGATAGATTTGCCATAAACACCATCACCGATCTTCTGGTTGCCCGGTTCAATATAGCTTTCGATCATAACACCTTTGACTAATTTCTTGATCTCATCTGAAACATTACGGTTGTGTAATACTTCATAAACGATCCTTGGCTGCTCGTAGTAGCACTTATTAGAATTTGAATGGTTAGCATCAACGATGCAGGCCGGATTCTTTAGGTTAAGTTTACTGTACATTTCTGCCAGACGGATCATATCTTCATAATGATAATTAGGCTTGCTCTGATCATGTTTATTAACGGCACCGCGCAAAATAGTATGTGCATACGGATTGCCATCTGTCTTAACTTCCCATCCGCGATACATAAATGTATGACTTCCCTGAGCGGCGATACAAGAGTTGAGCATAATGCTGTAAGTACCACTGGTTGGATTCTTCATGCCGCAAGGAATATCAATACCGCTGGCGGTCAGACGATGCTGCTGATTCTCTACAGAACGTGCACCAATGGCAACATAAGATAAGATGTCAGAAAGATATGGCCAGTTTTCAGGATAGAGCATCTCATCTGCTGCAAATAAATGAGTTTCAGCGATAGAGCGAAGATGCATCTTGCGCATAGCGATCAGACCTTCAGCAAGATCGGGTGCTTTTTCCGGATCCGGCTGATGAACGATTCCTTTATAACCCTCCCCGGTAGTACGAGGCTTGTTGGTATAGATTCTTGGAATGATAAGGATCTTATCCTTAACTTTATCCTGAACCTTTGCCAAACGGCCAATATAATCACATACAGAATCTTCGTTGTCAGCAGAACAAGGACCAATGATTACTAAAAATTTGTCAGATTCACCGGTAAAGACTTTTTTAATCTCCTCATCTCTTTGTGCTTTTAACTGTTTGTGGGCTTCCGGAAGTGGATATTCGCTTAATAGCTGCTCCGGTGACATCACTTTTTTAACATAGGTTTTTCCCATATTTTCCTCCTTCTGCTTTGACATTTGCTGCAAAGCGTATTTTATTTTGTTGTTTTTGGCAGGACAAATAGTTTGTCAAATCTGCCATACATAGTCACACAATTTTTTATTGTAAAAGAAGTCGTGTAAATCGTCAATTGAAAATTTGCGGGTTCCGTGGTTGAAAATGACAAGATTTGCTCGTCTTTCCGCCATTTTACAGGCTATTTCCTACATAAATGGTAAGAAATAAAATTTTATTGAGAAAAATGATCAAATAGCGGTTCAAATGAGAAAATATACTTATTTATATCGATCTTTTATCGTAAAAAGCGTGTAAATTCGACAAAATCTACATTGAAATTCTTTACTTTTTGGATGCTTAGTGATAAAATATCTCACAGAATTCATAAATTAAGGAGGATAATTCAAAAATGGCTAGAGCAAAACAGTCTATGGATGGAAATACCGCTGCAGCACACGTGGCGTATGCCTACACAGAAGTAGCAGGTATCTATCCTATCACACCTTCCAGCCCGATGGCAGATTCTGTTGATCAGTGGTCTGCAGCAGGACAGAAGAACATCTTTGGAAACACAGTTAAAGTGGTAGAAATGGAGTCTGAGGCAGGTGCAGCAGGTACCGTACATGGTTCCCTTGCAGCGGGTGCACTTACAACTACATTTACCGCATCTCAGGGTCTTTTACTTATGATCCCTAATATGTACAAAATCGCTGGTGAGCAGTTACCTAGTGTATTCCACGTATCTGCACGTACCGTATCTACACATTCTTTGAATATTTTCGGTGATCACAGTGATGTATATGCTTGTCGTCAGACAGGTTTCGCAATGTTAGCAGAGACAAATCCACAGGAAGTTATGGACTTAAGCCCGGTAGCACATCTTGCTGCATTAGAGGGTAAAGTACCTTTCATCAACTTCTTTGATGGTTTCCGTACATCCCATGAGATTCAGAAGATCGAGAAATGGGATTATGAAGATCTGAAAGATATGTGTCCTATGGACGCAGTCGAAGAGTTCCGTGCACATGCATTGAACCCAGAGCATCCGGCAGCTCGTGGTACTCACGAGAACGGTGATGTATTCTTCCAGCATCGTGAGGCTTGTAACAAGGCTTATGATGAACTTCCGGCAGTTGTTGAGAAGTATATGAAGAAAGTAAATGAAAAATTAGGTACAGATTATGATCTGTTCAACTACTATGGTGCAGCAGATGCAGACCGTGTTATTATCGCAATGGGATCCATCTGTGACGTAGCTGAGGAAGTTATTGATTACTTAACAGCTAAGGGCGAGAAAGTTGGTTTGATCAAAGTTCGTTTGTATCGTCCATGGTCTTCAGAGGCAATTCTTAAGGTGATTCCTAAGACTGCTAAGAAGATCGCTGTACTTGATCGTACGAAAGAGCCTGGTTCTCTTGGTGAGCCATTGTACCTCGATGTAGTTACTACTCTTCGCGAGGCAGGATTAAATGATATCGTGGTAACAGGTGGTCGTTACGGTCTTGGTTCTAAAGATACTCCTCCTTCATCTGTATTTGCAGTATACAAAGAGTTGGAGAAGGATGCTCCTAAGGCTCGTTTCACAATCGGTATTGTCGATGATGTAACAAACTTGAGCTTGCCAGAGGTTAAGCCGGCTCCTATCACATCTGCACCTGGTACAAAAGAGTGCAAGTTCTGGGGTCTTGGTGGAGATGGTACAGTAGGTGCTAATAAGAACTCTACAAAGATCATCGGTGACCATACAGATAAGTACATTCAGGCATACTTCCAGTATGACTCTAAGAAGACCGGTGGTGTTACCATTTCTCACTTACGTTTTGGTGATAACCCGATCAAGAGCCCATACTACATTAACCAGGCTGACTTCGTAGCATGCCACAATCCTGCATATGTAACACAGGGTATGAAGATGGTACAGGATGTTAAGCCGGGCGGAGTATTCATGATCAACTGCCAGTGGAGTGATGAAGAGTTAGATCATCATTTGAACGCAGAGGCTAAGAAATATATCGCTGATAACAACATTCAGCTTTACACGATCAACGCGATCGATAAGGCAATCGAGATCGGTATGGGTAAACGTACTAACACGATCTTACAGTCCGCATTCTTTAAATTAGCAGACGTTATGCCGATCGATGAAGCTGTTGAGTTCATGAAGCAGGCAGCTAAGAAGTCTTATTCTAAGAAGGGTGACGCTGTCGTAGAGATGAACTACAAGGCAATTGATGCCGGTGTTGACGCTGTACACAAAGTAGAAGTTCCGGATTCTTGGAAAAATCCTGCACCAGATGCTCCAGCTAAGGAGAAGACAGGACGTAAAGAGGTTGTTGATATGGTCAACAAGCTTCTTGAGCCGATCTCCAAGATGGATGGTGACAGCCTTCCGGTATCCGCATTTGCTGATATTGCAGATGGTCAGTTCGTAACAGGAGCTTCCGCTTATGAGAAACGTGGTACTGCAGTAACTGTTCCAGTATGGGATCCGGATACATGTATTCAGTGTAACAACTGTGCATTTGTATGTTCTCATGCAACGATCCGTCCATTCTTGCTGAGCGAGGATGAGGTGAAAGCAGCACCTTCTAATATTAAACTTTCCGATACTAAGCCAAAGGCTGGAGAATATAAGTTCACAATGAGCGTATCTCCTTTGGATTGTATGGGATGTGGTGAGTGTATCACAGTATGTCCTAAGGCAGCTGATGGCGCTATCAAGATGGTACCTCAGGAGTCTCAGGCAGCTGAGCAGCCGGTATTCGACTACTTAGTAGCTAATGTTGGTAAGAAAGACAGCGGATTCGCTGATACAACACCTAAGGGAAGTCAGTTCAACCAGCCACTCCTTGAGTTCTCAGGAAGCTGTGCAGGTTGTGCAGAGACTTCATATGCTAGATTGATCACACAGCTCTTTGGTGAGCAGATGTACATCTCCAATGCAACAGGATGTTCTTCTATCTGGGGTAACCCGGCAGCAACTTCTCCTTATACTGTAAATAAGGATACGAAGAAGGGTCCGGCTTGGTCTAACTCCTTGTTCGAGGACAACGCAGAGCATGGTCTTGGTATGTATGTAGGTCAGAAGTACTTACGTGATCAGGCTATCGAGAATGTAAAGGCTTGTGCAGAGTCTGATAAGGCACCTGCAGAGTTGAAAGCTGCATTTGATGCATTCATGGAGACTAAAGAAGATACAAAGGCTAACGTAGCAGCTACAGATGCTTTGGTTGCTGAGTTAGAGAAAGCAGCAGCTGCCGGATGCGAGAACGCTAAGGCTGCACTTGCTAAGAAAGATTACCTCGGTAAGAAGTCCGTATGGATCTTCGGTGGTGATGGATGGGCATATGATATCGGTTTCGGTGGATTAGACCATGTATTAGCATCCGGTGAAAACGTAAATGTTATGGTATTCGATACAGAGATGTATTCTAATACAGGTGGACAGGCTTCTAAGGCTTCTAATATCGGTGAGGTTTGCCAGTTCGCAGCAGCCGGTAAAGAGATCGGTAAGAAGTCACTTGCTGAGATCGCAATGAGCTATGGTTATGTATATGTTGCTCAGATCGCACTTGGTGCTAACCCTGCACAGGCTGTTAAGGCAATTGCAGAGGCAGAGGCATATCCGGGACCATCATTGATCATCGGTTATGCACCATGTGAGCTTCACGGAATCGCTAAGGGTGGTATGAACCACTGCCAGGATGAGATGAAGAAAGCAGTGAAAGCTGGTTACTGGAATCTCTTCTCCTTCAATCCTTCCAATAAGGCTGAGGGCAAGAATCCGTTCACATTCACATCTGAGAAGGGTGTAAACTTTGACGATTATCAGGCATTCCTGAATAACGAGGCTCGTTATACTCGTCTGATCAAACCATTCCCAGAGCGTGCTGACAGACTCTTCAAGGAATCTGAGGAAGCTGCAAAGGCTCGTTATGAGCACTTACAGAAGTTGGTTGAATTATACAAATAATTTGTAATCATCCAAATAAAATAAAGAGGGCGTCTTCTTCGGAAGGCGCCTTTTTTGATAATAAAAGACATTGCGCTAAAGAAATTGAGAGAGTATAATGATAGTGTTAGTGCAAATTGCGGAAATTTTTTCGCAGTATTATTTGCAGAGATAACAAATATTATTTATGGAGGATCAAAATGAAAAAGATTGCAAAACAAGTAATGGCAGTTGGCATTGCGATTGCGTTGGCGGCCACTTCCGTGCCAATGAGCACACAAACAGTAAGTGCAGCCAAGAAGACAGCAGCTAAAAAAGCTGGTAAGAAATCAAGCAAGAAATCAAGCAAGAAATCGAATAAGAAATCTAAGAATACGATTTCGTTGAAAGTTGGCAGTAAGAAAACATTAAAAGTCAAGGGCATTTCTAAAAAGACCAAGATCAAATGGAAGACCAGCAAGAAAAAAGTTGCAGCCGTATCCAAGAAGGGAGTCGTAAAAGCCAAAAAGGCAGGTACGACCAAGATTACTGCAAAATATGGTAAGAAAAAGAAGGTTTGGACCGTAAAAGTTACCAAAAAGACAGCTAAGAAAGCTGGCGTTGCTTCTGTCGCTGCATTAGATGGCAAGACAGTGCGCGTAAATTTGACGGCAGCGAAAGCCTTAAAAGCATCTAACTTTGTGGTTCGCAAGAAAGCAGACGGGTCAGGACAGTTTGCATACGCCCTGCGCGTTGCAAGTGTAACAAAGTTGAGCTCTAAGGTGTATGAGGTAGGCTTAGCTACCGATGATAACACCACATACGATTTAAATTGTATTGAGGATGGTGATTATGTACAGGTAACGGTATCTGCATTACCGGGTAATAAATCAGGCCAAACACAATATTATTATACAAAAAATGCAGAAGCCAGATACTTTACGGGGGTTGTTGGAGACACGATAGAACGTTCCGTGGGATTTACACAGAGTCACACCGGTTATTTAAATAGCATGAAGATCACCGGTGTACCAAATGGTTTGACTGCCAAGGCGCAAGGCGATTATTTCAAATTGGAGGGAACCTTAAAGACTGCCAAGGCAAGTATTATGACACTTACGGCAAAAGATGAAAAAGGTAAAAAACTGGTGCAGAAATATAGTTGTTATATTGGTAGCTCCAGCGTAATGTTCAGCTATATTGAAGCTGGTGGAAGGGTGATCCTGGCCAATGACAACTCTTCTGAATATTTTGAGGTATATACCGTAGGTGGCTCCGGTGCTTATACGTATACATTACCATCTAATACCAACAAATATATTAGTTTTAATAGCGGTGACATTGTGTTTGACAGTTATCGTTATGATGACAAAGGAGATAAGAAGTTATACCTGCCGGCTCGCAATTATAGTGTAGCTTATCAGGTAAAAGACACCAAGGGACATATCAATAAGGGAACATTGGCAGTCAATGCAGTGAATGGTGTGAAAGTATCCGGGCGTGTACTTGCTGCAGATGGAACCGGAATTGATAATGTGAGTGTGGTGGCTTCTTTTAAGAATGATAATAACAAGTATTATCGAAACGCCTGCTATGGATATAGTTATTCGAATGGAGATACTGATAGTTATGGTAATGCCAAGATGAAGTCAGGCGACTATAATATGATCGTATATCCATCGGTTCTCTATAAATTTTATGCATCTAAAAATGATGTTCGGCAGACCGTAAGCAGTAAGAATGTTGGCAAGAATGGTGCAACCGTCAATTTCAAACTTGCGTTGTATAAAGTATTATTATCCTGCGGCTCAGATGATCTGACTTGTTCGTGGTATGACAGTGACAGAGATTATCTAGGATATGGAAAAACATTATTTTTGAAAAAAGGAACTTATTCGATAAACGCAACGAAGAAATTTGTAGAATATACGGCTACATTTGGTGTAGGAGGAAATCGTACTGTCAAACTTACCAAAGGTGAATCCTCAAAAGTTTATGGTTCACTCTCGCTTGACAATACTGCTTCAGTTCCGGCCAATGATTACATGAAATTTATTCCGGCGGAGACTGGAACCTATACGATTACGATGGATTCGTCAGATCAGGAATACACTTCGATCAATGTATATACAATGGATGACTTGATCACTACAGCATTTAGTAAATCCAATCAGATCTATAACAGCACTACGAACAGTTGGGTATATGAGAAAAATATAACCATGAATGTAGCGCTTACAGCCGGACGCGCATACTATATTCAAAACTATTGCAATTCCGATGATCGTACAGCAAGTCTCACGATCAGCAAAGAGGATACCGCGGAATGATCAGTGGGGCATGATAGCAGTCCGGCAGTGCACAGCCTGTTTTGTGCAGCAGGCATTGACGGTATAAGTTGTCAGCCAGTAAGTCTGTGTTCCAAAGAGAAATAGCATGCTTTGCCGATGCCTCTGTCAGTTTATGAAACTGACAGAGTGCATCGGCTTTTTTTGTAATGATCGGAAAATCATTGACCTGACGCAGTAGTCCGCTGGCAGAGCCACGAAAACCAAGCAGATTGCCATAACTGACCGGGAGTTTGGTCTGTTCGCCGGTAGTATGAAGCAGCAGATGGAGTAAAGCGCGGCTGATGCGGCTATGAGTATACTGCTTCGTCTTGAGCAGCTCGATAAAATCAGAAGCTGTTTTGTACTTTGGCAGAAGATTGTGGATGCGGGCAGCAAGAGCGTACGAAACATCTGCGCAGCGAGTCATGTCTTCCGGGGAACAAGTGGACAGTCTATAGTACAACATTTCCGAAAAGTCATCTAATGTAACCGGATAATGTTTTCTTGCCGCCTGCAATATATTGACTGCTTCTGCGGGAAGATAGTCGACAGGAATCTTGCCCTGAGTCAGAAAATAGTCACGAATACCGGTTGCTGAAAGATATTTATCCTTGGCGGTTGTTTCATGATAGCCGTGATCCTTTCGAGCGATCGTCACCGGTATGATCTTGCTGTGCAACTGTTTCAGTGCCAGCAAATATTCAATACCTAAAATATTATTTGGAGATTGCAGCAAATAGGACGCCGTACTGCTGTTGTCTGGCGTGCTATCCATGTCTATGTGTTGTGGATGTGTCATATCGTTGAGCGTGCCATCCATGTTTGTGCCTTGCGGATGTGCTATATCGTCGAGTGTGCCGTTCCTGTTTGTGTGTTGTGGATGTGCTATATCGTCTGTTGGAGCATGCATCGCATATGCCTGTGCTCTGGCAGCCGGATAGGATAACCCCTTGCCGACCAGTTCACGGATCGTAGTCTCAAAGGCTTCTCCGGGATCAGCGAGAAACTGCGCGGCGTTCCATAACGCATGAATATCACCGCATTCTGATCCAAAGCAAAGGGTATCGACAAAGCCTAATCCCTGCAAAAGGCTGACTCCGCCAAATGCAAAATCCTTCGCACTGGCAGTGGCATAGGCGGTCGGCAGTTCAAATACCATATCGGCGCCACATTCCAGTGCGATCTGTGTCCGCAAATATTTATCCGTCCAGGCAGGGGTGCCACGCTGCACAAAAGAACCGCTCATTACAACGATAACATAATCGGCGTCTGTCATGCGGCGTGCCTGCTCGATCTGGTATTTATGACCATTATGAAATGGATTATATTCTGCAATGATTCCAACTGCTTTCATATCGTGTCTGCCTTTCTGATGTTGTGATATTAAAACACACGTTTTTCTCAATAATACTAGACAAAGAAAAATGAATCAAGTATACTTTTGTATGGATTCACATTCCATTTACAAGATTTGAGCCAGAGTGCACCCGACCAAATCTTATACGAAAAACGTGTGCACAGAAATGAGGTTTAAGATGAAAATTTTAGTAGTTAATTGCGGAAGTTCCTCTCTTAAGTTTCAGTTGATCGATTCCGAGACAGAAGAAGTAGCTGCTTCAGGACTTTGCGAGAGAATTGGACTTGACGGAGCTTTGATCTACAAAGTAAACGGAGATAAGATCAAGCAGGAGATTGATCTGCCGGATCATGAAGTTGCGATCAAGAAAGTATTGGATACTTTGTTGGATAAGGAAATTGGAGTGTTGACCTCCTTAGATGAGATCGGCGCAATTGGCCATCGAATGGTACATGGTGGGGAGAAATTTTCTTCTTCCGTTATTATAAATGAAGAGATTATCAAACAGATTGAAACGTGTAATGATCTGGCTCCATTACATAACCCGGCCAATCTGCTGGGTGTTCGTGCATGTCAGGAAGTTATGCCGGGCGTGCCGAATGTTGTGGTATTTGATACAGCATTTCATCAGACAATGCCATCCAAGGCATATTTGTACGCTCTTCCAAAGGAATATTATGAGAAATACGGTGTTCGTCGCTATGGTTTTCATGGAACCAGTCATAGCTTCGTATCCAAGAGACTGGCAGAACTTGCAGGACTGGATATTAACAATTCCCGTATGATCATTTGCCATATCGGAAGTGGTGCAAGCATTTCCGCGATCAAAGATGGTAAGTCTGTAGATACCAGCATGGGTATGACACCATTAGAGGGACTGATGATGGGAACGCGTTCCGGTGATATGGATCCTGCCATCATCGAGTTTATCTGTCAGAAAGAAAATATCACGGTACAGGAAATGACAACAATCTTGAATAAGAAGTCCGGTGCTCTTGGATTGTCCGGCTTATCCAATGATTATCGTGATCTTGTAGAAGCTGCACAGGGTGGCAATCAGGATGCGATCAATGCGTTAGATGTCATGGTATATCGTGTGATCAAGTATATCGGTGCATATTATATGGCACTTGGCGGAGTAGATGCCATTGCCCTGACAGCAGGTGTTGGTGAGAACAACTTAGAGCTTCGTGCCAAGATAGTTGAAGGTTTAGCTGCGATCGGTATCAAGCTGGATGTTGAGGCAAATGCAGTACGCGGTGATGAGCGTAAGATTTCTACCGATGACAGTGCGGCTCAGGTATGGGTGGTACCAACTAATGAGGAGCTTGCTATTGCCAGAGAGACAGCTCGTCTGGTCTGCAAATAAGATTCACAAAAAAATTGTTGACAAAGCAATCGTGAGTTGATATAATCGAGAAAGTGTTGCAAAAGGAAATGGATTACAAATAGGAGGTGGAAAGAAATGTCTATTTGCCCTAAAAATAAATCTTCTAAGTCTAGAAGAGATAAGAGAAGAGCTAATTGGAAAATGTCTGCACCAAACTTGGTAAAATGCAGCAAATGTGGTGCTTTAATGATGCCACACAGAGTATGCAAGGCTTGTGGATCTTACAATAAGAAAGAGATTCTTGCAAACGCTGAATAATGGACATTCCATATAGTACATGAAATAAAAAACCGATACGGAAACGTATCGGTTTTTTTGCTATTAGAGATTAAGGTGTCAAAAGTCCTTTTGGCACTTTAAATTAAAGTAATCAAGCTGTACAGTGATATATTTGTTAAAACAGCCAAGCTGTACGGCGGTCTATTTATAAAAAGCAGCCAAGCTGTGCTGCAACATAAGCAGGGAGCCATGAGGAACCATCATCTTCTGAAGCAGGTTCCGGAAGTGCTGCAAAACATAATTTGTCACGATGCTCTTGCTGAAACAGCAATAATCCGTCACAGTCTATTTTGCCGGAAACAGAGGGAATAAAATCGCCGGTCTTTCGGACATAACAGGTTGCAGCAGTTGCTGCCTTGCGATGTGCTTTGTCGACAAACTCTGCAACACTGCGGTGTATGGCAGTGTCCTCTTCCGGCAGGTAATAATAATTTTTGTAATCCGGAATAAAATATTTCAATTCTTCATGAACACAAGGTATCGTCAACAATCCCAGAGAGTGCTCCAAGGTAAGTTCCAACTCTTTTTGCGGTTGGTCCCGGAATAGTTTTGGCCAAGGAATCGGTGCTGTGACATGGACTTTGCGGGGAACGGCCGCCGACAGTTCAAACGAGATCGTAGCCGCGCTGCAGCCGGGGCGGCGTTCTAATAGTGTGGCGTGTTCGATCCGGGCAGGCGATTCTTTTTTGCGTGTCAAGAGCAGCCGGTAGGTCAGAACTTTTACTAAGTGGAGCATACCGATCAGGTCATCGTGATTATGCAAGAGCAACAGATGTTCTTTGGCAGCCGCTTGTTCCGGGTGAAGCAGCAGATCTTGGCGGTAGCTGCTGTATATCTGGATGAGATCTCCGCCGGAATAAATATCTTCTCGGTCAATGCCAATAAACTGTTCCCAGTCTTTTTGTGCACCATGCGCCAAACCAAACAGCTTCTTTAATGGTCGTAGCTGCAGCAGCATATCAAACGATCTTGTCTGCGTTGTGTCAGATAAGATGTCCTGACAATGGGAAGAAGGTGTGATGTGATATTTGTCGCATTTATTCAAAATATAGGGGATATCAAAGGTGCGTCCATTGAAATGGCACAGGCCATCATAATGTTCTAATTGCTCCAGAAAGCATGTTAGCATTTCCTGCTCACTGGCAGATGTGTCGGCGAACCATTGTGTGATCGTATATTGGTCTGCACCGGAAGCGTGTATGGTACCGATTAAATATAGGGAAGATGCACGTGGCGACAGCCCCGTGGTTTCAATATCAAAAAATAAAATACGTTCCGGATCCATTGGAAAAGCAGCAGCCGGAAGTGCTAATGTAATTGTATCTGTAATGGTTTTCATTCGTTTCCTCCGTTTGTGAAACATCGTTTGAGGACATTATAGACCATTTGAGTTTTTTGAGCAATTCGAGTATACTAATATGCAGAAGTGAGTAATGATGATAATGGTCTCTGTAGTGCGGCAAAGAATGGTAATAGTTGCACTTCGACAGGAACGAATTGGAATGGAGGGTGTTTATGAAGAAAACTCCATCAGACAGCAGTTATGAAAGATGGATACGTAAACAGAGAGAACGTGACGCAGATATGTTTCGCAGAGGAGAGGAACATTACAAGCATTTACGAGGGCTAAAAGGACGGATCCAAAATAATTTATCCGGATTTTTGCGCATCATATTGACAGCATTTATCGTTTTGATCCAGTTTGTAATGATAATAATGCTCCCGTTACTGCTGCAAAATCAAACAGTGTATTTCTACTTTATATTGGAGATTGTTGCGGTGATCGCCATGCTGACGCTGATCAATAGCAGTCAAAGCCCGGCGTATCGGCAGGCTTGGATCGCATTAGCGTTGATCCTGCCGATCAGTGGATTTGTAATGTATTATCTGTGGGGAAGATCCAGCCGTAACAAAAAGAAGTTGGATCAGCATATCTTGCGACAGATTTCTTATGGAAATCAGTTCTTGATACACGATGAGCAGGCGTATCAGAAGTTTTTGCAGGAAAATCCTGTGGCAGGTCGTATGGTTAAGTACATGGAGACGGCAGAATTCCCATTGTCTGCGGCAAATGATGTGAAGTATTACCCGATGGGAGAAGATGCGTTCGAAGATATTTTTGCGGCGTTAGAACAGGCAGAAGACTATATTTTGATCGACTTTTTTATCGTTGCTGAAGGAGCTTTGTGGGATAAAACGTTTGAAATATTAAAACGGAAAGTAGCACAGGGCGTTGAAGTAAAGTTTTTGTATGATGACTTTGGTGCAGCGATCCGAACGGGTAAATATTTTTCGACGATGTTACAAAAAGCAGGAATTGACGTGCGTGTCTTTAATCCGATCCACAAATATACAGGCGAATTGTATATGAATTTCCGTTCACACCAAAAGATTGTTGTGGTAGACGGTAAAGTGGCGTTTACCGGAGGATTTAATCTGGCAGATGAATATGCAAATTTGGTAGAACGCTTTGGCGTTTGGAAAGATACGGGTGTTCGCGTGAGCGGTGAAGCGGTTTGGGGACTGACGATCGTTTTTCTGCAAATGTGGGAAGCGAGTTCGACCGACCCGGAACATGTTGGTTATTTGCGATATCGTGTTATGCCGGAAAGTACGGGCGATACGTATTGTCATGTGATCTCAGATGGCCCGGCCAACAATCCGTTTAATCCGATTGAGAGCATCTATAATCAGATGATCATGTATTCCGATGAATATTTGTATATTACGACGCCATATCTTGTTATCGAAGATTACATGAAGCAGTCATTGATCGAGGCAGCACAGAGAGGTGTTGACGTACGTATCATCACGCCAAGTATTCCGGATAAAAAACTGGTTAAAATATTGACATATTATAATTATGGCAGTCTTCTCAAAGAGGGGATCCGTATTTATGAATATACGCCGGGATTTGTGCATGCGAAGCAGATATTGACGGAGGATGCAGCAATCGTAGGAACGATCAATATGGATTATCGCAGTTATTATCTGCATTATGAAAACGGCATTTGGATGTCAGGAGAGCAGATACAGGAAGATATCCGCAAGGATTTTTGTGCTACTTTTGAGGAAAGTCATGAAGTTAGTTATGAAGAATGGAAGAACAGACCGCGAAGATATAAATTTATCGAGCCGGTGTTGAATTTGTTTTCCATTTTGCTGTAATAGATTACAGTATGTGCAGTGAAGGGCGCAAAAGTACCGAGATATATGCCTTTGTGGAAGAAACTTTGGAGGAGAGGAGAGAACGTACGATGTATACAAATGTGTGCAAGCACTGTCATCAGGTGTTTCGTTCGAAGATCCGTACTTGCTGCTGCAAGGATTGTCGTGATAAGGATGAGGATCAGTTGGATGACATTGTAGAATATCTGCACCGCTTCCCAAACAGCAATGCGCTGCAGATTTCAGAGGAACTTGGTATCCATCCGTATGTGATCTTGAAATATATGGAAGAGGGTTGGTTGTCTAAGTCTCATGGGACTTTTAGTCGGATACCGGACTAGTACATAAGAAAGATAATTGACGATGTTAATACCACGCCTGTGGTAATATGCGAAAACATGCATAGATCTGCAGGCAGAGAAAGGAATGTAGGATTAAGATGATCAGTTATGTTGCAGGAGAGCTGGTGGCAACGACAGCGACCAGTGTGATCATAGATCACCAGGGGATCGGACTGGAGGTATTGGTGCCGGATTCCTTGCTGTCAAAAATGCCGGTGGCAGGCAGTCAAGTGAAAATATACACGTACTTTTCGGTGCGTGAAGATGCAATGCAGTTGTTTGGGTTTGCGACACAGGCGGACAAAGACCTGTTTAAGCTATTGATCACGGTCAGCGGAATTGGACCAAAGGGAGGCTTGGCGTTGATGGGAACACTTTCCGGAGATGATATTCGGTTTGCGATCCTTTCTGAAGATGCCAAGACGATTGCAACTGCACCGGGAATTGGAGCGAAAACAGCCAAAAAACTTATTCTGGAACTGAAGGATAAGATTGATATGCAGCAGTCGATCGAGACGGCACTGGATGTCGGGGAGCAGTCGAAGACAGATATGACGCAGCATTCTTCTGCTCTGCAGGCAGATGCTGTCAGTGCATTGACGGCACTCGGGTATTCGGCAACGGATGCGCTAAGAGCAGTGCGGGCAGTTCCTGCGGCAGAGAACATGACGGTAGAAGAACTGCTTAAGCAGAGCTTAAAAAATATGTAAAACAAAGTCAGACGAAAGGAATTAATAACGGATGGCAAAGAGAAGCATTACAACGGAGTTTACGAATGAAGATGCAGGGATAGAGACCAGTCTCAGACCGCAGTATCTTCGGGAGTATATCGGACAGGAAAAAGTAAAGAGCAACCTTAAAGTGTATATAGAAGCTGCTAAGGAGCGAGGGGACTCTTTGGACCATGTACTGTTGTACGGCCCGCCGGGACTTGGTAAGACAACACTTGCCGGGATCGTGGCAAATGAGATGGGGACGAATCTAAAGATCACAGCGGGACCTGCCATTGAAAAGCCGGGTGAGATGGCTGCTATCCTCAATAATCTGCAGGATGGAGATGTGCTGTTTGTGGATGAGATCCACCGGTTGAATCGCCAGGTAGAAGAGGTATTATATCCTGCGATGGAGGATTTTGTGATCGATATCGTGATCGGGAAAGGTGCAGCGGCACGGTCGATCCGCTTAGATCTGCCAAAGTTTACATTGATCGGTGCAACGACAAGAGCCGGCATGCTGTCGGCACCGTTAAGAGATCGTTTTGGGGTTGTGAGCCGTCTGGCGTTCTATACGGTAGAAGAGTTGCAGGAGATCATTTTGCACTCTGCTAAAATATTAGAAGTAGAAATTGATAAAGATGGTGCTTTGGAGCTTGCCAGACGATCCAGAGGGACGCCGCGCCTTGCTAACCGGCTGCTCAAGAGAGTGCGTGATTTTGCACAGATCAAGTACGATGGACGTATAACGAAAGAGGTGGCTGATTTTGCGCTGAATTTATTAGAGGTTGATAAGCTGGGGTTGGATCAGACGGATCGACAGATCCTCATGACGATGATCCAAAAATTTGGCGGTGGGCCTGTAGGATTAGAAACGTTAGCCGTATCGATCGGAGAAGACCCGGGTACGTTAGAAGATGTATACGAACCCTATCTTGTTCAAAATGGACTGATCCTGCGAACGCCGAGAGGCCGTGTTGCATCAGATGAGGCGTATTATCATTTCGGGATACCGAAAGAATAAAACATAGAAAGCAAGAGACACAAAGTAACTATGGTACCTACGGCTCTAAAACAAGTCGGGAAAGGAATGAATGATCGTATGAAATTTACAAAGATGCATGGGTGTGGCAATGATTATGTATATGTGAACTGCCTGGAGGAAACGGTGAAACATCCGGATAAGGTAGCACAATTTGTGAGTGACCGCCATTTTGGCATCGGATCGGATGGACTGATCTTAATTGAGCCGTCTGAGGTGGCAGACTTTTGCATGGCGATGTACAACGCTGATGGTTCCCGTGGAGAAATGTGCGGCAACGGAATACGCTGTGTTGCAAAATATGTCTATGATTACGGGCTGACCGACAAAACGAAGGTGTCGATCGAGACGTTAGCCGGTATCAAATATATTGATATGGAAGTACAGGATGGTAAGATGAAAACGGCGAAAGTGAATATGGGATCGCCGATCCTCTGCCCGTCAGAGATTCCGGTAACGATCGGAGAGAAGCAGTGTGTGAATGAGCCATTGATCGTGGAGGGGAAAGAGTATCATGTAACAGCGGTATCTATGGGAAATCCTCATGCCGTTGTTTTTGTGGAGGATACTGCATCACTTCCGTTGGAAAAGATCGGACCGGGTTTTGAGCATCATGAAGCATTTCCGAAGAGAGTAAATACAGAATTTATTCAGGTGTTAAACCGCAGTGAGATCAATATGCGTGTTTGGGAGCGAGGGGCCGGAGAGACACTTGCTTGTGGAACAGGAACGTGTGCGGCTGTTGTAGCCTGTGTATTAAATGGCAAAACGGATGAGAACGTAACTGTACATTTGCTGGGAGGCGATCTGTATATTGTCTATGATCGTGAGGCAGAGACAGTATTTATGACGGGACCGGCTACCGTTGTATTCGATGGGGAAATCGACATCACAGATATTGATGTGTAGAATGTAAGAGACAGAGAATATGATGTTGTTTGTGGTTAGGAATGTAACAGAAATATAGATAGGACAGAAAGGATGAGCAGAATATGAGATTATCACAGTTATTATTGGATATGGATTATACGGTACTGCAGGGGGAGCAGGACCGCGAGATCAGTACCTTAGTATATGATTCACGTAAGGTAGAGCAGGATTCTGTATTTGTATGCATTAGCGGGGCAGTGCGCGACGGACATGATTTTGCACCGGAAGTTGCCGCAAAAGGCGCTGCGGTGTTGATCGTGGAAAAGGAAGTTACCGTTTCCGATGAGGTTACCGTGATCCGGGTGGCAGACAGCAGGTTAGCGCTTGCACAGCTTTCAGCAGCATATTTTGACCATCCTGCCAAAGAACTGACAACGATTGGAATTACCGGAACCAAGGGGAAGACAACGGCAACGTACATGGTTCGTTCGATCTTGGAGGCGTCCGGCTTTAAGACCGGCTTGATCGGAACGATCGAGACGATCATTGGAGATACGGTGATCCCATCGGTGAACACAACTCCGGAATCGTACGTTGTGCAGGAATCCTTCCGCAAAATGGTGGACGCCGGATGCAAATGCGTGGTGATGGAAGTTTCTTCACAGGCGTTGATGTTACACCGTGTAAGCGGTTTTGTATTTGATTACGGTATTTTTACAAATTTGGAGCCGGATCATATCGGTCCGAATGAGCATAAGGATCTGGCAGACTATATTCATTGCAAGAGCCTTTTGTTTAAGCAGTGTAAACACGGTATATTCAATGCCGATGCACATCATCTGGATGAGGTATTGGAAGGCCATACGTGTGAAGTGGAGACATATGGATTTGGAGAAGATGCAGATCTTCGCGCATCTAATGTTCATTTGATGGATAAAGGCGGCACGCTTGGTGTTGCTTACCACATGAGTGGGGCATTGGATATGGACGTTGAGATTGATATTCCGGGCACATTTAGTGTGTATAATTCGATGACGGCGATTGCAATTTGCAGACATTTCGGAGTACAAAAAGAGACGATATTGAACTCTTTATCGCAGATCCGTGTGAAGGGGCGAGTGGAGATCCTTCCGGTTTCTTCTAAATTTACGCTTATGATTGACTACGCGCACAATGCTATGAGCCTTGAGAGTCTCTTGTCTACGCTGCGAGAGTATCATCCAAAGCGTCTGGTGTGCCTGTTTGGATGTGGTGGTAACCGTTCCAGAGAGCGACGCTTTGAAATGGGAGAGGTTTCTTCTAAGATGGCAGATCTGACGATCGTGACTTCGGACAATCCGCGTAATGAACAGCCGGAAGCAATCATTGCAGATATCGTCACCGGCGTGGAAAAAGCGGATGGAAAATACATCACGATCATTGACCGAGCCGAGGCGATCCGTTATGCGATCGAGCATGCACAAGAGGGTGATGTTATCGTTTTAGCCGGTAAAGGACATGAAGATTATCAGGAAATCTGTGGCAAGAAATACCATATGGATGAGAGAGAACTGGTGGCAGATGTTGTCAAAGACGGCAACTTCCTGCAGTGATGACAGAACCGAAAGGAATGTAGGGTTTATATGCTATTTGCAGATATTATCATCGATATATCGGTGAAAAGTCTAGACCGCCCGTTTCAATATCGTGTACCGGATCCGTTACAGGCGGACGCGGTGATCGGCGCATTGGTCGATATCCCATTTGGCAAAGGAAATCGAACAGTGCAGGGATATATTATCGGGTTGTCAGATCAGGCGAAGTTTGACATTCGCCGAACCAAAGATATTATAGCAGTTGTAAAGCAGGGCGTCGTAGCACAGTCGCACCTGCTTTCCCTTGCTTACTGGATAAAAACACATTACGGCGGTACGATGAATGATGCGATCAAGGCTGTTATGCCGGTGCGGCGTGAAATCCAGATAAAAGAGAAAAAGCGTGTCATACCGATCCCAACAAGGGAAGATCTTAGAAAGATACGCGAGGAACTGGCAGGCAAGCATCAGACGGCAAGAGTGCGGATCATAGATGCTTTGCTGCAGGCAGAAGACTATGCAGACGGGATGGATTATGATGTGCTTTGTAAGGCGCATAAGGCAACGCTATCTGTACTTCGAGCAATGCAGGACAAAGGATGGATTCGTATAGAGGTGAGCAGATCTTACCGCAATCCCTATCACACACTTCATGCGGCAGATAAAGAAGTGATATTGAATGAGCAGCAGCAAAAGGCTGTAACGCAGATCTGTGGCAATATGGATGCGGGACAGCAGCAGGTATATCTGCTGCATGGTGTTACCGGAAGCGGTAAGACAGAAGTATATATGCAATGTATCGAGCATGTCATCCGCAGTGGCAGACAGGCCATAGTGCTGATCCCGGAGATCGCACTCACGTTTCAGACAGTACAGCGCTTTTATGCGCGTTTTGGAGACAGAGTTTCGGTTATGCATTCCAGACTATCTGCGGGAGAGCGGTACGACCAGTTTGAACGTGCGCAGACGGGAGAAATCGATATTATGATCGGACCGCGATCTGCATTGTTTACGCCGTTTGAGCGACTGGGTATCATTGTTATGGATGAGGAACATGAGTCCAGCTATCAAAGTGAAAATGTTCCGAAATATCATGCAAGAGAAGTTGCCGTACAGCGTGCCAAGATGCTTGGGGCAAGCGTGTTACTCGGATCGGCGACACCATCGCTGGAAGCGTATTATCATACGACCACAGGGGAGTATACGCGCATTGAACTGACGGAGCGCGCCGGAGGGGCTTCGCTGCCTCGTGTGGAAATTGTGGATCTGCGGGAAGAACTGGCAGCAAAGAATTTCTCGATATTTAGCCGGAGTTTAACGGGTAAGATCCAAAAGAGACTGGAACGAGGCGAACAGACAATCTTATTTTTGAATCGTCGTGGATTTGCAGGCTTTGTGTCCTGCCGCAAATGTGGAGAAGTCGTTGGCTGTCCGCATTGTGCCGTGTCACTCAAACCGCACAGCAGAGCTGGCAAAGTAACGCATCTGACCTGCCATTATTGTGGCTATACGATTCCGATGCCACAGACTTGTCCATCCTGTGGATCGAAATACATTGGCACCTTTGGACTTGGCACAGAGCAGGTAGAACAGATGGCGGCAAGCAGATTTCCGGGTGCAAGAGTACTTCGCATGGATGCGGATACGACCGGAGGCAAAGAGGGACATGACCGGATCTTAAAGCAATTTGCGGCGGGAGAGGCAGACATTTTGGTAGGAACGCAGATGATCGTCAAGGGCCATGATTTTGCGAAGGTAACATTAGTTGGCATATTGGCGGCAGATCTGTCGCTTAACGTAGGAGATTACAGAGCGGCAGAACGCACTTATCAGTTGCTGGCGCAGGCGGCAGGACGGGCAGGACGTGGCGATCTTGCCGGAGAAGTTGTCCTGCAGACCTATCAGCCGGAGCATTACAGCATTACCTGCGCAGCAGATCAAAACTACGTGCAATTTTATAAGCAGGAAATTTTAATGCGTCAAATGTTGCAATATCCGCCCGTTTCCCATATACTAGGAGTATTGGTGCTTTCTAAGGATGAGGCGTTAGCGACGTCATTTGCAGATGAGTTAGCAGACATGCTTCGTGGCACAGAGGGGCTTGTACTTTTGGGACCGTCAGAGGCACCGATCGCCAAACTTCGGGATGTATATCGATATATGATATATGGAAAATCGGCGGAGTATGAGTGCTTGGTACGGGAAAAAGATCGATTAGAACAGTACATTCGGCAAAGAGGACTGTCAGAGCATTTAAGTGTTCAGTTTTCTTTTGATCATGAATAAAGGAAGGAAGAAAAAAATGGCATTAAGAACAATTCGAGTAATGGGAGATGAAATATTGACAAAGCAGTGTCGCCCGGTAAAGGAGATGACACCTAGGATTAAAACATTGATCGAGGATATGTTAGAGACGATGTATGACGCAGAGGGCGTAGGTCTTGCAGCACCTCAGGTTGGTATTTTGAAGCAGATCTGCGTGATTGATGTTACACCGGAATGTGATCATCCGATCGTATTGGTCAATCCGGAGATCATTGAACTTAGCGGAGAGCAGATCGGACAGGAAGGATGCTTGAGTGTGCCTGGCAAAGTTGGTATTGTAAAACGCGCCAATTATGCGAAAGTAAAAGCATTGGATGAAAATATGAATGAGATCATTGTGGAAGGGGAAGAGCTGTTAGCGAGAGCCTTGCAGCATGAAATCGACCATCTTTCCGGTACGCTGTATGTCAGCAAGACGGAAAATGGGATTCAGGACGTAGAGCCGATCGAGTAAATGTATCTCATAGGATGACGATAGAGAGGCAGACTGCAGAAGACAGTGCCTGATTAGAGTGAGACAAAGGAGTGGACAAAGCATGCGTATTGTATTTATGGGGACACCGGACTTTGCGGTTCCGACATTGGAAACTCTGATACAGAGCGAACATGAAGTAGTTGGTGTTGTGACACAGCCGGACCGACCGAAGGGAAGAAGCGGTAAGCTGCAGTTTTCTCCGGTGAAGGAAGCCGCCGTGGAGGCGCAGATTCCGGTATTTCAGCCGGAGCGTATAAAGGACGGAACGTTTTATCCGGTCTTGCAGGAACTTAACCCGGATGTGATCATCGTTGTAGCATTTGGCCAGATATTACCCAAAGAAATATTAGAACTGCCAAAATATGGATGCATGAACGTGCATGCGTCCTTGCTGCCAAAGCTTCGTGGTGCAGCACCGATCCAGTGGTCTGTTATTGACGGAGATCCGGAAAGTGGCGTAACGATCATGCAGATGGATGAGGGACTGGATACCGGAGATATGTTGATGGTTCAGAAATATACATTGGATGCCAAAGAGACCGGGGGCAGTTTGTTTGATAAATTGTCACAACTTGGCGGTCCGATGATACTAGAGGTATTGAAACAGGCAGAAGCCGGAGAACTCCATCCTGTTCCGCAGGGAGAAGAATATACGTATGCCAAGATGCTTTCCAAGGAGACGGGAAAGCTTGATTTTACCAGACCGGCGGTTGAATTAGAGCGCTTGATCCGAGGACTTAATCCGTGGCCGAGCTGTTATACAGGCTTACAGGGGAAAATGCTAAAAATCTGGGATGCAGATATTGTTGATGCGGGGCAGCAGGCAGCAGAGCAGATCGAGAAAGGCCGGTGCGGTCAGATCGTATTGATTGATAAAGATCGCTTGTGGATCCAGACAGGAGACGGCTGTCTGAGTGTGCAAAGCTTGCAGCTCGCCGGAAAAAAACGAATGAATATTGCAGATTTTCTGCGCGGCATGCAGATTGACTGCGGAACGATACTTGCCTGTGATTAGGCAATAGAAAGGACAGTAATACCATGGAGAAACGGCAGACGTCACAACAGAATATGAGAAATGTACGTGCTATTGCGCTGGATATTCTCCTGCAGGTGATGGAGGAAGGCAAGTATTGTGACCGGACATTACACCGTACCTTAAATAGAGAGGATACGTTGTCCAAACAACAGCGTGCGTTTCTTACCAGATTAGTAGAAGGAACTGTTGAACAGGCGATCCGTTTGGATTACATCATAAATTGTTTTTCAAAAACAAAAGTGGTCAAGATGAAACCGGTGATCCGTGAAACACTGCGTATGGCAGTATATCAGTTGTTCTATATGGATCAAGTGCCTGACAGTGCAGCCTGCAACGAAGCTGTGAAACTGGTACGTAAACGTGGTTTGAAAGGTCTTAGTGGATTTGTCAATGGCGTTCTTCGAAGTGTTATCCGTGGCAAAGATCAGATTAAATATCCGGATGCGAAAGATTTTATTTCCTATGCATCCATCAAATATTCGATGCCGGGTTGGATCATTGAATATTTTTTAGAAGAATACAGTGAAGCTGAAACGGAACAGATCTTGCATGGGTTTATGCAGAAGGAAAGTGGTGTAACTGTGCGGTGCAATCTGAATCTGCAAAATCCGAGCGGAAATCCGGATCTTGCGGTTCCTGAGATCATAGAGTCTCTGGAGCGGCAGCAGGTAAAAGTACAGCCCGGGAAATGGTTTCCGTATGCTCTTCATTTATCCGGCTTTGAGCGCGTGGATTCTATGGAGGCGTTTGCGAGAGGAAGACTGCAGGTGCAGGATGAAAGTTCGATGCTTGTTGGTGCTGTTTCCGGGATCAAACCGGGACAAGAGGTATTGGACGTTTGTGCAGCACCGGGCGGCAAATCTCTGCACGCAGCGGATTTATTGGCAGGTACCGGTGTGATCTTTTCTTGTGACTTAAGCGAGACGAAAGTGCATTTGATTCAGGAAAATATGGAGCGCACCGGGGTAGATCATTGCGAACTGTACCGTCAGAATGCCAGGATCCTTCGTAAAGATTGGATCGATTCGGTGGATGTTTTGATCGCAGATCTGCCGTGTTCCGGACTGGGAGTCATCGGTGGCAAATGTGATATTAAATATCACACGCATCGGGAAGATATTGATGAGCTGGCATCGCTGCAGCGCGAGATCTTGCGGGTTGTCAGCCAATATGTACGGCCGGGTGGTATATTGCTATATAGTACGTGTACCGTTGCAAGAGAAGAAAATAATGATAACGTTTCGTGGATCAAAGAGACACTTCCGTTTGTGCCGGTTTCGATAGAGGAAGACCTTCCGGAATCGCTGCGAGGAAAGACCGGTAAAGAGGGATATTTGCAAGTGTTGCCGGGAAATGGATCGGATGGTTTCTTTGTGGCGAAATTTCAGCGAAAAGGAATATGACAAAGTAATTAGGAAAGAAGGAGTGGACAGATGCAGAAAGTGGATCTTAAAAGCATGACATTTGCTGAGTTGCAGCAGTTTGTGGAAGATCTTGGAGAAAAGAAATTTCGCACAACGCAGTTATATCAGTGGATGCATCAAAAAATGGTCAAAGAATTTGCGAGTATGACCAATCTGTCCGCAGCGTTTCGTGATAAATTAGGGGAGCAGGCGGCGTTAAATGGTTGTACCATGGTAAAGCGGCAGATTTCCGCAGATGGTACGAACAAGTTTTTGATGGAGCTTAGTGACGGCAATAAAGTAGAGTCAGTGTTGATGAAATATCATCATGGCAATAGCGTTTGTATATCCACTCAGGTGGGCTGCCGGATGGGATGTCGTTTTTGTGCGTCCACGGTAGGCGGCTTAAATCGCAGTCTGACAACCGGGGAAATGCTAGAGCAGATCTATGAGGTACAGCGGATCACCGGTGAACGTGTCTCTAATGTGATCCTTATGGGAATTGGAGAGCCTTTGGATAACTACGAGAATGTTGTACGTTTTATTCGAATGATTTCGGATGAACGGGGACTGCATATCAGTCAGCGAAATATAACATTGTCGACCTGCGGTCTTGTAGATGGGATCTATCGTCTGATGAAAGAAGATTTAACGATCACACTTGCAATCTCATTGCATGCGCCGAATGATGTGCTGCGCCGGGAAATGATGCCGGTTGCCAATCGGTATTCGATCGCAGAGATCTTGAAAGCATGCCGGGAGTATGTAGATCACACCGGACGCCGAGTTACATTTGAATATAGCTTGGTGGATGGGACGAATGACAGTGCAGAACATGCAGAGGAGCTGGCGGCTTTGCTGCACGGTCTGAATTGCCATGTCAACCTGATTCCACTGAATCCGGTAGAAGGGCGTATGGGAGAGCGATCCAAGCGTACCAAAGTATTGGAGTTTCAGAAAATATTGGAGAGCAGGCATATTACCGCAACGATCCGTAGAGAGATGGGAAGCGATATTGATGCTGCCTGTGGTCAGCTGCGCGGTAAAAATATATAATTCGTGGAAGATAGATCTCGTGTCAGTTGTGAAATAAATGGAAAAAGCGTCAGATTTTGACACTACATCACTATTATGATAAAATATGTTAGATAGTATACATGTAAGGTTGATTATAAACAAAGGAGGGGAAACTACATGAAAGCATATGCAAAGACAGATATAGGCAGCAAGAGATCTATGAATCAGGACTATATGTATTGCAATACTGAACCTGTTGGTAGTTTCCAAAATCTGTTGATCGTGGCAGATGGTATGGGCGGACATAGAGCTGGAGACTATGCATCACGTTTATGTGTAGAGACAATGGTGCAGTCGCTGGAGAAGAGCGCTCATAAGACGCCGGTTTCCTTGTTTGAGGAAGCAGTTACAGCTGCGAACAAAGCAGTCTTTGAGGAGTCTGCGTCACACGTAGAATATGAGGGCATGGGTACCACCGTGGTAGCCTGCACATTAGAGGAAAATACACTGTACATTGCCAATATTGGGGATTCCAGATTGTACTTGATACGAGATGGGATTGAGCAGATCACGGATGATCATTCTTTGGTAGAGGAAATGGTCAAACAGGGCAATATTACAGAGAGTGAGGCAAGGATACATCCGCAGAAAAATATTATTACGAGAGCCCTTGGCATCAATGAAGAAGTCCAGGCTGACTTCTTTGAGATTGATGTGGAGCAAGGGGATGTTATTATGCTCTGCAGTGATGGCTTGTCCAATATGATTGAAGATGAAGATATGGAATACATTGTAAAGAATAGTGATACTCTGCAGACAGCGGCAGAGTCGTTAGTGGCTAGAGCTAATGAGAACGGCGGTAATGATAATATTACCGTTGTGTTAGCTGAGGTTTAAGCTAAGAGGAGGTAAGGGTAGAAATGATAAGTCCAGGAATGTTATTAAGCGAGAGATATGAGATTATTGACCGCGTGGGATCCGGCGGAATGGCGGATGTATATAAAGCGAGAGATCAGAGATTAAACCGTTTCGTGGCGATCAAGATCTTAAAACCGGAATATAGTAATGATGCAAAGTTTGTCTCCAAATTTCGAGGGGAGGCGCAGTCCGTAGCGGGATTGTCACATCCGAATGTTGTAAATGTATATGATGTTGGTGAAGATGACGATCTGTATTACATCGTTATGGAGCTTGTGGAGGGTATTACGCTCAAGCGCTTTATTGAAAAGAAAGGTCGTCTCGATGTCAAGGAGGCGATAGGGATCGGTGTGCAGATCGCACAGGGTATGCAGGCTGCACATGATAACAGCATTATTCACCGTGATATTAAACCACAGAATATCATTATTTCCAAAGAGGGCAAAGTAAAAGTTACAGACTTTGGAATCGCTAAGGCAGCAACGTCAAATACAATCACATCTAATGCAATGGGATCTGTGCATTATATCAGTCCGGAGCAGGCAAGAGGTGGTTACAGCGACGAAAAGAGTGATATCTATTCTCTTGGTGTAACAATGTATGAGATGCTGTCAGGCAAAGTACCTTTTGAAGGAGACAGCACGGTGACTGTTGCACTTGCACATATTCAGGAAGAGGCAACACCGTTAGATAAAATTGATCCGGAAATTCCGCACAGCTTATCCAAGATTGTGATGAAGTGTATGCAGAAGAAGCCGGATATGCGTTATATGACAGCTTCTGCATTGATCGCAGATCTGAAGAGAGCGTTAATAGAGCCGGATGGGGATTATGTTGTGATCTCCGATGTTGTCGACGATTCGCCGACAATCATTATGGACAAAAATGAAGTGGATCAGTTGAAAAAGAGTGCTATTTTAGCAGAAAAAGATCGTACAGTTCAGCCGGAAAATGAAGAGGAAGAATCGGACGATGATGCCATTGATCCTAAATTAGAGCGTATTTTGAAAATCTGCAGCGGTGTTGTTGCGGTGATCATTGTATTAGTTGTTATTTTGCTGATCGGCAAAGTGGCCGGTTGGTGGGGTGGCGGTTCCAACAAGAAACCAACGCCGACTTCGACAGCAGATGCAAGTGCAGATCCACAGTCTTCTGCGGCTGCTTTAGGTAAAGTGGCAGTACCGGATCTCGTGAATCATACACTTGAAGAAGCAGAGCAGATGCTTGACGAGGCAGGATTAAAATATCAGCTTAAGCCGGTAGAGTCTGAGGAGGATGCTAATACCGTGACGGATCAAGAACCGAAATCCGGCGAAGAGGTAGAAGAAGGAACGAGAGTTACTATTTATTACAGTCAGGAATCCAGTGGAATTACGATTCCGGATGTAACAAATAAATCCTTAGAAGACGCAACATCTCAATTAGAGAGCAGCAATTTGACCGTTAAGGGAACCACAGAGAAATATAGTGATATCGTAGCCAAAGGAAAGGTATGTGGTACCGATCCTGTTGTGGGTTCCAGTGTAGCCAAAGGAACAGCAGTTACTTTGATCATCAGTAAGGGACCGGAAAATGATATGGTACGTGTTCCAAATCTCGTGAAGAAATCATTAGAGGTTGCGAGAGAACGATTAGCAGATGTAGGATTGGAAGCTCCGGATGAGCCGACTTATGTATATAGTGATACAGTACAGAAGGGATATGTGGTCAGCCAGTCTAAGAAGTCCGGTACCAAGGTTGAAGTTGGGACGGTGATTGAATTTACCGTCAGCTTAGGATCTAAGAATAAGGCAACTGAGAAACCGGCTGCGACACCGACGACAGAGCCGAAGTACAAATATACAGGTTCTTTGACGATTTCTGCCAATCCGTTTGACTACGAAGATGAAGCTCCGGCATCCATCAAATTAGTCTTAGAGCAGGATGGTAAATCTAAAACTGCCTGGTCAGGAACTTTGAGTTATTCTGATTTCCCGCGTAAGTTTTCGGTTGAGGGATACAGTGATAACAATGGTAAGATTACGTTGTATAAAGATGGCGTAGAAGTAGGTGGCCCATACAATGTAGAGTTTAAGAAGGAAAGGCAGTAATGCAGGGAAAGATCATTCGAGGTGTAGGCGGATTTTATTATGTACACGTTCCAAGCATTGGTCTGTTGGAATGCAAGGCAAAGGGTGCGTTTCGCAACCGAAGGGTCAAACCTTTGGTTGGAGACAATGTAGATGTAACAATACTGGACGAGGCGAATGCGCTGGGGAATATTGAGGAGATACTGCCTAGACATTCGGAGTTGATACGCCCGGCAGTTGCTAATGTCGATCAGGCGATTGTTATTTTTGCAGCATCCTATCCAAAACCAAATATCAATTTGCTGGATCGTTTTCTGCTGATGATGCAGTGGCAGGATGTACCTGTTAGCGTATGCTTTAATAAATTGGACACCGCAGATGATGGCTTTATAGAAGAATACACCAATGTTTATAAAGACAGTGGTGCATTGCTCTTTTTTACCAGTACCTACGATGGGAAGGGGCTAGAAGAGCTGCATCAAAGTTTGATTGGGAAGACAACAGTGCTTGCCGGACCATCCGGTGTTGGAAAATCTTCTGTAATGAATGCACTTTTTCCAGAAGCAGATATGGCAATTGGGGAGATTAGTACCAAAATTAAGCGCGGGAAACACACAACGAGACATTCGGAACTGTTTTCGCTGCCAGATCAAACGTATGTGATGGATACACCGGGATTTACTTCGCTTCTTTTGCCGGAATTGGAAAAAGAAGAATTAAGGGAATATTATCAGGAGTTTAGACCATATGCATTGCAATGCCGTTTCCTTGGCTGTGCTCACATCAACGAACCGGATTGTGGGGTCAAGGAGGCATTGGCTCAGGGGAAAATGTCGAGTAGCCGATATGAGAATTATAAACTATTTTATGAAGAACTCAAAAATCGGAAACGCTATTAGATATGATAGGAAGATGCATTCATAGACTCGTCTATGAAAGAATGGAGAAGAAATATGAAACAGTTGGCACCGTCAATCTTGTCGGCAGATTTTATCTGCCTGGGAGAGCAATTGAAACAATTGCAAAAGCTTTGCATACATTACCTCCATATTGATGTGATGGATGGAATGTTTGTACCATCTATTTCTTTTGGTATGCCGGTGATTGCGTCATTGCGGAAACATACAGACATGTTTTTTGACGTGCATCTGATGATAGAGGAACCGATCCGTTATGTCAACGCCTTGCGTCAGGCTGGAGCGGATGGGTTAACTGTGCATGCGGAAGCGTGCGCTGATTTGCCGGGGACGATTGCGGCCATTCGGGAAAGTGGTGCGAAACCGGCAGTGTGCTTGAGTCCAAAAACACCGTTAAGCAAGTTAGATGGTATTTTGGATCAAGTTGATATGGTGCTTATAATGGGGGTAGAGCCTGGTTTTGGGGGTCAGACTCTGATTTGGGAGACCTTGGAAAAAGTGAAACAGCTGCACAAGATTCGCAAAGAACAAGGATTGTTCTTCAAAATAGAGATTGATGGCGGCGTGACAAAGGAAAATGCACGCGCTGTTGCTGCATGCGGTGTGGATATTGTCGTGGCTGGAACCGCTGTTTTTCGTGGGGATATCGAGGAGAACATTCATGTTTTGCAAGAAGAAATCAACACGGAGGGACAAAATGCTTCTTGAGAATATTCCATTAGGAAGAACATTAGAAATTTATATTGATCGTGAAGGTTATCGTTATCGGTTAGTCAGTAAAGTAGAGGAGGCCAAATCAAATCAGGTATGTGTTAGTTTGATCGCATCCAATGGAAGAGCTTTTCAGTTTCATGCGGAGGATGATATATGCATTGTATATCGCGATGCAGACAGACTGTGGGAATGGACAAAAGTGAAGGCAGGCATTGCGAAGTTGGACGGAGAGCCGGTGCATATATTTCAGATTAACGATAAGGGTCATTCTTACAATCGACGCAATGCATATCGCGTCCAGATTGGCGAAGAAACATTAATTGGCTACTATGATGTGTCAGGAGCACCTCGCAGATTATCAGAACCACCAAGCCCTGCAGATGAACAAGAAAATGCAGATGTTATCGAGGAGATAGAACCAGAGATCGTGCGTGGTGTGATCAAAGATGTTAGTGAAAGCGGAGTGGGGTTATACTCTGACTTTGAGTTTCAATTGGAGGATGGCATGTTTTTCGACATTCCATCACCTTATGGTATGCTGCATTGCAGAGCAGAGGTCGTGCGTCGTGACGAGCTACGTGCCACCAATCATAAATTTAACTTTTATTATGGATGTGAGATGACGATGACAGATCGTAAGTTAATGAAATACATCTATGATATACAGAGAGATATTTTGAAGAAAACCAGAGGGCAGTAGTATACTGTCCTTTTTTGGGGACAGCAATCCTATAAGATGTAACGGGATAAGATGTATGCAGTGCTATTTTTGGGACAGCAATCTTATAAAGTGTAATGGGATAAGATGTATGCAGTGCTATTTTTGGGACAGCAATCTTATAAGGTGTAATGGGATAAGATGTTTGCAGTGCCGTTTTTGGGACAGCAACTACTTTCTGTAAGAGAAGAGAGGGGATAAGTATAATGCTTGGCAAAACAATATTATTTAGCGGCGGAAAGTATGATATTGCATTTATAAAACAATATTTGGTCGACATGTCTTTTGATACGGTAGCATGTGCAGATTCCGGTTTGGAAGCGGCACACGCAGTAGGAGTTAATGTGGATTATATTATGGGGGATTTTGACAGTGTATCGCAAGAGACACTGGCAGAGTATCGATCTGCGGATAAGGCTGCAAAGTTTGTACAGTATCCTAAGGCAAAAGACTATACGGACACGCAGATGGTATTGGAATGGATATTGTCGGAAGGGGCATCAGAAATCACTATTCTGGGTGCTACCGGGGGACGATTGGATCATTTTCTATCCAATCTAAATATTTTGATGAAACCACTTAAGCAGGGAATCCCGGCGTATATTGTAGATTCGCATAATCGGTTATACTTGATTGACGGAGAGACAACCTTACACAGAGAGCAGGTATTTGGTAAATATATTTCCTTGCAGCCGCTCTCCGAAGAAGTGTATCCGGTGACTTTGACAGGATTTCAATATGGACTGAAAGATTATACGCTTACATATGGTGATGGACGTGCGATCAGCAATGAGTTTGCACCAGAAGCGCAGACGGCAACGATCTCGTTTACACACGGGGAATTGATCGTGATCGAATCTAGGGATTAGAACGCAATCAGATAGGGGTTGCTTGCATTATGTTGTGTGCTATAATGATCGCAGTAGTTGTAAACTTGATGCAGATGACTTAGATAACAGAAATGAGGGGCTGTATGAATCGAAAGGTAGAGTTATCGGAAGAAAATTATGACTTGTTAGATGAAGCGATACACCAATTGTGTGAGCAGGGACGTTTGTTGGAGGAGCAGAATGCGATGCAGCATGGAAGTACATCGGTCTATGAGCATAGTGTTAACGTTGCCTATAAGAGCCTTCTGTTGGCGGAGAATTTTCGTCTGCCAGTTGATAAACAATCATTAGTGCGAGGGGCCTTGTTGCACGATTATTTTTTATATGACTGGCATGAAAAGGATGGCGGACATCGGCTGCATGGATTTCGACATCCGGCGTTCGCACTTTATAATGCAAGCAAAGATTTTTCGCTGAATAGGAAAGAAAAAAATATTATTGCGAGACATATGTTCCCGTTGACGGTGTTACCGCCACGATGTCTAGAGGCGTGGATTGTCTGCTTTGTGGATAAATACTGTGCATTTTCTGAGACAATGGGTGATGGCAGAATACAGTGGGAACGATAGGAAGAGATAGGATACAGCGGGAGCGATAGGACGAGATAGTGAAGGGAAGAACGATAGAAAATAACGGAGGCTGGTGACAGAATGAAAGAGAACAATTTAATAAATAATACTGCGTACTTTCATTTGCCTGGATTGTTTGAATTTTATGAATTATATCGCCTGTTTTTAGCGCTGTTTTATGAACACAGGGAGTATTTTTATAACTGGTGTGAGATCGGCTCTATTTATGGCGCACCCGCCGATTGCCTTTGGGGTGGAGGAAGAACTTCGTTTGGTGCGGAAGATCCGGAAGAAGTGCTAGCATTATTGCGTCGATATGGAATATCAGGCCGTTTAACTTTTAGTAATTCCCTACTACGAAAAGAACACCTGTCGGATGAAACATGTAATGCCCTTTGTGCATTATTTGCTGAAAATAAAGGCGTGCAAAATGGCATTATCATTCATTCAGATTTGTTGTTAGAATATTTACAAGAAAACTATCCGGAGCTTTATTTTGTATCTTCAACGACAAAGGTATTGACGGATTTCGAGCAATTTGTGAGCGAAGTAAAGCGGGATAATTTTCGTTATGTCGTGCCGGATTTTCGTTTCAATAAACAGTTTGATAAGTTACAGACATTATCCAAATCAGAGAAAGATAAAGTGGAATTTTTGTGCAACGAGTGCTGCTCGTTTGCCTGCAAAGATAGGAAGCGGTGTTATGAAGCGGTCAGCCGCAAAAATTTAGGACAAAGCGGCTGCGGGCATCGCTGCACAGCCAATGATCTGGAAGAAGGGTACCGTTTTTCGAAAGCGATGAAAAATCCGGGCTTTATTGGCGTTACTGATATACAAGAAAAGTATTTGCCGATGGGATTTACCAATTTTAAGATTGAGGGACGGGGACTCGGCAGTGCATTGATCTTAGAATTTTTGCTTTATTACCTGACAAAGCCGGAATATCAGCTAGTGGTTCGTGAAAAGATTTATTTGGACAATATGCTGGATTTATTTTAAATGTAACCATAATGCGGGAAGAGACATTATTATATTGCTAGGAATGCAGCGTAAAATTGAATGTCAGAAAGTTTATACCGTTAGGACTGTAGCGTAGGATCAAGTGGGAAGAAAGTTTGACAATCTGGTTAGTATATGCTAACTTGAATAAGGCGTAAATGATGAATGTCAGACAGGCATACATCAAAATATGGAACGAGTCTTTGCAAGTGGCATAGGAGAAATTGTGATGAAAAAGCTGTTTTTTGAAATTGAACGAGATGGTTTCTATGGAACTTATTATGAAAATCCCACAGGATCTGATTGTACGGTCATTGGTTTATTTGGAGATGATCCAAATGATTACATGGCAAAGTGTGGGGCAAAATGGTTACATAAAAATGGAGTGAATGCTTTGTGCGTATCTCCCGGTAAGAAAAATTATAGTCATGTCAATAACCCGTTAGAAAGAATCGAGACAGCGATCAAATGGCTGCAGGCTAACGGCAATCGCAAAGTTGGCATTATGGGAATGAGCACGGCGGGGATGGATTCGCTGGTCGCAGCTTCTTATTTTCCGGATATTACCTTGACCTTTGCGCTTACAGCCAGTGATTTTGTATGGCAGGGATTTGAGCAGGGAAATAAAGATGGCTGCAAAGAATGGCCGATTCCAGAGACGTCTACCCTTTCGTGGAAAGGAGAGCCACTGCCTTACATGCCGTTTGTGTATGAACATCCGGTGTACTGGCAGAAGATTGAAGAGGAAACAAAAGGCTCCGGTGATATCGAGCGAAGCACCTGTTTGTTTATTGATTCCGAGAAAGCACGAGAGCATACGGAAGAGGAAATGATCAAGGTCGAGAATATTAAAGGCAAACTCTTTCTTGTGGGTGCGGAAGATGATTCTTTATGGGAAGCAGGAAAATATATCCGCCGTATGGACAAACGACTAAAAGAGAGACCTCATACTTGTGAATATGTACCGCTTGTGTATGAGCACGGAACTCATTTTGTATTGCCCGAATCCATGCTTCGTATGGCATTGCCTGTAGGACTAAAATTTGTGCTGCGGTTTATTTTTAGAGCAGCCAAAGAATATCCAAAAGAATGCGAGGCAACGAGAAAAGATATTGACAAAAAGCTTTCTGCGGCATTAAAAGAATGGCGGGCAGAGTAGTTTTTTAGAAGCTTGACAGAGACGTGTAGCATATATTTTATTGAATTATAGGTGATAAGGTGAATACTATGAAAGGTTGTTTTTTTGATGTATTCATTATAAAATAATTATAATGTGAGATGGAGACAGACAATTAGTTTAATAATAGAGTTTGGGGGATGATGCTATGACATTGCAGGAAATTCTTGTCGGCGAATCTAAGAATGTAGAGTTCAAAGAAAAATTGCCGGAACGAAGCATTAATTATATGAAGTCGGTCATTGCTTTTGCAAATGGAATGGGCGGAAAAATTATATTTGGGATTGCAGATAAAACCAGAGAAGTAGTGGGAGTTCCGAAAGATGAAGTGTTTGGGATGATGGATGCTATTGCAAACGCTGTGTCAGATAGCTGCGAGCCAGCGATTATTCCAGATATTACTTTACAAACAATGGAAAATAAGACGGTCATTGTAGTTGAAATTTCAGCAGGAAGACAGCGCCCTTATTACATTAAGACATTGGGAAAAGAGGGGGGAGTGTACGTTCGTGTTGCAGGAACCACCCGGCTTGCAGATGATTATATGATTAGGGAATTGATGTTTGAGGGGAGCAATCGCCATTTTGATCAAACTTTATGTATGGGATTAAGCATTACAGATGATGATATTGATTCTCTCTGTCAATCTATGAAGGAACAGGCGGTCAAAAATGCAAATAATGAAGTTCAGAAAGAATCTGTGAAAGAGGTGGGAAGACAGCAGCTGCGTTCTTGGGGAATTCTTATAGAGCGTGATGGCAAAGATTATCCAACAAATGCCTATGCAATTTTAACAGGGGCAGGTGTATTTCATACTGCAACACAGTGTGGTGTGTTTAAGGGGTCGACGAAAGAGGTTTTTGTGGATCGACGGGAGTATGATGGCCCAATTTGGGAGCAAATAGAGCAGGCTTTTCAATATGTTCTTCGAAATATTCATTTGGGAGCGAATATTGTCGGAATATATCGACAAGATGTTTATGAAATTCCGCCAGATGCTATTCGTGAGTTGATCATCAATGCGGCTGTGCATCGAAGTTATTTGGATCATGGGAATATTCAGGTCGCAATCTACGATGATCGGTTAGAAATTACTTCTCCAGGCAAGCTTCCAATGGGGCAGACTTTGGAGCGAATGAAGGAGGGATATTCACAAATAAGAAATGAGGCGCTTGCAAGTGCGTTTTCATATATGAACTTGATTGAACATTGGGGGAGTGGAATACCAAGAATTATTGGAAAGGTAAAAGCAGCAGGACTGAGAGAGCCAGTGTTTATTGGTGGAGAAGTAGATTTGCGGATCAATATTTATCGAAATAATAGTAACAGTCCAGATAATAGTAGTTATCCCGATTGTGTGAGAGATCAGTCGGTGCTATACAATGAAATATCAGAGGAATGCCGGAGAACCGCCGGAGAACCGCCGGAGAACCGCCGGAAAACCGCCGGAGAATTGCCGAGAGGTGAGCAGGAACAAAAGATTTACCGATACGTTTTGGAAAATGCATATATCACAAGGGCACAAGTTATGACACTTCTTGATTTGAAACAACGTCGGGCTAGAGAGATTTTGTTCAATATGATAGAGGATGGTTGGTTAAGAAAGGAGGGTGCTTCAAGAAGTACGATTTACGTGCTTAATACAACAGAAAAGTAACTTTAGTATTAACATAAAGGTAAGGGCAGTCGATTCAGCAATTATGTAAAATGAGAGTTTCCATAGAAAAAAGCTATGGGAAACTCTCTTTTTTAGTATTATGCAAAGATTCCTATGTTGCCTATAATAGCTTTGTATATGTGATGCAATGAAAGGAGAACAAGATGAGTAATTTGAAAACACCTTTTAGATACGATTATGTCGGAAGTTTTTTGAGACCTGCAAAGTTAAAGAAAGCAAGAGCAGATTATGAGGACGGAACAATCAGTGCAGAACAGTTGAAGAGCGTAGAAGATGAGTGCATTATACAACTTGTCAACAAAATAAAAGGGCTTGGATATCATGTGATCACAGATGGAGAGTTCAGAAGAGCAACATGGCATTTGGATTTTATGTGGGGATTTCAAGGGATCGAACATAAAAAAACAGTAGATGGAAATACCACGTTTGATGCGGAAGCTGCCATGATTGACGATACCTATATGGTTGGAAAAATTTCCGTAAAGAATCACCCATTTGTTGAACATTTTAAATTTGTAAAGGCACTGGAAGATGAAAATACCGTTGCCAAACAGACAATACCATCTCCGGGACAGTTTTATGCTTATTTTACCGGAACACAGCTTTTGGAAGACACTTTGAAAATATACGGCACAGAGGAAGCATTTGCTGAGGATGTCATTAAGGCTTACGGTGAGTTTATCAAGGAACTTTATGAGGCTGGCTGCCGAAATCTGCAGTTTGATGACTGCGTATGGGGTGGCATGGTAAACCCAGAGTTAGCGGTTGAACTTACGGGCAGAAAAGGAGAGGCGTTAGAGAAATATAAGAGAATCATCCTAAAACTTAATAATGATGTTGTGGCAGAAGCACCACAGGATCTTACGATTAATACACATGTGTGTCGTGGTAATTATCACTCAACATTTTTTAGTTCAGGTGCATATGATGGTGTGGCGGATCTGTTATTTGGGGAAGAAAATGTCAATGCCTATTACCTCGAATTTGATGATGAGAGGTCCGGTGGATTTGGGCCGCTTGCAAAAATATCAGGGGACAAAAAAGTGGTTTTGGGACTCATTACCACCAAGAAACCTGATCTGGAAAATAAAAAAGAAATCGTAGAGAGAATCAAGCAGGCTGCGCAATACATTCCATTGGACCGTTTATATCTAAGTCCACAGTGCGGATTTGCATCATGTGAGATTGGAAACAAACTCACAGAGGAAGAACAGTGGGCAAAGCTTAAGCTGGTAAAAGAAATTGCAGAAGAAGTTTGGAAATAGCAAAAAGTGGGCTGTGATATCGTATCACAGCCCGTTTAAGAAGAATGGCTTATTTAAATGTCCATTTTCTTTTGAAACAGATTAGCGATTATCCGTGCAGTTTCTGACAGTCCGAAATCATGCGCAATTCCTATGAATATAATGGGATGTGGCTTCTGTGACCGGGGAAACTGTCTCTGTGGTTTTGCCGAGCAACTGATCACGCTGCTTGGCAAATGCACGATTGATAAGTCCGACCAGTGTTCCAACCAGAACGGCGGCAATGATGGTACCAATTCCCACACTTCCGAGACTATGTAAAATGGCGAGGCAGGTAAGTGCCGATACAAGAACCATTGCACAGTCAAAACTAATTTTCACTTTAGAAAATTCAATGTGTGTTACGGTGGAGACTGCCTGCATACAACCTTCTCCGGCAAGTGGGATCAGATCTGTCGGCAAATATAAAAAGATACCAAATGCAATAAATAGGGTGCTGGCAAATAACATGATAATACGAATTAGCATATTATCCGGTGATGAGAGAAAAGACACCATATAATTACAAAAAGTAGTAAAATAGCCAAATACGATACCAACCGGAATCTGAAGCAACTGAACCGGCTTAAAATTTTTTCGCAAAAGCAGGAGCTGGATCAGCACCAGTGTAATATGAAAAAGAATCGTTGCCTTTCCCATTTCCAGCCCCCAGACGCAGGTTATCGTATAGGGAATGGAACTGACTGGGGATACGCCGAGATTAGATTTTACGGAAAGCGCAATACCGACAGTCATTACGAAAAGTCCAATAAAATACATAGGAAGTCTTACGTTTAAGTGTTTCATTTGTTAGTGCCTTCTTTCTTGTTAATATTTACCATATTTTGATAGATACGACCGAGCAGATCATATAATTGCTGCTTGCTTGTTTCGCTGAATCCTTTTAATGCTTTAGACTCAATTTTGGCAAATTCAAGGTTAAGCCGGTCAGCGTATTCTCTTCCGGTTTTGGTGAGATATACGTGAAGCGAGCGACGATTGTTTTCAACAGATTTTCGCTCGATATAGCCTTTTTTCTCCATGCCATTTAGTATAGTAGTCAAAGATGCGGGCTCAATGTGACAGAACATGGCGATTTCTTTCTGGATCGCTCCATCGTGATGCAGCAGATAATCGAGTATTTTAGGCTGCCCTGGTGTCAATCCGGTATCTTTCACACTTGATACAAGAGCCTTTTGTATCATAAAATGATCGGACATTAAAAGATAATGAAGTGTTTCCTGCATAGCACCCTCCTTTGTTGGAAATCTAATTATTAGAAAGCTAAATTAATATACAATATATAAAGAGGAATGTCAAATCTTGGAAGGTGAAGATATCATCTGAAAAGCGGATTGCTCAATAGTTCTTGTAGAAGGATAATAGTTCATTTGGTATAATTTTGATGTAGTCATCAAGAAGTTGTTCTTTGTAAATCAGTATGTAGATATGATACTGAAAGGACAACAACATTTATAATGGGAGAAATAGAAATGAAAATTGATAGAATACTTGGAATTATTATTTATCTTTTCAATCATGATAAGGTTTCAGCGAAAACCCTAGCTGAAAAATATGATGTATCGGTTCGGACGATTCAGCGCGATATGGTGAATATTGCGTCTTGTGGCATACCTATTTATTCGGATAATGGAAAAAATGGTGGTTATTCTATTTTATCAACATATAAACTGAAAAATACAAATATTAAAAATGATGAACAACAGATGATTATTAAGGCACTGGAAACTTTATCAACTTCCTATACGAATCATACATTGGACTCAATCATTGAAAAATACAATTCCATCATCGGAAAAGAAGGTGGGCAAAGGATTTTTTGGGATTTTGGTGTTACAAAAGAGAATCAACAGGTTCAAAATGTTAATAAAACATTGGAACAAGCGATAACAGAGAAGAAATATATTTCTTTTCATTATAGAAATGCCAGTGGAAAAGAATCTGATCTGACAGTTGAACCTTTAGCAATACATTATAAATGGTATGCATGGTATCTTTTTGCGTATCGTGATGAAAAGGAGAAATATTATACTTTTAAGGTTGCGCGAATGAAAGATGTTGAAATATTAAATAAAAAATCTATGACAGATCATGGAGATATCGAAGAGCGTATGAAAGAAAGTGAACAAAATTATTACAAAACTTGTATAAATATTGAAGTACACTTTCAAGAGCAGGAAAGTGGTTTAATACAAGAATATTTTCCGGATTGTCAAATAGAGAAAATGATGAATGGAGTGTGTAGAACTTTTATTGGTGTGCCAGCAAAGGAACGATTATGGAAAGCACTTTTATTAAGTTTTGGAGATCGTGTAAAAGTAGTAGCACCAGAGGAATATAAAAAGGAATTGATTGATACGGCAAGAAATTTTTTGTCTAATTACGACAGCTAGTTGTCGTAATTAAATGCTATAATTGGTGCAAAGGCAAGTGAACATAGTGACTGCCCAATACTGATGTATGCGTCTGATAACCGGTTGATCACTATGATAACGAAGTCGTAGAAGATCAAAGGGGAAATTACTTATGAAAAGAAAAAAAATAAGATGTATCATTTTATGATTTTTTTTTATTAGCCAGATGGTGTCAGAATTAGGAACTTCCATGACTGGATTTGCAACTGTTATTTGGATGTATTCTAATAGTGGACAGGTGATGTCGGCGTCTTTACTGGCAATATGCAGTACAGTGCCATATCTCGTTGTAAGTCTTTTCGGTGGAGCGGTTGCTGATAAAATGAATAAGAAAAAAATCATGCTTATTTGTGATTCGATTGCAGCAACAGGTTCTGTCATTCTCTTGAGTTGTTATATTTTGGGATGTTTACAGTTATGGGTATTGTGTCTGGTAAATGTGATCAATGGATTTATGAATGCATTTCAAAATCCCGCTTCTCAAGTTACGGTAACCTTATTGGTGGATCAAAAAGATTATGCAAGAATTGGTGGGATTCAATCAACAATGGGCGCATTAGTTGGTATATTTCAGCCAGTTCTGGCAACCACCATTCTTAATACATTGGGCTTGCAATGGATTTTGATAATTGATTTGAGCACCTTCCTAGTTGCTTTTTTAGTATTACTATTTGTTGTGGAGATACCTGATGGAATTTCTTCGGGTAAACAGACATCGATTTCAGAAATATGGGATGGGTTGAAAGAAGGCATTAATTTTGTAGCTGGTAATCGATCAATTTTGATGCTTTTAGTGATGTATTGCATTTTGGAATTTACAGGCGCAATTTCCTTTGATGGTATGTGCACACCACTTCTTTTAGCGAGAACAAACAATAATGAAACGATCGTGGGAATTGTTTCGTCGTTTATGGCAATAGGTTGTATCGTGGCAAGCGTCCTATTATCTATCTTAAAGCAGCCTCATAAAAAATTGCCGGTCATGTATTTTGGCAGTTATCTATGTTTGCTTGGAATTACATTGTTTGGAATGGGAAGAAATCTCGTGTGGTGGTGTATCGTGGTATTTATTGGATGTTTTGGAAGCCCAATATATCATACATATCAGACAATTATTATAAGAGAGAAAGTTGATACAACGATGCAAGGTCGTGTTTTTTCTTTGCAAGGAATGATTACACAGGCATTAACACCATTAGGATTTTTAATGGGAGGTATGCTGGCTGATTATATTTTTGAACCATTTATGAAAAAGATGTCTTTGCATAAAAATATGATAACCTTTCTTGTTGGGCGGCAGAGTGGTTCCGGAATAGGTTTAATATTTGTTATTGCAGGAGTAATAGGAATTGTCACATTAACGATTATGAAGTGCAATCCTGCCATAAAACAGTTGGATCAATTGTAGACATGACGGTCATACACAGCTTACAGATGCAACAAAATAATATATTGACAACTGGATTCCCGGAAGGTTACTTTGTGAAAGAGATTTCTTTGATGCAGTGTTGCAGTTTATTAGTATTATGAAAAAACTTTGAGTATAAATGGTATATCAGACATGTAGATAGTCATAATAGTATTTAACTTGACAGGGCATACTTTGTCGGGGAAAATTTTGAGCAAATCTTAAACAAATCTTAAACAAAAATCACATTGAATCTTAAACAATAGTTATTTAAAATAAATCTATAAGTTATTACAATAAAATTTTTGGGGGAGGAATTTTATGAAGCTATTTTGGAGATTTATTAGAACAGATATAAAAAAGTCGAAAAGAAATTTTGCATTGTTTGGTTGCACGATTTTTTTAGGGGTTATTGCAATTGTAATCTCCCTGTTATTAACGAGGACAGGAAAGCTGCTATATGCAGATACACTTTTATCAGATTATGGCAATTATGATGTTGCTTTCTGTCAAGTGAGTGATAAATTAAAGGATGTTATTGAAAAAGACAATCGTTTTTCGGAGTTGGGGTATGTTTTTGATCAGGGAAAGTATCGCTTTTTGGAAACCGGAAATAGTATTGAAGTTGGTGCGGTTAAGGATCAAAAAACAGAGGATATGTATTATGTTAATCCGGTGAAAGGAAGGTATCCGAATAAAAAAGGGGAAATATGCATAGATCGTATCACGTTAAAATCGAATGGTTTGGCGGAAAAGTTAGGACAAAAGATTCAATTGACATGCGATGATACGTCAGAAAATGTAACATATACATTGGTTGGAATTATAGAGGTTCAAAAACATGATACAGGTGAAACATATGATACAAGGTTTTATCCGGAAGAAATGTTTTCAACCAGTAATATGAACAATGTAAATTTCCCATATGCATATATTTATCCGGAAGAAGTAAAGAATCCAAAAGGAATACATATTTTGGCGGATGTAGTAAAAAAGGAAAATTCTGCCAATGTAGTACAGTCCTATTTAGATGATTCTGATTTATTATCAGACTTACATATTACTACTGACAGGTCTTTTGGCAGAGAATGGACAATAGCGAATATACTGGGAGCAGATACGAATGGAGATAGTTTGGCAAATGTTGTTTCAAGCAGTATGGAAAATGGAAATATATCAGTCGATGGATATACAAAGTATCTTATGCCGGTATTATTGCTGTTAATTTTTACACTGGTTTTGGTGGGGATATTTGACTCGATTCGTATGGATATCCGTAGAAAGTATGATTACTATGGGACTCTGCTTCGGCTGGGAATGAATAGCAAAAAGATTGCACTGTTTTATAGTATGGAAATGTTGATTGTATTGGCAGTGACCATATTAGCAGGAATTTTTTGTGGAAAATGGGGATATGAATTTCTTATCAGCCTCGCAAATGATTTATTAAATATACATTTACTATCTGTGGTTGATTTTGATTCATTTTATATTCCGTATATTAACAAGGTGACATGGAACCCATATACCACTGCTGCTTTTGTTGTTGGTGTTAGTGTTGTCGTTGCTACAATCATCAACCTTGTGCAGTTAATTCGTATGAAACCAATACAATATGAAATGAAGAAAGTCACAAAGAAGAAAAGAAAATTTGAGTGTAAAAATCTCTATTATCTTTTAAATCATTACATGGGAATTGACAAAATCAGGTATCGTATACTGCCTAATATTATAATATGCCTTGTGCTTGTTTCGGCAGTGTTTGGATATCAATTTTTTCAATGTAAGATTGCTGACGATACAGGCAACTATGATGCTCAATTGAAAGAGGCAAGAATAAAGGGGTTTGATTACTATATGAAACAGTCACCGGTAGATGTGTATTCCGGTTATTTACAATATATGCATAATAGCGGAGTAACTACGGAGATGTTTCAAGAGTTAAAATCAAACGAGAATGTTAAAAGTGCAAAGGGGGCAATTGTAGATTATTCTACCGCTCTTGTGGTTAATAAGACGGATATGTTGTCAAATAAGCTGATGCAACAGTCAGAAGTTTCAGAAGCAATAAGTGATTCTGTGAATGATCAGATTGATGCGCTGGCAAGTGTTGAGTATTTGAAGTATCTGGGTGTAGATCTGAAAAAGAAGCAGGTGTTTCATACGCCAACCATCGGACTCTCCACTGAGGAAGTGATGTCTTTTGCAAAAAATAATCTTATTGCGGGAGAGATAGACAGAAAGAAGATAGAAACAGGAGAGGAAGTTCTATTGATGGTCACGGATCAGGATCTGGCAAGTTACTTTAAGGTGGGGGACAAGTTACCATTGGTAGACTTTATAAGAGATAAGACGTTAGATGAGAGCACAGAATGCATGTTAGGACAGATTCCAAAAGGATACGAGAATCAAAAAAGCAGTTATAAGGTTACCGTGCAAAATGTGACAAAAGAATTTTTGTGCTTTGAAAAAATGATTCCATTGGATGCAAGGATAGGTGGAATTGTACTGGTTGATGCTGATTTGGATTCGTTTTATTTTGAGGACGATAATGGCGTGAACACTGTTAATGTTCTAACATCAACAGATGCATTTACAAAATGGAAACTTCCTAATAAAAATTATACCAGAGTAGGAGTTACACTGAAAAAATACAACGATACTGCATTAAAATCCTTTGATAAGACATGGTCAAAATATGTCAGCGAGGCTAAGTATATGGCGCAAATAGATGTGTTTAGTATACTTCGGGAAAAACAGATGATCAGCAAAAGAGTGATGGCTATTTTTTACCTGTTGCTTGCTGTGTTAATTTTGTTAAGCATTCTCAGTGCGGGCAATACGATATCCATGAATATTTTTTCCATGAAAAAAGAAAGAATGTTATTAAATGATTTGGGAATGACAAAAAGGAAAATACGACTTCTTCTTTGGATGAGATTTGGAAAAATAGGTCTTTTTGGAGGATGCATCAGTATACTGCCTGTGTGGGGGGATTCCAGAATTGCAGCATATGCAAACGACTTAATGCGGAATGCGTATGAGAATGATACATATGATGCACTCATACTTAGCAAGCCGTGGGTGGAAGCCATTCCAAAGTATGATTTATGGAATGGTAATCTTCTACAGACAGTATTGGTAAGTGTAGCAGTTTCATTACTTATTATTGGTACAATTGTTATTATCTGCACATGCGGACAAAAGGAAGGGAGGAATAAATGCGAATGAGTGCTATGATTAAGATTGAAAATGTAAGTAAGGTTTATGGAAAAGGCAAAAAGAATCAGGTGCAGGCATTAAAGTCGATTGATTTAGAACTTGAACAGGGACATAATTATGCTATTATTGGGAAAAGCGGTTCCGGAAAGTCGACTTTGATGAATATGATCGGGTTACTTGATCTGCCAACAGAGGGGAAGATCTTCTTTAAGGGATCTGATATTAGCCATTATAATGCGGGGCAACAGGCGAAATATCGCAATATGGAGGTCGGGTTTGTATATCAGGATTTTAGACTGATTGACGAACTCACGGCGAAGGAAAATATTTTGCTTCCACGATTAATTGCAAAGAAAAAAATAGATATGGAATATTATCACTCTCTTATTTCCATGTTAGGATTGGAAGAAAGAGAGAAGCATTTGCCAACAGAGCTTTCAGGTGGACAAAAACAGCGTGTCGCAATCGCAAGAGCATTAATCAATGATCCGGATCTGATACTTGCAGATGAGCCAACCGGTAATGTTGATCAGGAAACTGCCGGAGAGATTATGGATATTTTTGTCCAGATGCATCAATTGAAAAAAACAGTTGTGATCGTAACGCATGATATGGATGTTGCAATGAAATGTGAAAATGTTATTAAACTATCGGATGGAATGATTTGTGAGTCATGACCAGTGATAATGGAAGCACCAGAGACGCAGGGGAAAGATTACCAGTAAATAACTAACTGGCTTTCATCTGCGTCTTTTCTGTAGTGATAATAAATACAAAAAGAAAATAACACTTTACATTATCAAAAATGAGAATATAATCAAAATAGAGAATAAAAGGAGAAGAAACTTAATAAAAACAGAAATTGCGGATGTTTTTATGAATCCTGTTCGTCAGAGAATTATTCAATAAAGTGTATTAAGGCAGGTTACATTAGTTTCATCACCTGTTGATGAAACACAAATCATAAATGAGCCAGACGCTGAGACGCAGAGCTGATCCGAAAAGAAAAATGGATTGGTTCCGCGTTTTGTTTATGATATTTGAAAGAAAAATATATGTTGAGAGTTAGTGAAAGGAGAACATAAAAATGTTTAAGGTTGCAATATTACAAAAACGAGCCCTTAATGCACAAATAGAAAAGAATATGGAAAGCATTATTATGGCAATGAAAGAGGCATCGGAAAATCATGCAGATATTCTTTTGCTGCCGGAATGCTTTGTTACCGGGTATGATCTGCCCATGTCATATGAGAAAAGCATTGCAGATGATGATAGAGGAATTACCCAAATATGCGAGAGTGCGAAAAAATATAAAATAGGTGTTGTACTCACGGCATTTACAAAAGGTAATAAGCAGCCGCAGAACTCAGCCTTTGTTATCAATAAATCAGGCAATATATTAATGAAATACTCAAAGGTACATACCTGTGATTTTGCCGATGAAAGAAATGTTGAATCAGGGAAAGAATTTAAGGTGTGCGATTTTGAGGGAATACAATTGGGCGTTATGATTTGCTATGACAGAGAGTATCCGGAAAGTGCAAGAATACTGATGTTAAAAGGTGCAGAAATCATTCTTGTACCAAATGATTGTGGTTCTATGCAGCCAAGAATCCGAGCACTTTCTACAAGAGCATATGAAAATATGGTTGCAGTTGCTATGGCAAATCCGAATGGAGATAATGCTGGATGTTCCTGTGCATTTAGCCCGATTTGCTGGGACAGAAATGGAGAGTGTGTTGATAATACAGTATTGCTGGCTGACGATAAAACAGAGGGGATTTTTTATGCGGAGTTTGATATGGAAGCGATTAGAGATTATAGGAGGTGGGAAATGTTAGGAAATACATTTCGTAAGGTAGAAGCATACAGTCAGTTGTTAAGTAAAGAAATTAAGGAACCCTTTATAAGACCTGGTCAGAATGAGCTGTTAAAACAATCAAACTTTTTAAATTGATTTCGAGAGAAGAAAGGAATTGACAGGGAGGAAGGGGAAGATGTTTGAAAAAGCAATTCGTTTATTAAGAACAGCAGGCATATTGCTGGTGATAGCCGGCTGCATATTTGGTCTTATAGATCAATGAATTTACGCTGCATTAGTGTGGGTAGGTGCTTTTGGGTGTTGCATTGCAGCTTTTAACTTTAAGGATCAAAAGGGAAAAGAGGAGGGTTAAAACATGGAATTAGTAAGCGATTACATGCGTGAGGATACCATGCGCCACGCACTGAATGAATTGACAAGAAAAACATTCTTCTTCGATTTTGAAGACTGGGTGACAGGTGGATATTTTGAGGGAGATTATATTCCCTATTCCTTTATTGAGGATGGAAAAATAATTGCAAATGTATCCGCAAATCGGATGACTTTTCTTCAGAATGGTGTAGAGAGAAATTACATACAGATCGGAACGGTCATGACCGATGAGGCATATCGCAGACAGGGCTTGGCAAGAAAACTGATCGAGCATGTGGTGAAACAGTACAAGGATAGTTGTGACGGATTTTATCTGTTTGCCAATCTGGATGCGTTAGACTTTTATGATAAGTGTGGCTTTTCAAGGGAAACGGAGTATCAGTATAAGGTCAAAGAGGAGTTTTGCAGGAACAGGTCTAAGGGAGAGTGGTTTGTCCCGGTAAATACTGCAGATGTGCAGATGAAGCAAAAATATATGGACATGATCCGGCACAGTGCAGCAAATTCTTCTATGGAGCAGATCAACAAATTTGGTTTGCAGATGTTTTACACCGCAGATATAGAAAATGTATATTATGCAAAGGATATAGATTGTTTCATTGTTGCTGAGACAGAGGAGAATACACTGCTTTTGCAGAGTATCATCTGTGAAAATCAAGTGGCACTTTCGGATGTTTTGCAGAGAGTGAGAGGGGAATATCATAAACGTCAGCTTGGTTTCACACCTGCTTTGAAAGATATGGATATATGTGTGGCAGAGCAATACGACGGTGCTGATGATTACCGGCTGTTTTATTTGGGGAAAGAGCTTAAAAGTATCGAGAAAGAAAAACTTTATTTTCCGAAACTTTCACATGCATAAAGACGGATGCATTTTGGTATCCATTTTATGCATGTTAGTTGTCTGTATATAGACAATATTATTGTGGATTCCTACAATCATTGTGAATATTGCAAAATTGGAAGGTGCATATGTTAAATATTTGCTGGCAATCTGTGCGGTTATATTTGTAACTATTGTGACAGCAACATTAGGATATCATGTTGTACTTTTATATATTTATGCGATTGCGATTGGCAGCCTGTATTTTTCAAAGCGGATAAATATATTAACCACAATACTGTCCGTCATCGGAGTATCCGTTGGGCAACTAGTCTGTTTCGCATTTACAATTTTCCCGGATAAGAATTTTACCACATATTATAAATTGATTGTGTACGGGATTATTCCAAGAGCAATGGTGTTAATTGCAGTTGCTGCTATTTTTACAATGCTTTGTGAGCGTACCGCAGGTAAATGTTAATACACGGAGCAATTACCAGGCAATTGAACATGTAACCGCAGCAGCGCAGGAAAATAGTGCGGGGGCAAAGGCTATAGAAGATATGGTTGTGAGAATAAGGACATTAGCTATGGAGCCGGAAAGGAAAAACGATGAGAGTAACGGAAGAACTTGTGAAGTGGTATCTCGAGAAAGAAGAGGCAGATAAGATAAACCGGAGGATTGCAGAACGCAGAAAGAAAAAAGCGAATGGATAAAAGGAGCGTATTTGCAGATAGGAAAGGGGGAAGACGCAATGGATGACATGGTTAAAAAGGAACAATAGTTAAGAACATTGTTCTTGCGCAACAAGTAAATTTAAAATGTTACTCTACGGGGGAGCGTAGAAGATTATATAAAGAAAGCGGAGAAAAATATGGTGAATTTAGTCAAAGAAGCACAGGAAAGTAAAAAGAAAATTGTCCTATCAGCAATGGTGGCAGGACTTACAATTATAGCGGCAGTTCCATTATTTATATTGTCGGGGATGCTGGAGATAGAGAACTGGATTAGAGTACTTCTTATAGGGATAGGTTTTGTTGTGTTGGTTGGAGGAATTGCAATTGCCTGTGTCCTTGATATAAAAGCAGGAGCCTATGAGTGTCCCGAATGT